>OGCO01000686.1_pt1 | contig 56303 bp, 80 predicted proteins | sample 1570171 | NCBI WGS metagenome assembly OGCO01 (sample SAMEA4370583, study PRJEB24528) | human gut metagenome
TACCCGTGACTGGACTTTCACCAGTAAGATTAGTGCCATGCTCGGCACACTAGAAAAAATGCCGTAACCCTTGTGGTTGCGGCATTTCTTTTCCTGTGATCGGCTCTTCTTTTTGTTTCCTTCGCTCTGTTACCTACCTGTTTGCCTATCTTGCCATTTTCAAGGCTTCTCACCGTGTCTCAAATTACTTTCTCATTTTTTGATCTAAACTAAGAAAAGTACCGCAGCCCTTGGAACTACGGTACTTTCTAGGTTTGTTGACTCTTTGATTAAAAAGGTTTGATTAGAACTTTCCAGCCTTAGCAGCTTCTCTGCTGGCTTTTCTGCTTCAGCTGCCTGCTCTGGCAAACGCTCCTGCAATTTGTAACGCTTTCTGATGGATGCAATCATCAGTTCAACTTCCGCATTTACCAGTTCCTTTTCTTCATCCGTCAGGCCTGCAACCAGGTCTTCTGACTCCTGCCAGTATCCTGCGTTATCTAGGAAACGATCAATTACCTTCTTTGCTCTGTCGTGTTTAACATCCCATTTCATCCTGCAATTCCTCCTACTTCTTCAAATTCAAAAACACCGATGCTCATGATAAATTTCTTCGATGTCTTCATCCCTCTTCCTACCTGCTGACCGCTGACATACTGCCGGAGATAATAGCCACCAACCAATTTTACAACTTCCCATACCTTCTTTTCATTCCAACGATCCCGGTAATAATTTCTCTGTAAAGCCATCTTTTTATCCTCTCTATAAAATGCAGCTTCCCTGCTTGCTGAAATCAACAACTCCTCTGTTCCATCCCCAGTTAGCTTTTTCTCGCTCTCTGATGTATTCCTGCTGGAGAATAGTTTCTGTCATTACCTGATTGAAAACCCATTCATTATTTCCGTTAAATACTTCCTGAATGGTTCCCGAAGAAACCAGGAGCATCATATTGTCAAGCGATTTCTGATTTTCTCTGTATTTTCTTCTTGTGGCACCGATGGTAACAGTATTTAAAAATTCTGGTCTTTCCATCATACCCGATCTCCTTTCTGATGTTTCTTTGAAATTTCATTTCTTTTGTCAATAATCTCTGCACCTCTCTTGTCATACATCTCTCTGCTGATTGTTTTCTTAATCCAGAAAGCATTTCTGACATCCTCCCAAATGCAGCTGAGCTCAAATGAACTCTGCGCATTTTTGATCTGTGTTTTGTATGTAGCTGACATCCTCTTTACCTCTCTCAACTTCAAATGCTAACCGAAATGTATTCGATTTCTTCTCCCGGTTTCCATGGAAGTCCGGCTTCATCTAACATCTTTTTCATATCCTCGCAGCTCCAACTTGTCCAACGGTGTTCTTCCCATGAATTTTCTGGTTTTCCTATAGCTCCGCCAAAATCCTTATCCATCAACTGCTTCATCCCTTTATAATGAGCTAAGCTATTAAAATTTCTTTTCATTCTTTCCAAGCTCTTCTCAGTATGTTTTCTGCCACATCTTTCTTTGTAACTTCTTTCCTCCAGATACAACCAGCTTTCCCATGGCACCAAGATTGTAGGTGATTTCTTTGCTTTCATCATGTCTTTTTCCCTTTCGATTTCTCTATCTACTAACTCAACCTTGCAATTAAGAGCTCTCCAGTAAAATACTCTGCCATCTTCTGTTACTAAAAATTCTTTATGAAGATTGCTGCTTTCCTCTTTCAGATCATAGGCTTTGCAATTAACGCATTTGCCATCAATGTACTCTACTGTATAATCTTCAAACTCTGCTTTTTCTTCCAGATAAGAGATAAACTCTTTGACTGTGAGCTGATCCATGAGCTCCTCTGTAGATTTCATAAACCGTACTCTGTATCTATTATCATCGCTGTTTCTGTATTTCATATGATTACCTCCGTTTTTTGATGTTGTTTTTCTCGCATTTGCGAACCGTTTAGGTAAAAAAATAACACCTACCTGTTTAGTTCTTATGTTTTGTTTGATTATGTATATATTATAACTCGCACTTGCGTATTTGTCAATAGTTTTGCTCTATTTATGCAAATTATTTTCGCAACTGCAACATTCAATAACTAATAGTGAGAATAAAAGAAAAAGATAGAAAAAGATTTAGATATAGAAATAGATATAGAGTAATAGTGACGTGACGGTTTCGTGACATTGATGAGACAATGTCACATGTTTTTTATTAAAATATGAAGATTTTCCTTTATTTATAAGGCTTTGCGCATTTGTATTTTATCCTCATTTACGTGTGGATAATGTGGAAAACTCGATTTTGCGAACACTTGAATTACTGGTTGACTTTTTTGCCTGATGCACATATACTGAAAACAGCTAAGGATTAGTGCTATAGTCCATCAAGATCACCTCCTTTCTGCTGGAGGTTCGGCAGTATCTACACCATATCACCATTCTCCAATCTTTTCCATACCAGCTCTTCTAAAATTGAATAGCTCTATACGCTCGTACACGCTTCTATACCGAATTTTAACTTTTAGGCATATTGAGTATTGAAAAAATCTCTATCGTTGCTCAGGCACATTTCGTCAAAAATGGCTTTGAATTTTTGGTTATTTTGTATATTGATTTTTACTTCTGACTTGTTCCGCTTTTTATCAAATATTTCTCCCTATTTTAGCACTTTTAAATGTCGAACTATGACGAATTATGGCGGCAAGATTTACCCCTCAAAGCAATGCAAAAATGTTACTATAGAAAAAAATACATAGGAGGGTCGCACTATGAAAAAAGGATTGCTAATTACAAAAAGGATTGCTGTACTTCTTTCATGTATCATTCTTGCTTTTCCATCAATTGGAGTGTATGCTTCCGAAGACAAAGCTACCGCCAAAAAAGAATCTGAGATATCTCAAATAGATTCTTTCCGTGGGTATGCTTGGGGAACTTCATCAGAAGATGTCAGAAAAGAAGAAATTACTACTGAGATGAAAAGCGGAACTGACTATCAAAGCAATATACTCTCATCTGAATCTAAATTGTCGACTTTAACAATCTATAATCGGCAAATCGACAAGTATGATGCAAGCGTCGAATATCTATTTCTTGATAACCAGCTCGTCTGTGGCGGTTATGAAATTACAATTGACGATAGTAATTATTCAGATATTTGTGCAGGAATCACTGAGAAATATGGAGATCCCTATATTGAAAAACCAACAATCGGTTGGGGACGTTGTTCTGTATGGATAGACGATGGAAAAAACGCAATTATGGCTTCTGAAGCCATTGGGCTAATATATTTTCAAAATAATGATACCATTATTGATTTTCTAGCTGATAATATACAAAAATTCCATGGGATTGATATAAAAAATAATTTCCAGGAAACCACCAGCAGTGTTGGGTATTAATTTTAAAACAATCGTCTTAATTTGTCGAACGAAAATCAATGCAAAAACTTCGGAAATATAGTATTATAGAAATGTGCTTATGAATGGGATACATAGCACGAATATCAGATTAAAGATACAAAAGAAAAGCAAAACAGCCGGTTTACCTGCCATTTGAGGAACCGGCTGTTTTTATGTGATATATTTTAGATTTTAGAAAGCACCATTTAGGTTTAGATTAACTTCTTGAAATATCCGGCCGGAACAAACTCTCTTACGAATCCTTCTGTCGGATGTGGAATCCGGATAAAATACCACTTTTTACCCTTTACGGTTTCGGTGTATTTCATCACATCTACAACTGCATTCTTCTTGATTATCGGAAACAGTTTTGCCTGAGTCTTACCGGCTACACTGTAGCATTTGCAATCCTTTGTAAATCTCGCTACATAGGCTACAGTATTCTGCTTTTTCTCCACATCGGACGCGGCAGTTCCTGAAGTGCTGGATGTTGAAGCTTTTGCTCCGCTCGTCACTGCAATCGCTACATGGTGATTATCATTTAAAAGAATGTCTCCTGCTTTCACATAGTCTCCGGAGGTCAGATATTTAGAATCTGTCAGGACTTTTGCTCCTGCATTTTTTAATGCCTGTCGCATATCGTAAGTAGTCAGATAAATACTTACTGCTTTCAGTTTTGGCAGATTCATCCGGTATCCAACCGACTTTACAATGCTTGCGGTACTCTGACTGCAATCTGTTTCACATGGCTTTTTGATTTTGGAAGGATCATAGCCATTTGCAACCAGCTGTTCCCAGAAGGTATATCGATCATTGCTATTCCCCGCAGTTCCCTGGTCATAGCCAATCATATTATTTTTTGCTGCCTGTGTTGCCTGCTCTGCAATCAGTGACGCTACTTTTGGGTCCTCAAAACGCAAAATACAAAGCCAAGGTCTATTGTACCAATCGATAATCTGATACTCAGTACCGGTCTGATCACCAGCTTTACCACCTGCATATCTGCCGTTTTCATCATGTCCACAATTACTAATTTTAACTCCCATCGTAGTTTCTCCTTTCTGCTTTTCTCCTGTTATAGCATATTCACAAATCATACTAATGACTGCTTTCTGCCGATCCACGTAATCTCCCACCTGATTCTGCACCGGGTCCGCAGGATCCTCGCATAACGCAGAATAAATTTTGTCGGCAGTATATGGTTTTGCTATCTTTGCCAGGATTCTTTTTAATGCAGCATCTCCACCCTGATGCAGAATATTTATGCATTCCATCATTGCGGAATCCGGCATAGTTCCATATGTTTTTGTGATGCTCTGCGCATAAGTTTGGATTTGATCTTCCATGTATTCATCCTGACATTTCTTTCCGTGAGCAGTACTGATAATGTTGATAATACATTTTCCTTTTGCTGATCCAGCGCTCACTCCGTATGTCGCCCAGCTTTTTAACAGAAGATCTGCTTCCAAGCCCACTGTATCCATATCCTTGAACAGCTTTGGATTGCCTCTCTGAATCCTGTATAAGAGCTCTTTGGCCTCTCCTGCGTACCATTGTCCAGCACCAATCGTAATTGCTTTCTCATTATCGCAATTTGCTCCAACGCCAGCAAAAGCCGAGTAATCCTGCTTTCCGTATGTCTGATCTCCTGATTCCACTGCGTACAGTATTTTTCTCAATACAGTTATATTTTGCTTATTCATAAGTCCACCTCACAAAAAAGGAGCCTTAAAACAGGCTCCTAACTACTCGTTCTTTTTCGGGAGTTTGATCTGTCCAAGTGACTGAATGACTTTATCATATCCAACCATTGCAGACAGCCATGAAAGCAGGATCAGCGCAATAAGGTATACTGCCATCTTGCTGTTGATCTGCGCATCCATCAAAATAATATATCCGCTTCCTACGAGCACTGATAAAACTACAGCTACTCCTCCTGCAAGGAAATTTGCCTTGTAGGTTTTTTTCGACTCTTCAAGCAACTTCTTGATTCCTTCAGTGAATAACCCTGTAAGAATCGATACAATCATAAGTAACAATAAAAAGCATTCTAATGTCATAAATTATCCTCCTCATCTATGTTCCCGACATTCATGTCGGAATCATTTTGTTCTCGTCCTTCTTTTTCATCCTGTTTCTGCCATTTCCGATCCTGCTGTTTGTCTTTGTTTGTTCGGATCCAACCGCATATGCCGCACTCTCCAATCGTTGCCGCCACAACTGCGCAGGCATATGTTTCCGGCATGCTATCGCACTGCCTGTACAGCAAGATCATCTGCCAGTTGAACCATATAAAAAAAGCGCCGACAAACATCAGCACCAGGTTCAATGTTCCGACTTTTTTTACAGTCGTAACTATCTTTTTTAATCTTTTTTTCATTTTACCTGCCGCCTCCAGTGTTTACAGAAAAGAATGTTCGTCACTACATTTATCATAAATCTTCCTGATATTCGAAATCGAATGAACTGCTTTTCCATTTTGAAAGTGAGGATGATCGCTACAATAATTTTCATAAGTATCAATATCTTCAATAATCTGGTCAAAATGTTCCTCTGTATGTTTTACATCATGCTTAACCTCATCATTAAATCGAATAATTCTGTAACGTGCATTCTTAGCGTTTCCCTCCTCGATTTTGTCCATGACTTCTTTGTTCAGTACGCGACCAATTGATCGTCCCAATGCCGTCCAAGGATTTACCTTGATTGGTGCTACCTGTACTAATGTAAGAACAACAAAAAGGATTCCCCCACCAGCTTCCAAAATCTCTTTTAACGTCATTTCAATACCTCCGTATTTAATTTCTAAAACTTCTATATTGCTCTTACGGCGGGCTTCTTTGGCTACACATAGTTTTACCTCCATTAAAAAAAGAGCCTGCTCAGGCCCTTTTTATGCCATCAATTCTTCATCATCTGCTTCGACATACTTTCTGCAATGAAATTCTAACGTATCCATATCACGTTCAATCTCATCAAGGGTTCTTTCACTCGCCCCCTTATTAAGTAGCAGAAGATCATAAATCAATGACCATTGTTTACTTATTATCTGCAGTTTCGTCATTCTTCCTTTGCCAATTCTCCCATTCCGGAATCTTCCAGGATTTCTTTTACCTTTGCTTTCAGAAGTCTCGGTACCTCTGCATAAGTTTTCTTTCCAAGCATAATCTGCTGTGCCCATAACATTGCCATCATTTCTTTTCCTCCATCATTCTGTAATAATATAATAAAGTTACTCAACAGTCTCATCATTACTGATATACCAGTTCTGACATCTCAAGAACGCATCCTGTAAGCATTTCGTTCGATGCTTTCAATTCTTCAAATTGCTCTTCCAAGCTCTTTTCGACTTCCGGAACATAGGACATATACTTCGCAGGGGACGCTCTTACCGTTTCTTCATTGATCTTATCTGCAGACTCCCTGAACTGGTGATAATCATATTCATACATCATCTGCTTTGCAGAGTCTTCCATCTGTCCCTGTTCAATTGTCACTTTCTGCTCATTCAGGCACAGTGTGACATCTACCATGCCATTATTGACAGGCTGCCAGCGCACTTCTGGCTGACGTTCCATATATTTCGCTTTTTGCATGCTTGCTGATCCTCCTTTTTGCAGCTGCGCAAACAGCATCAATGTTATATTTATCTTTGACGTATTTGGAATCGGTATGCTTAAACCATCCATAGTAACTGGCGCATTTATAAGCAATCTCCAGAGGGATTTCAACTCTATTCTTCATGCAGTGCCAAGCTACTGAATAAGCTCTCCTTGCCCGTAAAAAGATCTTGCTACGGATTTCTGTGTGTTCCCTATAAATTACATAGCCCATCATATCTATGGGCTTGCCTCGCCTTTCTGCCTTATCCTTTTCTCTGTAACTATCGTATTTGTTTCCTGTTTTAATGCGATAATCAATCGGGAATAGGTCTGCATCCGGTTTTATTGTGAGTCCGTACTCTTTCAACAGGTACTTTTCTAACGCCCGAGCTGCCCTCTTAACATCAGCTTCCCGGGCTCCTATGAGCAAAATATCATCCATATACATGATACAAAAATATACAAGTCTTTTGCTTTCGGTAGCTCCATTACGGTGTTTCCTGACTTTATGTAAGCCAAGAACATACACATAAGCTTTCGCAAGATAGTAATTACATAGAAACTGGGATAATCCTGATCCTATATTAAGTCCCTGCTTGTAGGTTCCCATTAAGAAATATACAAGATATAGCAGGACTTCATTTTTTACATCATGTTCCAACATTCTTTTTAGCTTGCGGGTATCAACCGATGGATAGCATTTCCTTACATCGCCCTTCCAGGCATACCGAGATTGAGCATATTTCTTTCTGATCTGATGCTCTATTGCTCTTTTGCCTCCGAGCTGTCCTTTTCCCTTAATGCTTGCGTACTGATGGTATCCCAGTTTTCGTCTCCAGAGTTCATCCAGACCTTCACTGGCTATTTCATCTAAGATCAACTGTTTGACGCTCTCCACTCCGATTTCTCTAATTTTCCCGTTTACCCCATCTTGTCTCCAACTGTATTGAATAGGTTCTACTTTCAAACACCGGTTCTGGATTTCATAGCGCAGGCTTTCTGCAACTGTATGGACCAGACCAGATACCATGAGATCTCTTTCGTCTGTGTCCCGAAGCAATCGTTTCATAGCCTGCAAACTCATTGAGCTTGTGCGACCATGCAGATACTTTGCCACATCTGACCGTTTCCATTTTTCGTCAAGTGCTTCATAAATTGAATCTTCAATAAAATCATCTGCTAAAATATTTACATTCTTGCAGCATTTCTTCATAAAGGCATTTTCCTTTCTGTGTGATTCAGGGACTTTCGGTTGTCTACTAGTCCCGGCTGACAGCGCACCTGCCAGTCTCCCCTTCCCACTCTGCAGATGTCAATCTACAGAGCGAGAAAGGAATGGCCTTTTATCACGTATTTCGGGTTTTCCCAAGTATAGGCTTCTTCAGCCGGCTTATGAGGTCAAGTATCATATTTTTTATACACAGAAATTGTCGCGAGGATGTTCCACCAGGTATTCGTCAGGCCATTGTTGCCATTCACGTACGACGGGCCAGCGATGCCGCCGTTGTTCAGATTGCCGCGCCGGAGGAGCTCCCGGACCCCATAAGTCCTTATATTATATTTTTTGTTACTTTAAACCGTCTGTATTTTCATACGGTTAAATTCATCATTTTAAAATCATTTGTAGCCATTGGAGGGGACAGCCCCTCTGTCAGGCTGTCGCCTGCCATTCACCCCGTACGGCGTTAGGAGAAAGGGTCGCGAGGACGTTCCACCAGGTATTCGCCAGGCCAACGTCGCCATTCACGGACGACGGGCCAGCGAAGCCGCCGCTGCCCAGATAGCCGCGCCGGAGGAGCTCCCGGGCTGACTTTTGGCCAGCCGAAGGAGTACTTCCTGTATGCCATCCATCTGCCCAATAAGCTTTATCGCCACCGCCATATGTCACTGGATACATAACTCCTTTACCAAAATCAACCATCTGCTCTTTGATAAATTTCCACGCATTGTCCGTTGCAGGAAAACTTCCAACTTTTGCATACGAACTAATTATTGTATCTGTATTAGTTGTTAACAATCTGGCATCATCACATCTATAATACGTACAGCTCGTATTTCCATCAGAATCTGTCTCTATAATATGAACAGAGTTTCCAGATACCGAAAGGCCTCCCGGCATAATCTCAATGCCATTAATCTTGCAGATATTCTTTCCATCTGTGTTAGATACTGGACTTCCATCGTAACCTTGTACGGAATCAGTGGATCCTGTCTCCCAATGCATTGCACTTACCTTATAAGTAGTTGCGGTTGTAAATGGAGCAGACACATCCAACACTAAGGCACTATATGTATCGTCTACTTTCTGAATGGCTGTAATTTTTGCGCTATCAACGATATTGTGCATATAATTATTGCCTCTATCGAAGTTAGTGTTCGAACCTGGATTTCCAATGCTGACCGACGAACCAACAACAAAATAATTCGCCTGATCTTTTGTGAGAATTACTCTCTTTGTATTCTCTTCAGCAACCGCAACATTATACTGACTACTGTAAGCTGTGCATCCTCTCATATAGGCCTGCAGATCTTTTGTTCCGTACTTAATCATTGTCAACGCCAGAACCCATGCGGCATCAACATCTGTTTCAAAGCAGTATGCCGGACCCTGCTTTCGTGCATATGCAAAATTTGCATACGAAGGTTTGTTTCTGACGGGTTTTCCGTTGGTTACATACGGAACACCATCAATATCCACTGCCGCTCCTTTAGGATGGAGCATCCATCCCTGCACCGTATTGTCTGAACGAACACATTCTTTCATCGGAACATATCCTTCTTCTTTTCGAGGAAGCATGGACCAATGATGCAGCCAGCCATTGTCTTCTGCATTTCGCTCTTTTTTATAATAGAGTCCCATGTTCATGATTCCACGGTTGACTTTTCCTGTCGTCTTATATCCCGGCATTCCTTCAATTGCGGTAATTTTCTGGTTTCCATCATCATCGAGGATCCAGTTCACTTCAATCGGACGGAATGCTTCGAGAGTTCCAATTTGGTCTTCTCCAGCTGTCGTATTTGTGGACGGTGTGCAGGTAAGACCAGACAGAGCATCTAAACGATTTACCGTGCAGGCCTGTGTAACATCCGGATCAAGTTCTTCTACCGTATAGATTTCTCTCGTACGGCGCATAGCATAGTAGCGCTCAATTGCACTCTCTAAAGTGCCACCAGCTGCATTAATAGCTGCCAGCTGCTCAGCTGCTACGCTTTTAATCCCCTGTGTCTGTGTTGCTGATTCAGCCTGTACATTTTTAATTTCAGATGCACCTGTATTATTGATCTCAGTTTTTCTCGCATCAATTGTGTCGTTTATAGCTTTCTGAGACGCATCCACCATAGAATTTTTTGTTGCAGTTATTTCATTTTTTATCTCCTCCGCTTTTGTATCTACGGATTTGTTTATGGTTTCTATTGCACTCGTTGTCTTTTCAGAAAACGTATTGTCCAGTCCAGCAATTTTATCATTTACATTTTTCTCAGATGTCGCAGCGGATGATGCAGCCTTTTCAGCCGCATTTTTGTATCCGGCAACAACATCTTTTGCATTCTCCGCATCTCTGGCCGAAGCTGCTGCTGCTCCGGCTGAGTTCGAAGCCGCCTGTGCACTTATTTCTGAAGCCTTTGCACTTGTCTCCGCCTCAGATGCTTTTTCTTTTGCTGTCCTGGCCGCTTCTTTAGTTTCTGTCACTAAGTTTTTGAAATCTGGAGTTGCTTCTCCCGGTACTGAAGAACAGAACCATCTGTCTGTACTTTCGCCAGGAGATGGGCGCACACCAATCGTCCCGTTTTCCAGGCATACATATGAGCCGCCCTCGTATGAAACCATATCTAAGAAGTTGTATGTTTTAGAGTCAGAGTAGCTTCCATCGGGGTTTGTCGTAACATTTCCCATGTTAGTCCACTGGCCACTTCCTGTTGTTTTATTTGCCATTAACCTCTATCCCTCCATTTGTATTCGAGCTTAGAGCCGTTAAGTCTAAACTCTATATCCGTTTCTTCTGGATTATTCCGCATAAGAAGACAAGGAGGCTGAATGCGAAACTCGACAAAGCACACATTTCCATCCTCGCCTTTCAGATCAGCTTCCTTTTCTTTTACATAAGCATCGATATCATTCTTCGCATCTTCCACCTGTCCAGGGATTCCCATTACCGCCTGTTCTGCCTGATGTGCATAATATTTTGCGTTATCCATAAGACTCTCCGGATCTTCTGCCAATCCGACAGCGAATCTCTCAGCCAGCTTTCCGTATTTCTGGACATTCATATTTGTTGCGTCAAAATATCTGAGAATCTGTTCAAAGTAGTTCTTAGCTTCCGCTACGGTATCGCCAGAAGTATAGCCGGCATTGACTACGATAATGGCAACTTTATTTGTCACCATGAAGTCTCCTGCCATTACAGAAACATAGCAAACCCCGGAAGTCTTAAAAAAGCTATCCGGGATATCACATCTGTCTTCTTCTAACAGCTTTGGCTCTTTCGTTCCTTCTGCGTTTTCAAACACAGCTGTTTTTGCCAGCCCATCCCAATCCGTAGAATGAAACTGAAATACTGCCGTAAACACATTTTTGATGCCTTCTGTTGCGAAAATATTCTCCGTTTTTGAAATCTTGAGGTTTTTGACATTAAAGATAACTTCTTGTTTTATCATTTAAAACACCTCTCTTTTTTACCACATTTTTCCGATATTATCGCTTTTTTGTTATTTAATATCGAAAATCGTTATAAACTGCACAGCATATCCCATTCAGGTTTGCTGATAATGTTAAGTGCCCATTCTTCCGGTACATGATTCTCCATATGCTTGTCGATATTATTTTTCTCATAATAGTGATTCCAGAAATAAATATTTCCCAGCGCACGTGCTTTGTGCATATCGCAAATATAAGTTGCTCTTGCATCCGGTGTACCGAACACCTGATAGTTGTATGCAGTACACCAACTACAGCCTTCTGCGACAGGACAGTTAAAACACTCGTCCGTACTCTGTGTTCTCCGATCAATTTTCTTGAGGCATTCCACACGGCATTTGTGACATTCACACTGGCAGATTCCTGTATCCACATCCCCTATACTATATGGTTCCTGCTGCCCTGCAAGAGAGCTTTCCATATACCGCAAACATGGATATATGATGCCATCTGGGTCAACTGCCAGCATAACACCATTCCCACCGCACCAATTTTCAAGATCATCCTCCTGCTTTGGACGAAAATACTTTTCCTCAAACAGGGAAATATAATAATCCTTTTCCATGTCAAGGTTGTGTTCCAAAATATAATCAGCCAGCTTTTTCAGCTGATCGTAAAAAACTGTGGCGTGAACCGGTTTCCATCCTTCCTCATACACACAGTTCGCATTAATCTCGTTATATCCAAGTTCGATCATATGCGTGATTGCATCGTATGTGTGCATTACATTCGCCGGAGCTATAGTAACTTTACTTCCCATGTATCCGCCCTTATTCGTCCAGTCTTTTGCCGCTGCAATCGCAAGATCATACGAGGGGCGACCGTCTGGAAACACTCTGCAGGAATCATGCAACTCTTTATTACCATCAACGGTAACGGAAAAAGACAGTCGGTTGTTCCATTTCTGCAAAACCTTCTGTACCTCTGGTTCGAAATAGCACACACCATTACTGCAGATAGAAAACATTGTTTTCATGAGCCATGGATGATTTAGTTCTATCATCCGGCCAATTGTATAACTGCAGATTCGATCAATCAGCTCTACTTCCAACAGCGGTTCTCCGCCGATAAAGTCAATGACAAGGCCAGGTGAACGCCTTGGATTGATATAATCTCCCATGCCCTTTTCTTCAGTTAACAGAAGATCAATCATCTTCTTTGCTGTGTCAAAGGACATTTTCTTTTTGCCCTTATGTGTCTGGTAACAATACTTGCATGCCAGGTTGCAGTCATCAGTGACCTGAAATGTAACGGTCTGAGTCAGAATCTTTTCTGTCCCTACCGGTTCGTGCAGCTCAGGATATAATCTGCTCAGCCTTTCGGAATATTGTTCTGTTCTTTTCATTCGATTCCCTCAATTTCACAATTGCACAGAATGTCTACTTTCAGTTCTCCTGTCTTGTACTCAAGATTCCATTTGATCTTGTGATGTTTAAGAATCTCCGGAATATATTTTTTCTCAAGCTCTGCTACTGCCATGCTGAACTGTGCATCCAATTCCGCTCCCTGTTTCTGATAAGCCTTAAATGCCGGACTATTGATTACATCTGGGTCTTCCATGTGTGCTTCGATGATTCTCTGCAGGACATCTTTAGTAAATCCCCTTTCGTAGTCCAGTCTTTCGATGTACTCTGCCTCTTTGCTGTCTACTTTAATAATTACTGTTCTCATTTTTCCCTCCTAATTAAATTGAATATATCGGTGTAGTCGCCTGTCCGTAGCACTGATTCCTGCAAGTCCCGCCACAATCGCTCTGGCAGCTTGATGCACAGGATGTAGAGCATCCTCCACAGCTGGTTCCGCAGCCTCCAGAACAATTGCTTTTGCAGGTTCCCATGCAGCTATCTGTGCATCCGGAACCGCAGGAATTTCCACAACCCGAACAGCCGCTACAGCCAGTGCAAGACTGGGCGCAAGAAGCCGTGCACTTATTATCACAGCCCTGACAAGTACCGGAACAGGTGCCAGAGCAGGTGCCGGAACAAGTACCGGAACAGGTACCAGTGCAAGTATTACTGCATCCTTCGCAAGTCCATGTGCATGAAGAATAACATCCACCTTCACACCAGGTATTGCAGTCGTTCATGCAGTTCGCTGTACATGTCGTATTGCAACTGCCCTTGCATCCGCTTGTACAATCATCTGCGCACGTCGCAAAGCAACTGTTTCCGCATCCACCTGTGCAATCTGCGCAGGTATCCGAACAATTTGCCGTGCACGTCTGAAGGCAATCCGTTTTGCATCCTGCCTCGCAATCATCTGCGCAAGTCCGTTGACATCCAGTACATTCGTCCGAACAATTGTAATTGCACTGCTTTGTGCAAGTTTTATCACAAGTACCAGAACAGGTGCCGCTACATATCGTACTGCAATTTCGCGAGCAGGAAGTCCCGCATCCGCCGCAGTTGCCAGACGCTGTGGACTTACAGCTCGTTGCACAACTCGTTCCACATCCTTTTGAACACGCCATAGATATCACCTCCTCTCATTATGTAGTCATCGCGCCGGTTGTACATCCGGAACCACAGGTATGTGTGCATCCAGAAAAACAGCCATCTGAACAACCACCGCAGGATGTAGAACAGCCATCTGAACAACTCTTTGCGCAAGTGGTATCGCAACCACCAGTACACCCAGTGCATCCCTGACAGCCAGATGTGCAAGAACCTACACATAACCCCGTACAGAGTCCTCTGCACCCACTATCACTTGCATGCTTATCTATTTTTGCAAGGGTATCAACAAATTTCTCCGCCTGATCGACGATCACATCTGCTCCACTATGACTCTGTTGCAGGCTGTTATTCTGCAAAAAATCCGCTACATTAAGCAGCGGATCAATAACCTTTTGTATATGTTCATCTGTAATGTCTCCCCCAGTGACCGGAACAGCATTATAATCATAATTTGCAGCAAATTTATTCATTGAAGCGCTTGAGCCATGCTCCACACAGCTTCTCCTTGCCATTTCTTTTTTTACTTTTGCCCGCAATTCTACAAGTCTCTCTGCTGATATCATATAGCCACCGCCTACAAACTCGTGATTGCTGTCTGAGCCGGCTGAAGCATGACATAATCAACGGACACCGTTATATTTGCGCTATTTTTCAGCAATCTCGCAGTAATAGTAACCGTATCATTCAATTCAACATTAAGTCCAAACGTCTGATAAACTCCTGCTCTTTCAAACATATTTGCAGTAATAGTTCTGGTTTCCAATATCGCTCCGCCAGACGTTACATTTAATTCGATTAGCCCGCCGTTATTTGAATTTGAGTTCACTTTCACTCTAATCAACAAGCTATAGAGTCCTTTTCTGAGACTATCGATTGCTTTTTGAAACAGTGTCTGTACTGATGCTGTCGACGACGTTTTCCTGATAACGCTGAACTGCGCGCTTGCATCTACGATATTTGCATCCGCCGACAGCTCTGGTCCTCCATAGGTATTGTCAATCGCAAGTGTGTCAATCCGTTCGATCATCTTTGCTACCCGTCGTTCGAGATATATAGTATTAAGCAGTAATGTCCTAAACATAGGATTTACTACCTCCGCATGAACCAGATCCGTTGTCTCGATGATTCTCAAAGCTTCATTGAACTCCGGATTCTCCGGGATAACCACGTTCGCCATATATAATCATCTCCTTACTGTAAAACATCATCAATTTCAAATCTCATTGATACATTCGAATCTTTACCTTTTGGAAGAAAATTAGCAATCATGATGATGTCTCCTTCAGAGTCATACAATCCGATCTCACTTATGCTCTTTCCGTTGGCTTCAGATCCATTTAATGTGCAATAATATTCACACTTGTTTTCATTGGTTTTAAGTGTATGTCCATCTACCGCTTTTCGAAGAAATTCATTTTTCAATGTTTCTCCCGGACTAAGAACTGTTGAACCATTCGAGCCGCCACTTCCAAACGCAAATCCTACAATCTTAGGCAGAGTGATCTCTCCGGCTCTGGCTCTCAGGATTTTCGTCCTTCCTACTACTGTTACCTTTCCTTCCATCACAATTCCTCCGTTGTTACTTCTGTATCAAATTTTATCGTTCCATCCCATTTGTACTCTCCATTCCACTGATTGAGATTCTTGTAGATCATAACATTCCCGGTCATTCCAACCGGAAGTTTTTCTGTTATCTCGCATTTAACTTCTATTAACGGTACAGAATATCCTTCCATCCAGGCATGCTGCATTTCTATATCTAACGCTGGGAATAGAGTTCTTTCCCTCTCACTGCATATTGCGGCTTCGATTACATAGCGAGCCTGCATTGACAGATGGGATGGTTTTATTTTTCGGATATATTCCAGTAAAACATCGACGGAATATATCGGATAATCTGCTCCGATCAACAGGTCGATACCAAACACATACTTCTCTACCTGCTCCGAGACGCTCGCAGAAAGCCCAAATACGGTCTGTATAATGTTCTCGAGCCTATAAGGCGTAATGGACGATCTGGTCGTCCTATCGCGTCGATTCACGACTGCTTTTCGGCGATCATCAATGTCTTTTGTTCTGTCGATAGGTATTCCATACATAAACTCGTGAAGATACATTCCCCATGCAGCTGTTTCCGGAAACGCCTGCTTCTGTGCTTCGTCAATCCTGCTGCTTGCAGTCTCCAACTCCAGTCCGATAACCTCGTATATCCATTTTCCAACATACGATTTATCGTACCAGCCTCTTGTCACATACGTCAGGAGCCTCTGAGCAACCTCATTCGTAGGAAAATGTTCCAGATCAACATTGTCTATATGCATCTCTATCCCTCCGTAAAATCAAGGTCACTCAGCGTTGTTACCGGATAATAATCTGCCGCAACAGCTATGTTATCTGTGCCTGAATTAATCTTTAAGCCAGAAAAATCAATTACGCCAGCCGTATTTGACAGCAATGCCGATACAACTGTATATCTGATTTCTTCATTGTCCTTCGCAGTTCTGTAATAGGTTTTCAACGCCGACAAGAATGCTTCCTTCACATTGTCAACGCTGTAATTGCTCTCAAGTTCAATCACTGCCCTGTACTTCATCGTCATATCCTGTACAGTGGATATAGTTACGGAAGCTCCGATCGGAGCCAGCCTCTTCAATCTGTCCTTCGGAGATACGATATAATTCTCGACAGCTTTCAGAGTTTCTTCGCCAACCGCGCTGCCATCCGGATCCGCAACTACAACTTTTACAGTTCCAGGTCCTTTCCATTCCGGTTCTACGACAGCTGAACCCACACCGGACACTTCCTTCGCCCATCTGACATAGTCTGCATCACAGCCAACAAAGCTCACCTCCGCTGACCGCAGTTTCTCAAGGATTCTCTCCCGGTATGTATCGTCGTCTTCTTCATCTGTACCACCTCTGATAGGGTTCTCATTTGTTACGGAAGTGATATTCTCGTTGGGCTGCTTCTGCAATGTCACAGTATTTCTTGTAACATTATAGGTAGCTCCCGTTAAAACAGACGCAACAGGTATGTCAACCGTTCCCTGCTCTGGTATAGTTGCTTCCTCAGTCGTCGCAAATTCAACAGATTCGACATCTGTCGTACCTTCTGTACAAAATACCGTCCCTTCCTCGATAATCGTTCCAGCGATGCCTGTGACGGTCACATGACCGGAAGCTCTGCTCGCCTGCTTTCGTGTAACCTTTGCAGATACACCATGTAAATCGAGCCATTCACCCCAAGCCCACATCGGGAACATCAACATCAATGTCCGGGTAAGGTTGTACTGTATCAACCTCGATATTTCAATCGCTGTTGGCATTGTGAAATCGTATGGGAAATCTGCCGGCATATCAGAGATATCAACAGGCAGATTGTTCATCATCCTGGATTGGATCGTATCAGGATCACTATTATTTACAAATTCTGGAGTTATAAATTCTTCTGCCAAGCTATCATCTCCTTTTCAGTTCTACTTCTAAATCAAATTTCTCCCAGTGCTGGCTGTATACTGTAAACTTCACACAGACTGTTGATGGTTCCCACGTAAATTCAAAATCCTCCACAGATTCTGTTCGAGGGTTGACCATTAAAGCCTCCTCTATCGTACGCTCAATCGCCAATTCAACAGCTGTATCATCTTCCTCTTTCATGGCATCTTCCATTTCTGTTCCAATGTCATCATCATACCCGAGGCAACTATATCTTTCTGTCGAAACAGTCTTTACACACCATGTTTTGTATGCTTCAAGTCCTTCACTTTTGAGCATACAAAAAGGAGATCCGCAAACGAAATCCCCTTTTTCTAAGTCCCACGCCACAGATGGCTTGTACTCTGTATCATATTCTTCATTTTCTTCCTCATATTCCGGAATGTCTACCACCGGATATAAGTTATTGTCTGCCATATGTCCTCCTATACCGATCTGGGTCTGGTTATAATGTCGATCACAACTGCTGTGTCCTGTACCCAGGCGATCAGTACCCTGTCTCCTGCCTGTAACTGCCGCATTGATTCCGGAAGATATGCTTTCCCAGAATGCTCAGTCTGCACATCGCAGAATGCATCTCCCGTCTTTCCAAGGGTAAGCTGTCTGCACACCCTGTAATCCTCCTTTGGAATCGCAATCGGAAAAGTGTTCGAGAGTAGGCTACCATCTGCCTGAATTTCTGCAAAATCAAGGCATAGGGGTTTAGCTGCGTGCTGTTTCATTCTACTATCAAGAGCTGCTGCCAGTCTCGACACTCCATCATTACTATCAAATGCCATCCTCTACCTCCCGTTAATCGAATGTTCCTTCATCTACCCATCCACATAGGTGTGTTTCGCTCCAATCAAGACCTTCCAAACACCAAGGATGTGCGCTGCCCGGATTGCTATGCGTGATCTTTGCTTTTCCTGCTGCAACCTGGTAGCCAGATGACGCATCCGAAGAAACATAATGTGTACCGCCATGGAAATTGACTGTATCGCCAACACTAAAATTTCCAGTCTTTTTCTTGTTTCCAGAACTGGAAGAAGATGAAGATTTCAGCTTTGTTTTCTTTAGGCTTATTGTCATTTCCATCTTATCGCAGTCATGGGTTATTGCTTTTACCCAATAATAGCCGGATCCTGTTGACATTTTTATATGAACGATGTCGCCTTTCCGGATAACTGGCATATCGACAGTAACCACCTTGATTTCCTCTTTCGGCTTTCCATCATCTTCAAGAGTCTCCTTAGCTGTCTTTTTAGCCTCATCTAAGCTGTCGTCTTTGGCTCTTGTAATAATCTTCTGCCGGATGCCGTATTTCGTCTGTCCATCAACTGTAGCTTCTACTGGTCTACGCTTATCATCATCTGCCTCTCCAAGAATTTTCACCCTCGTGACCATTCCCGAAGTGCTTATTTTATGAGAAACGCTTATCATGTTCTCGGTCTCACCGAAATGATAGATATTGCTGTTACTGCCAATTCCCAGAATCTGCGCCTTGCCCTTTACGGAACGAATAACGGAATATCCGCCGCCTTTCTTTTTCGCCTCATCCAAGATGTCCTTAACCAGTGTGCCAAGTTTCTTTTTATCTTCCTTTATCACGCCATGAGCTACGTCTGGACCGGTGTATTTGTTTAGTGTTATACCCCACTTTTTGAAAAAATCCTGTATAACCTGCTTTGTCCGGGCACCACTTGAATAATATACGCAGTCCTCGGACTCCTGCAGATCATACAGGTTATCATAAGCTTTCAGCTGTAGCGGCTGGTTGCTCAATTTAGCAGATGGATTCCACTCTACAATCCGGCCACGCATGGCTTCATGTGCAGTTCCTGTCTTGTATCGGTAATACAGGTACAGATAACATCCAGGTTTCGTCAAGCTGGAGAGTCTGCCCTTTGTGGTCTTATCGTTCTTCACCGTACACGACAGCTTCGCCGCAAGCTCATTTTCCAGTTCTTCCCAACCCAGATCTTCAACAAAATTTGTTATATCGTATTTCTTCTTTTTCTCGGTCACAAGTACCAGATAATAAGAATATTTAAGTGGGTCAACCATCTAACCTCCTTTACGGTATCGTAAGGATAGTTCCAGGGAATATCCAATCCCCTTGGTTGCTATCCTTATGCCCGTATTTTTTCGCAGCCTTTTCTATCGCTGTCTTATTTGCATCATAAATCTTTTTCCAATCTGCTCCTGATCCGTAAAATTTCTTTGCGATATTCCACAGGCAGTCACCAGATTTAATGGTGTATGTCTGTTTTTTCTTATCTGTTGAACTCTTTTTCAGGTTCGTTCGGGTTGTCGTCTTCTTTTTCTTCTTATCAATGCCAAGGTCCTTTGTGGTCTGGATTTTAAGCGGACGATAACGATAAAAGGAAATGCTATAAGAGTAATCTCCTTTCCCGCCAAATTTCTTATATTCAAAACTCTGAATTGTGACATCTGTGTTTATGCCTCCGCCTGCAGATATGATAAGATTCAGGACTGTGCCTTTGTCTCTCCAGTTCTCCAGCTTCTTTATAACGCTCTTTGGATCTAGCCATTTCGTATGTATGATCGACATCTTCTTCCTGGCCCTTCCCCAGAAATATCCGCTCCACTCATACGATCTTATGTCCGGTCCTGCCGGAAAAGCAAACACACCCTGTTTGATAACATCGTATTTCTGATACTTCGCATTTCCTTTGACAGTGATCTCCTTATCCGGGAGAGAAGGAAAACGAAGGCTGGACTTTTTATTCGCCGCTTCTTTTAGATATATTTCCATGTTCTCTCCTTTCTAAGTCGGCATATTTGCATAAGAATCAAGTAATCTCGTTGCCAGTTCACCAGACATCTCATTAATCAGCTCTTTTAGTTTCTCCTTGATGGTATTGACAGTATCATTTCCGCTATCTCCGTTGATATTGAACACAGGGTTCATGTTAATCACAACCTGCCCCTTGTCTCCGCTACCAGAAGAATCTCCAGAAGTCGAGTCTGAGGAACCGCCTGACAACGGAACATCACCAATCATGCCGCCGTCTGCATACTCTTTGACACCCAATGCCCGTCCAGCCTGTAACCACAAGTCCATGCCTCTATCACGGCGTTTTGAGCCAAGAGGAATAATCGCCTCTGGACCATCTTCACCTACCCAGGATAACAGTGGACCGGTAACAATGCTTCCTTCTGCATTGCCTGCAATAGATGCCGTTACAGAAGAACCGCTTCCAGATGTTGTTATTCCGGCGCTAGGGTTCGTGATATGCCAGTTAAGAGTTACATTAACGGTGCATGATGCAGGAATCGGATTTGAGAATGTAGACTGTACTTCTCCTGCAACTTCAGAATATACTTCAGCGGCATTATTAGTCTGATCGAGAGTTACATCTGTATGTCCATCTGCTGGCATAGATTCAGAGAATGTACTTTCAACCTCTGACTGTGCCTGCTCTTTTGCTCCGGACGCATCTGTGGTCGCATCAGTGATATTAACGTTTGCAGTTGTATTTGTCTCAACCGGTTCCGTTTCGGTCTGTTCTGCGGTTGCGCTCTGTATACCAGAAGTATCAACCTGTACCAGTTCCTGCGGAATTGTTACGGTTGCTCCTGCCTGTACTTCAATGCCGTTGGCTGCAAGTGTCCCGGATTCCATACCAAGAGCCGCTTCAATTTGAGCTGCTGCTACATCGGAATCCACTTCAACATTTGCCAGATCAACTTTCACTCCTTCTGCTGTAACGGACATTTCAGTCCCTTCAGCATCCAGAGCCGACATTGCCTGCTCGATAGCAGCCTGCGCCTTATCTCCGTCCATTTCAGCAGTTATTGTGTCCATGGAGATGGTGAGTTCCTGATCTGGATGAATAACGTATGGGCTTTCGATGCCATTCTGTTCCGCAATAGTCTGCCAGTCAATTCCAAGAGCATTGCCAATTTCCCAAAGGCAATCCCCCTGCTCAACTTTAATCTTTATGCTGTCAGCAGTAACCTCTTCAGTAGTTGCAAGATCTCCCAGTTTTTCATTCAGCGCTGATACCCATGCATCCTTATCTATGTCTACGTCACCATCGACAGAAGCTTTCAGACCTTCAAGCGTAATCTCATTGTCAGTTGTATCTGCTGTAGCTCGGTCAATTGCATCACGGAACTGTTCAGGTAATGTAGCACGGACACTCTCATACATAGGATTGTTCGGGTCTGTCAACACACTCTTCATTTCCTCAGAGCCGCTTTCCATTATCTGGTTTGCGTAGTTCTGCCATGCTGCGTCTTCGTCTCCTGCTGCCGCGCCAACTTTGATAGCTTCGTTAAATCCATCCATAAGGGACTGAGGGATTGCCTGACCGCTTTCTCTGTACTGATCGATAAGACTCTGCATTGATGAAACATCTGGCTTCATTGACTGATATAGTTCATTTAGTGCGCTCTGATCTGCATCTGCACCGATTCCAAGGAATCCATGACCGTTGTCAAGCGACTGGAACAAGCTGTCAAATGTATTTCCAAGCATTCCATAAGAGCCTTCCTGTAGACTTGTCTCTGCACTTTTCAGTGCTATTTGTGCGCTTTCTGTAAGCTTCTGAATGTTTCCGGTAATCTTATCTCCGTAAGCATCATTCAGCGTATTGCTTCCAAGCTGTAAGGATTTTGAAAGTTCTGAGCCTTCCTGTCCTCTGACGTACCATCCGGTCATTTCCTGATAATGCTGATTCTGCGCTGCTGTGATTCTGCCAGACTTCTCCATCGCATTCAGCTCTGCATACCATTGTGTCACATCAGATTGAACGCTTTCCATTGCAGTTTCTCTCTGACTTCTCATTTCCTCTATCAAATCGGTGAATGAGCCACTTGTAAGGTCCGCTGCACTCAACTTACCATACTTCTGATTAATCCAGTCCCACTGCGCCTGAGCTTCGGACTCTTTCCATCTTGCAGTGATATTATTCATCTTCTCCTGCAAAGCACTGATTGCCTGCTCTTCATCAACATCTATGATGCCATCAGCTAAAGCTTCTGAAACTTTCTGAGACAACTGACTGGATAAATTTGATAATTCCAGATTATCTGCTCTCGCCCAGTTTTCAATGTCCTTTGCAAGGGTATCTCCCTCTACAGTTCCTCCAAGATATGTCTGAACATGAATATGCGCCGCAAATGTGCGGCTTTCAAGTTCTTTAACCTTAGATTCCACGAATGTGTCAATGTTGTCTGTGTAGTCCTGCTGTTCATCCGGTGTAAGTTTGATTCCAACACGGGACTTAAATTCCAGAACATCATTTGCTTCAAGGGCTTTCTGTGCTTCATCTCGAAGATTATCTGCGTTCTGTACCTCATTTAGTGCCAGTTCTACGTTTGTCAGGTATTTTTGATTCAAAATACCTGAAGCTACATCCTTGATTTCATCTGCAGATAGCTTTATGTTTCCGAAATGTTCTTCAAGGCTATTATCCAGCTGTACCTGATTGTATTTATCAACTGCTGCTTTGATTCCCACAACTGCCGCCGTAACCGCTGCTGCCGCAATGCCAAACTTCGCCGCAGTCGGAACCATCGCTCCTAAATCACCAAAAAAAGCACCTATACTCGGTGCGGTTCTTGCTGCTGTTGCTATATTGCTGATTCCGCTTGCAATGGGCGCAAGTGTTTCGCCTACACTCCTTGCGGTTCCAATCAGGCTGGTTGTTCCTTTTGCAAGTAACATTGTGCTTAGAATTGACGATAATCCGGCTTTCTTTCCTCCTGGAAGAATGGTTGCTGCACTGGAGAATAGTGTTCCCAGTCCTGCCGACATCATCTGTGCTCCATCTCCGGAAGCCCATTCCATGAATGGTTCTGCAATCATTGTGTCCCAAGCAATGTCCAGTTTTCCAAACGTATCGGCATTTTTCCATTCCATTGAGCTTGTCATATCGGTAAATTTACGTTTTATGCCAGCTGCTTTTTCGTCAACCACATCCATAATTCCATTGATCTTCTCTGTCACATCCGGCATTGCATCAGCAATTCCATCAGCAATTCCTCTCAAGTATGGTGATAATCGTTCTCCTAGAGCATTTTCTGTCCCTTCAATGGCACTTTGCATCAAAGTAAATGAACCTTTCAGGTTATCCAGCATTGTATCCGCCATATCCTGTGAGGCTCCATCTGCATTATTTACCGCCTCCGCAAGTTTGTTATAATCCTGCGTAGATGCATTAATGATAGCCAACATACCAGCCATAGACTCCTTGCCAAAAATTGTCGAAGCTGCTGCTGTCTGTTCTGTCTCGGAAAGTCCACCGAGGCTACTACGAAGATTATCCATAACTCCTTTGAGGGATTTCATGTTTCCTTCGCTGTCAGTAAGGCTTATTCCATATTTCTCCATTGCCTCAGACATGCTTTTTGTTGGAGCTGCCATATTAGCAAGGGATGTTTTCAGAGATGTACCAGCCATGCTGCCCTTGATGCTTGCATTTGCCATGAGTCCAAGTGCTAAAGATGTATCCTCTACGCTGTAATTCATCGCGCCGGCGACCGGAGCAACATACTTAAATGATTCTCCCAGCATTCCTACATTCGTGTTCGCATTAGCCGAAGCCTGCGCCAAAACATCAGCAAAATGTGTAGAATCACTCGCTTGCAATCCAAATGCTGTCAGAGCATCCGTCACAATATCGCTGGTTGTTCCAAGGTCTTCTCCAGAAGCTGCCGCAAGGTTCATGATACCAGAAATACCGTCAAGCATTGCGTTTGTTTTCCATCCGGCCATAGCCATGTAGTTAAACGCTTCTGCCGATTCAGTGGCCGTGAACTTTGTACTAGCTCCCATCTCTTGCGCTTTTGTTTTCAGTGCTTCAAACTCCTCGCCAGTAGCTCCAGAAATGGCTTTGACTTGGCTCATCATACTTTCAAAATCCTGAAAAGAATTTACCGAATCAGCAACGCCAAAGCTGGCACCAATTAACGATGCCCCTTGCACAACCGGATTTTTTGCTGCACTTGCAAGCGCAGAAATAGGAGCGGTTGCCGCATCTATGACACCAATGGTAGCATTAAACACGCTTCCTCCCCATGATTCCGCTGCATCCTGTGCGGCCCGGATAACCGGCGTAGCTTCATCAGATGCTCCAATCTCGGCATCCCCACTCATTCCATCGAAATTCTCCACCGCATCAGAAGCGGCGGATACTACCGGGGTGGCGCTATCGTCTGCTCCTATTTCTGCATCTCCGGAAGTACCGTCAAAATTTTCTACAGCGTCCGAAGCAGCATTGACCGTCTGCGTAGCAGAATCATCTGCCGCAACTTCAACTTGTGCCGTCTCTCCGTCTATCTGCTCCGTAGCATTTTCAACGGCAGAAAGAACCGGGGTTGCATTGTCGTCTGCTCCTATTTCTATCTCAGCCGCTACGCCTGATCTGCGTTCAAAACGTTGTGCCGTTCTTTCAGCTCTCTCAAATGCCCTTTCCATCGATGTGAGATTCCTGGTTACGCCTGCTGTTCCAGAACCGGTATTGTCAATAACATCAACAGGAATCTCAATTCTTATCGTTTCTGCCAAGCATCTCACCTCTTTTCATTTTTCTTAGCATTTTCTTCAATCCATACCTCCGTAGAGGCAAAAAGAAAGGCTCTGACCCCAGAGGGCAAAGCCATCACTTCATCCGGTCTAATCCCCTGTCTCTGGAATATCCAGTGCAACAGGGCTGATTTATAACCGGACCTTATAAGTTTTTTGCTGTATTAACTTTATCTTCTTCTGTGTTATATCCGCAGAGTTCATCAAGTGTAGTAAGAACTTTCTCTTTCTCTCCCGGAAGAAGAGCTGCTTCGATCACGTCAAGTGCATTGATAATCTTCTTTCCTTTCTTTCTAAGTGCTTCCTGAATATTTTTATTGTTCCATAATTTTTCCTGATCTTCTGCTACAGTTGCATTGTAGATGAGGGAACTGCGGAATTTTGCATTATCCATTCCATCCGTTACTTTCATTCCAGTTCTCTTGTTTTTTGCGTATTTGGTGTACTTTTTCCTGATCTCATACATATCATCATCTGATAATGCATGGACAGAAAAAGCAAAATACAATTTTCCGGAACGAATGATTTTAATTTCCTTCGTTTCTTCATCCACATCATCTGCTGCCTCTAAAATACCATTCAGATAATCCATTTCATTAGCTCTCATATCTTCCTTTAATGCTTCCTCGGCTTCCGCCTCTGTCATATCAACCTCAGTTACGTTTGATTCTTCGATTACATTATCTATTTTTCTTGCCATTTAGATTTCCTCCATTCAAATAAAGGGTGACTTTATGCCACCCTCCGTAATTTGTCTCATATCAAATTGTTAATGCCGAACGCTGCTCTGGACGTCCGTTGCAGTGCAGATTGTAACTTCTTGAAAGGACATCACCTGTCGATACATTCTGAATGTCCTGATCTCCGGAAAAAATGCACTCTCTATAAGTCACGCGCTCCTGAGAGCCGTTTCTTCCTTCGATTGCACCATCCAGAGTCATTACCGGGCTTTCCCCTTTCTGTACGGCGTTGATAACCTGATTGAACAGATATCCGTCCAGAACCACAATCTCAGAAATTGTGATGGTAACACCAATGGTGTTGTTCACCTCGAGTTCCATATTCTGGCCGATCGGGTTATACTTGTTATTGTTGAACGCCGCCTTTGTCTGGAAGCTGTTTACCTGCGCAAGAGCATTTCCATCATCATCATAGAGCATGGCATCCTTACCGGAACGGCTGTGTCTCGCATCTGTTGAAGCACTTGTATTTAACATTCAAATTTCCTCCCCTCTTACGCTGAAATAGTGCTGAACTGGAATCTAAAGAAGTTGTAGATATGCTCAGCAGAATCTTTATCAACTACATCGATATCGAAGTAGCAGTTGTCTGTGTCAGCTGTATATGTAGTGCTTTCTGCTACAGTACCGCTTACCAGCTTACCTTCCTGAATCATGTCGTTGATAATCTTCTGGAGTTTTCCAACGATGGTAGCTCTACCATTTACATCATTGTCAACCTTGCCTACAAGAGCATCTGCCTGAGCATTCATACGATACAGCAGTTCATATCTGGTCTTGACTCTACGAATCTTCTTCCATCCAGCATCCTCATTGTCTGCCGGAGTAATCAGTGTATTAATAGCGGAATCAATCCATACCTCATCATCCTGAGAGGTACTAAGCACAAGGCATCCTCTCTGTTCAGCTTTTGTGATCTGAGTATTTGTAAGCAGTTCGCCTACTTCTGTGTATCTGCTGATGATAGTATGAGTAACTGACTGGCTTGCCGGAGTAGCAGCAATCAAAGCCGCAATCAAAGCCGCTGTCTGATATCCGTCCAGTGAGCCGCCGTTGATAGATACCTTTGGATTCAGGACATACACAACATTCTTTGCGTTATATCCCTCTGCAGCTTTCATTCTTTCTTCCAAATCCTTGTTATCCTTTTCTGCGATCACTGCAACGCCAAACTGTCCAGCCTCATAAATTCTATCCAAGAACGCCTGAAGCAGAGCGTGAATAGCAGTATCTTCTGTGTCTACGCAAATGGTATTGAAGTAATACTTCTCGATTTCTGTAAACGCCGCAGAATAATTTGCATTGGCAATCGTTGGGTTCTTTCCGCCTGTAAAGGCTGTCTGATTCACATTTGTAACTACACCCTTTCCGGATGATTCAACAGTTGCTGTAAAGTTCTTTGAATTTGCAAAAGCTGCTACAAGATTGGCTGCCTCATCTTCACCAGCTTTAAAATATACTTTCTCAAACTCTGTAGTTCCTGTGTAGATAATGCACTCTTTTCTTTCTGCATCAGTCAGACGGTTTCTGACTGTAATAGTAAATGGCATTTCTCCTACATGCTTTGCTGTAATCTTTACGGATCCTGTTGCTGCTGTGAGACTTACGCTCGCCGCTGTGCCGCCACTTCCTCCGAGACGACACGCAAGAATCTTCTTCGCTCCGCCGTACCATGCCTCTCTGATTGCGTCTGTAGTAAGACCAGAACCGAAGATACTTTCGTAATCATCCCCTCTGTCCAGGATTGTTACAGTGTTTGCTGGTCCGAAATTTGCCTTGAAGATTACGGCTACTACTCCGTCTACTGCGCCAAAGGAATCATCCTCTCCGACTTTATCCACGTTGAAGTACGCCCCTGGACGAATCTTCGTGCCGGCTTCATTCTTCTGGAAATATCCTGCCATGTGTTATTTGACCTCCTTCTTCATAAATTTTTCAATGAGTGTCTGTGCCTCAGAAACGCTCATATTCTCTTTTCCTGCCTGTTTTAGTGCCACTACAGCGCATTCTCGAGGGCAAGAAAAAAGCTGGTCGCTCGCGGCAATCAGCTCAGATACTGCATATTTAGTTTCCTGCTTTACTGTCTGTTCAGGCTTTTCTTCTGTCTGAACAGACACTTTCTTTGTCTCTGCCATTTGTTCTCCTTTCATCGAACGAATCCCATGCTTACTCCTACGAGATTGTGTTTCTTCTCATTGTTCCGCAAGCATCCATATTTTCCTGTTACTGTGAGCTGTCCTTCCCGTAGGTAGTCAGCTTTATTATTCAATGACTGTGAAGAAATAAACATCGGGGACTGATCCAACATGATTATTTCTTCATCCATCGCCATCTTCTGATTAATAGCTGATGCCATCTTTAATCTTACCGAGGCATCAGGGGCTAAAATATGTATTGCAACTTTGGCATTAAACCAGCAAATCGTATGTGCGCAATGACCTGTTGTCTTTTCACACGACTGCAGTCTACAAAAGAATACCGGATGTTCTGCTGGGTCTGTATAATCTTCCAGTCTGTCTAATCCGATTACGATTGATTCCGGATATAATTCCTTTATAAAGGTTCCAACCGCTATTACTGGGTCAGGATCTGTTGTTTCCTGATTCGGATATTCCAGAATATCAAATACAATTTCTTTACATACAATCGCTGTTCCCTCTAGTAAATAAGCGGCAGTTGAAGCCCATGCTACGCACAATGGATCTTGTCCTTCAGGCTTCATGAGAATGTCTTTTAATCTTTCTCTTACTAATCCCTCAATTACTTCTGCCAGCATTCCGCTTTTATCCGAATATACCGCGATTTGTAAGGAGCCAGATGAAGAACGTTCCTGATTTACCTGCATGTCTATCTTGTAGCATATTCTTGGGTACTGCCCTTTTCCTTCCCATCCCGGAGACTGATCCGGCGGAAACTCTGTGTTAAATATCGCCGGCTCACCTGCAAAAGAAGCTAAAATACCTTTCAGGTCTTCGTAACTGGATAATCGTTTATGTATCAACTCATTCAGATCCATCTGTGTTTTCTCCTTCTGGATATGTTTTTACTGACAGCAAATCATCATTGGAATATCTGATGTTCCACTGTCCTGCCTCTACTTCTGATACCGGAATAAAGAAATGGTTCAATACATTCCCTATTTCAGGAAAATATTGAACCCTTAGCATTTCTTCTGTAACAGATGTTACTATTCCAATTTCTCCCTTATCCCATGTTCCATGCTTCGCATAGATTACCGTTCCCCTTGGAATTTCTTCCTTGGAGAACTTTTTCCCTATATTATCAACAATTAACATTTTCTCCTCCTATTCAGAAAAGATGCTGATTACCTGTGGCATCGCCTTCTGCTTAATTTTCTCAACAAATGGTCTTGCTGCCATCTTTGATGTGCCATGTTCCAGATATCCAGCATAGTGCGCTCCACAAATGATTCCAAATATCGCCGTCGTTCCGCCTGCTGATTGATATGGAACCCACGACCTCATAAGAGTTCCTGATCTAACACCAGGAGGGCTTCCAGGCGGTGATGGACTGGGATTTCCTCTCAAGACATCTAGTTCTGCGTTTCTCAAAGCATTTGAAGCTCTCACCAGTTTAGAATTTCTTTTCTGGATAGTATCTTCTACTTTTAATCTTACAGTTTCGCCTACTGCTGCTGCCGCTTCGCTTGGACTCATTTAAAATCATTCCTTTCCTCAAGATACACGATTCCAGCTATCCCAAGCCCTGCAATATCATCGCAAGTAAGCACGAAAAAGCCACGTTCTCCTAAGATAAGATAGTCTTCTTTGCGGATGTCATACCTTCCTCTGACAACCAGAGTATGTGTGAGGGAATGCTGATCCTGGTCCCATCTATGCAGCGTTCTTTCTGTATCCTTTTTGGTTGCTTCCGCAAGAACGCCCTGAACGCTTTCTCCTGTGTCTATATACTCATGAACAGGGTATCCTTTTTCAGACTTGACCTTCAAGCGTTTTACTTGAAAGCTCCTGTCAAGATTACCGGGCCTTAGGTACATATAGTTTCTCATTTTCTACCCCTCTGCAGGCATTGTGATTGTGCATCATACCTGTATAGAAATACGGTGGTTTTCCGTTACCATCAGAACCAAAAGAAGAAGACGGAACCGTTATTGACTCCGTCTTCACTTCTTTTTTAAGCTGTTCATAATCTTCACGCCACAACTTTGCTCTTCCAGAAAATGCAAGTGATAACGGGCCGGTAGTCGTGTCAACCTCATATGCCAGTCTTCTACATATACTTTCAAGTAAGGCAAGTTTAGCCTGTTTCCAGTTATACTTTTTCATTTCCAATGCGCATATAATCTCCTCATCGGTCAAAGCACAAGTTTCAGCCTTTCCTTCAACCATTGTGTCTCCCAGTTCAAATCTCATTCGGTCTTTTCCTGGTTCAATAATGTTACTCGCTACATAGGTATAAGTTCTTACTGCCATATCGTTACACCTCCGTTACATAGAATCTTCTGTCGTAGATATGCCTGAGACTGTGTTACCGCTTGCAGGAGCCTTTTTTATATCCTTTGTGGAGATTAATGTGTCTGCCTTCTTTTGAGCCGCTTTTTTGACACCTACGCGAAAATCACAAGCATGAAGAACTATCAAGATATTTTCATTTTCTACTTTCGCAATAGCTTTTTCTGCTTCCGCTACTCCCATCTGCATAATAGAAAATACATGCTGTGCATCTGCTTCGGACAATGGAACAGCCATTATTTCTGCCAGATCACTACTGTTATCATCGCAAACAATAGGAACCATGACATGTCCTGTTGCTCCTCCAGTTTCAATCAGCTCTGCTGCATCAATTCCTGTCTTGATTTCATCCATTTCAGAAATGTTGCTAATATATCCAGAACTTATTAACGCCCTCTTTCGACTTCCGAGAACAGCTTCATCCGGGATAGTATCTCCCGGATTATATGTCTTTGTCCCCAGTTTCAGAGACTTATTGCAAATATACATGCGTATCACCCTTTCTGTTTACACACATTTAGACATATAGCAAGCAAGTTCATCACAAGTCTTTCTCATATCGCAGGACATAAGACCTTCTACAAATTCGCTGTGTGTACCAGCATCACCTTCAAACTGATCTGTTGCCATATAATTTCCATCACCTAACATATCCCAAGTAAAGATATAACCGGCAGTCGGCTCATCAAGCTGAGGATTCTTTGTTGTATATGTCAGCAGCGCGCCATCAGATTCACAGATGAACTCCATATCATCTTCCTGTCCCTCTTCTGCCTTGTTATATGTAGCTTCAAGAACCTGTACCTCCTCGAATCCAAGGATCTGTGCCAGAACATTCTGATTTACTGTGGCTGGATTCGGAGTAGAACCACCATATTTTACTCTTTCCAAAATATCAGGATGATTTTTCAGTGCAATATATGAGTCATAGCCAAGGCTGAGCTTGTTTGGAATTCTTCTTCCTGCCAGCTTGATTTCTCTCTTTCTTGCATCAAAGAAAGCGACCGGATCAAAATTGGCATTGTTGAATTTCAGGAACTGAGAAGCTGACGGAGTACCTTCTGCAATTCCTGTAAATTCATTCGCCCATACACCTGTCTTAAAGAAATTCTGCGCAAACAGAATATCAAGATGCAAAAGCTGCTGTTCTGCAACGAATCTTACCTTTGTTCTTCTCGGATCAATAGACGGAGGAACGTTTGAGCGAAGATAGTTCTGCGCATTAATCTGGTCGATACCAACAATGATCTGGTCGACATTGCACTGATAACTTGCGTCAGTGTGTCCGAATTTAGCCGGTGCAACCTTTCCGAACTCAGGTTTTCTCTGAACATTATCCCTAGTCAGATCACCTTTTTCAAAGATGTAATAGTAGCCAGTTGAAAAATCTACTGGACAAATAGGGAAAATCTTATGAGCTACATGATCGTTGTCAGCAGCAAAAAACGCCATGCTCATATTAGTGAGATAGCGTTTCGGTTTCCATCCTTTCTGGATTCTTGCCATAATGGCTCCAGTGTTATTTACTGTACGTCCCATATTCTTTTATCCTCCTTCATTACGCTGTCTTTATGTAGCCAGCTTTGATGATCTGCACTTTAATAAGCATGCCTTTATTATCGGTTCCTGTAAGTGCCTGCGCCATGATAAACTGTCCAGCTGTAGCTTTCACTGCTTTTCCTTCTGCATCGGCAGTAAGCAAATCTCCGACTACAATAGCTCCTCCAGCAATCCATTTACCGATATCCTTAACCTGTACAGTTACGTCTTCGCCTTTTGCGACTTCATCCTCTCCTGTCATAAGGCTCAGTCCAATGGTTACGTCACCGGCTTTAGGTTTTGCCAGTCCTCCATCTTTAATCGCCAGTGCAATGCCTCTTGCGCCCTTCATGTCTTCTGATGCCGGAAGCACGATGGTAGGTGATTCGTTAATACTAGTTCCAAAATAATCTGCCATATCCTTATTCCTCCTCTTCGCATTTCTTTGCAAGTTCTGGGTCGCTCTGGAATACCTGATCCAGTGCCTGCGCTTTAGTAATTCCAGCTTTAGACTTCATCAACTCAACAGCTTTTGTTTCCGCTGTAGCCCATGCATTCCCTGGTGTTCCTGCATTTCCTGGTGCATGTCCAGATTTACCAACCTCACCAAATACTCCAGATTTCTCAACAGTCTCCTTTGTCTGATTCAGAACAGCGATCACATCATCATAAGCTGTTCCTCCAGCTGCTTTAAGCTGTTTGAGTACTGGGAATAATTCGTCTTCTTTCTTGCCGATAATCTCATAACGTTTTGCTACTTCATGCAGTTCCTTATCTTCGGTATCTTGCTTGAATTTAAGCAGCTCTTCAACCTTTGCTTTAAGAACAGGGTTCAGGCCTTTGTAAATGTCATCAGTTCCTGCGTCCTGAGCCGTATTTCCAAGGCCAAGTGTATTCAGAGCCTTTGCTACCGCGTCCTCAGATGTCGGCTGCGTAGTAGTTGCTGGAGTCTGATTTGTTGGTGCTGCTGCAGGCTGATCTGGAGTTGCTTCTCCTCCTGCTGCATTCTCTTCGGCACCATATCTTTTTTCAATGTCTTCATAGAATGCTCTTTCGGCAGGTGTCATTTTACTCTTGTCAATTTTCATTTCTTCATTGTCTCCTTTCGGTGTTTCTTCATCATCTTTGTTTTCAGGAGCTTCCTTCAGGACATCCTCTAAATGGTCCTTAGCTCTTTTCATCAGTTCCCAGTCTTCCTGTGTCATGTTCTCGGTGCCTTTTGATACTCCCGTGGTTCTTCCGGAAGTCCACTCAGAAACACTTTCTTTCACCATGGTTGAGAACTGATCCAGGCTTTCACTCATAGCCTGAGCAGCGGACATATTATCCAACTCTTCATCCCACATGATTGAACACAGGGAAGAATGCAGTGCATAACAACAGTCCCAGATTTCATCGGCAATCTTCTGGTTTTTTCTCTGGTTCATCATGCTCCCAAAGCTTTCTGCTCCGCTCTTCTCAATCATGTTAACCATGTTGTCTGCTTCTTCCTGTTTCAGGCCTGCTGCTTTGGCAATAGCGCCAAACATCTTATGCCAAACATTCTGTTTCGATGCTATTGGCTGATTCTCTGGTACTTCCTGCTCCGGCACTCCATCTTTTCGTTTATACAGCCTAATATGTGCGTCCGGATTTGCTCCTTCATCAACAAAATCAACCTTCGTTACTTTAAGGTTCTTTAACTTTGTAGCCATTGCCTCCTCCTTTCTTTTGATCTATAATGCAAAAAGGCACCCGCCAAGGATGCCTCTCTGAATTATCACAATATTCAGTTTAAAAATCCCTACCAGAGCCGTTTTTACAATCTCTAGGGTAGGATTGATAGGTTTGGCGTACTGAAAATCGCTATACGCCACTATTTTCATCTTTTCCTTCATCGAAATTTTCCCTGCCTACGACCGCAAGAGCGATATAGGTAATTCCAGAGAACACACCCAGCAGATAAATACCAATATCAATCAGTATCCTCATCCTCTACCTCTACTCTTTCTGCTTCACCCTCAATACTGAACATGGAATACGTGCCATCTTTGACCTTTTCCCATACATCGTCATCAAGGACCTTGAAGCCAATCCACCATCCAATCGGCACTGTTCCTTCTGCTATTCCCATTGCTTTTACCTTTTCCTCAGTAAACACAACGCTCTCAATCAGAATTGCAACACCACCTCTTTCGTGCATTTCTCCGCCTTCACGATATAACTCCACGAAATTATACGCCGCCTGTTCCAGCTCTTCCGGTTCTACAATATCATTCTGCCAGTCCTCAATGACTTCTCCATCTGTTCTGATTGATACATTCGCCCATCCAAAAGCGATCTTCTTTTCATCATCTGACTTAGCGACCTTGAATTTTCTCTTATTTACTGTATCCGGAGACTCTCTTGTGCTTGGCTTCTCTTGTGGCTTTTGAATCATATCTTTAAAATTTCTCATTTTAACTCCCTCTCGTTAATCGACTTCAACATACTTTACAGCGCACATACATCTTGGATGCGCTGGGGGTGTAAGTTTGTATCCTTGGAATAAGTTTTTGCCTGGAATGTCAAATTCCTCATCCATATCGAGCTTTACTCCATTCAACGAGTTGCATCTCTGACATACTCTGTCTGTACCGGATGTGATCCACTCTTTTTGGCAGACTCCTATAAGACCTTCTGACTGGGCTTGCCTTATCCCTGCATCAGCACCCTTTGCAAATGCAAACGCCATTTCTGTATGAGCAATTGTATACGCCCTCTCTCTATGCTGTTTTGCAGCATATTTAATCTGGGCTTCTCTGGCTTTCTTTTCAATGCTTTCTTTCTTCATCCTTGGATGATCTCTGGCAAGCGTCTCTTTTAAGTTCTCGTAATATCTTAGGTTTGCCTTTGCCTGTCCTTCTGTCAATCCTATGCATGGACGAATTACCCTAGCCAGTTCATCTACGCTGTACTTATCAGTCGTCTTTTTCAGAAGCATAGCCTGTATAGCTTTCTTTTGTTCCTCTGTTGAGGAGGTCACGAACTGCGCTCCCCTATCAGTAATCCAATCTACAACATTCCTGATTCCGGTATCAACTTGGAACCCTTTTGGAATTTCATCAAAGATCGGCTGTCCAGATATCCCATTTGATATTGCTTCAAGCCACATGGGACGCATCTTATCAGCTACCAGTTTTGAATAGTCCTGCTGCCAGGTCTCAAGTTCTTCAGGGGACATCTCACCTGCAATGATTGCTTCTCTGAGTTCCTTGTAAGTAAAAGAAGTTCCCTGATCCTTCCAGAAGGATATAAGAAACTTCACTGGCTTTTCCGAATTGCTGTTTAGATAATTCTCTAATCTTTGCAACACGGCCTTATTTTCGGCAGATACCCTGGCTTTCTGCGCTCTTTTCTTTGATCTGATTCTCAATGCCATCATGGACTCCTCCCCAGTCTTCGTTTAGCTGCCTTGATTTCCTCATCAGGGGCTTCTTCCTCAATTTCCTCAGTGGTGTTGCCTGCCGCTGTCTTTGGCTTAGGCGGCTCGTCCTGATTTTGTTGTTGCTGTCTGCCATCATCAATGATTCTGGTATCTTCTGTTCTCTCTGGTAAATTACCTACTTCCCGGATGTAATCTTCCAGTCCATCATCAGGAACCAGAACACCAACGCCAACCATATCCTTGATGAATGTAGATACTTTGCTGATGTCTTCATCCTCAATATCGCCGTGTGTAATCTTTGGATAATCTGTGATACCAGCAAAATGATCGCCGTTTATATCAATCAGATTGGGAATGCCCTGGCTGTTAAATGTCTCAGCTATGATATCCAGATACGCTCCACAAGCCACCGCGAACAGCTCAGTCTTATCTGAACTCAGCGCCCATGAACCATTCTGCTGATGTCCAAGGAAGATAAAATCTGCCAGAACTGTCATTGCAATTCTGGTATCGTATCTATCTATGATTGCGTTTGTGTCAAACTGTCTGGTTCCTCCTGAACTTAACAGTTCCAGTTCATATCCAAACGGAAGGACCACGCCTTCCATCTCATCTCTGCGGATTCTCCGCACCATGCCTTCCAATGATGACCTGATAGTTGTCGCATCCTGATCATCCGGATTCCAGATATCTAATCCTTCCGGTGCGTGGAGTACCGGCAATCCTGCCAAATCTCTCTCAATACCGATACCTTCAATCTCCTGTATTCTTCTCTTGAAATACCAAGATCTATATGCATTTCTTAGTATGCTCCTGCCTTCTGGGTTATCTTTTCTGGACTTTGTTCGGAACAGCAATGCCTTCGATGTCGGAATCGTATATAATCCGTAATCCGGCGGTGGCATCTGAGTCATGCCTACCAAATTATCATGATCGTCGTATTCCCATTGATACAACGTCTCCTGTGCTCTAATCGGCAACTTCATCCAGCCAATAAGTCCATCATTGTTCTTGCTTCTTGTGCGGATGTCCTTTGTGTTTCCCATCCTTCGCTTATATACAATTTCGTGGAAACTCCAGCCGTATGTCAAAAAGCTGAGAATTTCCGAAATCGTATCAACCCACGTCGTCTGCATATCATTCATACATGATTCTACAAACTCAGCTGCTTCCTTGTCCTTTGCTGATGTTCCACCGGGTTCAACAGACCACTGAGTCTGCCGCACCAACATTTCAATGGCGTACAGTATTGCACCGATTACGTCGTCATTTTCGGACATTTCGCGGTATACTTCTATTCCCTTATGGCCTCTCAGCTCTCGAAGGAACTCCTCGTAAATAACTCCGCCGTATCTTCGCTGTCCTATACGTCCTATTTCTTCTCCTTGTCTCGCCATCTGTTCTCACCTCACCTTCTCCAATAACTACTCTTATTGAGTGATTCTGCTGGCGGTGCTGAATAGGTTGCACCATTTTCTATTTCATTGAATGCCGAACTGCTTGCATCTACCATATCTTTGAACTTTGATTCCGGGAATGATTCCATCTGGTTGAAATACATTTCATTCCATTCACCCACAAGCACATCAACATTTCCAGCCTGCCACTGTGCTGCCAATGGCTCTGCTCTTGATTCCTTACTTCCAGACTCTCCTATGGTCTTTACCAAAAAGCCGGCAAGGAACTTCACATAAGATTGTGCCTGTTCCTTGCCTGCCTGTCCCGGATCCTGTGGAAGCCTTTCGATTACTCGCTTATATTTTGCTTTGTCCGCCTGCGCTGTCATTTTGATGATTGTTCTTACATCTGCTGCTGCCAATCGCTTATTGATAACGTCTGCTATAATATACCGGCCGCATTTTCTCTTTCCTATCAGAACACCTGCCGTATATGCCGGATCACCGTCTTCATCTTCGCTTGTTGCTGCAAGGTCCCAGCCTCTGCACCAAGAAACTACATCCTTCGGCAGCTCTTCCAGCATAGCTCCAACCTGTGTCCTTCTGAAATACAGACCAGCTGCCGCTTTAATCTTCCAGTTTCCGAACAACAAACGCTCTCTTTCGACCGTAGGCAATGCTTTCAGGTTTGCCAAGTAACCAGGGTCCATCTTCATCAAGATCTGATTGTCCTGCAATGTACTGGCTATGAACGTCACGCTTTTTACATCCTGTGCATCATATCCCTGCGATGCCAGTTCTTCCTTGCTGTCTCCCCAAATGATCTCATCATTCAGTCTTACCATGTATCGGATTACGCCGCTTCTCTCCGGTATCGGATAACCTGTTTCTGGTGTAATCCACCACTTAATGAAATCAGCTACCCAGCTATCTGCATCAGGGTTGCACGTTGCTCGAACATACGGTGCTACTCCAGAATCAGTACGGTTTCGTGACAGCATATAGAAAAACTGATGCTTTGAAAAATGCGTCAGCTCATCGAACCCTATCATTGCAATCTGCGAACCTTGCCAGTTCTGGCAATCAGAATCACTACCTAAGTGGGCGAAATTGACCGTAGCACCACTTTTGAATGTCCAATGTAGTTTAGGTGTCTTTAATGGATAAGCTCCCTTTACGAGGCTATAAATCTTGCCTGAACTATCCCATAAACCACCAGGAGATGTGACCTGCGTGTAATTGCTTCGGAAGATAACCGCATTGTAATTTTTGTTGTTCATGTGTCGGATCGGCTCCAGAAGCAACCCGAAGGTCTTGCCGCCTCCAGCTGCTCCACCATAAATACAAATATCCGCAGAGGTTGCAAGGAATCTTTCCTGCGGTCCTTTCTGCGGTCCAATCCTGATTATTTTCCCCATCAGCCATCCCTCCCATTATCCGGAAGATAAAACTGAACCTGGTCTCCATCGTCCGCTCCTGCATCTGGTATAACTTCTGGCCGGTCTTGCCATTTGTCTCTCTGGCGATTCTTCAGCCAGAAACACTGTGCTCCTACATCTGGCGGAACTTGCTTTTTGGTCTTCTCAATTTTGATCGGTTTCACGTTTCCGTCTTTATCGTACTCGATGATTTTCTTTTCTTCCTCGTACTCATAGCCGACTGCTCTCTGATACAAACTCCTGATTACCTTCGCATCGGATACTCCTTTTCCCTGAGCCAATGCGCTGCCGAAACTTTCGTGGTCCTGGCTCCAGCGGATAATCGTCCGCTTGGAAACTCCCATTGCCTTTGCGATTTCTTCATTGGTGGCTCCCATAGCAGCCAAAGACCACGCCCAGTTATCGTGATAATCTGGATTGTATTTGACCTTAGCTGCCATGCCTTATCTATTTACCCAGATAGTCAGCGCAAAGGTATTCAATCAGTTGCCACCGGTTCTTGCTGGTGATGGTTCCTTCTTTCTCAGCCTTCTTGATGGCCTGTTTGATTACTTCGGCGGCATCTGCAGGAATCGCATTGCTTCCAAACACCTTTGCCAGATATGTCCATTCCTCTTCTGCATCAAACCCAGCAGTATCCATTTTCTCGTTGGCATTCTCGATCATTGAATGGATAGCTGCTCCCACGTTTCTGATGTCTGTAAACTTCTGGTATTTGCTCAGTGTTTCCACGAATGCCTTGCACTGCTCGTATGAAGCAACTCCAACGATTTCCGGAGCTTTAGATTCCAGATCCTTCACCAGTACATCCATATCATTCACCTGATGCGGCAGGAATGTAAAAGTGACATTCTTAAAATCAAACTGAACCGCAGGACTCAGCATCTTATCATACTGTTCCAGCGGTTCTTCCATGATTTCTTTTCCAACGAATGACTCAATCATATCATCCACATCATCAATCATCTTCACGATTTCTCTCAACGTGCTATCATCATCAAAACCGGAAATTGCATTGTGAGCCAGCTGCTTCGCCGCTATCTTGCTACGTGAGAGTCCGGACACATCAACAATAGCAATAATCTCCTTCATCTCTGCGGCTCTTGCGCTCTTTACTCTGTGGTGACCGCTGATGATCTCCAGCTTTCCGTCTACCAAAACAAAAAGAGGCAGGCTCTCCAACTGTCCCCGTTTCTTGATGTTGGCGGTCAGCTGGTCCTGCATCTCATTCTTCATGATTCTGGCATTGATGTCCTGTTCCTTGACTTTATCCAACGGAACTTTGGCGATCACCAAACCCGAACCCATATCGTAGATTACTTCGCACCCTTCGATTTGTCGGATGCTTTTGCTCTGTTCTTCTGCCATTCCTTCTCCCTCCTTAGCCATTCTTGAAGTGTCTGCTGCTCACTCCTGCCTTCAACCAGTTCTGCCTCATATGTGAGCTTGTATCCATTCTTCTTGTCTTCCACCCTGTTTACCAGTTTCATGATGCCCCTGACTTCCTTGTTTTCCGGATACCTGGTAAGCATTGCAGTCCGCATCTTCGTGACTTTCTCCTGCTCGATATTGTCCAGGAGCGTATCCACAAACTCTCTGTTCTGTGCCAGCATATAGCACAGTCTACCAAGGCGGTATATCTTGTGTGGCACTTTCATCACGTACCATACAAATACGCTGTCAGATGCCATCTTCGAGATGCCAAACACGCCAGCTACATACCCATCAATCAGCAATGCCCTGTTGAATGTGGCCGATGAACCAACAAAATTATGTGTCCATAGTTCTCTGTAATACTGAGCCTCTGCCGCCTTGACCGGAATAACCTGCACTTTGCTGTCTTCCTTGATCTCGTAGTCCCTTGGAAGCATACTGCAGTCTAACGGCTGTAGCTTACTCTCTGCCGGCCGTTTAATCTTCTTACCATTTGCCAGAGCTGTTGCCTCTTCCTCCCGGTTCGTGGTTATGTAGGCGTTCAAGTCTGCCCTTGTACCGGATCGGGCGTATATCGTATAGCCAACTGCCTCTCCTGCTCTTTTCTCCTGGTAGCAAATTACCAATGCTTTTGCGTTCATGCAGAGATCGTAGAACTGCTGGTGTCCGGTCTCCGGATCAAACAGCTCATACGGTGGTTCCTTCCAAGTCATCTTGCCCTGTGTGTCATAGAACTTCTCGTAACCCGAAAAGTAGGTTGGAGGGTTTGCGATCACCAAAGCGTGCGGATCATCCAGCACCTCTTTCAGATGTTCCCACATATCCAGTGGCCTATAGCTCATGCCGCCAAGTAGATTTCGAATAACTTCTATCTGCCGGTTGATGCTCTCTATGTGTTCTTCTCGTCTGAGCCGTAAGTCTGTGAGTATCTGGAAGAAATAATCATTGCCTGCATTCTTCGAGGTTCTAAGATACAGCTGTGCATATAACGCTGTTGCAGGATCAAGAAGCTCTTCATCACTGAATCCTTGTGCATGGATTTCCAGTGGTTCCAATGATTGCCCGGTTATCGCATACCCAAGGACCGTTGACATCATGTTGACATCGCTAGTCTCAATCTGCTCTGGCTTAAAGCCGTTCTGCACTGCCAGGTTTGCCATTGCGAAGGTTCCGGCACATGGCTCAACAAATCTTGTGTACCCGGACTTTGCTGCTGTTTCTATCAGGGTAACCAGGAACTTCTGCTCTGATGGTCCTAAGCACCCTAAAAACATTGCCCCCGGATCCATAAAAAATGCCATCGTTTTCTTCTCCTTTCTTTCCGTTTTTCTAAAACTGTACTATACTATCTTTACAGGCTCATACGAGCCGAGTAATAAGCTGGAGGTGAATTATATTGTCGAGACGGATTGCACTCATGCACCATGATTACTGTCCTTATCTTGAGGAACAGCATGGTATTCGTGTTGAATACGCAGAGGTCCGTGTTCTTGGTTCTCCAACACCCGGTTACAAGATTCTGAGCTATTTCTGTAACTGTGCGGAAGATTGCCCTTATCCCCGCCAAAATAAACACGGCGCCTGTCCTGTATTCATCACTGCACCGGATGACCCATTTTGATCTTCACCACTGAATCTTTCAGTAATGGGGACATAATCGAGAGCCAGTCAAAATTGCACTTCTCATTCAACGGGCAGTTCTGACATGGCTCTCCAAAATCCGCTTTTGCATCTCTCAACGCCTGTTTTCTGAATGTATCAACGTGTTGTGCTACGCAGGTAGCCGATGCAACGTCTCTCTCCATTCTGTTTTCCCTCCTTTTTTGTTCACTTTATACAAAAAGCCAGGACAATCTCTGATACCGCACTGGGGATTTCAGAGACCATTCTGGCAAATTGCACAAAACTAAGGCACCGTACCCGAAGATACGATGCCGTTTCTTTTGGACCGGAACCCTGCAATGAACAGGAACTTCCCTCTGGAAGAGGAACGTGATGCTTTCACCAATTCCGGATATTATATTATCGCACCTGCCATACCAAACAAACTCATCTGTTCATAGCCTTCTGTTTCCATCTTGGCTTCCTTCTGAGCGGCTGTGCGCTTGCTTTCTTCTTTCTTTGCCTGCTTCTGTACAGGCGGTTTCTTTACTTTCGGCGGATTCGGGTCCGGTAATTCTCTGATAATCTCTCCTGTCTTCTCACAGTACCACTGAGCAAACACTGTTCTGTGGCACCAGTCTTCCGGGATCCTTACATCCTCGTAGCACAGAAGAACCAATTCCTTCCCTTCATCTGCTGCTGTTTTCTCAAACCTCATTACCATGTCGATGATTCTGTCACTTCCAATACCTTCCAGCTTACGGTAATACTCCTCAGTGAACTTCTCCAGTTCCATTCTCAGCATATATCCTTTCGGTGCCAATGAATAACACTGCTGTTCAATGATATACCCCAGTGGAAACTTCGGTGTTCCCAAACTTATTCCGACACAATAATACTTGCTTTTGTTTTCTACCAGTTCCTTATTGCTATATCTGCTTGTCCATATTGCCATAGCTTTGTCACTCCTTTTTCTCGCTAATGCGTATTATCTTACAATTTAATTATACTATGCGAGCTGATCTAAGTACACTTTATTACCCATTTTTAACCGTTTTTTCATAATTCCAGAGTGTTGAGTGGGAGGCTGTTCTACCTTCCCACTCTACCTTCTTAGAAGAAAAACAATGCCTTTTTTAGGGGTGACACATAGCTTATCGGGCTTTTATCAGAATACCACTTTGCCCTTCGCTTGTCTAGTGCACTTTTTTCGCGTTTACGAGATTTCTCGTATCTGCATTTCGCATAGTCTTCTTACCGGATTTCTTTGGTTTCCGGTTCACCTCTATACTTTTTACTCCTTCTATCCCAAAGAACAAAACTGCCAAATCAGCGTATGCCTTTTCCAACGTCCGGTACACTGTGCTCTTATCAATTTGTTCCTCTTCGGCTACGTCTTCTGCCCGCACCGGCTCCGCCTGCAGGAACATCCTTTCCACTACCCGGTATCTCCGCTGAATGTCCTGGATCTTCGACTTTCTGCATTCCTTCTTGTAATTCTCCAACTGTACATCTACATGGTTTAGAAGCATTCCGGTTACTATCCGGTTCTTGTTTGTACTGGTAAGATTAAATTCCTCTTTCCTTACCTGTTCCAGGATTCCGTCCAGAATCTCTTTCAGTGTAGGATCTGTTACTGTGTCTGTCCCTGTTACTGATGTGTCTTTCATCCTCTTTAACTGCCTGTAATGAATGATGATCGTCTTGGCACTGTTCTTTACCTTGTCTGCCAGTTCCTCTTTGTCTTTCTCTTTTCTTCTCTCGTAGGCTTCTACTCCTTTCTTGGCTCCCTCACGGCCTGCGGCCTTTATGAGCCTTTCCAATTCTTCTTCTGTCAGGGAAATGTATTTCACTCCCTGTGCTTCACCCTCAGCCTTCGGCGTATTCTCCTTTACAATTTCTTCTACAGCCATGCTGCCACCTCCTTGACTTTTTCCATCTTTCCGGGTTATAATTCCGGTATCGTGTGTGGTCGTCTTTCGTCAGGGAGGCGGCCTCTTCTTTTATGTCAGGATCTGTACCCCGAGCATGTCGCAAAATGAGAAATGTAACCATAACCATCCGCTTCGCACGCTTTGCATCTCTTTCCGGCTACGACTTCTCCATTTGGAAGCACTAATCTTTCTTTGCCGCCCTTAATCTTCTTGAAATCTACGAACTGGGGATCTACCGGCATATTCTTTCCTGCCTTTGTTTTCACCCACATAATTCTTGCCCCACATCTATTGCATTGGCTGAATTGTCCTGCGCTATCCTGCTTCATTCTTTTTTCTTCCTCCTTGGACACCATTTTGGGCTTGTCTTAATAGTTATCTCTGTTGAATGCCTCTCTCCTTTGCAAATCATTGTATCTGCAGGACAGCTGACGTAATCCCTTGCTTTTGGGTGTTCACAAAACCATCGGTTGGGCCTTCCATTCATATCTTGCATCTTTGCATTTTGGCACTCTTTGCATCTCGGTATCATTGCACGCCTCCTTCGTAGCCTAATTCTATTGCCTTCAGTTCCTCAAAGCTCACATATCTCAATGTCGGAAGCAGGATTGAAGGTTCTCCCAGTACCACTTTCTTTCCTTGAATGCTCCATCTAGGATAATTCACACTCACATTGCACTTTCTGGCAATTCTGAACGTCATATTTCCAATTTCTTTCCGGATCATCTTTATTGTTCCTGTGTTGGTCTTCCTTCCATTCACCGGATATGCTTCAAATCTTACCAGTAATCTAGCCTCTTCCTGCTGGATCACTTCATGCACCATAATATATCTCGTTGCCATCCTATAGCCCCTTATCTGCTCCAAGATCCTCGCTCTAAATTCTTTGTCTGACTCAAAAAATTTGCGTTTCATTCCATACGCATAAGCTATATTGTTCAGATATTCCCCATATGCAAACCCATTTTTTCGGTCTTCTATTCTGGCTTCGTATCTTTCCTTGATCTCCGAATAAATTTTTCTGGCAACACGCTCGATTATAAGTGTTCCTATCGCCGTAATGCATATAGTAACCAGCGCCATCTCTACTCCTTTCTCATAAATCTCTCTCGTATCCGATCTGCCCATGAGCTATTGCGGATTGCGTGCCCTTTCCTTCTGTACTCTTCGCAACTTTGCATTGGATCTCTGCCTTTTTCGCACTCTGGATATGCCGTCACAATCCCTGGAAGGTAAGGATCAACTGGTATATAATACTCACAGGTGCAACACCACTTTTCTTTCAGTGCTTTTTCCTCTGCTTCCCGCATACTTTCTTCAAGCTGTTTGTTATACTCAGGGTCCAGTCCGAAGACTTTTTTCAACTTATTGGACATTTTCCTCTTCCTCGCTTGCTACTAAAACACAACGATAGCCGCTAACCATTGCTCCATTCGTAGCTGTCGTTCCTGCAACTGATCTCAATACATAAGTTGCAAGAATATCTGCATCAACTTTGCTCTTTTCTGTAGTTGTAATCTCTAAGGTAATTTTTACTTTGCTCATTTTTCTCCTCTCCTACTGCATATTTGTCTTCTTGACTACCTGTGTTTCTGTAAGAGGCGGCTTCTTAGTATGCTCGTCCAACCACTCGGCAAATTCTTTTGCCCCTATATTCTTTGATTCAATTTCATCAGCCAGATGGCGAAGCACTACTACGATCATCCCTGCATCAGCTGCAGCATACGGAGAAATTGCTTTAATCACATTGTTTGAATAATACTGCAGTCCATCGCTCACTGCTTTGGCAGCTTCTGTATGCTTTTTGTCTTGCACTAGGACATTTACTCTGCTGACAAAACTCTTCATTCTCTTCTCTTTGATTCTCATGCTTCATCCTCCGGATTTTCGTAATCGTAGCCATCCATATCATCCGGATCTTCTGCATCTCCCAGAATTTCATCCGTAATATCCTCTTCCGGTTCTGCATCTGTCTCCTGTCCGGTCTCCGTCTCTGTGTATTCTACATCGATTACGTCCTCGTCTTCTGCTTCTGTCGGGCCAGGTAACTGGGGGATTCCTTTTGGTTCTTCTTTTTCCTGCTCCTCCTCCGGTTTCAGATCTTCCTCGTAATCACTGTCGAAAATGCTCTTCTGAGCTGTATTGGCTACCGGCTGTAAAACATACTCGCCGCTATCTTCATCGAACGCCAGCTCCATTTCTGTGTCCATGTTGCCATCCTTTTTGTCCGTGATCTGCACGGTTGATGTGACTTTATGATTGAAACTTGGCTTATTGATTTTCCTGCTTTCGCCTTCTACTTTAGGATCATAATTCGGAATATATTCCTGAGTGAAGCTAACATCAATTTTCAATGTCAAACTTCCATTCGTGCTTCCTTTCTCCATCATGTTTCCAATCAATCTCTGCAGAACGAAATTCATATCTCGTTTTACGTTTCCCAGCGTATCGCTGTCAAAATCCAGTGCTTTCATAAATTTGTCCATTCCTTACTCCACCTTTCCATATTTGATTCCATTTTCCTTCATGTACCCAACTAACGCCTTCAGCTGCTCTTTGGTTCCGATTGCAAAAAACTTAGCTCTGCACTTCTTTTCTGGAATCGACTGCGGCTGTGTCTGAGCAAACGGATCAACTACCGGTTCCGGTACAGAAACAGCTGCCTGCTCTGTCGGAACGTCCTGCGGCATTTCCGGAACGCTCTGCTTTTTCTCTGCGTCAATGCGCTCCTCCTCCGCTTTTTTCTGTCTCTCGATTTCCTTCTGCTCTTCTTCCTTACGGATGCGCTCTTCCTCTGCTTTTCTGGCTTCCTCTGCCTTTCTTCTTTCTTCTGCAGCTTTTTCTTTCTGAATACGCTCTGCCTCCAGTTTTTCTTCCAGATCTTTCAGGCGCTTTTCCTCCGCCATAGCTTTTGACAGATCCAAGGTGCGGACATATACATCCTTAGCATTCAACTTATACTTTCCGCATACGCTTTCAATGGTTTCAAGATCAGTCTTTACCTGTTCAATTTTCTTCTGCACTTCTGCAATTGCGGATGCCAGTTTACAGGTCTTGTTCAGATAACGCTGATCGAAAACCTTGCTAAATGGCAAGATTTCTGCAAGATTCCCGATGGCTTTCTCGTAAGCCTCCATGATCTTTGCTTTCTTTTCTTCCTTTTCTGCAGCCTCAAAAACTTTCACCTGCTCATCAATCTCTGCAGACTGCTTCTTGATAAGATCAGTGATTTCCTTCAATTCCTTCTCGAACTCTGCGTATGGCTGATTGATAACCTCTTTCACCTTTTTCCTGCGCTCATCAATAGCTTTAACAAGGTTGTTCAGCTCTGCTCGATCATTCTTAGCTGTTTTAACCGTTTCTTCGGTATATACAATTCCTTCATACAATGCGATCTTGTTTCTGACCGCTGCCAGCAGCTCTTCTTTGTTCCATTCGATATGTTTCAAAAAATTGCTCTCTGTCGGGCTAATCAATCTAAACTCCATTTTGCCCGGAACTACTGTGGTTTCCTCTACTACTACCTGTTTTTCTTCTGTTGCCATTACCCTTCCACCTTTCTTATTGTTACTTCTACTCTTGGATGCTCTGAGAAGAACTTTCTTACCTGTGCATCTACAACCTGGTTATCATCATGATATGCAATATTGTTTAAGCTATCGCAGATGATCTTTCCGATATTATCCCAGTCTGGTTTCTTTGTTGGCCGGATCTTATGCTCCAGCATCATCCTTCTTCTTTTCTTGCTAGTAGACAGCGGGATATTGTAATAGGCAATGATACGAACGTCCAACATGTCCCCATCCTTAAACCTTTTTCCTTTTGCCTCTTCCTTGTACGCCATCTTAACCAGGTTTTCATAATTGACAGTCTTTTCTGGCGTATATGCCTTCGCAAATCTCTTTTCCTCTCCATCGTTACCAGTATATTTCTTAACAGTCACTCTCGGCCTCTGCTTACCAAATGGCACGCCTGGAATAATAAATCTTATGCTTCGCACTTCATCCTCCTTGAGTGTTTCCGGGCTATTCATCCCTTCCATGCCTTACCTCCTGTTCCCATTCTTTCTCGCAATTCCTCCAGCTTTCTCTTAATTTCTTCTGACATTTCGCCTTTCGTTTCATCTTCTTCCTGGATTGACAACTTATGTTTCTCCTGCCTATCCTCAATCTGCATCTGCTGTTTTTTTACCTCGGCTATTGCCATTCGGACCTTTTCTGGTATTCTTCGGTCTTCTTTTATTCTCTGCATCGCTGTCCGGTAATTTCTTACAAAATGAGATTGCTCTACGGTTCCAACCTGGTCTGAATCCATCATCGCCCATTCTCTTAGGTTGCTTGGATTTCCGACTGCCATCTTGCAGGCCTCGGGCAATTTTTCAAATTCCTCTTCTGCATAATAACTTGATCTTCCAATTGCTTTTCGCACAATCGCCCAGGCTTCCAACTCACTCATTTCCGTTTCTTTTACGGAAGTGATCTGCTCTGCCTTTTCCCTTATATCTGCTATTGTCGGCGGGAATTTCTCAGTTGCCATATGCTTTTGAACTGCCAGCTCTGCCTGTTTATATGGCAGATCTCCCAACAATGCGAACCATACATTGAACGCATCCTGATCCGGAATGAAAGTCGGCTGTGCATATACAGCCTTCATAGCCTTCACTAAAACCTTGAACTGTTCTCTTTCCATTACCAGCCATCTACCTCGCTAACCCTTTGTTGTATCTGCTCGGTTCTTGTTGCCGGTCGCTGCTGCTTTCTTTCCTCCAGGATTTTCCAGATAATTCCTTTCCAGTTATTCGCCATGCAGTCTTCAATAAGATTGCAGATTTCATTCGCTCCGTAACTTCCTTCACTATTTTCGGTCTTCTTGAGCAATGATTTCATTCCCTGCTCCTTGTATGATTCCTTTCGCTCCATCTTGTACCGGAACCAAACTTCCATCTTTTCTCGAACAGGTTCTGAGATATCGTAATCTTCAACCAAACGATGAAATAACTGGATCGTATTCTCGGCTTTTTTCTTGGCCGGTTTTTCTTCTGCAACAACCTCTGGCTTTTCTTCTATGACAGGCACCGGATCTGTTCCTATTGCCCGATTCCGTTCCCGGTCTCTCTGCAGTCTTTTTCTTCTTGCGGCATCCGTTTCCGATCCAACCATCTCAGCGCATTGCGTCAGCAATATTTCGTCTGCTCCAAGAACTTCTATCAGGCCCTTGCTTTTCAGATAGCTTACTGTTACCTTTACGTTATCTGTATCTTCATCCAGCTCCAATGCCAGCTCTTCCATGAAATCGTCTTCTATACCTTCAAAATACATTTTGTTTCCCTGCTTAATTGCCGTCAGCAGCATTTTCAGATAGATAATCGTATAGGTGTCGCCCCCTGCTATCTTCCTCAGCTTCTTTATTGTCTTATCTTTAAAGAACTGGTCTGTCATTTTCAACCAGTAATACTTCTTCTCAGCCATATCAAATACCCGCCGTTAAATCCGTAATAGAAATAGGGGCTTTCAGAACTCTTGTCTTTCTGCAGCAATCACACAATTCGCACCGATCCGGCTCTGTATCACCTGATTTCACAGCCAGGACTCTCGCCATATTCATTTCTACCAGGTTCAGTGCCTCGGCCAGATAATTGTCGGTAATATGAATGATCCGAATATCCGGTTCGCTTTCCTTCGTAGCTCCAGCAATATAAAACGGTAACTTCTTTCCGGTGTTCTGTCGGACGATCTCCTGATAAATTGCACCCTGGATGTCATATCCCCAGTACCGCACAAAATCCAAATATCCGATATCTCTTACCCATTCCAGCTTTGTGATCGATGCCATAACCTTTAAGTCTACAATTGCAATGCCTGGAATATAGCTGTCCATCTTGATTTTCCACTTTGTACCAAACAGCTCGCCCGTCATGATGACCTGTTTCTCGCCGGACATGAACTTCATAAAATAATCGTCTCTCTCGATTCTCTGAATAATTTCATCCGCCTTGACGAACTCAGCTTTCAGCGTTCCGTCTCTCTTGAAAAGATCCGGATTCTCTGTCTTGAATTTATCCAGTGTCCCCTCAAAGTAGGAATCCACATAACTTCCAACCATAAGAGCCTTTGACTTCGGCTCTTCCCATCTTCCTTTCAGCTTTTCCATTGCAGTAAATTCGCAAGGCATTTTCCCATATGTACCGCAGAAATCCTTGAACTGCGATACGCTCATATATTCTTCGTTCGCTTCCTGGCTATAATAATTCTCTGCCGTCAAAACCATGTATCATCCCTCCTACATCGCATCGATATCTACGTCTTCTGGTTCTTCCTCTACTACCTCAAACGGATCTTGTGCTTCCAATTCCGGAACTGAATCCGACTTGTTATCGCCGTAGGTTCCATTTCCTTCTTCGTCATATGTCTTCTGATCGTCCTGGATGGCTCTCTGCATATCCACTGATAAAATTCCCCACTTGCTAAGAAGCAGCTTAATAACCGTCTTCAATGCCATAGCTTCAAAGTCTGTGGTCCACTTACTTGACTTCTTGCCTTTGTTCAGATCATATCTGTACGCCTGGGAATACTTTCTTGCATGATTGTCCACCGCTTTCTTTGACATATACAGCTCCTGGCTATAACCGGTCTTCAATCTGAACCAGGCGTAATATCCGGCCACATTTGCTTCATCTCCGGCATCTCTCTGCTTGCAATTACTGAAATCTTCCGCAAACTTAATCTCTCCTGTTATTGGGTTATATGATTCCAGCTCGTCCTTGTATACAACTGCATAATTCATTCGCTCGTAATATCCCGACCGGATTGCCAGCTGAATGAAGCCTTTATACATCATCTGGAACTGAGCCTTTGGAATCTTCTCCCAGTCTTTCTTCCTTGGGTTCCAAACACTCTCGTTATACGGAACGATTGCCGCAAATCCAAGGTTGCTGTCTATCGGAAGATCATATGTTGCTGCTACAAACGCAGCTCCGATAATTGAATTTGCAGGGCATTTCTTCAACTGTGCGCTTCCTGATACTGTATTAGTGATCGAGGCCATAAACTGAGGAGCTTTCTGCCCTAAGACTTCTCCGAATTTTTCTTTGATTTTGTCCTGGGAAAGCAACTCCTTTACCTGTTTTACTACCGGAACAGCTGGTGCCGCTTGTGGTGCTGCCGGCTGCATTCCTGTCTGATCTGCCATTCTATTCTTCCTCCTTCTCTGCTATTTTGAACGATTCTCCAATCAGTTCACAAAACTCTACAACGCTCATACCTTCTATGCAGTCTTTACAAACCGGACCTTCCGAAGTATCCATATACTTATCGCCTTCATAAATCGGTTCATTACACCATTCGCACGTATATATGGATTTCGGCTCTTCTGCGTTCGGACATCTACTGTCACATGGATTTTTTCTGCATACTGCACACATACCTATTCACCTCTTAAATCTTTCCACGCGGCTTTTCCCCAGTTAAAAATAAAAATGGTGAACGGTAACACTAACCATTCACTCCCTATCGCGTTATAACCCCGCGCTTGATATGCATAATCTACAGCCCACTTTGTCAGAAAAATCCCAGCTAAAACCGGTATCCAATTTTCTCTCAGTAATTGTCTGACCTTTCTCATCGTGTCCTCCTATTTGTCTTTCAGAGCCTTATCGCTCATAATCTTAAATTCACTTATTACTTCTGCGATGTTATCCAGATATTCCGAAATCTTCCTCACCGCATCCACCTCATCATCCCTAATCTGTCCGTCTTCGGATATTTCAAGCAACTGGTTTTTCATATCTTCCAGCTCATTTCCTCGCAAGGCTTTTAATAACCTCACCGTCACGCTGCATATATTTTTCTCTTCCGTTGCAAGTGGAAGAAATCCACAAATCGGACATTCGTTCTTACAATAATTGCTCAGGAGCCAAGGTGCGTTATACAGATCCGCCATTATTAAAACCTTATCAGCCGGTATTCTTTTTACATTTCCAAGCTCATAATCTGCGAGCGTATATGCCGCAATTCCTATAAGCTCTGATGCTCTTTCTCTACTTTCCAGCCTCGCATCCCATTCTGCAGCCTGTTTTCTGGCTCTAAAATACGGATTCTGGTTTTCTTTTATAGGGTTCCGTCCCATTCTCATTTACCTTACTTTCGCATATAATTTAATCAGTACCTACAGGAACGGCCGGCACTTCAACTTCCAACTGTTCATTGATTTTTTCAATCACTGGCCAATCAAGTGCGTGTCCGTTCAATACTAACGATACCTTGTCTCGATTGAATCCGATGGACTTGCTCAGCTCGCTGATATTCATTTTCTTCATATACAGTTTCGCTCGCACCGTTCCACACCATTCATCAGACGGAAGCTGCGGCTTTTCCGGAAGTACATCCACTTCCAAGACTTCGTTAATTTTCTTTGCGATATCCAGGTAATTTTTCTTCACGATACGGCCACTGATGAGAGCGGTTATTGTTGTATAACTGTAACCAATCTCCTGGGCTACGTTCTGAAGGTTTGTTTCCTTCTTCGCAAGCGCAACTCTTATTTCCTTACACCATTCAGAAATGGGGACAGTAGTATTGCTCATTTACATCAATCTCCTTTCCTGCATCTGCGATTCGCATTTGCATTTTTTCTGAGTGCGTGTTATAATACAAATACGAGTTATTACAAACGCGCACTCGGTATGAAACAAATTTTAAATCATAGGCTCGCAACCACGAATAATTATTTGTTTCATGGTTATATTATAGCACGAATCTGCGTATTTGTAAAGATTTTACCTCGTATTTGCGTAATTTTATGCACTTGGAGGTGTATTATGGAAATCATCGAACGCATATCCGAATTAATCGCAGAACGTGGCAAAACGGCCATAGAATTGTGCAAGATTCTCGATATCCAAACCTCTACTATGTCTACATGGAAAGCCAGAAAAAAAGATCCACCAGCTCGCTATATGCCAGCTATCGCAAATTATCTTTGCGTTTCGTTGGATTATCTTCTGACTGGTAAGGAGCGCCCTGTTGTGGTCGAGCAACCATTTGCTGCAGAATCTGTGCCTCCAGAACCACAGCTTTCCGCAATGGATCAAGAGCTTTTGGATTTATTTCACGAACTCCCTATAAACAAGCAGTACGAATATATAGGGGATATCAAAGGCTTCTTACGTGCTGTCGAGGACTCAAAGAAATACGTTGACGAAGGGAAAAGATTATCCGGCTGAGCTGGTATTGTAATACTCGGTACTGACAGGAGGATGTTTTATGCAACACAACGCAGCCAAGTATTTCACCCTTGCAAGAGCAGAAGAAATGGCCGGGCATGATGTACCGGCCATTCTTTTTTATCTTGTTTCATTCTGCACAAGTCTTAACTGCTGTGACACTCAAACTTTGTACAGGGCAACCGCCAAAATTCAAAGACTGCAGGCCCGTATCTCTTTATCTGATGAATCCCTTATTCACATGGTTCACTCTTACGGTCCTCTCTCGGATGAAGTATGTCAGCTCTCTCTGCTTCAATCTCTGAACGGATGTTTACCGGCTGTCCTTACCTAATGAGGAGGAGACAATGGAACTACTAAACGGAAATGAGAAATTTACTCTCGATGGCAATGATACAGAAATATCCATCTCTGAATTTTGGAGCTGGGCCTATTCTGATCTGCTTAACAATACGCTTCGAGGTGTGCTGGCAGAATTTCTCGTAAAAAAATCATTCTCATTTTTACCCCCCCCCGAGAAATTTTGAGGACTGACTGGACACCTTATGATCTAACCAGCCCTTCCGGGCGAAGGATTGAAGTAAAATCTGCCGCTTACCTTCAATCTTGGAGCGAGGACTACTTTTCACACATTATTTTTGACATCGCACCAAAGCGAGCATGGAATCCGCAGACAGGTTATTCTCCTGATCGGAGCCGTCATTCTGACCTGTATGTCTTTTGCCTGTATACTGCCAGAAGTCGCGAACAATCCATAAGAAATCTTAATCTCTGGGAATTTTATGTATTACCTACTTCTGTTCTGGACCAGCAAAGGCCTAACCAGAAAAGTATAGGTTTGAACTCTCTCCTTTCTCTGAAGCCGATAAAAACAAATTTCCAGGATCTCGGAAACATTATCGAAACCATTACATTGTAACAGGAGATGATCTATTGAAACTACCGAACGGCTATGGAAGCGTAACTAAATTATCTGGAAACCGGCGTAAGCCATATCTAGCCAGGGTAACTCTCGGCTGGATCATCATCGAGGAAACCGGGAAAGCAGTCCAGAACAGAGTTACTATCGGAACCTTTAAAACCAAAAAAGAGGCTCTGCAGGCTTTAGCCGAATATGGAGCCAACCCCTATGATATTCAAAACAACAATATGACTCTGGCTGAGCTTTATGAGAGATGGACAGCAGCTTACTTTCCCACACTTGAAAGTGATTCTTCTTCCAGGACGATCATTGCTGCCTGGAGATATTGTCACGCTATCCAGGGGATGCGTGTGAAGGATCTGCGTGCCCGCCATATAAAAGGAATCATGGAAGACGGATATGTAATTCAAAACCGGGGTAAGGATGCCGGAGCTAAGGTGCCTGCATCTCCTGGAACGAAATCCAGAATAAAATCCATGTTTAACCTCATGCTAGACTATGCTATGGAATATGATCTTGTCTCCAAAAACTATGCCCGTACCTTTGAACTCTCAAACGATATCATCAAAGAAAAAGAAGAGGCTAAACGTGGCCATATCAATTTCAACGATTCTGAAATGAAAGCTCTATGGAATGCTGTTGGCAATGTCAAATTTGCGGACTGGGTGCTTATACAATGTTACATGGGGTGGCGTCCCCAAGAAATGGGGCTGCTGGAATTAAAAGATGTTGATTTAGAAAAGTGGTGTATTACTGGAGGCATGAAGACAGACGCAGGAAGACACCGTACTGTCCCGATTCACACTCGAATCCGCGAACTGGTAAAAAGAAATTATAATGAATCTATTTCTCTTGGAAGTGACCGTCTCTTTAATGATCCGGAAGCAACCAAGGGTGGTATGAAGATTACCTACGATAAATATGCTGGCCGGTTTGATAAAGTTGTCTCTGCACTGAATCTTCGTCCTGAACATCGTCCACATGATCCCCGCACAACCTTCATTACAATGGCAAAAAAGGCAGGCGTGGACGAATATGTTGTGAAGCGTCTTGCCGGTCACAAAATCACAGACGTAACCGAAGCAGTCTACACGATCCGCGATGTTGAATGGCTCAGAGATGAAATAGAAAAAATGCCGTAACCCTTGTGGTTGCGGCTTTTCTTTGCCTATAAATGCTCCTTTTTTTGTTTCCTTCACCTTGTTACCTACTCGTTACCTGCTCGTTGCCTACCTTGCTATTTTCAGGGCTTCTCACAATGTTTCAAATACTTTTTCATTTTTGTGATCTAAATTAACAAAAGTGCCGCAAACCCTTAGATTTACGGCACTTTCAACGTGCTTACACTTTATATGAATTTGTCTGAATTAGAATTTACCAGCTTTAGCAGCTTCCTCGATGGAAACAGCAAAGTCTGCAAATCCAGGAACTATCAGTCATTTTGTTACCTGCTTGTTTCCTATTCACCAATTTTGGTACTTTTTCAGCACTTCTCAGACCAATTTTGCGTCTCAATTCCGTCATAAACATATCCTGTTTCCTGCCAGAATTTCATTGGTGATATGTAATAGTCGTACTGGCTACTGCCGTCCTTCTTGAACGCTACCCCAAACGTGAGCAGTCCTTGAATTATTCCCTGTCTCACAAATTGAGGATCTTTCTTCATCACTCTTGCAGCTACATTCACCGGTACATTTTCGCCAGTAAACTTTGGTACTTCTAACCATATCCTTTTTTCGTTCATCTGTCAACTCCTATATTTTACCACATTGTTTCCCGCTGAATTTCTATTCTTCTTTTGTATTATACATCCGGATCCTGAGTGAGTCGTCTCGTCAATACGACCTCATTCATCACTTGCCTTTCTTGCTTTCTAAAAACCAGAGACGAACAGTGTCAAATTCCATAAGCAAGGCTATGTCAAGTCGTCTGCTCAGTTTGCGATCGACTTCTTTCACTTTATACTTTTTGAATATATAATCTCCTGTTGTTCTGGAATTATTGACCTGTGCAGATGTGCAGTGTAGCTCTTCTTTGATTTCTCCAGCTGTTACATTTTCCATCACCAGCGCGCCCGATCTGTCTCTCACCTCATATAATTTCGGAACCATCTTTTCTCCTTAGTGTCCGGCCAGAAACGTGTTTAACATTCTCGTTCTCCAGTCCGGTGAATTCTTGCTTTTCCACTTTTCGCAGGTGTCATCATCCTCTATCAGGATTCCTTTGCGGTCACACAGTCCGTTATCGTTTTCAATGCAAGTTTTACATGTTTTATCTGTCATTTTCTTCACTCCAATCAAGTTTCTGTCCGCAATTGGCGCAGTAATCTCCAAAAGGAGTAGTTATTCCTCTGACAGTTGCTTTGCACACTGGACAATCTGCTCTATTGGTTTTGTCATATGTTATCGGTTTCTTCGGAATATCTCTTTCACCAACCACGCTACAGCAGGTCAGTCCTCTTTTCTGGATGTCGTATTCAAAATTAATCGCTGTACCATACTCTGAATCATACCACACCCCTACAAGAAACGGCTTACCACTCCATCTACCTTTAGATTCACATTTGATGATTCCATACACTTCTAAATCTTTACACCATACTGGCTGTCCAGACATCTCTTTTAATTCTTCTAAGGTTAATTGTTTCATTCTCCTACATTCTCCTTTTCCCTCACTATCAGTCCTCCACAATACGGACAAAATGTATAATCCAGTCGGTTAAGCGGTTTCATCCATTCTCCATTTTTGACTCTCTTTGCCTTAAAAAGAATTTCTCTCATTCAACTCCACCGCCTTTCACGATCTCGATTGCATCTTTCAGCATTATAATTTCATATGCTTTAGACCACCCTACTGGTCTTGCCAGTGTGCTTCTATCTTCCAATTGTTCCATAACCTTGTCCACATCAAAAGCTGTCTGCTGATTGTCAATTATTTCTTTAGTTGACTCCAAACATAAACGACACATGTAATCGTTGTCATCTTTTTCTTCTTCGATAGCTTCTTTTAGCTTATCTGCATCTATTAAGCGCATTTAA
>OGCO01000689.1_pt1 | contig 56217 bp, 43 predicted proteins | sample 1570171 | NCBI WGS metagenome assembly OGCO01 (sample SAMEA4370583, study PRJEB24528) | human gut metagenome
TTCCTCAACTACTACCTGCCCACCACCCTAAAACTGCTCAACGCCTATGACCGGCTGGACGAGGCCGGCATCTCCGGCATCAACATTGACGGAGCCAAGGGCAAGATCAGCGAGGTCATGGCCGCCATCGTCTCCGCCTTTGACCGTCAGCTGGATGCCCTCTACCAGGGCGAGGTCATGGACATCAACGCAGAGATCAAAGTTTTGCAGAGCCTGCTGACCGGCGACGGTCTGGCCGACGATCAGATGGGCGGTCACTGACCGGCTCAGTGAGATACAGATACGGAGGTACCTTATGAACGAACAGGAACACATCCCCCAGCTGACGCTGGATCCGGAGGGCGCCGCCGCGGCCGCCCAGAGCACCCCTGCCGCCCCCGCCGTCCCCACTCTGACACTGGCGCCCGAGAGCGCGGCACCGGCTGAGGCCGAAGCCGTCGATCCCGTCGTTGTGGATGAGAGTATGCTCACGGAAGAAGAACGCCGGGCCGTGGATGCCTTTGCCGCCAAAATCGACATCACCGACTCCACCCAGGTCATGCAGTACGGCTCCGCCGCCCAGAAAAACATCGCTCAATTCTCCGAGTCCGCGCTGAGCAGCGTGCGCACCAAGGATCTGGGCACCGTGGGCGACGCGCTGAGCAGCCTTGTGCTGGAGCTCAAGCAGGTCGGCCAGCCCGAGAAGAAGGGCTTCGGCTTCTTCCAACGCAGCAAGCGCAAGGTGGAGGAGATGAAGGCACAGTACGCCAAGGCCGAGGCCAATGTGGACAAGATCGCCGAAATGCTGGAAGGCCATCAGGTCACCCTGATGAAGGACGTGGCCATGCTGGATCAGATGTTTGACCTCAACCAGCAGTACAGCAAGGAGCTGACCATGTATATCGTGGCCGGCAAGAAGCGTCTGGCCCAGATCCGCACCGGCGAATTAGAGGAGCTGCGCAAAAAGGCAGAGGCCTCCGGCGCGCAGGAAGATGCTCAGGCCTACAACGACATGGTGAATCTGTGCAACCGCTTCGAGAAGAAGATCCACGATCTGGAGCTCACCCGGGTCATCTCCATCCAGATGGGTCCCCAGACCCGCCTGCTCCAGAACAACGACACGCTGATGATTGAAAAGATCCAGACCTCTCTGGTAAACACCATCCCGCTGTGGAAGAGCCAGATGGTGCTGGCGCTGGGTCTGGAGCACTCCCGCCAGGCCACCGCCGCCCAGACCGCGGTCACCAACATGACCAACGACCTGCTGCGCCAGAACGCGGAAATGCTCCGCATGGGCACCACCGAGACGGCGAAAGAGGCCGAGCGCAGCATTGTGGACATTGAGACGCTTCAGCACACCAATGAGCAGCTCATCGCCACGTTGGACGAGGTCATGCAGATCCAGAAGGAGGGCCGCGAAAAACGTGCCGCCGCCGAAGCAGAGCTTGGCAAGATCGAGGGCGAGCTGAAAAAGAAGCTGCTTGAGCTGCACTGACCAAAATGTATAACCTCAACCGGAACATACAACACAAACAGGTTCCGGCTGATTGACCCCTATGATACCGGAAAGGTGATTTTCTTTGAAAGCATTGAAAAAATATCCCGTTGCGTGGGCGATCACCGCAGCGGTGATCGTGGTATCCGTTATTTTTGGCATAAAGATGGCCCGGGCGGATATGCTGGCTGTCACGCCGGGCAACTGGGTGTGCGACGGCGCAGAGGTGCTCTCCGAAGACACGGAGAACACGGTGCGCACCTACAACACCACATTTGACCAGAGCTACTCCGCCTATGTGGCGGTGGCCACGGTGCCCAGTCTGAAGGGCTGGGACGCGGACGCCTACGCTGAGGAGCTGTTCAACCGCTGGAGCCTGCAGGGCAATGACTTCCTGCTCATGCTGGACATCGGCGGAAACCAGAGCTACCTCTACAATGGCAGCAACTACACCAACTTCAATTTCAGTTCCTATCTGGACACCTATGTGAACACCGATTTCTTTGCCGGAAATTATGACGCGGCCGTAACCGGCCTGATGGCCGGCATGGAGAGCTATCTCTCCCAGTACAACGGCGGCTACTCCCCAGAAAACGGCGTGACCCCCGCTGAGGACACCGGCAATTACACCGACTACGCTCAGATGGAACAGCAAACCAACCTGCTCTCCGGTGTCATCATCGTTCTGGCGCTGCTGGCGGTGGTCTACACCCTGCTCTGCTCCATGGAGCGCAGTCGCTACCGCAGCTGGTACAGCCGGTATGGCCGTATGGACACGCCTCCGGTGGTGTTCACCCCCATCTTCTTCTGGCACCGCCCCGGCAGTATGTGGTGGAACCGGATGCACCATCATCCTCACGGCCCAGGTCCCGGCCCCCATTCCGGCGGCCCCGGCCCACGTCCCGGCGCCGGTCCCCGACCGGGCGCAGGCCCTCGCCCCGGCAGCGGCTTCGGCGGCAGACCCGGCAGCGGTTTCGGCGGAGGCTTTGGCGGCGGAGGCCGCAGCGGCGGCCATGGCGGAGGCGGCTTCGGCGGCGGAGGCCATAGCAGCGGTCACAGATAAAATACGCACACTCAAAGTTCCGAGGCTTTGTCCTCGGAACTTTGTTCATATGATCTTTCAGAGGTAAGGCTATGAACAACACAAAAACTTTACGCGGACGCTTCGCCCCCTCCCCCAGCGGACGGATGCATCTGGGCAACGCATGGTCCGCCCTGCTGGCATGGCTTTCCGTGCGCAGCCGCGGCGGCGTGATGGTACTGCGGCTGGAGGATCTGGATCCAGACCGCTGCAAGCGCCCGCTCTGCGACGGGGTGGAAGAGGACCTCCGCTGGCTGGGTCTGGACTGGGACGAGGGCGGAAGCGCCGGCGGCCCGGAATTCTATCAGAGCCAGCGCAGCGAGATCTACCGCGCGGCGCTGGAACAGCTGGAACAGCTGGGGCTGCTCTATCCCTGCTTCTGCACCCGAGGTCAGCTCCACGCGCCGAACGCCCCCCACCGCTCCGACGGCGAGGTCATCTACCCGGGCACCTGCCGGGATCTGAGCGCGGAGGAGCGAGCTGTGCGCGCCCAGACGCGCCATCCTGCCGTACGCATCCGTGTCCCCGATGAGGAGATCGGATTTGTCGACCGGCTTCAGGGCGTTTACGGCGAAAATCTGGCCCGGGACTGCGGGGACTTTATTCTGCGCCGCTCCGACGGAGTATACGCCTACCAGCTGGCCGTGGTGGTGGACGATGCCCTGATGGGCGTCACCGAGGTAACCCGGGGCAGCGATCTGCTGACCTCCACTCCCCGGCAGATCTACCTCCAGCACCTGCTGGGCTTTCACACGCCGGACTACTGCCATGTCCCCCTGCTCTGCGCTCCGGACGGGCGGAGGCTGTCCAAGCGGGAGTCCGATCTGACGCTCCAGTCTCTGCGTGAGCACGGCGTCCGGCCGGAGGAGATCGTAGGGCGTCTGGCCTGCGCCGCCGGACTGATCGACCGCCCGGAGCCCATTTCCGCCCGGGAGCTGGTGCCGGTGTTCGATGTGCATAAACTTCCCAAAAACGATATTCCCTTCAAGTGGTAAAAAATGAGCTGTCCGTTATGGACAGCTCATTTTAGCTTTTTACTTTTTCCAGGTCTGAGGCGCAAGCAGAACGAGGATCGGGAAAATCTCCAGTCGGCCTGCCAGCATATCGAAGATGAGCACCACTTTGCTCAGCGGGGACATGATGCTGAAGTTTGCCGTGGGGCCGACCAGACTCAGGCCGGGGCCGATGTTGTTCAACGTGGCGGCCACGGCGGTAAAACTGGTCTCCAGATCGAGATTCTCCAGCTGAATGATCAGCAGAGAGAGCACAAAGATGACGACATAGCACACCAGAAACAGCAGTGAGCCCCGCACGACCGCCCGATCCAGCTTTTTGCCGTCCATGCGGATGGTGCGCACCTCCCGGGGCCTGACCAGCCTGCGCAGTTCCTGCACACCGGTCTTGAGGTAAATGACCAGCCGCGAAACCTTCATGCCGCCGCCGGTACTGCCCGCGCAGGCACCCAGCATCATGAGCAGCATTAAGATGCCCTTTGAAAAACTGGGCCAGAGGGCAAAGTCCGCGGTGGAATAGCCGGTGGTGGTAATGATGCTGGCCACCTGGAACAGCACCTCCCGCACGGAGTTGAACTGGCCGTAGTACAGCAGATCCAGCGAGATGAACAGGGTGGCACCGGCCACGATAGCGTAGTACCAGCGCACCTCCTCCATCCGCAGCACTGCCCGCCATTGACGGCACAGCAGCAGAAAGTAGACGCCGAAGTTCGTACCGGCCAACAGCATAAAGATGATGATGACCCATTGGAGATAGGGGGAATAACCGGCCACGCTGTCATTGAGCACGCCGAAGCCGCCGGTGCCCATGCTGCCAAAGGTCAGGCACAGGTTGTCAAACAGCGGCATTCCGCCGATCGCCTGCAAAATGAGTTCCAGTACGGAAATGCCGAAATAGATGCCATAAAGGCTCCGGGCCGACGCCCGCAGCCGGGGCACCAGCTTGCTGACCACCGGGCCGGGGCTCTCCGCCTGCATGAGGGAAAAGCTGGAGCCGTTGTCCGCCATGGGCAGCAGTGTCAGGATAAACACCAGCACACCCATGCCGCCGATCCAGTGGCTGAAGGAGCGCCAGAACAGCAGACAGTGGCTCATGACCTCCACATCGGTCAGGATAGATGCACCGGTGGTGGTAAAGCCGGAGACGATCTCAAAGAGCGCATCCAGATAGTTCGGGATCTCGCCGCTGAACACAAAGGGCAGCGCTCCGGCAGCGGACATGACGATCCAGCACAGCGCCACGGTCACATAGCCGTCCTTGATGGTGAACATACTGGAACGGGCCTTCAGCCGGGTCAGGGGCAAACCCACTGCGATGCAGATAAAGGCGCTGAGCGCCAGCATCAGGGTGGGGTAGTACTCGTGATAGATGAGCCCCACCACCAGCGGCAGCAGCATGAAAATACCCGTCAACGCCAAAACCGTACCCAGCACATAGAGAATGCGTTTATAATTCATGGTCGCTTACTCCAGAATGTCCCGGATACTGTTGATCCGCTTCAATGTGGTGACAATGATGACGAAATCGCCGGGCAGAATGCAGTCCTGGCCGGAGGGGACGATGACCTTCCCCTCCCGGATGATCGCGCCCACCAGCACGCCCTTTTTGATATGCATATCGTTCAGGGTCTGATTGGTGACGCTGCTCTGATCCTTGATGCGGAAAGCCAGCGCTTCCACCTGATTGTCCGCCAGCATATGCACGGCCTCCATGTCGCTGTCAGGAGAGGGACGCAGCGCCCGGGCGTAGTGCAGAATGGTCTCCGCCGTCAGATGCTTTGGGGAGACGACGCTGCCCACCGGGATCTCGTCAATGACGCAGTTGAAGTTGGTCTTGTTGATCTTGGTAATGAGTTTTGCATGGCTCATCTTGTTGGCGTAGAGCGCCAGCATGATGTTCTCCTCGTCGAAATTCGTCAGGGAGACAAAGGCATCCGTGCGCTCCAGCCCCTCCTCCAGCAGCAGCTGCTCATTGGAGGCATTGCCGTAGATCACGTTGGCCCGGGGCAGCAGGTCGCTCAGTTCCTCGCAGCGCTGCTTGTCCAGCTCGATGATGGTCACATGGATATGGGACTGGATGAGCCGCCGGGCCAGATAGTAGGCCACGGTGCCGCCGCCCATGATCATCACGTCCTTGATTGGCTTGGAGCAGATGCCCACCCGCTGGAAGGTGTCCCCCAGCAGCTCGTTAGGCACGATGATGGACACCCGGTCTCCGGCGTGGAGCACCGTGCGGCCATCGGGGATGACCGCCTTCTGGTGGGACTCCACAATGGGGATCAGCAGCGGAGTGGAGCGCTCGGCGGAAATATCGATCAGGCTGCGTCCGTCCCACGGAGAGTGTTCCGGCAGCACCAGCGACAGCATCTGCACCCGCCCCTTGGCGAAGGAGTTCAGGTCGATGGCCGACGGGCAGCGGATCAGGTGATAGATCGCGCTGGCCGCCGCCAGCTCCGGGTTGATGGCCAGCGAAAGCCCCAGCTCATCCTTGATGAAGTCGATCTCACCGTAATACTCCGGGTTGCGCACCCGGGCGATGGTGCGGCAGTTGCCCGCCTTCTTGGCGATCAGGCAGCACAGTAGGTTGATCTCATCCCGGTTGGTAACGGCGATCAGAATGTCGCAGTCCTTCACCCCCGCATCCAGCAGCACCCGGTAACTGCTGCCATTGCCCTTAATCGTGATAACATCCAGCGCGGAGAGCCGGCTCAGGGCGTCCTCCTTGTTGTCCACTACGGAAATATCATGTCCCTCAGAGCTGAGGGTCTCGGCCAGGGTGAAGCCCACCTTGCCGCAGCCGACAATGATAATATTCATATCTTTCTCAGGATCCTCTCAAGCACACTTACGCGCCGCCCAGTCCCAGCAGGGCGGCGCCGATGATGCCCGCGTCGTTGCCCAGTGCAGCGCGCACCAGCACAGGCGGGGCAATAAACTCCGAAGCGTAACAGTATTTTCTGAGTTTTTCTCGCACGGGGGCAAGCAGTGTCTCCCCCTGATTGCTGACTCCGCCGCCCAGGATCACTGCCTGAGGGCGAAGCAGATTGACGATGCCGCCGATGCCGGCGGCCAGATATTCTTCATAGGTGTCCAGCACTGTCCGGGCGGTCTGATCCTCCAGCAATGCCGCGTCGAAGGGGGTCTTGGCGTTCACCTGCGCCGCGTCCGGGCAGACCTGCCACAGCGCAGACTCCGGGTGTGCCTCCATCGCCCGCCGGGTCTGGCGGATCAGGGCGGTAGCGGAGGCATAGGCCTCGAAGCAGCCCCGCCTTCCGCAGCCGCAGGGCTCTCCGCCCAGAATGAGCGGAATGTGCCCAGCCTCGGTGCCGCCGCCATTCCAGCCGTCAAACACCCGGTCATGGGCCACAATGCCGCCGCCCACACCGGTGCCCAGCGTGATCATGACCGCGCTGTCATAGTCCCGGGCCGCCCCGGCATGCACCTCGCCCAGCGCGGCGCAGTCCGCGTCGTTGCCCAGATAGACCGGCAATCCGGTCAGCTTTTTCATCTGCTCCCCCAGCGGCAGGGAGCGCCAGTCCAGATTGGTGGTGCGCAGCACCATACCGCTCCGAGCGTCCACCGCGCCGGGAACACCCACGCCGAGGGCGCAGGCGGCGTCCCGCTCCAGCCCGGCCTGTTCCAGGCTGAGCAGGGCGGCGCGGGCCATATCCCGGACGATCTCCTCCGCCGGGCGGTCCGCCCCGGTGGGCAGACTGCATTTACTCAGCAGACGGCCGTCCTGCGTGACTGCTCCGGCGGCGATATTCGTGCCGCCCAGATCAATGCCGATCAGACAGCGCACGGCGTATCACTCCTTGTTTTCGGTAATATAGGTCAGATAATCGTCGTAGCTGGTCTTGCGGTCAATGAGCTTGCCGTCGCCGGTAAAGTCAAACACCCGGTTGCAGACGGAGGAGATCATCTGATGGTCATGGCTGGCCAGCAGAATGTTGCACTTCACGTCCATCAGGCCATTGTTCAGCGCAGCGATGGACTCCAGATCCAGATGGTTGGTAGGCTGATCCAGCAGCAGCACATTGGCGCCGGACAGCATCATGCGGGAGAGCATGCAGCGCACCTTCTCGCCGCCGGAGAGCACCTTGACCGGCTTGTAGACATCCTCGCCGGAGAACAGCATCCGTCCCAGGAAGCCGCGCAGATAGGTCTCGTCCTTGTTCTCGGAGTACTGGCGCAGCCAGTCCACCAGATTGAGGTCGATGCCGTTGAAATAAGCGGAGTTGTCCTTGGGGAAGTAGGACTGGCTGGCGGTGACGCCCCACTTGACGGTGCCCTCGTCGGGCTCCATCTCACCCATCAGGATCTTGAACAGGGTGGTCTGGGCCAGCTCGTTGTCGCCTACCAGAGCGATCTTGTCATCGTGCTCCACGGAGAAGGAGACATGGTCAAGCACCTTCACGCCGTCGATGGTCTTGCTGACATCGGAGACGAACAGAATATCCTTGCCCACCTCACGGTCGGGCTTGAAGCCCACCCAGGGGTAGCGGCGGGAGGAGGCGGGCATCTCCTCCACGGTCAGCTTGTCCAGCAGCTTGCGGCGGGCCGTGGCCTGTTTGCTCTTAGACTTGTTGGCGGAGAAGCGGGCAATGAAGGATTGCAGCTCCTTGATCTTCTCCTCGTTGCGCTTGTTCTGGTTCTTGATGAGGTTCTGCACCAGCTGAGAGGACTCATACCAGAAGTCATAGTTGCCCACATACATTTTGATTTTGTTGTAGTCAATGTCCACAATGTGGGTGCAGATGGTGTTCAGGAAGTGGCGGTCATGGCTGACCACGATGACGGTGCCGTCAAAGTCCAGCAGGAAGTCCTCCAGCCAGTTGATGGCGTTGATGTCCAGGTTGTTGGTGGGCTCGTCCATCATCAGGATGTCCGGATTGCCGAACAGCGCCTGGGCCAGCAGCACCTTCACCTTGAGACGGCCGTCCATATTGGCCATCAGCTCATAGTGATACTCCGTGGGAATGCCCAGGCCCTGAAGAATGCGGCTGGCGTCAGACTCGGCCTCCCAGCCGCCCATCTCGGCATACTCCTCGGCCAGCTCGCTGGCGCGGATGCCGTCCTCATCGGTCATGTCATCCTTCTCGTAGAGGGCATTCATCTCCTTGCCCACGTCATAGAGGTGGCGGTTGCCCATGATGACGGTGTCCAGCACCGTATACTCATCGAACATGAACTGATCCTGCTTCAGAATAGACATACGCACGTTGGGCAGAATGTCCACACTGCCGGTGGTGGATTCCAGCTCACCGGAGAGGATCTTCAGGAACGTGGACTTACCTGCGCCGTTGGCGCCGATAATGCCATAGCAGTTGCCGCGCAGGAACTGCAGGTTGACGTCGGAAAACAGCGGCGTTCCGCTGTAAGACAGGCTCAGGTTGGAAACAGTAATCATATCATTTACCTCACTGCATAATAAATCACTATGATTATAACAGAAACGGGGCGGAATGCAATCCGGGAAACAACAGTAAATTTATACAGATATCTATGACACATTCTTTAAGAAATTGTAATTGCATTCCTTTTCGATGGAGGCTATAATTTTAACACATGACCGATTCGGCCGGTTCTGACAAAAACCGCCGTCCCGACAGCGGATAGATCGACGAGAGAAAGGAAACATTTATGGCATCCAGACTGGCACCTGAGCCCGCAAAGCAAACACACCATTCCGACCATTCGGCGCGGCCGCCCAAGCAGGAAAAGAAGCGCTCCCGCACCCTGATCCTGATCGCCGTGCTGTGCGCCGTGCTGCTGGCGCTCTACTGTGCGCTGTGCGCCTTCGGCGGCAGCGGTGATACGCTGCGCGACGGCACCGCCGTCAACGGCATCAACATTGGCGGCATGACAAAGGATCAGGCCGTCTCCGCTCTGACGGAGCAGCTGGCCGGGACCACCTCTGTGGAGGGCACGGACTACTCCGCCATCGACGTGGTGCCCGATATACCGGATGCCCAGACCTACACGGTGGATCTGAGCGGCTGTCTGAGCTTCGACGTCACCGATACCGTCGAGCAGGCATGGGCACACGACCACGGCGGGATGTTCCTGAGCCGCGGCATCCGCTTTCTGACCAGCCTCGGCGGCGGCAAGAGCTATCATGTGGCCCCGCAGGCCGCCGATGCCGCGCAGGTGCGCTCCGCACTGGAGGCCACTGGCATTCTGACCCTGAACACCACCACCCAGACCACCTATGCCCTGACTGACACTACACTGGATTTCACCATGGGCGTCAGCGGCGTCTCCGTGGACGAAAATGCGCTGATCCAGAAGATCCTGGACAATACCGCCAAGGGCGATTACAGCTCCATCACCTGTGAGATGGTGTCCGCCGACCCGGATCCCGTCGATATGCAGGTCATTCACGACGCACTCTACGCCGAGCCTGCCAATGCCACGCTGGAGGTAGCAGACGATGGATCCTATACCGTCACCGACTCCGTGCAGGGCATCGACTTTGACGTTGCCGAGGCTCAGAGCATCCTCTCCGCCGCCCAGCCGGGCGAGACGGTCAGCGTGCCGCTGAACCGTCAGTCCCCGGCCATCGACACCGCCACCCTGAAGGCCAACCTGTTTAAGGATGTGCTGGGCGAGTACACCACCAGCGTGTCCGGCACCGCCGATCGGCGCTCAAACGTCCAGCTGGCAGCTCAGAAGTGCAGCGGTACCATCCTGCTCCCCGGCGAGGTGTTCGCCTACAATCAGGTCGTGGGGCAGCGTACCGAGGCCGCGGGCTTCAAAAAGGCGGGCGCCTACTCCAACGGCGAGACCGTGCAGGAACTGGGCGGCGGCGTCTGCCAGGACTCCAGCACCCTCTACTGCGCTGCGCTCTACGCCAACCTGGAGATCGTGGAGCGTCATAACCACAGCTATGTCTCCAGCTATGTGCCCATCGGCATGGATGCCACCGTCTCCTGGGGCGGCCCGGACTTCCAGTTCCGCAACAACACCGATTATCCCATCAAAGTGGTTGCCAGCTACGCCAACAGCAAGGTGACCTTCCAGATCGTCGGCACCAAGACCGATGATTACTCCGTCAAGATCACTACCGAGACCATCAGCACCACCGCCCCCACCGTGCAGGAGGTGCCGGACGACACGCTGGAAGCGGGCACCACGCAGGTTGCCGACAAGGGCCACACCGGCTACAAGGTGCAGTCCTACCGCCATGTCTACGACGCCAACGGCAATGTGGTCTATGAGGGGAAGGAATCGCTGAGCAGCTACAAGATGACCCCCAAGGTTATCCATGTGGGCACCAAGGTTGCAGAAACACCCGCGCCGGATACACCGGTCACAGATACTCCGGCAGCTGATACGCCCACGCCGGATACGCCTGCGGCGTGAGGCAAATATTCGCTGTCACTCTAAATTTCCATCCACGCACCCATTCCCGCACAAGTGATTGTGCGGGAATTTTATAGGGAGATCACAGTATGTTTCAAGGTTTTTCAGAAGACACCATCCATTTTCTCTGGGGGATCCGGCTCAACAATCACCGGGACTGGTTTCTGGAGCACAAGCAGGACTATCTCGACCACCTCTACCACCCGCTCAAGGAGCTGGGGGAGGAGCTGATGGCCGCCATGGAGGAAGCATATCCGGATGAAGGCCTCCAGCTCAAGGTGACCCGGATCTACCGGGATGTACGCCGGGTCAAGTACGGCGGACTGTACAAGGATCACCTTTGGCTGGTGATCCGCCAGCCCAGCGAGGAGTGGACGGCCCGGCCCGCCTTCTATTTTGAGATCTCTCCGGAGGGCTATGAGTACGGTATGGGTTACTACTGTGCCAGGCCCGTGCAGATGGAGCAGTACCGCCGCCGCATTCGACGGGAGCCGGAGGCGCTGGAAAAGCTGGCCCGGAAACTGAACCGCCAGAGCACCTTTCATTTGGAAGGCGACGAGTACAAGCGCTCCAAGGGAGAGTGCTCCGAGCTGCTGAAGCCCTGGTTCAACCGCAAGGGCATCGACATCTGCACCTTCCACGCCCCCGATGCGCGCATGACCTCCCCCGCCCTTGTGCAGGATATTCTGGCCGGGTTCGACTGGCTCATGCCCTATTACCGCTATTTCAAGGCGCTGGAGCTGGAGCCGCCGGTGACCGATCCCATCCGATAAGAACGCAGAACGCGCCGCATTCAGCGGCGCGTTTTCTTGAAATTTGCCGTTTTCTATGCTAGGATAAATTGATATTTTATACAAAACTCGAGGGCACTTCTATGATGAATCAGGATAAACGAAAAAAACGAATTGCAAACATCGCTATGAGCATGGTGATCGTGCTCATCATCCTCTCCGGCGTGCTGGCCGTGGGCGGTCAGCAGGGCTGGTTTGACAAAAAAGATCCCGCCGAGACCGGAGTGGTGCGCGCTGTGATCGGCACCGCCGATCTGACACGCGACGGCATCGCCTCCCCGCTGAGTGCGGACACCGCCCTGCGGGACGGGGACGTGCTGACTACGCAGGAGCACGCCGAGCTCACCCTTCAGGCCGGAGACAGCACCATGAAACTGGGCACCGGCTCCTCTCTGACCGTCACTCACGCTGCAACCGACGGCTTCACCGTGCAGGTCACCACCGGCCAGTTCTTCACTGCCGCCGGAGAAACCGCCTCTGTCACGCTGGAATTCGGCGACGAGGACTGCACCCTCTCCTCCGCAGCAGCAGATCTGACCGTGCGCACCGGCAGCGAAACCCTCTACCTGCTCTCCGGCACGCTGACGCTGGACAGCACGGACTATGAAGCAGGACAGGCACTGAGCTGGGTGGACGGCACCCTGACCGTCGACAGCTTCTCCCCTACCGTGTTGGACGACGAGGCCCTCGGCTGGTGTCTGAACGCCGGACAGGCGCTGTGCTTTACTTCAGACGAGCTCCGGCAGGTACTGGATACCCGGGCGGCCCAGCAGCAGTCCGACATCGAAGCGCAGCTCGATGGCAGTGCCGCCCAGACGGACGGTTCTGCCGCCGAAAACACCGAAACTACCCAGTCCGGCGAGACCGATACCAAATCGGACGGCAACGGCCATGTCGACCAAACCCCCGCCGACTCCGGCACCGCCAATGCCACCGATCCGGCTCCATCTTCTCCCACCGATTCGGAGCCCTCTGCCCCGGCCCAGCCGGACACGCCCGCGCAGCCGGAGCCGGAACCGGAACCGGAGGAAAAGTCCACCTGCACCATTTCCGTGCGCTGTGACACGATCCTGAACAATATGGACTCCCTCGACCCGGACAAGGCGGGCTATGTGCCCTCCAGCGGCATCCTGCTCTCCAAGACCACCGTCACGATCTCCGACGGCGACTCCGCCTACGATGTGCTCAAGCGGGCCTGCTCCGCCGCCGGGCTCCAACTGGAAGCCAGTTACACCGCCGCCTACGGCAGCTATTATGTGGAGGGCATCGGCCACCTCTACGAGTTCGACTGCGGCCCTGAATCCGGCTGGATGTATAAGGTGAACGGCTGGTTCCCCAACTATGGCTGTTCCAGCTATACCGTCAGTGATGGGGACAACATCGTATTCTGCTACACCTGCAACGGCCTTGGCGCCGACGTGGGAGCATGACGTGGAACGCGGACGACATCCGGACGCCTTCGCCGCGCTGAATCCCGCGCTGAACCTGGTTTTCTTTCTTGCGGCACTGGTGTGGACGGTACTCCTGCGTCACCCGGCCTACACGCTGGCGTCTCTGCTGGCCGGGGCGCTCTATTACCGCGCCCTCCTTGGCCGGAAGGCATGGCGCACCTTTGGCTCTCTTCTGATCTTAATGCTTGCGCTGACCGCCCTGAACCCACTTTTCAATTTCCGGGGGGCGCACCCGCTTTTCGCTCTGCTGGGGCGGCCCTATACACTGGAATCGTTGTGCTACGGTGCATCGGCGGCAGGGATGTTTGCCGCCGCACTGCTCTGGTTTTTCTGCTACGGACAGGTGGTCACCGAGGACAAGCTCACCGCCGTGCTGGGCAGACGTCTGCCCGCCCTGTCCCTCCTGCTGGTGATGGTGCTCCGACTGGTGCCCGCCGTGGGGCGCAAGGCAAGGCAGATCTCCGGCGCACGGCGCTGCGTGGGACTGAGCGGCGCTGACACGCTGCGGGAGCGCATCGGGACCGGCATGACCACTCTGTCCGCCCTGTCCGGCGCTATGCTGGAGGGCAGTGTCATCACCGCCGACTCCATGCGCGCCCGGGGCTATGGCACCGGCGCCGCGACCAACTATCAGGACATCGCATGGCACCGGAAGGACCGGCTCCTGCTGGGGGCAGTCCTGCTTTTGACCCTGTTCACCGCAGTGAGCTTTGCGTCCGGCGGAATGCGCGCGAACTTTCTGCCCGCGCTTGACTTTGCCCCGGTCTGCGGCCTGAAACTGATCCCGCTGACGGGCTACGCCCTGCTGCTGCTCATCCCCACCGCACTCCACCTCTGGGAGGAACTGAAATGGCACTTTTTGAAATCGAACATCTGACCTTTGCCTACCCCACCACGCCGGACACGCCCTGTCTGAAGGACGTAAGTCTGACGCTGGAGGCGGGAGAATATCTGGCCCTGTGCGGCAAGAGCGGCAGCGGCAAGACCACCCTTCTACGCCAGCTCAAGAGCGTACTGGCCCCCCATGGCAAAAAAAGCGGCCTCATCCGCTTTGACGGCCGGGCGCTGGAGGACGTGGACGCCCGGGAACAGGCCGGGCGCATCGGCTATGTAATGCAGGATCCGGACAGCCAGATCGTCACCGACAAGGTTTGGCATGAGCTGGCCTTCGGTCTGGAAAGCCTTGGCTGTGACCAGAGGACCATGCGCCTGCGGGTGGCGGAAATGGCCAGCTACTTTGGCATTCAGGACTGGTTCCATCGAGAGGTTGCAGAGCTGTCCGGCGGACAGAAACAGCTGCTGAATCTGGCCTCGGTCATGGCCATGCAGCCCGACGTGCTCATTCTGGACGAGCCGACGAGTCAGCTGGATCCCATCGCCGCCGCCGACTTTCTGAACACCATTGCCCGGCTCAACCGGGAGCTGGGCACCACCATCCTGCTCTCTGAGCACCGGCTGGAAAACGTGCTGCCGGTCTGCGACCGGGTCGCCGTCATGGAGGAGGGGCGCATCACCATTGCGGATCCCCCCCGGAACACCGTGGCCGCACTCCACGCCGCAGGCAGCGACCTCTTTGCCGCTATGCCCGCCCCTGCCCGGGCCTATTATGCCGCCGGTGAGACCGTCGGCACGGTTCCGCTGACCGTCCGGGAGGGGCGCGCCTGGCTGACCCGAAAGGCCGCCGGAAGGGCACTGCCCGCCCCCGCCCTGCCGGAGCGCGAGCTGTCCGAATCATCAGCGCCCCCGGCGCTGGAGCTCAAGGAGCTGTGGTTCCGCTATGAAAAGGACGCCCCGGACGTACTCCGGGACGTGAATCTGCAAGTGCCGAAGGGCAGTCTGTTCGCCATTCTCGGCGGCAACGGCGCCGGCAAGTCCACTCTGCTCAAGGCGGTGTGCGGCATCTGTCCGCCCTACCGGGGCAGGCTGCTGCTGGACGGCGTGCCGCTGAAAAAGTGGAAGGGAAAGGACCTGTTCCGCGGCAATCTGGCCCTTCTGCCCCAGGACCCCAAAAATCTCTTTGTGAAAAAGACGGTGCGGGAGGAGCTGGCCGAGCTGCTGGAGGGCATGCCAAAAGCGGAGCAGAATGCCGAGATTGCCCGTATCGCTGCCCAGTGTGACCTCACCCATCTGCTGGACAGTCACCCCTACGACCTGTCCGGCGGTGAGCAGCAGCGGGCAGCGCTGGGCAAGGTGCTGCTCACCCACCCGAAGCTGCTCCTGCTGGACGAACCCACCAAGGGCCTGGACTGCTTCTTCAAGGCCGAATTTGCCGCTCTGCTGAAACAGTTCACCGCCCAGGGCGGCACGGCGGTGCTGGTGTCCCACGATGTGGAGTTTTGCGCCCAGTACGCCGACCTGGTGGGGCTGTTCTTCGACGGCCAGCTCACCACCGTCAACACGCCCCGGCGCTTCTTTGCGGATAACAGCTTTTACACCACCGCCGCCAACCGGATGAGCCGCCATATCTTCCGCAATGCGGTGACGGCGGAGGATGTGGCCGAGCTGTGCAGGAGGAATGGGCTGTGAAAAAGACAAAACTCCCCCGCCGGAGCTGGCTGACTCTGATCCTGCTCTTCCTGCTCATCCCGGCGGCGCTCATTTTTTGTCCCAGACTGGGCGGCCAGGTCTGGTATTTCACCAGTCTGCTCATCATCGCACTCACCCTGTGCGCCTTCTTTCTGGTGTTTGAAGCCCGCCGCCCCCAGGCCCGTGAGCTGGTGGTGCTGGCAGTGCTCTCCGCGCTGGCGGTGGCCAGCCGGGCGGCTTTCGCGGCCATTCCCCACTTCAAGCCCATGACCGCGATCATTATGATCACCGGCATTGCCTTTGGCCCGGAGGCGGGCTTTCTGACCGGCGCGGTCAGCGGCTTTGTCAGCAACTTTCTCTTCGGGCAGGGGCCGTGGACGCCGTGGCAGATGTTCGCCTACGGCGTAGGCGGCTTTCTGGCCGGACTGCTCAGCCGTCTCGGTGTACTGAAGCGAAACCGCATTGCGCTCACCCTCTTCGGTTTTTTCACCGTACTGGTCATTGTCGGCCCGCTGCTGGACACCTGCGCGCTGTTCACCATGATGGGCGAGATCACCGCCTCCTCCGCCAAGGCGGTCTACCTCTCCGGTATCCCGGTCAATCTGATCCACGGCGCTGCTGCCGGTCTCACCATGCTGCTGTTTGCCAACCCGCTGCTGGACAAGCTGGACCGGCTCCGGGTGAAATACGGTATGCTGGAGGGCGGGCAATGAGGTTTTCCGACTACCACCCCGGCATCAATTTCTGTTTTTTCGCCGCCGCACTGGCGGGGACGATCCTGTTCCGCCACCCGGTCTACCTCATCCTCTCCCTCTGCGCCGCCACACTCTGGTCGATGGAACTGAAGGGAGCAAGAGCGCTCGCCTTTGACGCCCTTGCCCTCCTGCTGGCAGCGCTGTTCGCCCTGTGGTATGCCAGCTATCACCACTTTGGCGTCACGCCGCTCTGGACAAATCGGGTGGGCAACGAGATCACGCTGGAAAGCCTGCTCTATGGACTGATGCTGGGCGGCACCATTGCCGCCGTGCTGGTGTGGCTGAGCTGCCTGCACACAGTGTTCACCGCCGACAAGACCGTCTATCTCGCCGGGCGCATCGCTCCAAAGCTAGCGCTGTTTCTGGCCATTCTGCTCCGACTCGTCCCCCGCATCAAGACCCAGTGGCGGCGCACCGCCGCCGCCCGCCGCGGCATCGGCTGCGGCGCCGGCGGGTTGCCGGAGCGCTGCAAAAACCGGATCCGCCTGTTTTCCGGCATGGTGACCTGGACGCTGGACAGCATCGTGGCGCTGTCCGACGCCATGCGGAGTCGAGGCGCGGCGCTGAAGGGCCGCACCGCCTACTCCCTCTACCGCTTCGATCACCGGGATCGAACACTGGTCATCGCCCTCTTCACCCTCATCACCCTGTGCATGATGGCCTCTTTCCTGGGGCAGACCCGAATGCAATTCGACCCCATGCTGCATTTTTCTCCCATAACTGCGGTCTCCGCCGTCTTTTTTGCCGCCTGGGCGGCGCTCTGTCTTCTGCCCCTGGGAACGGATCTGCTGGGCAGATTCCTGTTTCGCCGCGCTCAGCTACAACAACATTAAAAAAACGGCTCACAGCGCATAGGCGCTGTGAGCCGTTTCTGCTATTCTGACTCCCGACTGACCAACTCCAGAAATGCGTTCAGATTGGTGTTCGTATTGCTTGGCAGCCAGTAGAGCGACGGAAGGGACTGCATATAGACCGGGCCGCTCTTTTTTCGCTTTTCCACCAGCGGGATCATCTTCACATGGGGGTCGTGCCGTAAAATGCAGTTCTCGTTCATATAGGTGATGCCCAAGCCCGCATCGACCAACATGATCAGGGTATCCAGATCGGACATCGCGCCGATCTCGATATCGGCGCAATCGGTGTAAACGGTTTTCAGCCCGCCCTGCACCGGTGGGGCAAACTCATCAATATCCAGCAGGCAGAATTTCAGGTCCGAAAAATAGGTGGATATCTCCTTGGGCATGATATCAGCCAGCCCCGCATTGGGATGCTGCGCCGGCACCGCCAGGCACATCCGCTCTTCCGGAAGGCGGAGAAAACAGGTCTTGTCTGATGGCGGCATGACTGTGCCAAGACTGAGCAGAATATCCACACTGCCGTCCATCAAAGCGGCATAGGAATCCTGAATCGTCAGATGGCACAGGTTCAGCGTGACTTCCGGGTAGTCCTGCCGGAACCGCTGGATTGCCTGCCGGACAGCGCCGTCTGTCCACAGCGTGGCCAATACGCCGATCTTCAGCTGACCGGTGATATGATCCGCGATCTCGTGCAGTTCCGCAGTCGCCGTGCGGAACATAACGGACATCCGCTCCAGCTTGGGCAGCAATGCCCGTCCGGCCTCCGTCAACCGAACGCTCTTGTTTGTTCGGTCAAAAATCGGCACCCGAAGTTCCTGCTCCAGCGCCTGAATATGGCGGCTCAGGGTGGGCTGGGACAGATAGAGGTTTGCGGCCGCCTTGGAAAAATTCTGCTGCCGCGCCGCTTCCAATACGCACTCCAGTTGCACTACCGTCATAAACTCCGCCTCCATGCCTGATCTTTCACTTTATCATAGCATTTTCAGCACGGCCTATGCAAGTGGGAGCGCAAACTTTCCACATGATCCATGCAGACCCGGCCAGTTTTTTCTTTGTCAAATGGAATAAATTTCGTCTGGTCGGTTGTGTTTCCGCACAAGACTTATCGCGCAAGGACTGCTATAATGAGGTTATGCAAATCGGAAGACAATGGGTGATTTCAGGTTTTGCTCATGGCCCTTATCCTGCACAAGGAGGTTTTTCAGATGAAACAGTTAAATGAAAAAGTTGCTATTGTGACCGGCGCCGGGCAGGGCATCGGCAAGGGAATCGCCCTCTGCCTTGCCCGCAGAGGGGTTAAGGTCATTGCGACCGGTCGCCGCCTGGAGCCGATTGAGCAGACCATCGCCGAGATCAAAGCGCTGGGCGGCGAGGGCTTTGCCATGACCTGCGACTCCGCTGACCGGGCCAGGGTGGATGAGGTCGTAAAGACCGCCGCCGAAAAATACGGCACCGTCGATGTTGTCGTCAACAATGCGCAGGCCATCGTTCCCTCTGCTCCGGTAGAAGATACCACCTACGAAAATATGCTCAAGGCCTGGCAGAGCGGCGTGATCGGCGCACTCAACTATATGCAGGCCGCATTTCCCTACATGAAGGCTCAGCATGAGGGGCGGATCATCAACTTTGCCTCTGCGACAGGTATGTTCGGCATCGCGGGTCAGCTGGCCTACGGCTCCAACAAGGAGGCCATTCGAGGCATGACAAAGATTGCGGCAAAGGAATGGGGACAGTACGGCATCTGTGTCAACGTCGTTCTGCCCGGCGCAGAATCCCCGGCGGCGAAAGCCTGGGCCCAGAAGTTCCCGGAAGAGTACGCGAAGCAGGTCAATCTGAACCCCATGAAACGCTTCGGCGACCCGGAGAACGACATTGCCCCTGTGGTCGCATTTCTGGCAGGCCCGGACTCCTGCTATTATTCCGGCCAGAGCGTGATCGTCGACGGCGCCAACTCCATCATGCCCTGAGCCCGACAAATAAATCATACAACACAGCAGGCGAGGACTCTGGTTCCCGCCTGCTGTTTTTTATCCGGGACCTCCCGGAGCATCACCACGCCAGCAATGCCACCACGCCCTGGGCTTTTACGGCAAAGCAACGGCTCAGACAAGGTCAAAGCAGACCCTGTCTGAGCCGTATTCTCATGCTTTTCTCACTGCGTCAAAACGCAGAGCCGCGCTTTTCCCGTGCCAACAGATCAGGCATTATTGCCCGCGGCATATCCGGTACGCATGGCACCCTGAACGGTCTTGACCGCCAGCGCGTCGCCGATCACAGTGGTCTCCGCACCGGGCGCATAGAAGGCATATGCCTCGTCCCGCTTGGAGCGGGTGCCCACAGACAGGATCACGGTGTCCGCTTCAACGATCTTGCTCTCACCATTCTCGTCGGTGTAGGTTACGCCGGCGTCGGTAATGCCGGTGACCTTGGCCTTGAGGATGGAGGAGAAGCCCTCGGTGGCCTCCCAGGCATCCCGCACCATGTTGTAGTAGTGAATGGGGGTGGCATCTGCGGCCAGCATATCGCGCATCTCAAGCACAGTGGAGGGGTGGCCCTTCTTGGCGAGGAACATACCGACTTCCACGCCGATCTCGCCGCCGCCGATGACCGCGACTTTGCCCTTGACCTGCTCGGGATGCAGCAGGGCGTCAATGCCGGTCATGACGTTTTTGCCGTCCACGCCGGGCAGCGGCAGGATGATGGGCTCAGCACCGATGGCCACAATGACCTTGTCGAAGCCGGAGAGCTCGCCGGGTTTGGCCTCGGTGTTGAAGCGCACCTCGATGTTGGCGTTCTCCAGCGTCTTGCGCACCATGTAGTCCTTGAAGTTCTTCAGCGTCCATTTGAAGTCGGGCACACTGGCAGGAATCAGCTGACCGCCCAGCTCGCCGGTCTTTTCAAACAGCGTGACCTTATGGCCGCGGTTGGCGGCCACCTGAGCGGCCTCCATACCGGCAGGGCCGCCGCCGATGACCGCGACCTTGCGGGGCTCGGTTACGGGGGCGGGGGCCATCTTCTTCAGCTGATGCTCCAGGCCATACTCGGGGTTGACGGAGCAGACGGACAGGTAGGGGCCGTGGATGGTGGCCACATGGCACTTGTTGCAACGCAGGCAGGGCACAACATCCTCCCCCTTGCCCTCATAGGCCAGGCGGCCAAAGTTGGGGTTGGAGATCCAGGCCCGGGCGGCGCCGATCAGATCGGCCTTGCCCTCGGAAATGGCGCGCTCGCAGGTGTCCAGATTGGTGAACCCGGCAACGGTCTCCACGGTGATCTTGGCGCCGGACTGCTTGACCGCGTCGGCGTACTTCAGCCACGGGGTTTCCTCAAGACAGTAGTTGATGGGATGGTTGGGATCCAGATCGGGGGCGCGCAGCTGCATAATGTCCACATATCCCTCGCACATCTTGGCGAACTTGCAGATGTCGTCAATGGTGGTACCGCCGGGCATACCATCCTCACCGGAAACCAGCGTCTCGATCAGGAAGTCAGGGCCGCAGGCCTCACGGATCGCCTTATATACCATCAACGGGAAGCGGGCGCGGTTCTCGATGGGGCCGCCGAACTCGTCAGTGCGGGTGTTGGTGATGGCGCTCAGGAACTTGGCACCCAGAGGGCCGCGATAGGCGAAGTGGATGGAGCACATATCGAAGCCGATCTTCTTGAACAGCAGCGCCTGTTCGGCATACTGCCTGGCCAGATCCTCCAGCTCCTCTCTGGTGATCTGACGGTTATGGATGGGGGGAGATCCGGGCGGGGTCAGGAAGGCGGGCAGATCGCCGTCCACCACGTCCACTCCAGGGCCGGGCTGGACCATGATGGACACGTTGGCCTTGGCATCGTAGTAGTGCAGGCCCTCGATCATCTGGCTCAGATAGTTCTGACAGCGGGTGTCAAACTGGTCAATGATAGGAAAATGGACGATGTCCTCTGCGGGGGGCACCTTGGCGGGATCGTCAAAGCCAGTACAGGTGACGATGCCGGCGCCGCCCTTGGCGCGGCGCAGCATATGCTCGATCATGGAGTCTGCGGGAAAGCGCTCATTGCCCTGAATGTAGTGGGGCAGAGAGGTGCAGGAAACCAGACGGTTCTTCAGCCAGATGTTGCCCACCTTGATGGGGCTCAGCAGACTCTGGTAACGGGTGCTGGACATAAAAATGACCTCCTTTTTCGTTTTGCTGAGGGAAACTTACTCTCTAAGTGATAAGGAGAGGGGCCACCCTCCGGAGAGGATGGCCCCAAGGGAAGGGTACGGAGATACATCAAAACCGATGCAGTTCGATCAATTACTGCTGAGCAGTGTTACGCTCATCCAGCTCGGCACGGATCTGGGTCCACTTCTTGCTGCCCAGGCTCAGGCCGTAGAACACAGTGCCGGCCGCCATAGCAATACCGGGCAGGCCCATGAACAGGAAGTTCAGAGCGGCCTGAGTGCTCTCGCCCACGGTACCGCCGCCGGAGTAACCGGAGTTGGCCAGAACGAAGCCGAGGACAGCAGTGGCAACACCCATGGAGACCTTGTTCAGAGCGGAGCTGAAGGAGGAGCCGACGCCCTCCTGGCGGACGCCGAACTTCCACTCGCCATAGTCAATGGCGCGGGTCAGCAGGACGTTTGCGGAGCCGTTGACGCAGGAGCCGACGCACTGACGCAGGATCATCAGAACCACGAACAGCCACCAGATCTTCAGGCCGCAGGCCCACATGCCCAGGCTGAACACAGCGCCCAAACCCATGAACATGACGACGATGTTCTTCGCATCGACGAACTTGATGAAGGGCAGGATCAGGAAGGGAGCGACCATCATGGGAACGTTCATAACCGTCATGATCAGACCGATGGGGTTGTCGCCGGCCAGACCGGAGGGGCCCAAAACGTGCTGGATCCAGTAGCCCATGGAGCCGATCAGGAAGCCAAGGGACATGCCGTTGCACAGGCCGCCGCCCTGGAACAGAAGCCAATACTTGTTGCGCAGCAGGTAGCTGTACTGCTCACCGAGGCCCATGGCCTTCTCGGTGTGCTTCATGGCCTTGCGTTCCGCCTCAATGCGCTCCAGATCAGCGCCGTTGCGCTTCTCGGTCAGCAGAGCGCCGGCCAGAACCAGCAGGAGCAGAGTGGCACCGGCCATGATCCAGCCCAGCAGACGCCAGCCGGAGAGGGGGTCACCCTTATAAATAGCAACGATGGGCCCGATGATCCAGCCAGTCACGGTAGCGGCCACGTTGGTGCCCTCGGAGGCGACCCAGACCAGCAGCATACGGGTGCGGGAGTTATCGGAGCAGACGGAAGGCAGGGAGAAGGCCGGCAGACGGACGGAGGTCAGGCAGGTGCAGTACACATTGTACAGAACCAGAGCCCAGATGACCTTCACGGTGTCGCTGGCGCTGACCGGGCACATGAACATCAGACCGATGCAGATGGCCACGGGCAGTGCGGACCAGAAGAACCAGTGACGGGCCTTGCCCCACTTGGTGTGGACACGGTCCATGACGTTGCCCATGATGATATCGGTGATCATATCAACGAACACGCCCACAGACAAAACCATGCCGATGGCTGCGGGGTTCACGCCGAGATAATCGGTGAACACCACGCTCAGGTAGCTGGAAAACAGGGTATAAGCCATGCCCTGGGTGCCGAACTGAGCAAAGAATGCAGCGATGTAGTTCTTAATGCTGGTTGCGGAAAATGCTTTGTCGCAAGGATGTTCCGAAACAACCGCGGTGGTTTTTACGGGATCACTCATAACAATAATCCTCCTCTTTCTCTTGTTTTGCCGGATCTCCATCCGGCAGGCTCGAATAGATGGGTTCCCTCCCCTGTGCCGCCTGTCTGTTCTGAGCCTTTTTTCAGGCACGAAACAACTCCCTCAAGTCATTCGTCATTGTGCCTAATTTCGAGCTTCTTTTTTGACACATCGGCGGCTGTTTATACAAATAACTTACCACTAAGACGGGTGCGTTTGCAATCTCTTTTTCGCATGACACGATTCGTTGTATGTATCAAACGAATTGGTTGTGATCGTGAGGCCTCTCAGAAGTTGAAATATGGGAAGCTCGGCACGGATTGGTTCATAGACGAGAACTTATTCAGCGAATTGAAGTACACCCGGAAGTGGCTGATCTTGCCGTCCACCAGATAGGCCATATAGAGCTCCCGCTGGGTGTAGTGGCCCTCATGCCCGCTCCACAGGGTACGCAGATAGCAGTTTGCCTCCACCAGCAGCCATTTCCCATCGGGAGACAGATAGCTGGGTGTCGTCTCCGGGCCGACCATATCCACGCACATCTCAAACATCCATTTGTTTTCGATATCAAAATCGGCCCCGCGGTATGTCTCCGGCATGGAATAGGGCACGTTGGGGCACACCATGACGATGTCACTGGCATAGATCGGCTCCAGCGCACTGTCAAAGTTGATGGGGTTGACGAAGTTGTCGTAGACCCGCCGGGCATTCTGCTCCACCGTCAGCTTGGAGGGCACGCCCTCCGGCATACGGGTGTTCTCCGCATCGGGATCCGGGTCATAGCGGAAGGCGGGCAGCTCGATATTCAGTGCACGGTAGAAGGCCAGCGGATTGAAATAGTCCTTCATATAAACGATCCTGCCGTCGCGGATGCGGAACATGACGGCGTGCTCATTGGCATAATCGCACTCCCGCAGCGCCCAATAGACTCTGCCCTTCGTGAAGCGCACTGCCCAGACCACATTTTCATCGGTGGTCGGGATAATGGTGGGCTCCGTCACGTTTTCCAGCTCCCGCACCGTATTGCGCAGCCAGAAGCGGAAGGCGTCAAACTCGAACCGGTCCAGATGCTGGAGCATTCCCGGGGGCGCGTGGGGAAAATCCACCACAAGGTCGGGGGCAAACAGCTCATCCCAGCGCTCCTCCCAGAAATGGTTGGTGCAGAACCGGCGCACCAGCTCAGTCTGCGGCGTGGACGGGTAATCCACTTTGGGCAGAAATACCATAAAATGACCTCCTCATACTTTTCTGATGCGTCCATCATAGCAACGCTGACGGTCGGGTACAATCCCTCTGCGCGGATTGTTCTGTGCCAATTTTGCATAGTCAACCGGCGTTTATTTTTCGTCTTTTGTGCGAAACATCCAAAAATCGGATAGGCAGTCCCGTTTTTGGAATTGGACATTCCGATTTTTCCTGTTGTAAAATAGGGGCAGTTATGATCGGTTCGCGCACACCGCGGAACATAAAATACAAAAGTGGCATACATGAAAGGATGATCTTTGTGAGCAACAAGTATTCGCACCTGCTTTCCCCCTTGAAGGTGGGTACCCGCGTGGTCAAAAACCGCATGACCGCCGCCAACTATAAGAAACACTTTATCCAGGGGCCCGAGGAATATCCTACCGAAAATGTCATCACCCATTTTGTCAACAAAGCCCGCAACGGTGCGGCCATTGTCTGCTTCCCCGGCATCGAGTTCGCCTCCCGCGTCCCCGGCGACCACTATATGCCCCCTTATAACGTCTCCAACAACTTCAACCAGCACTATGTATGTCAGGTGGCCGACGGCATCCATCTTTATAACTCCCTATGCCTTGCGCCGCTGATGCTCAACCTGCCCATGACCGTCGGCTCCTCCTTCAAGCCCGGCGAGGCTCCGGAGTTCTACGACGTATCCGACGGCGTGCTCAGTATGTACATCATGGGTGACCCCTTCTGCGAGATGTTCGGCCAGCATTACTCCAAGCCCTATCCCAAGGAAGTATTGCAGGATGCCGCCAAGCTGGCGGTGGATCAGGCGCTGCTGCTCAAGAGCCTCGGCATCGACGGCATTATCATCGGCAACACCCGCTTCCTGAGCCCGCTGACCAATAAGCGCAAGGACGAGTACGGCGGCAGTCTGGAAAACCGGATGCGCTTCATCATGGACGTGTGCCGCGCCGTCAAGAAGGCCTGTGGTAAGGACTTCCTGATCTCCACCAATATCACCGTGCCCGAGGCCCAGGAGGGCGGCTGGACGCTGGAGGACGCCATTGAGGCATGCAAAATGCTGGAGGGTCTGGCGGACATCGTCGGCGTCTACGGCGACGAGATCGATCCCCGCCATGTCACCCAGTTCGAGCCAAAAATGCCCTACGCCGAGGCCTGCGCCGCCATCCGCGCCGGAATCGCCGACCGCCCCAACCGGGTCATCATCGAGACCATGGGCGGCTATACCGACCCCGACGACATGGAGTCCGTCATCGCCGAGGGCAAGGCAGATCTGATCTCCATGGCCCGTGCCTTTATCGCCGACCCTCAGTTCGGCAAGAAGGTCTACGAGGGCCGCCCGGACGACATCACCCCCTGCCTGCGCTGCAACAAGTGCCACCGCTCCGGCGCCCACGATCCCTGGATCGACGCCTGCTCCGTCAACCCGACCTGGAGCTACGAGCATAAGATCGACCGCATGTTTGACGCCCCCGGCGGAGTCAAGCGCGTCGGCATCATCGGCGGCGGCCCTGCCGGTATGCGGCTGGCCATTATGCTGACCGAACGCGGCCACAAGGTGGATCTGTACGAAAAGAGCGGGCGCTTGGGCGGTCTGCTCAACTGCGCCGACCACGTCTGGTTCAAGTGGCCGCTGCGGGACTACAAAAACTATCTGATCCATCAGACCTATAAGCACGGCGTCAATGTGCATCTGAACTGCGCCCCCACGGTTGACCAACTGAACCGCGAGGAGTATGATTATGTCATTGCCGCTGTCGGCTCCGCCCCCGCCATGCCCCCCATCCCTGGCATCGACGCTCCCAATGTCATCTCCGCTGTGGCCGCCTATGACAACATGGACAAGCTGGGCAAGCGCGTGGTCATCGTCGGCGGCGGTGAGATCGGCGTCGAGACCGGAATGCACCTGAGCGAAAACGGTCATCAGGTCACCGTTCTGGAAATGACCGACACGCTGGCTGCCGACTGCACCCCCACCCACTATCGCTCTCTGTTCATTCGGGCATGGACCCGGGACGAGGACGAGCATGGTCTGGTCATGACCACCAACGCCAAGGTCACCAGGATCTCTCCCGAAGGCGTCACCTATGTGGACGCGGACGGGCAGGAGCATCTGGTGGAGGCCGACAGCGTGGTCATCTCCGCCGGCATGAAGGCCAAGACCGACGAGGCCATGACCTATGCCGAGGCCAAGGGTTGCTTCTATATGCTGGGCGACTGCAAAAAGGTGGCCAACCTAATGCGGCTGAACCAGTCCGCACTGGGCATTGCCGGTCTGATCTGAGCGCCGCATATCAAATCACGAAGGGAAGCGTAACCTCACTATGAAAACTCATCCCCTGCTGAAGGCAGCAAGCGGCCTTCACATTGCCTGCGGCATCGCCTCACTGCTGACAATGGTCTACTTTACTGTTTTCCAGGTATTGCTGGCCGCCGACGAGGACCCGGATGTCAACATTGCCATTATGGCCTGCTATATGCTCACCGGCATTATTGACAGCCTGCTGGAGATCATCGCCGGCAAGGATGCCCTCAATCAGGACAGCCTGAGCCTGTGCCGTTCGCTGGGTATGAGCGTCATCCCCCTCAGCATTGTCACCGTTATCACCGGCATTATGACGGGCCAATTCTGGTACCCCTATGTGATCGCCGTGGCCATCACCGTGCTCTATCTGGCTGGTGTGCGCAAGACGATTCTGAGCTGAGTGCGTTCCCCTTTCACTCCGCTTTTCTCTCTTGCGGGACGTTCCCCCGCCCGCAGTTTCTCTCTTTTCTCAATCAAACACCCCTGACCCGACGGGTCAGGGGTGTTTGATCTCAGAAATGCCTTCATTTCCAAGAAAAGATGCCTGCCGCTGTGCGCAGGTAAATGCACAGAATACTTTGAGGCAGACCAAAGCGCCCGGATGCATTGCATCCGAGCGCTCTTTGTGTTTTATTCCGCTTTTTCGTTCAGATAGCGATGGACGACCTCGAGGAATCTAGCCAGCGCCGGGGACTTATTATCCTTGCGCCAAAGCAGGATCAACTCGCAGTTGAACTCCGGATCCGCCAGCGGTACCACCGCCAGATTGTCGTGGATCGTATTGGCCACCACCGAGGGCAGAGCCGCCACACCGGAACTGACATTCAGCTGCATCAGCATATCTTCCAGCGACGCAAAGGGACTTCTGGTCGACGCAGTGACAACGCTGTTTTCAAAATCCTGCGGATGCACGCACAGGTGCAGCCCATCCCGGCCAAAGTAAAACTCCTGATCCCTCAGCTCATCAATGTGAATGCCCGTTTCCGCCTTCTGCGCGGCCCAATGCCGCTTACTGCACAGGATGCTAAAATGCTCCGGTGCGACCGCAAGACGTTCATAGGCCGGATCCATATGATCCCAGAAGGAGAAGGTCAGGCCAATATCTATCGCCCCAATGTCCAGCTGATGGGGGATCTGGTCGTAGCTGGTACGGCTGAACTCCAACTGGAGATTCGGGTAAATCTCCGCCGTCTTGTCCTGAAGCTCAGTCAGCACCGGCACATAGGCGGGGATGGAGGTGACCCGCAGGGTGCCCATAGTCCCCCGCCCGGCGGTCTGCACCCGTTTTTTGAGCTGCTCAATGTACTTCAGCAGCTTGACGCCCTCCTCCTGCATCACGCGCCCGGCCTCGGTAAGTTCCACCGAACGCGGGCCACGGATGAGCAGCGTGACACCCAACTCGTCCTCCAGCGCGGCGATCTGACGGCTAATGGTGGACTGACCCACATAGAGCCGATCTGCCGCAGTGGTAAAATTCAGGCAGTCCGCAACCACAAGGAAGCGCTCCAGTTGTTCGATCTTCATCTTGATGTCTCTCCCCTGATCTCCCCAAAAGTGCTGTACGGCACTTTTACAAGTACTCTCTCACGCAAAAAATGAATCGTGCAATCTTATTTTTACATAGTATTATGATTATAACACGCCCATTTCTCCTTTTCAACCGCCCCCCTCCGGAAAAGAGTGCGCCGGCACAGAACCGTGCCGGCGCAGAAGAAGGAAGAAGAGAGGAAGTTGCAGCTTATTCAGTCGGGTTCTGGATCTCGCGCAGCGGCTTGACTTTGCGCAGAATGAAGAACGCCACAATTCCGAAAATAGCCATATAGGCAGCGGCAAAGAGGAATGCGGCGGGATAGCTGCCCCAGTCGATGATGACGCCGAAGAACAGCATACCGACGGCCATACCGCCGTCAAAGCCCAGCCAGTAGGTGGAACTGGCCGCGCCGCTTCTGCTTTCGGGAGCCATCTTCATCGCCATGGCGTTGAAGGTGGGGGTCAGCATAGACTGATAGATGCCCATGAGCACGGCAGACAGAATGAAGGCCCACTCGCTCAGCGTGAAACCCAGCAGCGCATAGGAGATGACATTCAGCACAATAGCAATGGTAGCCACGGTGCGGGGGCGCAGACCGTCGAACTTGGAGCCGAAGGCAAAGCGAACGCCCACGCTGACCAGCGCGTTGATAATGTAGTAAATGCCGACGGTGGAGAACTGATAGTCGGTGGCAAACACGATCATATAAACACCGGCGCCAGAAGAAAAGGCGGTGAAGAACATCATCAGGGCGGGCAGCAGAGCGCGGCGCTCGATGAAGTCGGTGATATGGATGCCGGTGGGCTTTTTGCGCATCTCGGGATGGATGGCATAGAGTTTCTTCTCATAGTTCAGGGACAGGCCGATCAGCGTGGCCACCAGACCCATCACGCCGCCCACAACCATGGGCAGGGTGTAATTCTGACCGGCGCCGCTGGCCGCCACGACGCCAACGCCCATCAGGGCAAGGCAGAGGCTGGGACCGATCGCATTAGTGACCATGGAGTGCAGGGAGTAATAACCGATGCCCTGGCCCACCTTATCCCGGGGCAGCACCTCGGCGGCCACGGCGTTGGAGGTGGTGGAGTTCAGCGCATTGCCGATGCCCTGAATGACCTTGAATACCAGCAGCATAATGAAGGTGGACTGGACGCCCATCACGAACAGTGAAACGCTGATAATACCCGCACCCAGCACCAATGTCACCCGACGGCCGAAGCGGTCGGAGATATAGCCGGCAAAGAAGCGGCAGCACACACTGCCGATTGTGAACATGGTGCCCAGCAGGCCGCTGTCTGCCGTGGAGCGGCCCAGGCCGTTAATGACATAAAGGGGCAGCACCGTGTTGGTGATGCTCATGGTGAACTGACAGAGCAGTGCGTAGATCAGGATGCGTATAAAGCTGCTGTTCCAGATAGAGGTAAACAGCTCTGTTTTCTTTGAAGTTTCCATGGGATGGTTTCACCGCTTTCTTTTTTCTCTCGTCCTGCCCGTCGGGCAGATGATTCGTATTATTTTCATTATACATGATGTTTTCTGCATCGTACAATCTCGTTTGTGGATAATAATACACAAACGCCTTTGAGCTGCTTATCCGCAAAACAGATGGTTCGCTCCCCTTTTTGCATTGGACGTCGGGTACAAAATCAGCGTATACTTACTATTGAACTCTAAAGATCGGCGAAATTCGTCATTTTATAAGGAGGATCTTTGAATATGAGCAAACGCTACGCAGCGCTGCTGTCCCCGGTGCGCATCGGCAGCACCGTCCTGAAAAACCGCATGGTGTTCCCCAATGCCTCTCCCCACTTCCTGCAGGGGCCCGAGGATTTCCCCGCCGAGGGCTATGTGTCCTTTACCGGTGCTCTGGCCCGCAACGGTGCGGCCATCGTGACGCTGGCCGAGTGGGATCACCCCCATCCCCGGGACAATCCCAAGCTGGACATGGGACATATGCAGTATTTCGACATGAATAATCCCGCCGTGCACAACTACATCAGCCAGATGGCCGATGAGGTGCATTTCTACGGCAGCAAGCTGATCCTGTCCACCGACCTGAAGTTTCCCAAGGGCTACTCCCTGAACGGCGGTCCCGGCCACGGCTTCCCCGGTATGCCTCCCGAGATGACCGAGATGATGCCCGCCGACCGGATGCACGAGATCATTGACGCCTTTGTGGAAAAGGTCACCATGTACCGCGATCTGGGCTATGACGGCGTGACCATGCGGGTGGACTCCTTCATGGTGCCCGCCGAGCACGAGCGTCAGGACGAGTACGGCGGCAGCGTGGCCGGGCGGATGAAGCTGGTCATCGACGCCTATGCCGCCGTGAAACGCGCCCTCGGCCCCAGCTTCATCACCGAGGTTCAGTGTCCGGGCGAACAGCCCATGGGCTATACCGGCGAAAGCGCCATCGGTTACACCATTGAGGACACCATCGAGTTTGCCAAGCTGGCCGAGGATGTGGTGGACATCATTCAGCTGCGCGAAAAAGATATGTGCATCTCCCACCCCACCGGCTACACCTTCCAGAAGGGTGAGCACCCCTGCGTGGGCTACTCCATCGCCCTGAAGGAGGCCGGCGTCAACATCCTGACCGAGCCTATCGGCGGCTTCCAGGATCCGGAGGAGATCAACGAGCTGATCGCCTCCGGCAAGTGCGACATGATCGGCATGGCCCGCGCCTTCTTCAGCAACCCCAACTACGGCGAACTGCTGGCACAGGGCCGGGGTGAGGAGATCACCCCCTGCCTGTGGTGCAACAAGTGCCATGGCACCATTCTGGCGGACAAACCCGATCCTTGGCTGAGTGTGTGCTCCGTGAACCCCCGCTTCGGCATCGAGCACAAACTGCACCGTCTGCTCAAGAACAGCACCAGTTCCAAGCGGGTGGCCATCATCGGCGGCGGCCCCGTGGGCATGCGCTGCGCCATCATGGCCGCAGAGCAGGGGCATAGCGTCACCTTGTATGAAAAGACCGGCTATCTGGGCGGCCAGCTCTACCACGCCGAGTCCTACTCCTTCAAGTGGCCGCTGCGCGACTTCAAAAACTGGGAGAAGCGCCGCATGGAGGAGCTGGGCGTGACCGTCCATCTGAACAGTGCCCCCGATCCCGAAGCACTGAAGGGCGAGGGCTATGATGTGGTCATCGCCGCTACCGGCGCCCAGGCCAACCTGCCCCGGAGCATTCAGGGGCTGCGGGATGAGAACGGCAATGCGCTGGTGCGCACCTGCCACGACATTTTCGGCAGGGAATCCGAGCTGGGCAGGCACGTTGTCATCTGCGGTGCCTCTGAGACCGGTATCGAGACCGCCATGTACCTGGCCCAAAACGGCCACGAGGTCACCCTGCTGACCCGTCAGGTGGAGATCGGCCACGACTGCTCCAAACTGCACTACATCACCATGGCGTGGGTCAAGCCCAACAACGACGGCTCCGGCAAGGGCCACATGGCTCCCGCCTGGGAGAAATTTGAGGACGTGCTCCATGGCATCACCGAAGTGACCACCAAGTCCGTGGACGGCAACACCGTCACCTATGTGGACAAGGCCGGTGAGGAGCACACCATCACCGCCGATGACGTCATCATCTGCGGCGGCGTGTCCCCCCGCGTGGACGAAGCCATGCGCTATGCCGACTGCGCCGACACCTTCCTGATGGCCGGCGACTGCAACGGCTGCGGCAACATCCAGCGCGGCATGCGCGATGCGCTGGCAAAGGTCAATATGATCTGAATTGACTGACCCCGCCTGTGCTCTCACATTTGCAGGCTGACAAAAGCCCGAGGTTTTCCGCTGGAAATTCTCGGGCTTTTTATTCTATTTTCCGTCTGCACCCGTTCACTGCTGTCCGGGTCTTGGGGGATGGTCGGTGGAGCAAAAGCGGATGTCCGGGTAGAGCTCCCGCAGGCGTTCGATCAGCACTCGCAGTCCGGCGCTCTCATCGTCGCTGCGCCAGGCCAGCCGCTGAGCCTGACCGTGCCACTCGTCAAAGCGGTAAAAGGCCGCATCCGGGTAGCTCTCCTGATCGATCAGTCCGGATACCACCGCCACTCCGGCCCCGGCCTGCACATTGAGCATCAGGTCGCTGGGGGAACTCATCAGGCGCAGCTCTACCCCACCGGTGCGGCGGAACACGGTGTCCAGCACCTGCTGCGATGCTTCGTGCCCCTCGGGGAGGGCAAAATAGACCGGCCCGCCGCACTCCTGCGGCGTCAAATGTTCTCGCTGGGCCAATGGACTGCGGCGACTCACCGCCAGCAGCAGCTCAAAGGGGCGCAGGTAGAGAAAATTCACGGCGGCGGAGCGCTCAATATTCCGATCTGTCGTCACAATAGCATCGTACTGACGCTCCCGCAGCCGGGCGATCAGGCCGGAATAGCTGTCCTGCGACAGCTCGTAGCGGAAGCGGCCGCCCGGCGCAGTGTTCAGCTCATAGAGCAACCCGGTCAATTTCTCTGGCAGGCGCTCATCCCGGGATACCCCCAGCACCACCGTCTCCACGTCCCGGTGCTGTCCGGCGAGCCGTGACTCCTCGATGGCCCGGTTGACCTGTGAAAAGGGGATCTCCACCTTTTGCAGCAGGCGATGCCCCGCCTCGGTCAGCTCCACCCGGTGGGTCGTGCGGTCGAACAGTCGGAAGCCCAGCTCTTTTTCCAGATTGGCAATATACTTGGTCAGATTGGGCTGTGAGAGGTGCAGACTGGCCGCCGCCCTGGAGAAACTGCGGCAGTTTGCCACCTCAATAAAATATCTGATTTGCTGTATTGTCATAAAACCAGCTCCAAATCCCGCTCTATTTTCACCAGAATAGCACAATTATCTCTGTGTTTCCAGCCTTTATTCCATTTTAGAAAAACAGAGCGCAAAATCTATATTTCCCTCCCGCCCTCCGGACAGGTACAATGGAGAAAAAGGCGGCTCGGTCCGCCGGACACAGGAGGCAGAATCATGGAATACGAAGTGCTGAGTCCTTGGTCAGAGGTGGACACCTCCGTCCTGACCGGCCTGACCCCCCGGCTGGACACGCTGGAGGGCAAGACCATCGGTATGTATGGCGACTTTATGGCGCTGGCCACCAAGATGCTCCATGTGGTGGAGGAGGAACTGACGCGCTGTTATCCGGGCATCCGCTTCTCCTATCTCCAGTACGAGGAGGAGACCAGTGAAATTGCAAAGGACACGGCCTTCCGGCCGAAATTTGAGCAATGGCTCGGCGGAGTGGATGCCGTTCTGAGCTTTTACGGCAGCGTACCCTCCGGTGCCCTGTTCCTGGGCTACAACTCGGCCCTGATGGAACAGCTGGGCAAGCCCACAGTCATGCTCACCGTGCCCCGCACCTATCCAACCGCCATTCGCGGCTGCAAGGCCAAGGGTGTACCCGGTCTGCGCACGGTGCAGTATGACGTGGCGGTGGACAAAATCAACAGCCACGTCACCTTAGAGGAAGTGCGCACTGCTATGGCCGCCGACCTGCCCGGCCTGACCGACGCGCTGGTCAGCGCACTGACCGCCCCCCTCACCCCGGAAGAGCGGCAGCCTACGCTGCCGGATCAGCGCCTTGCCACGGAAACGCTGCATGGCACGCCTCGGGAGCTGACCCGCATCTTCTACAAGCACGGCTGGACCAACGGCCTGCCCATTGAGCTGCCCACCCGGGAGGCCGTAGATGAGATGATGCGGGGCACCAGCCTCTCCCCCGACACCCTGATCGGCTGCATCCCGCCCCGCATGGGCCGGGCCACCGTGGAGAAGATCGCCGTCAACGCGGTCATGGCGGGCTGCCTGCCCACCTATCTGCCGGTGCTGATCGCCGCGGTGCGCGGCGCACTGGATCCGGGCATCAAGCTGGAAGGCTGGACGTGCAGCCAATCCACCTGGGGCCCGGTAGTGACTGTCAGCGGCAGTGTAGCCCGGGACATCGGGCTGAACACCGCCGACCATATGCTCACCCCCTGCCGCCAGGCCAATGCGGCCATTGCCCGGGCCTTCGGCTATATCCTGATGAACATCGGCGGTCTGCGCCCCGGCGTGGAGGATCTGTCCGAGATGGGACATGAGTTCCGCCTTGGCTTCTGCATCGGCGACGATCCGGATCACAGTCCGTGGCCGCCTCTGCACACCGACTACGGTTTTGCCCCGGAGGACTCCGCCGTCACCATGTTCTGGCCCCAGGAACACCGCATCCACGCCGGGCACAGCGTGCCGGAGTTTCTGGAGTGGCTCTGTGAGATCGCACCCTACGGCTGGGATCCCGGCATGGCTATCATCTTCACCCCCAAGTGCGCTGAGATGTTCGCCCGGGAGGGCTGGACAAAGCAGCGGGTACTGAACTATGTGGCGGAATACGCCCGGCTCCCCGCCGGCAAGGTGGATCTCCAGTGGCTCACCGGCAACAGCCACCGACCTAAGAACGTGGAGCTGCCCGAGGTCATGACCCACTCCACCCGTATTTTCTGGAGCACTGAGCACATGTTTGCTCTGGTGGGCGGCGGACAGGCCGGTCAGATGATGACTGTGCTGGCCGGCGGCGGCGACCACGGCGGCCCCTCCTGCACCAAAATCGAGCTGCCGGAAAACTGGGCAGAGCTGGTGCGGGAATATCAGGACCTGATACCCGAATATATTCCTTATTAAATGAAGGGAGTCTGATACTATGAATGAACAGGCAATGATGGAGCGTCTGGAGGCGCTGGAAAAAGAGGTCAGGCGTCTTCAGTACGCCGCAGACACGGTGGATGTGCAAAACCTGATGAGCCGCTACATCTTTTACATGGAAAATGGCAAGATCGCCGACGTCTGGGACGACCTCTGGAGCCATACCAACGAGGATGTGCGGGTGGAGATCATGGACTCCGGCGCCTATCTGGGCCAGGAGCACGTCAAGCGGGTGTGGTACACCATGGGCCGCCGGATGGACAAGCACGGAAACATGATTGACACCTCACCAAAGGTCGGCGAGATGTCCAACACCAACACCAATCGGGCCTTTCTGCTGCTGATGCTCACCATCTCCAGCCCCCTCATCGAGATCAGCGAGGATGGTACCCACGCTTGGGGTCAGTGGCACATCTTCGGGCCCCACACCAACCGGGTGTTTGACCCCGAGACCAAGACCAAGACGGACACCGCCTTCTGGATCGCGGGTAAGTACGACAATGAATTTGTCAAGGAAAACGGCGAGTGGAAGATCCTGAAGCTGCGCCCCATCTGCTGGCTGCGCACCCCCTATCACAAGGACTTCTTGGAATGCCCGGACTGCCGCCGCACTCCGTCCCCCTATTATCCGCCGGATGAGGCCCCCCGCATCTCCTCCTTTAACCCGGACGAGGGCCCGAACCCCGACAAGTGGGGTCCCCTCCCCCATCCCCACATCTCCCACTGCTGAGGAGGCTTGGAACAGACATGAAAACCCTGCTGAAAAACTGCGCCCTGCGCTCCGGAGTGCGAACTGATATTCTGGTGGAGGATGGCCTGATCGCGGGCATCGGCTCCTTTGCCACGGCGGATCAGGTTTATGACATGACCGGCTACGCCGCCGTGCTGCCCGGCTTTATCGACGCCCATATGCACCTCATCACCGGCAACGTCCCCTATGAGGACACCTTCCTGCGCGCCTGGGCGCAGGCGGGCGTGACCACTCTGCGCGATCTGGGCGTCGGCGACGATATGCGCACCCACCCCACCGAGAAGTTCATCGCCTTCCGCGACAAGGCCGCCGAGGATCCCGAATGCGCCCAGTGCCTGACCAGCGGCCGTTTTGTGGCCGCCGATGGCGGCTACGGCAACGCCATGATGGACACCCTGACCGGCTACGGCTGCAAGACGCCGCAGGACTGCACAGACGCAGTCAACGAACTGCTCGACATAGGCTGTGACGGCATCAAGACCGCCGTTGACCGAGGCGGTCCCATGTTCGGCGGCGAGAAGCCTCTGCTCACCACCGAACTGCTCACCGCCATGCGCGAGGCCGCCGAACAGCGGGGCGTGTGGTGCTGCGCCCATGTGCTGGAGAGCGATCTGGTGGAGCGTTTGCTGGACGCGGGCTTCACGCAGCTGGCTCATATGCCAATTGACCGCATGAGCGATGAAACGCTGGAACGCATGGTACGCCAGCACGTCAGCGTGGTGCCAACTATCTGCGCCGTAGACGCCCCCCGACCCCCGCTTCCCGAGGGGGTGGAATTGCCGCCCCTGCCAGAGGGCATAGAGATGCCTGACACCAAGGCGCAGGAGCGCCAGTGCGTGGACAACGTGGCCCGCTTCGTAAAGCTGGGCGGCAAGGTCGCCGTGGGTACCGATGCCATGCGGATGGAGATCCAGCCGGAGGTCGCCGGTATGCCCTTGCGGGAGCTGCGCCTGCTCCACGAGGCCGGGCTCTCCGTAGGCGAGGTCATTGACGCCGCCACCATCAATGCCGCCGAGGTCTGCGGCATTGCCGATCAGGTGGGCAGCATCGCCGTCGGTAAGCGAGCCAACCTCATCGCCGTAAAGGATCCCATCGACGAAGGCTTTGACGCTCTCGCTCATGTAGAATTCGTCATGAACCGCGGCGCCGTCATTAAAGACATCTGAACTGCAAAACAGACATAAAACGGACCGAGATCAAATGATCTCAGTCCGTTTTTGCAAATCAGATCTCAGACGCCACGGCAAAGGCCTCGCGCATGGCGGTGGAGATAGTGGCGGGCTTCTTGCAGTCGCCGATCATGTAGAAATGGCCGGTGGTGCCGTAGAAGGCCAGCGCCTCGTCCCGGCGGGGGTTCATGCCGGTGGAGATGGCCACGGTATCGGCGGCAATAAACTGCTCGCTGCCGTCTGCGTCCAGATAGCGCACTCCCTCATCGGTGATCTCCGTCACGGTCACGCCGCACTTGCTGTGGAAGGTGGGGATGTTCTCCCAGTACTCCTTGAACATGGAGCGGAAGTGCATGATGGTGGTATCCGCCGCCAGCTTCTCCCGCATCTCCAGCACGGTGACGTTCCGGCCGGTCTTTGCCAGGTGCATACCGGCCTCCACACCGACCTCGCCGCCGCCGATGACCACCACATTCTGTCCGGCCTCCACAGCGTCCATCATGGTGTCGAAGCCGGTGACCACGATCTTGCTGTCAATGCCCTTGATAGGAGGCAGGGCGGGCACGGAACCGGTAGCCGCAATGACCCGGTCAAAATTCTCTGCGGCGATCATCTCCGGGGTGGCCTCGGTGTTGAGGCGCACCTCGATGCCCCGCTTCTCCACCTGATGGATCAGGTAGTCCTTGAATTCCTTCAGGGTCCACTTGAAGTCCACATAGTCCGCATGACGGATCAGGCCGCCCAGCTGGGCCTCCTTCTCAAACAGCGTGACCCTGTGTCCCCGGTCGCAGAGATCCATAGCCGCCTTCATGCCGGCGGGGCCGCCGCCGATCACGGCGATCTTCTGGCTGGGACCGGGCTGCTGCACCAGCACGTTCAGCCGGTGTTCGATACCCAGCTTGGGATTGACGGAGCAGACGGAGTAATAGGGGTCGTTTGGCCCCCGTCCATGGCACTTGTTGCAGCGCAGACAGGGCACGATGTCGTCCGCCCGGCCCTCATAGATGAGCTTGCCGTAATCCGGGTTGGATACCCAGGCGCGGGCCATGGAGACCAGATCCAGCTTGCCCTCAGCCAGCGCCTTCTCACAGGTATCCGGATTGTGCCAGCCGCCCACCGTAGTGATGAGCACGCCGGTGTCTTTGCTCTTGATATAGGCCGCAGTGTCCAGCGTAGGCACCTCCAGCGGCTCATAGTTGGTGGGATGGTTGCCGTCGGCGTCGCTGGCCCGGATCTGGGCAATGTCCACATAGGGCGCCGCCAGCTTCAGGAACTCCACCATGTCGTCTCTGGTGTAACCGCCGTACTTGTCCTCCTCGCCGGAGATCAGGATCTCCACGATGAAGTCCTTACCCACGGCCTCGCGGATCTTCTTCAGGATCATGAGGCAGAAACGGGCGCGGTTCTCCGGGCTGCCGCCGTACTCATCGGTGCGGTCGTTGGTCAGCGGGGAGAGGAACTTCGTCATGATCTGGGTGCGGTAGCACATATGGATGGAGGCCATATCGAAGCCAAGGAACTTCAGGATCTTGCACTGCTGGGCATAGGACTCGGCCACCTTCTCCATGGTCTCCACATCCAGCTTGCGCACTGCATCCCGGGCCGCCTGATGATAGCGCTCAAAATCCTCCGGGGTGGGGTCGAAGATGGGCTCCATAGGACATTCAACCTGTGTGAACTCCAGATGACCCTCGTCCATGGGGTTCTCCTGCACCAGAATGGGGTACTTGTTGCTGGCCACAAAGAAGCCCATGCAGGCGATGGAGCCATAGTAGTGGATGGCATCGGTCAGCTGGAGCAGGTAATTCTGGCTCTGGGGATCATAGAGGTGGAAATCCGGAAAGTGGGGACCGTCGGTATTCATGGGCATATGCTTGTCCTTGTTGAAGTCATTGATGCCCATGCAGGTGACGATAGCCGCACCGGACTTGGCCCGGTTGGCATAGTGGGTGATAATGCCGTCGGCGGGATAGGTCTCAGGCCCCTGTAAAAAATGGGGCAGGGAGTTGGCAGAGATCATGCGGTTTTTCAGGGTGAACCCCCGGATCACGATAGGCTTTAAAAGGTTGGGGTAGTTCTGCATAAAAATCATCCTTTCCTGATTCTGGGATATAAAGCAAGTGATACATACAATATTTATTGTTGCACAGCGGCGCAGACACGTCTCAGCAGGTCCAGCCCTGCCTGCTCCTCTCCCCGTTCCACTGCGTGGACAGCGCGGAGCACCGCCCGATTGGCCGGGGTAGGTATATGATAGCGCATGCCAAGATCAATGACAACTCCGTTGGTAAAGTCGATCTCCAGCGGGAGCCCCTTCCGAATATCCGTCGTATAGGCATCCACAATGCCGGGCGGCCAAGGCTTGAACTCCCCCGCGCGCTCCAGCCCGGTACTGTGGCCGTCCAGAATGGCCTGCCACTCTGCCCGCTTCTTTTCCTCCACCGTCTGTCGGGGGCAGCCGTCGGCCTCAGCCACCGCAAAAAGCTCCAGCGCAAGCGCGGCAAAGAGCCGCTGAGTCTCCGGGTGCAGAAACACATCGCCGAGAAACAGCCCGGAAATGCAGGCCGTCGGAACAGACAGGCACACCCTGGACAGCTTGTCCCACTGGAAAGCGCGGATCTTGGACGTGACCACCGTGGGGCGGACATGGCCGGCAATATCCGCCGCCTGACGCACCAGCTCTGGCGGCGTGTCCTCTGTGCCGCCCAGATAAAAGTGTCCGTCGTGGTTCATAAACCGGCCCGGGACGAGCTGTGCGCCACCAGCAAAGGTGACGCAGGTGACGATCTGCCGTCGGGGCACGGCCTGTTCCAATAAGGCGTCGTTGATGCCGTTCTGCATCGGGATGAACGCCCCTTCCGGCCTCAGATGGGCTGCCAGCGCCGGGAGCGTCTCCTTCAGCGCATTGGACTTCATGGTCAGAAAGATAAAGTCGAACTGCTCCGATGCGGGAAGCTGCGCGAGCAGTTCAGCTCGCACTGGGGTATGAAATGCCTGGCCGTAGCCCTCCAGCGTCAGGCCGTCCCGGCTCAGCCGCTGGGCCTGTTCCGCCCGGTAGAGCGAGAGCATCGTCACATCATACCCGGACCTGGTGAGCCACCCGCCCATCATAGCACCAATGGCACCGGTGCCGGCCACCGCAATTTTACATATCATTAAGATCACCTCAATATTCTGTATTACTACTGACAGCCCCCGGCCCTACGGGCCGAGGGCTGTCGTCTTGTTGCGTTTTGGAGATAAGGAAAAAGTCTGCAATCAAGCGGCGCACAGGCCGGGGAACAGGATGCACATCAGGATAACGGCCAGCATACCGAAGAAGATGTACAGCACGGTGGTGCGGAAGATGGGGCCGTAGCCTTCCTTATGGGTCAGGCCGCAGATCACAAGGCCTGAGATAACCGCCGCGTTGATGGGAATGGTGTCCAGAATGGAGATGGCGAAACAGCCGATCCGGTGCATGGCGGCAGGAGAGATGGCGACCTGGCCCAGCAGAGGCATGAAAATGCTGGAGGAGAGCTGGATACCGGCCACCGCATTGCCGGCCAGAAAGCCGGAGAAGGTGGCGGAGATGGCGTAGCTCAGATAGGGGGAGGTGTTGACCGCCAGATCGGTGAGCAGGCCGCTCAGATGGGCAAACCCGTTGGTACCCTGAATGACGGTGGCAAGGCCTTGCTGGAAGGCCATGGGGATAAAGATGGCCGCACCGGCGTTGATGCCGTCACCGGCGATGTCCATATAGGGCTTGAGCTTGGAATCAGGAGTGACAATGAAGTTGCACAGCACAATGGCGGCCATAACGGCACCGGCCATCAGTGCCAGAACCACATCAATGCCGAAGCCCATGTTCAGCACAGCCACGATCAGCAGAGGCAGAATGGACAGGAAGAAGTTGGGCAGACGGCCATCGTCCTCCTCGGGGCGGATGTTACCGCCGGGAGTGAAGTGCTCGCCGTTTTTCTCCGCCTTCTTCAGTGCGGAGTAGATATAGATGCAGTCGCAGGCCAGAATGACGACCACGCCCACCAGGCCGGGCACCATGGCGGCGGTGGTGGTAGTACCGAAGAACATGGAGGCCAGAATATTGCCGTTGGTCAGCGGGGTGCCCGGGCAGCAGACGGCGGTGGTCACACCGGCAAACAGCACGGCGGGCAGCAGACGGCGGGGCATATCGTTCTGGCGGAACATCTCCATGCCGATGGGCATCAGAGTGAAGATGCAGACAAAGGCGTCCAGGCCGCCGAAACCGAAGATAATGGCGATGAGCATGAACACATAAGCGGCCAGCAGCTTGCGGGTAAAGCCACGCCCCCGGTCAACGATGACCTTTGTCAACGTCTTGGAGATGGAACGGGCCGCGCCGGTACGGACGATGATCTGGCCGAACAGGTTGGCCGCGAGGAATTTCAGTAGGAACATGGTCACGGCGCTGATCACGCCGCTGATCATCAGGCCGGGCTGGGCCATGGGGCCAACGCCGGTGCCAAGGAAGCACTCCAGCACGTTCATCCGCTCCACCAGACATACCAGAATGGCGGCAAGGATCATACTGAAGGTGGGGTTCAGACCCTTGTAGACGACAAAGATAACGAATGCCAAGGGAATCAGAAGCAGCAATAGATCGAGCATTTTGATTTCTCCTTCTCTTTTTCTTTTCTCTTTCTTGCGTTTGCTTACTTGATCTTGGTGCCGGTCAGACTGTCCGGCGTGTCCTCAATGACCACGACGCCGTGGAGGACATCTCCATCCACCTGTCCGGTCAGCTGGAGCGTTCCGGGGGCGACAGCCAGGTCGATCTGGAAATAGTTCTTGTTCCAGCGTCCCCGGGTGAAGGGCACCGGCGGATTGCCGTCCAGCGTATTCAGGCTGCCGCCGAGCATGCCGTTCTCTCCCGGTTCCATCGTCAGCTCGTTCTCCACTATCCAGGCGGGGAGCACCATTTTGATGTGATAGGTACCCTGCATATTTCGGTACCTCCTTTGTGGATTTTGTTGAATTTGCGGATCTTCTCTTTTCGCTATCAGTTTAATTTCACCCATCAAATAAGTCAAATGCAAAAAATCATGTGGTTGCATGATTTTTAGGAATAGATTATAATATAAGGAACCGAAAGAATGCAGGAATGGAGTTAAACGTTATGGAGATCACTCAGCTGCACTATTTTAAGACCGTTGCCAAGCATGAAAGCTTCACGCTGGCCGCCGAGGAACTGCACATCACCCAGTCCGCTCTGAGCCGATCTATCGCCCAGTTGGAGGGCGATATCGGCATTCAGCTCTTTGAACGCCGCAAGGGCGGAGTCACTCTGAACCGGGACGGACACTTTTTCCTTCAGCACGTCATTCAGGTGCTGAACACGCTGGAAAACACCGTTTCCGCCGTCAAAGAAATGGCCGGGCTGGAGACCGGCGTAGTGAATATCTCCATCTCCGAGTTTATATTCATTAAACATATCATCCTTCAATTTCTTGGGGATTACCCCAACGTGCGCCTGAGCTGCTTCCTCCAGTCCAACGAGCAGGCCCGGGCCAGTCTGGACAATGGCACGCTGAACTTTGCCATCTGCAAGGAGCCCATTCCCGGCCCCAATCTGGAGTGGACGCCGCTATGCAAAGACCGTATGTGCGCCCTTCTGCCCGTCGGCCACCGCTTCTCTGACCGTAAAAGCCTCCATCTGGCCGAGCTGAAGGAGGAGCACTTCATTATCAGCAATCTGGGCTACGATATGTCCACCAGCTTCACCAAAATGTGCAATCTGGCCGGTTTTGATCCTTATATTGTATATGAGGGCAACGGTGAAGATCTGTGCGGCAATATGGTAGACATGGGGCTGGGCATTATGATCGCCCCCTACTCCATCAATCTGGGCGTTCGGAAAATGGGGGTCGAACGCACTCCCATTCCAAACATTCCGCTGGCTGACGACTTTGCCGCCAGCGAAATCGGCATCGTCCACCGCAGAGGTCAATTTCAGTCCGAGGCCGCCAAAGAGCTGCGACGCCGTGTGGAACACTATTTTATCAGTCTGCCTCCCTTTATTCTGGGGTAATATTCTTATTTTTCATAGATGAAGTACATATTTTGAATTTGACGCATAATCCATTTTATTCTATACTGATGCTATCCAAAGCAGGTTTTCTCTTTTCACAATCTGCTCTCATCAGGAGGAAAATAATATGGCAACTGTAATGGAACCGCGCCGTGCGCTGATCCTATATGCGACAATGACGAAGAACACCGAAAAAGTCGCCACATGGTTCAATGAGACTTTCAACGAGTATGGCTGGGAGACCAACCTGATCCGCATCATGCCCAACACCAACTGGGCCGAATTGCAGGATAAGCTCTATTTTGACGACTATGACCTGGTCTGTCTGGGCTCCCCCATCGTGGGCGGCTCTGTGCTTCAGCCCATCATCAAAGCGCTGAGCTTCGGCGGCGGCGGCGCCCTGGAAAAAGACGTCCAGAAAAAGCTGGACGAAAATGCCGATGACGCAGCCATGGCCGCAGTTAAGCCCAATGGCGCAGAATGGCGGCGCACCCACGCTCCAGCGCCCGGTATGGCGGACTATGCGGCACCCCGCCCCTATGGTATCGTGTTCACCACCTACGGCGGCGGTTTCTACGGTACGGTAGAGGCCGAGGCCACGCTGGCCACATTAAAGCAGTACCTCGTCCTGAACCATGTGGACGTCATCGGCCGCTTCTCCTGCGCCGGCAAGGAGACCGGCCCTGCCGGTTATCCCGTTGGTGTAAAGCCCAAAGCAAACTTTATCCCCGGGCACCGCAACGACGGCCCTGATGCCGACGTGTGTGACGCCGTCATGTACCGCATGGGCGACGGCACGCTGCGTCCCGGCTCCTACTTCTTCCACTATGACTGTGACAGCAAACCCGGCAAGCGCGAAGAGGCCAAGGCCCGCGCCTTCATCTCCGACATCGTGGAGGATTACTTCATGACCTATAACGGTCAGCGCAACCCCTGCGTGTCAGAGATCGTATCTCTGAGCTGAATGATTGCAAATAAAAGCGGAGAGGAACGCTCCTCTCCGCTTTTTACTATCATGGGTCCGGGCAGTATAAAACCAGTTTTCTACTTTCTTTGGGGTTCCTTGCACTTTCGCGTAACTGTCTGCCCATCGAATGCAAATGAGTAAAACAGTGTTCCCTGATGGGTGAGCACGCCCTCAACCTCCTTGGGAATGGACTTATAGATCGCCCGCGTTACGCAGACGGTGATCCGCTTTCCCTCGCCCGTCCGATAGACCTGCACATAGTCCACCCTGTCCCGGCGTCCAAACAGTGTCAGCTTCGGGAACTTCTCCCTTTGGCGGCTCTCCAGTACGCACACTACCTGCTCCCGGGGATGCATCCGCTCCCGCACAGACATCATGATGTAGACCAGCAGCGCCAGCGCCAGAACGCCGAAAAAGGCGGGAAAGATCCAGCTCATTGGATCCTCACTCCTCTCTTTTCTCTCGTTGATCCTATTATAACTCAGGCCATGTCTCCAGCATAGCTGAAGACATGGCCTTTTTTCGCTGATTCAGATGCTGACCGCAATGCCGAAGGCGGAGCGCATGGCTCGCTGGACATTGGCCGCTGTCTCGCAGTCCCCAATGACGAACATTTTGTCCGCCACACCCGCAAACTCCATCGCCTCCTCTGCCAAAGGCCGGGTGCCGATGGACAGCAGCACATCACCGCAGGCGATCTTATGCTGTTCTCCCTTCCAATCGGTATAATTCACACCGTCCGGATCAATGGAGGTCACGGTCACACCGCACTGGAAGTGGAAATTAGGCTGATTACGCCAATAATTGTGTACCATATTCTTATAGTGCGCATGTGGCGCATCGGCGATCAACTCCGGCAGCATTTCCAATACGGTGACCTTCTTCCCCAGCTCGCACAGGTAGAGGGCGGTCTCCACACCGATCTCGCCGCCGCCGATCATGACGATCTCCTCGGCCAGCCGATCCTCCATCGTACCGTAGATCTGGGAGGCATAGTGGACGTTTGCGCCGTCCATGCCGGGCATATTGGGCTTGGTCGGCGTGGAGCCAATGGCTACAACGACCACATCATAGCCCTGACCGGCCAGCAGCTCCTTAGTGGCCCGGGTATTCAGGCGCACTTCCACGCCCAGCTTGTCCATCTGTGCGATCATGAAGTTCTTGAAATGCTTCAGCGGCCACTTGAAGGAGGCATAGTCCGCGTGCTTGAGCTGACCGCCCAGCTTATCACTGGCCTCATAGAGCGTCACCTTGTGGCCGCGCTCCGCCGCGATACGGGCAAATTCCAGTCCGGCAGGGCCTCCGCCAATAACCGCACAGTTCTGCACCTTGGCCGGAGCACTGTCGTACATCCGGCACAGCTTATCCTCCAGTCCCAGCTTGGGGTTGACCGAGCAGACGCTGCGCCACATATCCCGGCCGTTGGGTACATGGCACTTATTGCACCGGATACAGGGCACAATGTCCTCGCCACGGCCCGCATAGACCTTCTCACCGTAGTCCTCGTTGTTGATCCAGCTGCGGGCCATACCGATGAGGTCGGCCTTACCCTCCGCGATGGCACGGTTGGCCCAGTCAGGATCCTGGAACCCTGCGGAGGCCGCCACCGCCATATGAAGCCCCAGCTCATGCACCGCCTTGGTCACCCGGCCCATATTTTCCAGATAGGGGGTGGGCATCTCCTCGGTGGAGGTAAAGCCCAGCGGATGCTGGGGATCCATCTCACCGGAGCGCAGATGGATGATGTCGATCAGGCCGTCCGCCAGTTTGCAGAACTCGATGGTGTCCTCCACGGTATAGCCGCCCACGCTGTCCTCATCCACGGAGTAGACGATCTCCAGCGGCGTATTGGGGCCCACCGCGTCCCGGATGGCCTGATAGATCTCCAGCATAAATTTGCTGCGGCTCTCTACGCTCTGAGGGCCGTACTCGTCGGTGCGGTCGTTTGTCAGAGGCGAGAGGAACCGACCATGGGGAGAATGGCGGTAACAGCAGTGCATGGAGATAATGTCAAAGCCAAGCCGCTTCAAATCCGAGGCCTCCCGCGCCACGTTCCGGCAGTAATTGGCCATCATTTCCTTGGTATAGCTGGAGATGGGATCCATCGGCGGATTGTCATCCTCCGCGCTGCGCGCCCGGTCTGTCTCGGTACACTCTGGCTCCTTCGGCCCTATACCCGGCATAGGAGGCAGCGCCATACCGCCGTCCGGCATGGGAGGCATTTTGCCATCAGGGTACATCCAGCCTGGATCGGCCATCAGGTAGCCTGTGGCCTTCGCGCCATAAAAGTGGATGGCATCCAGCAGCTGGCAGATATAGTTCTGTGCGCTGTAATCATTCAAATCAAAGAGGTTGAAGTGACCCGGAGGATTGTCAATGGCCCGGCCGGGAAACGGAATATTGTCCTGATGAAAGTGATTGATTGCAATGGCTGCAGCGCCGTTTCTGGCCCGGTTGGCGAAGTGCGTGATGACCTTCTCCCCCGGTACCTTCTCCGTTCCCTGTAGGAAATGCGGCGTAGACGCAGTGGACAGCATCCGGTTGCGCAGAATGGTGTTGCGGATGCGGATGGGCGACAGCAGCGCCTCATATTTCAAAGCCATAATGTTTTACCTCCTTGAGTTGATACTGACCCTGCATAAAAGCATGAGAGTCTGAAACCGATCATGATCTTATGCAGAACGAGTATGATCGCTCTTTTTGTTCTGCGGAGGACGGCCGGGCCGTCCTCCGCAGAGGTTTGCGTCCAAAATGAACGCTTTGTTCAGTGAGTTACTCTTCCACCCACAGGCGGCTCCAGATGGTGCGCATATTGTCCTTATAGTAGACCTTCTCGCCGGTATAGCCGCCGATACGGTTGGACATATAGTCGTAGGCAGGCTGGATGCCATCCACCAGAATAGCCCAGTGAGCGGCGGGGAACATCTGATCCAGCTCTTTGGCCAGCTTGGCCTGCTCCTCGGTGGTAGAAGCAGCACCCATGGCGTTCAGCTTGTTCAGATAATCCTGATCGGTATGGCCGAAGGCGTTGGGCATGGCGCCGTCGCCGGTCATCATGAAGGCCAGCATATACTCGCCGAAACCGCCGCCAAAACCGGCGGACTGGCGGGGATCGCTGTAATCCTGAGAGTGCTGGACGGCCTCCATCATCTCAGAGGCGACGCTGATCTTCATGGTGATGCCGACCTCCTCGAGGTAGCTGGCAGCCAGCTGATACAGGTCCAGATTTGCGGTGGGATCCAGCTCGATCTCGAACTCAAAGCCGTTTTCATAACCGGCTTCCTTCAGCAGTTCCTTGGCCTTGTCGGGGTTGTAGGTAAACTGCTCGGACAGATCTGCGGGCCAATCCTCGACGGTAGACCAGGTCAGGCTTGGGTTCCACAGGCCGGGAACCACCACATCACCGTCGTTGCCGAGGAAGATATTTGCGGCCTCAAGATCAATGGCATACTGCATCGCCTGGCGGACGCGCAGATCGGAGAAGGGCTCCTGACCGACCTTCAGCGCAATGGCAGAAGGAGAGCCAGTGGTGTAGCCGTAGAGATTGCCCACGTTGGCAGAGGACAGCTGAGCCAGCTGGTCGCCGGACAGCACGCTCTTGCCGTTTTCACCGAACCAGTCCAGAGACTTGGCCATGGCCTGCGCCAGAACGTTGGCGGAATCGGCAATGTAGACCAGCGTGATCTTGTCAATGTAGGGCAGCCGGTTGTCGGGATAGCGCTCGTCGTGGCCGTAATACTTCTCGTTCTTCACAAAGGTCATGGAGTTGTCCTGAACATACTCAGACAGGACATAGGGGCCGGTGCCCTTTGCATACTCCCAGGTCTGGGGGCAGGAATCCCACTCTGCGCCACCAATATTGACCTTGGCATTCATCAGCGCCTGCAGCTGGATATCGGTAGCCATGCCGTCGGCGAAGGTGAATACCACAGTGCTGTCATCAACAGCCTCCACACCGGCCAGCATGGTCAGTGCATTGGCCCAGTCGAACTCGGTCTCCACCTTGGCGATGCCGTTGATGCCCAACAGGCGGCTGTAAGACCAGACGACATCGTCGGCAGTCAAAGCGCGGCCATTATAGGGCTCGCCGTCCTGGAAGCAGACACCGTCGCGCAGCTTCACCGTCAGAGTACCGGCACTCTGATCGAACTCCCAGCTGTCGGCCAGCTGGCCGGCCATATACTCCAGCGGAATGGCACCTGCATCAAAAGCATAGGTGTCGGCGCCATTCAGGCCCCAGTCCATCACCCAGAGGGTCTCATACCAGAAGGAGAACTGGTACTCGTCCATCATGGCGGGATCGAAATAGTTGTAGAACTTGGGGTAGTAGAGCGTGACCTCGCCGCCGTACTGGGGCTCGGTACCGGTGGTCTCCAGCGGAGCGGCGCTCTTGTCGCCCTCAGAGCCGCTGGACGCGGGAGTGGATGCCGGTGCGGAGCTGTTGCCCGCGCCGCTGCCGCCGCAGGAAGCCAAGGCGAACACCATGGTCAGTGCCAGCAGCAATGCGATCAGCTTTTTCATTCTTTTTCCTCCTATTCATCTTTATCTCTCCGGGTGTTCCCCCGGTACAGACCGATTTGAACCGTGTTCTCACGCGATGTCGCTCATATCCTCTTCAAATTCGTCCTCATGCTCCAGCGCAGCCAGCACCTTTTTCAGCTTCTTGCTGTTGTAGCTGCCGACGCCGCCCTTCAGGCGGGGATCCAGCAGATCGCGGATCGCGTCGCCGAACATGGAGGAGCAGAAGGTCAGCAGAGCGATGGCAATTCCGGGAATGATGCACAGCCACGGAGCGGTGAACAGCATATCGCGGCCCTGCCCGGTAATAAGTGCGCCCCAGGACGGAGTACCAGGGGCAACACCGTAGCCGAGGAAGTTCATGGATGCCTCCATCATAACCACGCCACCCAGAGAGCCGGCCGCGGAGATGATGATGAGCGGCATGATGTTGGGCACCACATGCTTGACGGATTTCCAGAGCACGCCGCCGCCCAGCAGGTCAGAGTTATCGCAGTAACCAGAATCCTTGACGGCCAGCGCCGAAGAGCGTACCATGCGGGAGCCGCCGATGCCCGACGGCACCGCCAGCGCCACAATCATCTGCGGGATGCCGTTTCCCATCAGGCTCATCATCAGCAGAAGCAGAAGCATCTGGGGAATGCAGCCAAAGGCGTCCACAATACGCTGAACGATCAGGTCAAACCAGCCGCCGATAACGGCGGACAGCACGCCGATGACCAGAGAGACCAGCGTGGAGAGAATGGTGCAGCATACGCACAGGATCACCGAGGTACGGGCGCCATAGATCATATAGCTCAGCAGATCCTGTCCCATCTTATCTGTACCCAGCGGATGGGTCCAGTCGGTGAAGGGTGCGATCAGCATGGCGCGCACATCCTTGGGCAGACCCGTCTTACCCAGCGGGGTGGGTGCGATCACATCGGCAAAAACAGCGACCAGTAGAAACAGGATCAGAACGACCAGACAGATGCCGCCGATGGTCTTTTTCTTAAAGAGATCTTTGATCAATTGCATCTTTTTGCCCCCTTAATCCAGCTTGACCCGGGGGTCGATCCATTTGTAGCACAGATCGACGAGCAGGTTGATCACCATGACGAAAATGGACATGATCAGCACGCAGCCCTGCACCACCGGATAATCCCGCTGACCCAGCGCAGTGACCATCTGGCTGCCGATGCCGGGAATGTTGAACAGGTTCTCAAGGATCATATTTCCGCCCACCATGGCGCCGAAGGAACCGCCGATAATGGTGATGACCGGGATCATGGCATTGCGGAAGGCGTGGTGGAACAGCACCGTGCGCTGCTTGACACCCTTGGCGTAGGCCGTGCGCACATAATCCTGCCGCAGCGTATCCAGCACCTGCGTGCGCACCAGCCGCAGCTGCATACCGGCCTGTGCCAACGCGCCCAGAATGCCGGGCACCAAAAACATTTTCAGGTTCTGGATGGGGTCGTCAAAGAAGCTGACGTAGACCGTCGGCGGCGCGTAGCCCCACCACTGCGCCGGATAGAACAGCACCAGCGTTGCCAGCCAGAACATCGGGATGCTCATCAGGATCACAGCGATGATACGAATGGTATAATCCGAAATGGAGTCCTGCTTTGCCGCGCAGAACAGGCCGATGGGAATGGAGATCAGATTGGACAGCACCAGACTGATGATGCCCAGTTCCAGCGACACCGGGATCTGAGTGGCCAGAATATCGCCCACTGAGCGGAACTGGAAGAAGGAGTCGCCCAGATCGCCCCGCAGAACCTGGCCCAGCCACACAAAGAACTGAACATAGGCGGGTTTATCCATGCCCAGCTTGGCGCGCACCGCCTCGGCGTCCACCGGCTGTCCGGCCTGCGTCATGCGGGTGACGATGGCATCCACCGCGTCGCCCGGAACACAGCGCATCAGTGCGAACACAATGAGACAGACGAGGAAAATCGTAGGGATCAGCAAGAGGATCCGCTTTACCGTATATTTGCCCATATGCTCCTCCTCACTTTCCGCTCACACGGTGGCAGGCAACCCAGTGGTCATTGCCCACGTCAACAAATTCCGGCTCCACCTCCCGGCACAGGTCGGTAGCATAGGGACACCGGGTGCAAAAGTTGCAGCCCTTGGGCGGATTCAACGGAGAAGGGATCTCGCCCTTGAGCAGGATGCGCTCTCTGGCACGGTCCACCTTCGGGTTCGGGATCGGAGCCGCGGAGATCAGCGCTTGCGTATAAGGATGCAGTGGGTGGTCATACAGCTCGTCCGAGGATGTCAGCTCCATGATCTTGCCCAGGTAGAGCACCGCCACATTCTGACTGATATAACGCACCACCGAGAGGTCATGGCCGATAAATACATAAGTAAGTCCCAGATCCTGCTGCAGCTTCATCATCAGGTTGACGATCTGCGCCTGAATGGAAACATCCAGCGCGGAGACGATCTCGTCGCAGACGATGAACGAAGGCTGAAGCGCCAGTGAGCGGGCAATGGAAATGCGCTGACGCTGACCGCCGGAAAACTCATGCGGATAGCGGTCTGCCACCTCCGGCCGCAGGCCGACCATATCCAGCATCTCACGCACCCGCTCACTGATGGCCTTTTTGCCGTCGATCAGATGGTGGATGCGCAGACCCTCCGCAATGCACTCCCCCACTGTGAACCGGGGATCCAGCGAGGCAAAGGGATCCTGCGTGATCATCTGCACCGTCCGTCGCATGAGACGCATGGTCTTTTTATCGATGTTCTTCAGGTTTGTCCCCTCAAAGACGATGTCGCCCGAGGTGGGCTGAATGCGGTGGATCAGGCAGTTGCCGATGGTGGACTTACCGGAGCCGGACTCTCCCACCAGACCCAGCGTCTGTCCTCTCTTGATATCAAAGCTGACGCCGTCCACTGCCTTGACGGCGCCCACCGGATGCTTCAGCAGCCCCTTGGTGACCGGAAAGTGCATTTTCAGGTCGCGCACCGTCATGATATTGGTCAGCTGAGTGGAGAACGGGTTCTTCGTTTCGATCATGCCTGGAGCACCTCCTCTGCACCTCTGTGCGCCTCATCCATATGGAAGCAGGCACAGGCATGTCCCTCTCCCAGCTGCTTCAGCGGGGGACGATGCGTCCGGCACTCCTCCGTACAGTAGCTGCACCGCTGAGCAAACGCACAGGATCTCGGCGGGATCTTGGACATATCCGGCGGTTCACCCTCAATGGTGTGCAGGCCGTGGCTGCGGGGCAGATCCAGCCGGGGCACAGCGCTGATAAGCCCGATGGTATAGGGGTGGTACGGATCCTCAAAGATTTGCTCCACGCTGCCCTCCTCCACGATCTTGCCGCCGTAGACGATCTTTACGCTGTCCGCATACCGGGCCACAATGCCCAGATTATGGGTAATAATCATAAGTGATGTGCCGAATTCCGCCCGAAGGGAGTTTAGCTGTTCCAGCACCTGAGCCTGAACCGTCACATCCAGTGCCGTGGTAGGCTCATCGGCAATGAGCAGATCCGGCTTGCAGCTCATGGCCATAGCGATCATGGCACGCTGCTGCATACCGCCGGAGAACTGGAAGGGATAATCCTTCAGCCTGGTCTCTGGGCTCGGAATATCCAGGCGGGCCAGCAGATCAATGGTGCGCTGCTCCGCCTCCTTCCTGCTCAGGTCAGTGTGGATCAGAATGTTTTCCTCGATCTGCTTCCCGATAGGAATGACCGGGTTTAAAGCCGTGGACGGCTCCTGAAAGATCATGCTGATCTCATTGCCACGGATCTCCTCCATTTCGGCATTGCTCAGCTTCATCAGATCCCGGCCCTTGAAGATCACCTCGCCGCCCTTGATGACTCCGGGCGGATACGGGATCAGGCGCAGCACCGACAGGGCACTGACTGACTTTCCAGAGCCGGATTCGCCGATGATGGCAACACACTCGCCCTTTTTGACCGTATAGGACATATCGTCCACTGCGCGCATCTCCGAGCCGCCCTGAAGGAAACTCGTGCGCAGGTGTCGGACTTCCAGAATGACCTCGTCTGGCATGGTAACGCTCCTCTTCTGCTGGTATTAGACAAAAAATACACAATAACGATGCGCTGCAACGACGCAAAAAATTAAGAGAATCATCAACAAACGCATTCAATCTCTCTTGCTTTTTGTGTAGTATACCAACTGCGCTCGTCAGCGGCAAGGCGCACGGCTACAAATCAGCATTTCATTTTTGTAGGGTTCCTACAAAAATAGAGTTATCTCCGTTCCAGAGCAAGGCGCCCGCTGCTGCGGCTGTATTTCATTTGTCTTACAAAAGATATTGTTCTTTCGTCTTTTAAGAAAAATGGACTGATTTTCGCACAAAATGGTGTAAAAATCAGTCAACGTTTCCTTTTTGTTTATCAATTTTCCTAAAATCGTTCGCCGCCGCAGTTCTCTTTTCTGCTCCATCGATGGCTCTCGATCGACTCCATATAATCCAGAATACGAAAGGACAGGTCAATATGAAACCCGAATTCCATGGAGGAAAAATCAAAATCAAGGATCTCTTCGATCTGCTTCATGCGGTAAATGACGGAGTTTCTGTGCATATGCAGCAGCTCCGCCGCCTTGGTGTAGTTCATGCCGGCAATCGCAAAGGCACGCAGCGTCGTGAGATAGTCCTTCCCCTCCCGCTGGTCATACTCCATCAGGCTGCGCACCAGCGGGTGGCAGTAGTCGATAAGATGGTATTTTTTTGACGCTTCCTGAAGCAGCAGCTCAAAGGCGCTCGCCTCCGCCAGCAGGAACTGATCCTCCCGCCCCAGCCGCTGGTTCAGGCTCAGAATGTCGCAGGCCTGATCGTAATAGTAGGCAGCCTCCCACAAATCGGTAAACGGCATGGAGAGCACCGCCACCAGCCCGGTCTTGCTCAGATAGGCACGGATCAAATCCACAGGCGAGCTGCTGACCGTCAGCTTGGCATCCGTACTGAAGAACACCACCATATTGACACCGTCCAGCACACAGCGCCCGTCCGGAAAAATAGAGTTGAGCGCTGCCATACAGGCGTCCCGGAAGTCGATATTCCGATCCTCCTGCTCCCACTGCACCAGCAGCAGGTATTTATATTGGCGCAGATTCCAGTTCAGATAGGCCAACCTGGCCTCTACCAGTTCCGGATTGCGCAGGTTGCCCCGGATCAGGTCGGAAATAAAGTAATCGCTGCCGGAGCGGATCGCGCTGCCGCTTCCGGCACTGCGCACGATCTCTGCGGCCAGAATGCCGCACAGCATGGACACAAGCTCTATATCAATTTCCGTAAACTCGTGTTTCCACGAAAAGACATGGAGCTGACCGATCAGGTTCAGGCCATCCACTACTGCCCCCCGGATGAAGTAACCCTTTTTGTGCAGGCCGTCTACCAGCTCCACCAGCTCACCGCGGCCCACCTGCTCCACGAATCCCGCATAAGCCTGTGCCATATCCGGGTGATAGGGCAAGCATCTCTGCTCCCGGAACCGCTGCCATGCCGAATCATCCCAATCCACCTCGGACATGGCGACGATCTCATTGTTTGGGTCAGCCACCAGTATGGGGTTGTCCAGAATGTCCGTAGCCTGACGGACAATACTCTGCAAATTCAAGCGCCGGGTCAGCGTAGTCTGATAAAGGCGGCTCAGTTCCTGTAGCCTGGCAAACAGGGACTCGATCAAATTGACCATCTGTTCCAATGTCTGCTCATCCGGGGCCAGAATGAGGTTGGCTGCATTACAGTCCACAAGACAGAGGCAGCACTCACCGGCAGCACAACCGGCGGCGATCTCCGCCGAGGCGCTCAGGTAGACATGAAGCATTCCTGTCCGTTCGGAACTGCCATTTCCCAGCGTAATGCCGTTCAGATCGCATTCCGGACTTTCCAGTCGCATCACGCAGTCCGGCCAGCGGCGGCGCAGCTCTGCCGCAATGCTGCTCAGCTTCATTCAATCACCTTCATAATATATATAATGTAAACGGATAATGAATGTATGAATTATAGCATGACTGCACACAGACCTGCAACAGTGACATGGCGTTTGCGCAACCTGAACCGGGCGCAGCTGAAACAGGATGACCGACTGTCCGCAGAATATATATATACCGGAACAGACAGACGGCGTGCGCATCGCCACTGAAGCAAACCAATCAATTGCAAAACCGGAATCCCCCCTGACGCTGCGCATTGCTTTTGCGTCAGGGGGGATTCTGTTGTGTCTGATCAGACGGACTGCTCTTCGGGCAGTTCCCGTCCGAAAATACGGGTCTCCGCGCAGGTGCACTCCCGCTCCACTAATTTACGGCACAGCTCTCTGTCCCGTCTTTCAACGGCATCAATCAGTGTACAGTGCCCTTGCAACAGCGCATTGATATCGTTTGCAATTACGTCTGCCGTGCATCCGCCTTCAACTCCGCTCACCGCAGAGGTTTTGCTCCATCTTCTCCCGGATGGTCTCTTTGTCATAGCCGCAGCTGAAGAGATAATAGAGTTTGGTGACTGCGGCCTCGATGGTCATGTCGCCGCCGCTGACCGCGTCCGCCCGGGCCAGGCCGCTGCTGGTCTCATAGGTGCCCAGGCTCACCGAGCCCTGCTGGCACTGGGAACAGACTACGATGACTGTCCCGCTCCGATAGGCGCGCTCCACCAACGGCAGGAGGTTTGACCCAGGACGGCTGGGAATGTTACCTGCACCGAACGCTTCAAACACCACGCCCTTCAGTTTCTCCGTCATAATAGATTCAAAGAGGTCGAACTGAATACCCGGAAACACCTTGAGCACACCGATAGGAACATCGACAAATTCTTGCAAATGAAGCTTACCAACTCCCTTAGGCCGGATCACCGTGTCGTGGTACTGAATGTCGATGCCCGTCTCAGCCAGATGCGGAGCATTGGGCGAATCAAAGGCTTCCAGCAGATCTGCCGACATCTTTGTGCTCCGGTTGCCCCGCAGCAGCCGCCCGCCAAAGTAGAGACACACCTCATGCACCCGTCCGGAGGCGGCGATCAGGATCGCATTCACAATATTGTCCAGCCCGTCACTGCGCAGCATGCACAGCGGGATCTGCGAGCCGGTGAACACCACCGGCTTATTCAGGTTTTCCAGCATAAAGGACAGCGCCGACGCGGTATAGGCCATGGTGTCCGTACCGTGGAGCACCACAAAGCCGTCAAATTCGTCATAGTGCTGGTCAATGACCCGGCCGATCTTGTTCCAGTCTCCCACTGCGATATTGGAGGAATCCAGCAGCGGGGAAAACTCCACCAGCTCCCAGTCCGGAAATTCAGGCCGGTGAATGTCGTTGATGCTGCGCAGCAGCGGCTCAAACACCCCGGCCTTTGGAACATAGCCATGCTCACTGGGCACCATGCCGATGGTACCGCCAGTGTAAATAATACAGATCCGCTTATTGGTGTTCATATGGTCCTCCCCGCAGCATATTTGGCAAGCCAAGGCTCTATTTCCGTCATAGTAGCACGGAATTATAGGCTCGTCAAGAAATGCTTATTCCATATATGCAGGTTCTCCATACAGTTTATGCAAAATCAATTTTTTCATCGTTCTCTGAAGGAGAACGCCGCCGCTGACGTTGAATCAGGCATGACGGCCTGCATAAAAAACAATCCTCAGCAAACACGATCCCCCGGCACTTATATTCCAAAGTTGCGGTAGAATTGTTCACAAGTTTTATTGTATAATTTGAGCACGAAAATTGAGCAATAATTAGAATTGGCGGAGGAAGTAAGTAAGTATGCTAAACAACAAAGAGTTCGACCTTTGGGCTGATGGTTATGACAAAACTGTCGGCATTTCTGATGAGAAAAACACATACCCTTTTGCCGGTTATAAAAAAGTACTTGGGTTCATTTTTCAGACCATAACTGGAGCCGAAAATGCCGTTGTGCTGGATATTGGGTTCGGAACAGGCACATTAACGGCAAAACTATACGAGCGAGGTTGCTCTATTTATGGGCAGGATTTTTCAGCAAGAATGATTGCGTTGGCATCTGAGAAAATG
>OGCO01000695.1_pt1 | contig 55988 bp, 45 predicted proteins | sample 1570171 | NCBI WGS metagenome assembly OGCO01 (sample SAMEA4370583, study PRJEB24528) | human gut metagenome
TGGCGATAGCTCCTTTCATCCCTTTTGCTCCTTCTGTCAGCACCAGTTCTGCACCATATGCTTTCAGGATGTTTCTTCTCTCCACACTCATGGTTTCCGGCATGGTCAGGATGATACGATATCCCTTAGATGCTGCGATGGATGCCAGACCGATTCCGGTATTACCGGATGTAGGTTCAATGATTACGGAGCCTTCTTTTAAGAGTCCTTTTTCTTCTGCATCTTCGATCATTGCTTTTGCGATACGGTCTTTGACACTTCCGGCCGGATTAAAATATTCCAATTTAACCAGAAGAGTAGCTTCCAGACCCAGTTCTTTTTCTACGTTTACCACTTCAACCAGCGGGGTGTTTCCGATCAGTCCTAAGGTTCCCTTATAAATATTTCCCATAATACATTTCCTCTCTTTTCTTTTTTTATTTCGCAACTGTTCGATCCCCTTGCAGCTACGGAACTTGTTTTGTTTTGTTGAGTGTATTATAATTCCCTTATACCTACTTGTCAACTATGTTTTTATGTTTTTTTGAAAAATTTACTTTGTCGCCCTTTTACCTATTAATGCATCTGCGGCAGTTCTTACAATATCAGTTTTATCGCAGCGCTTTTCCCCGCGTATGGCTTTTTATTTAACAGGAAAACAATCTCCTGCAAAACTATGAGAAACTTACAGAGCGTGTTTTTCAAGTTAACGCGGCAGTCGCCAAGGTCTCGTGCAAACACGGACTTTGGCTCGTTGCTCACTTCTACACTCGCTGACGCTCGTTAACGCGGCAGTCGCCAAGGTCTCGTGCAAGCACGGACTTTGGCTCGTTGCTCGCGTAAATAAAAAGGCTTCCGCAGGTCGGGTGCATTGCATTACCGATTGCGAAAGCCTTTTTACTATTATTTATTTTATTCAGGTAAATCTCTGTCCGATTATGCCGCTTTTTCCTGTGGTTTTTCGAACAGTTTCTTAATGCCCTGTACTGCTACGATCACACCAAGGATCAGAAGCAGAACTGCGAAGATCAGCTGCAGGGTATTTCCAAGATCCAGGCCTGTGGTCATCAGAGCACCGGTCAGTTTGTAGATGGTAAGACCCAGTGCACTGAAAGTAACAGCCATCATGAATACTGCAGGAGCCCACAGCATAATTCCCTGACGTTTTGTTTTCTTCAGGAACACGGCACATGCTACCAGCGCAAGTACAGACAGCAGCTGGTTGGCAGAACCGAACAGTGGCCAGATCTCAGCGTATCCTACTTTTGCCAGCAGGTAAGCCAGTACCAGTGTCAGGATTGTTGCAAAATATTTGTTTACCATCAGTTTACGGAATGGTGTGTAATCTTTTTCATCCACATCGTTATCCTGGAAGAATTCCTGGAAGGACAGACGTCCGACACGGGCTACAGAATCCAGAGATGTCAGTGCGAATGCAGATACTGCCAGATTGATCAGGGTAAATACCAGAGTATGTGGCAGACCGATGACTTCCAGGAAGTTTGCAATTGCTCCTGCGAAGATCTGTGGCTGTGTGGTCAGACCCTGTGCTGCTGCTTCTCCTTTTGCGAAAGATGCAACGGCGATCAGAGCGATGATAGCCAGCATACTTTCCATCAGCATGGCACCGAAGGATACCGGCAGCATGTTCTTTTCATTTTTAATCTGTTTGGATGCGGTTCCGGAAGATACCAGTGAATGGAAACCGGATACAGCACCACAGGCGATGGTTACAAACAGGATTGGAAACAGAGTCTGTCCATCTATATTAAAGGAAGTAAATGCTTCCAGATGACACTGTGGATTTGCCACGAATACACCTACGATGGCTGCAATGATCATGAAGATCAGCAGGTAACTGTTCAGGTAGTCACGAGGCTGCAGCAGACTCCATACAGGAGCTACGGATGCGATCAGGATGTAGATGAAGATGATCACATGCCAGGTGGTTCTCGGCAGATACATCGGGAAATTCATACCCAGTGCTACTGCTCCAACCAGCATCACGATAGCGATTGCTGTGTTGACCCATTTATGCAGTTTTCCGTAACGAAGAATCATGCCCAGGCATACAGCTTCGATGATGAATAACATGGAAGTTGTTGCTACTGCACCATTTGCAGTGATCTTGGATACGGTTCCGTCATCTGCTGTCAGGAATCCGTTGAAAGTTCCTGCTACAACATCAGCGAAAGCAGCTACAACCAGGATACAGAACAGCCAACAGAACAGCAGGAACAGTTTCTTTCCTGTTTTTCCGATATAAGTTTCAATGATTGATCCGATGGAACGTCCTTTATTTTTTACAGAAGCATACATTGCAGAGAAATCCTGTACTGCTCCGAAGAATACACCACCGATCAGGATCCATAACAGTACCGGCAGCCATCCGAAGATTGCAGCCTGGATCGGTCCGTTGATCGGACCCGCACCTGCGATGGATGCGAACTGATGACCAAATACGATATTGGTATCAGCCGGCACATAGTCTACTCCGTCTTCCATTTCATAAGCCGGAGTTTTCGCGTTGGGATCAATGCCCCATTTTTTCTCGAGGTAACGGCCATAGAAGATATAGGCTCCGCCTAATACCACAATGGCAATTACCATCATCATAATACCACTCATGTTTTTTTCCTCCTTTTTCTGACTCATTCAGAAAACATGAACGACTTCCCCGTCGCATAAGGGATACCCTGAGTTTTTCACTCTTTCAAAATAAAAAAGCCCTGCAGCTTTATTTGCTGCAGGGACGAATCTTTTCCGCGGTACCACTCTGCTTTATTGTCATAGTGACAATCTCTTTTGTACTGTCAGCCGGTTTTCCGGTGATAACAGATCTCCGATAACGGTGAGTGCCGTCTGCTCTTACTCTATTTTCAGAGCGGATACTCCGAAGGGATATTACATCAGGTTTTCTGTTGTCTTACACCAGCCGGCAACTCTCTGAAAGAAATCTTCCTGTGTAACTTGTCTTCATCAATGTTTTTCTTTATCTGAGCTTATATTAGTTTTACCACTTTTGTTTTTTTCACACAACTGTCGACTTATACAAAATTCATTTTTCTTTTGTATAGTTTTTATACATTTTTTATTTTTCTGTCGTTTTTCCGTCAGATTCTGCAACGCATTCCACATCCGGTGGGTGTTCCCGCACATCCACCGATGGCTGTTTCACGCAGTTCAAACGGAATACTCTTTCCTACTTTGTACATTGCATCCACCATCTCATCAAACGGAATCGGATACATCACGCCACTCAATGTGATCTCCGCACAGGTCACAGCATTAACCGCACCTATCGCATTTCTGCTCTGACATGGAACTTCCACCAGTCCTGCCACCGGGTCACAGACCAGACCAAGCAGATTTGAGATCGCCATAGCTGCTGCCTGCAGACACATCTCCGGTGTTCCACCCATCAGTTCTGTCACAGCAGCAGCAGCCATCGCCGATGCAGCACCTACCTCTGCCTGACAGCCTGCCTCCGCACCTGCCACAGAGGCATTCCGCATCAGCAGATAGCCGATGGCCGCTGTATGAAACAATGCATCCGTCATCTGTTCGTCGCTGAATCCTTTTTCCTCCTGCAGTGCCAGTAACACTCCCGGAACCACACCGGAAGATCCGGCAGTCGGTGCCGCAACGATGACCCCCATCGAAGCGTTGACTTCCAGAACCGCCATGCTGTAAGCGATCAGTTTGTTCATAAACGTTCCGCAGACATTTGTCCCGCTCTCTCTGTATCCGGTAATCTGCTTTGCCTCCCCGCCGATCAGTCCGCTCATGGACGGTTTCGGGTCTTCCAATGGCTTTCTTACTGCCTCTTTCATGATGGCGAGGGCTTTTCGCATCTTATCTTCCACTTCTTTTTTTGTGGAGGATGTGCCTTCGATCTCCCGCTGTTTCATCACTTCGGAGATCGAACACTGCTTTTTCTTACATACTTCTAATAATTCCTGTCCGTTTTTAAAATCTGTCATCTGTCCGTCTCTCCTATATCTGAATCAGCAATATTTCCTGCACATACGGGTTCTGTCGAATCTCTTCCAGAATCTCATCCGGGATCCGCTCATCTGACTCCACAACAGAATAAGCCGTTTTTCCCTTGCCCTCACGGAACAGCCGCATGAAAGCAATATTTACATTCTGATTGCTCAGACACTGCGTAATATGTGTTACCACACCCGGTTTGTCGATCTGTTTTACCACCAGTGTACTGTATTCTCCGGTAAATTCCACATTAATACCGTTGATCTGGGTGATCTTGATCTTGCCGCCACCGATGGACTGTCCCTGCACCTGCATCTTGGTGCCGTTTTCTCCCGTCATCCGGATATCCACAGTATTCGGATGATCCGGAACAAACTCCTTATCAGCGATATACTGATATTTCACTCCCATCTTCTCTGCCCAGGAAAATGCATCCCTGATCCGCAGATCATCGGTTGCAAATCCAAGCACGCCGCCAAGCAATGCCCGGTCTGTACCATGTCCTTTATACGTTCTTGCAAAAGAACCATACAGAGTGAATGTCACCTCTGTCACTTTTTCTTTGAAAAGCTTTCTTGCCATCTTTCCGATAGATACTGCTCCCGCTGTATGGGAGCTGGACGGTCCCACCATATTGGGGCCAATCACCTCAAACGCACTGATAAAATTCATCGTTTCCTCCTAGTTGTCTTTTCGCGATACAAAAATGCACACGATTGCCGTGCCGATCATAGACAGTCCCAGACCGGTTGCAAGCATTGCCTTTATTCCGGCAAAATCCACAAGCACACCACCGGACAGACTGCCAAATACCCCTCCCATGGTACTTGACGCAATCAGCAGCGACTGACCCTTCACTCTGTCCTCCACAGCCATCGTTTCATTTACATAGTATACCGCAGAAGGCAGACATAATGCAAATGATAACATCTGCAGCATCTGCACTGCATACAGGAACGATATACTGCCACACACCAGATACCCCAGTGCTTTCACAGAAAACATTACCGCCGCAAACCGAATCAGTTTTCTACTGTCCCATTTGCCAACCAGCCTGGAAAACAACAACATCGTAGGAAGTTCGCTCATTGCAGATACTGTCAGCAGTGTTCCCATCCGTTTTATATCTCCCCCGAGGCTTACCACAATATTGATCAGATAATTGTTCACATATGTACTTTCTACATAGATTAATATCATTCCCAGCAATACCAGCATATAATTCCGATAGCGACATGCAAATTCCAGAATCCCGCCACCTCTCTGTCTGTTTGCAGTATTTTTCTGTTCTTCTTTTTTACTTTCATTCGGATCCTTTACCACCGGCATGGAAATCAAGGTAACGAACATCACCGCAAAAGACAGACATCCAACAGCCATAATTGCCAGACCGTAATACCTGCCGATCAGAATTCCCAAAAATGAAGCTGCCACCGCATAGGATGCAGAGCCCACTCCTCTTCCAATTCCAAAATCCACATAGATTCCATGATTCACATAATACAAACTGATAGAATTGATCAGTGGCTGTACCACCTGTAATAACATATTAACAATCAAAAATGACAGCACGATTCCCGGTACCATTTTTGACATACACTGCATCAGAATCAGCAGCAGGATTATGGCAATGGCCATCCCTGCAGTCATCTGTTGTAAAGTTACCCGTTTTGCACGGTCCGCCGCCGCTGCAACAAACGGCTGTAATATAACTCCCAGAATATTTCCAAGAGCCAGCACAACTCCTATCTGAGAACTTTTCAGCCCGATATGTAATAAAAATACCGTTGCAAACCCATTGATCGCACAGACCGCCACCCAATAACTCCCCTGTAATACAGCACACTGCGCAGTTAATTTTTTTGAATTCATCTCCTGTTCAATCCTTTCCCGTCTGAATCCTGTCTTTATTTTGCTGTTATCCCCATAATAGAAACAATCTCAGTATACTATTTCCAGCTAAAAGTGACAGTGTCAATTCCGACTTTATTTTCGGTCAAAATCGACTTAACTAAAAAAGGTCCACCGGACCTTTTTGTCGTATGCTTGGCAACGCAAAAAAAGCTATCCTGAACAGACTATTGCTGTCAGAATAGCTTTTTTCTTAATATATTACTACAGGAAACTTATACGACACAATATCATATAATTCTTTTACTTTATCCAACGGTGTATTCACACACCCATGAGATCCATTATCCAGATACGCAGTACTGCTCCAGTCACTTCTGGTTGTCAGATCATGGAATCCAATGGTATCTTCGGCTGCAAAAGGTATCCAGTAATTACAGTGTACCTGATACGACCAGTTTCCACTGGCATTTTTCTCACCGCGCATGGTATAATCTGTGGTTTTCCCCTTAACTTTATACACACCTTGGGGAGTTTCTGTTCCTTTATTCCGGCATCCGGTCACCACTTCCGAGTCCATAACCTGTTTTCCGTCCACATAGACCCAAAAATGCTGATCGGACAAACTCAGTTCTACGTAAGAGTTTCCGATATCATTCTCATTTCTGCTCAACGCAGTGGATGTATACACAATTTCAAAATCACCCTGTGTTCCGTCATTGATTGCCTGCATCAGATTTGACTCTGTACCGGACTGATCAATCTCCCATCCATAGTCTCCCGGTGTCAGCGTTACGGTATTACCGGCTGTTGTGGTAAATGTCCTTTTGCTGTTGACCGTATCATATTTTTTTGCAAGACCGGCCACGTATTCTTTCACTTTTTCTTCATCTATGGAAAAACTTCCATCTTCTGCTTCTGCTACCCAGTCTTTTAAGGTATTCTTATCCAGTACCTCTTTTCGGTCTGTTCCAAAGTCCATGGTAAGGTTTGCAGATAATTTCTGATTAATTGCATCTGCTTTTGCCTTTAGTTCTGCATCATCCTGCATGATCTCCGGTTTCACATAACAGTCACCGGCATCCAGATCAAAGGTTATCTCCCCGTTCGTCAGAGCCTGATGAAGTCCTGCTGTTACTTTTCCTTCGTCCAGGGTAGTTCCTTCTTCCTCCGGAATCACCGCATAGCCGTCATCTGTTATGCCCACATAGGCATCCTTCGGAGCCTGCATATTCCCCGGCTGCATACAAGTCAGTCCTTCCACTGCCTGTTTCAATGCTTCTTCATTAACCGCCACCATGTTCTCTAACTGTACATGAACACCGGTAAACGCATGAATCACCCACGCCCAGGGCCGCTGGTCTTCCATCAGTTTATCAATTTCTCCATCATCCTGGTAGGTCAGTTTTAGCTGTTCTCCGGTCAGTGTTTCTTCCTGCCCGTTTCTTTCTTCTATTGTAATCTGATAAGACGGTATCTGATCCGCAATTTTTTTCTTCACCTGCGCAACGGTCATCTCCCCGTAATCAGTACCGTTGATCTCCGTATGTGAATAAAAATGACTGCTGTAATAATATGCTGCCGCACCATAGCCGGCTGTCGCAGCCACCAGAAGCACACCGGCAATTCCTGTCAGAACTTTTTTCTTCGTTGTCATCGTTTTGTCATATCTCTCCCCTGTAACGTTCCGACTACTTCCTTCTGCTATCTTTCATCGTATCGTTACTGCTTTTTACTTTCATGTTATATCATATCATCTCATGAAAGATTTTCAATTATGACCTTGTATAAAAACGATAAATTTTTCCTTGTTTTTTTGTCTATTATTTCAGTTTTTCTTCTACCTGCTTCAAATACTCCTCCGTGTGAGCACGCAATACGCAGTCTGCCCGATGCAGATATCCGAAGCAGACTTTTGTACGGCTTTTTCGGATCGGGATCATACGGATCAGGCTGTCCCTTTCTTTTTCCTTCTGCAGATTGCAACTGAGATTGGCAAGATCCGTCTTTCTTAAAAGTTCCTGCATCAGTGAGCTGCTGTTTACCGTGACGATCTGTTGAAAATCTCTGCTGTCAATCAGATCTTCCTGCAGATGTCCGGAAGTATGCAACAGGGAAATCTGGTCTTCTTCATGCTGTACATAGCGAAGATTTCGCAGTTCTTCTTTTGTCACATACTCCTTTTCATAATATGGGTGGTTCGGTCCCACATACAGTGCCATATCTTTTTCTTTTAACGGTGTGAACGTCATTTTTCTTTTCTGTATCATCCGTTCAAAAGCCTGCCGCTGCATCTTGGAGATAAACACAAAACCAACCTCCACCTGTCGATGACAGATATGATGAATGATCTTCTCCAGTGTTTCCTCATAACACACCGCATGCAGTTTCGGATGTTCTGCAAGAAATGTGGCAAATTCTTCACTCAGAAGACTGCTTGGCATAGATGCGATACGGATCGTACTCTCCTGCGTCTCCATCTGAATTCTCTGGATTTCTTCCATGGAACTCAACATTTTTCTTGCCTGATCGTATACTTTTTCTCCCTCTTTGGTAAGTTCCACACCTTTTTTGCTTCGTTCGAGAAGCTGGTATCCAAGTGTCCGCTCCAGCTTTTTGATCGTTTTACTTACATGTGGCTGCGTCGTATACAAAATCTGCGCAGCCTGACTCAGACTCCCTGCATCCACACTTACAACAAAGAACTGTAATTCTCTTAATTCCATACGATACTCCCATCTTTTCCAACAGGTATGCCCGGAGTCTTATATTTCCTGTTCCGGTTGTTTTTCCGGATGCATTACCTGTTTTTCTGTAATTTTCTTCTGCTCTTATACCAGAATAATCCGATAAAAGACAGACCTGCCACGATCCAGGAAGCAATATAGATCCAGATGATGCATTCCATCGTCTCAAACTTCGGAAGAATCACCCAGATACTGCATACCCGGAGCAGACAGATGCTGAGAAGCGTCGTAATCATCGGTGCAACGGTCTCCCCTAAACCGCAGCTTGCACCGGATAATGCTTCCGCAATCGCATAAAACAGATAAAACGGCGCCATCATCTGCATATATTTTACCACAAGTGGAATCAAAAGTTCAGCATCTTTTTTATCAATAAACCACGGGCCGACCCATCCGGAGCAAAAAAACAGGAACAGACTGACGGCTCCCACCGCACAGACCGAGATACCGGTTCCGATAACCGCTCCTTTTTTGACTCTTTCTGTCTGTTCTGCACCAAGATTCTGTGCAACATAAGTCGTCATCGCCGGTCCCATGGAGTCGGCAAGAAGCCAGATCAGCATACTCAGCTTATCGCAGATGCTCCAGGCTGCGATGCTGTCGGTTCCCATCGTGTTGACACTCGCCTGCACAATAGAATTGGCAACCGGAAACAGCATGGACTGCAAAGCAAGCGGAAATCCGGTACGGATCATCATCACCATATGCTCTCTGCCAAAATGCAGATGCCAGACATGCACTTTTCCGCGAAGATGTTCTTCTCTCGCCAGAAACAGAAAAGTCAGGATCACACTGACGATCTGTGCCGCAACCGTGGCAGCAGCCGCACCGCCTACTCCCAGGTGCAGAACACCTACCAAAAGAAGATCACCTAAAATATTGATGCAGCTGCTCACAAGCAATACATACAGCGGACGTTTCGAATCCCCAAAGGCACGCAGGATCCCCGCTGCCATATTATAAAGGACCAGAGCCCACAGACCACCGAAATAAATCGTGCAGTATGTCAGCGTATCCCTGTAGATATCCGCCGGAACACGCATCAGTTTCAGCAGTTGCGGAGCAAGCAGTACGCCTCCGAAAGAACTGATGATTCCCAGGACAAATGCGATCGTGACCGCCGTACGGATCGAACGATGCAGATGCTCTGTAGCTTTCGCTCCGAAATACCTGGAAATAATAATCGTTGCTCCTGCCGCCAGACCATTCATAAAGTTGATCGGGAACTTAAACAGCGTATTGATCGAATCGATCGCTGCCAGTCCCACTTTGCCTGCAAACCGTCCTACAATGATCGCATCTACTGTCACATACAACTGCTGGATCAGGCTTCCCGCGATCAGAGGCAGTACAAATAATAAAATTGCTTTCCCAATGTTTCCTTCTATCAGACTGCTGCTTTTTTTTTCTTTCACCTTCACTTTATCATTCTCCTCATAACTGTGCAGTTCCCTCACAGTTACCCTCATGTTTCTATTTCTGTGCGCTCTCGGTATACAGATGACAGGCGACCTGATGATCCGGTGTAAGGCTGACCATTTGCGGAGCTTCTTTTTTGCAGATTGCCATACATTTGGTACATCGTCCCTGGAACGGGCAGCCTTCCGGCAGCTCCAGCGGGCTTGGCGCTTCTCCTTCCAGGTTCTCGATCGGTTTGGAAAAATCCATGTTGATATCGAAGACAGACCCCATCAGTGCTCTCGTATACGGATGCACAGCATCTTTGGAAAGCTGTCCGCCCGGAAGTACTTCCACCACATTTCCCAGATACATGACTGCGATCTGATGGGCACACTGCTCGATCAGTGCAATATCATGGCAGATAAATCCGATCGTAATATTCTTTTCTCTCTGTAACTTCGTGATCAGCTCGATGATCGTCTTCTGCACCGATACATCCAGTGCGGAGGTTGCTTCATCCATGATGATCACTTCCGGTTCCAGAGCCAGGGCACGGGCGATCGCCACACGCTGTCTCTGACCGCCACTCATATTATGTGGATACCGATCCGAAAATTCTGCCGGCAGTTCTACCAGTTCCAGAAGTCTGCGACAGTTTTCTTCTTTTTCAGATTTTTTGATTCTCCCGAAGTTCAGTAACGGTTCGCATATGATATCACGGATCTTCATTTTCGGATTAAAGGATGCGGTCGGATCCTGAAAAACCATCTGAATATTCTGGCGGTTCTGACGCAGTTTTTCTCCCTTTAATTTTGTGATATCTTTTCCACGGTACAGGATCTCACCCTCGGAAGGGATATCGAGAGATACCAGAAATTTCATAAAAGTACTTTTTCCACAGCCGGACTCTCCTACCAGTCCCAGTGTCTCTCCTTTATAAAACTTCAGATTGACATCGTTGTTGGCAAGCAGTGTCCGTCCGTCTGTAGTACGAAAACGCCGGGTCACATGTTTTGCTTCCAGGATTACTTCTTTTGATTCAGACATATCTCTCACCTCCCACGGAAGGAACGGCACCCAGAAGGCTTCTGGTATATGCATTTTGGGTCTCATGCAGAATATATTCTCTCGTTCCCTGATCTTCCATTTTTCCGTCTTTCATAACCACGATATAATCAGACATATATGCTGCGATTCCGAGGTTATGCGTCACCACAATGATACTGGTTCCGTAATCATCGCGCAGTTCCATCATCTGGCGCACGATCTGTGCCTGTGTTGTCACATCCAGTGCGGAGGTCGGTTCGTCCGCAAGCAGCAGTTTCGGCTGATAGGACATACCCATCGCGATTCCCACACGCTGGCGCATACCGCCGGAAAGCTGGAACGGATAGGATTTCATCACGTTATCCGGGCTTGGAAGATTCATTTTTTCCAGCATCCCACAGCCTTTTGCCCAGGCATCTTTTTTTGAGATTTTTTCGTGGGTGCGCAGATATTCAACAAATACATCTCCAACCTTTCTTGTCGGGTTCATCATCGCACCGCTGTCCTGAAAGATCATGGAGATCTCACTGCCGCGCAGGTTTCTCCACTCTTCGCGGTTATAGGAAAGCAGATCCTTTCCCTCAAACGTAATGCTTCCCCCGGAAACCACTCCACCTCCTGCCAGAAGTCCAAGAACGGCACGGATCACGGTAGTCTTTCCGCTTCCCGATTCACCTACCAGTGATACGATCTGTCCCTGTTTCATATCCAGGTTAAAATTCTGCACGGTAGGTACATTCTTATAGGAAACGGTCACATTTTTCAACTGTAACATATTTGCCATGTTTGCCCTCCTTACTCGTCTTTCGGATCCAGAATATCCCGGAGAGAATCTCCCAGCATATTAAAGACTACAACTACAATAAAAATCGCCAGACCGGGGAAAATCATCATCCATGGTGCAGACTGAATACATGCTCTTCCTTCATTTAGCATATAGCCCCATTCCGGTGCCGGAGGTTTTGCTCCGAATCCCAGGAAGGACATGGCTGCCAGTTCCAGCATCATACCACCGATATCGGTAGCTGCCGTGATGATCAGTGTCGGCAGTGCGTTCGGCAGCATATAACGTAAGATCATATACGGTGTTTTAGAACCGGTTACGATCGCTGCTTCCACATAGTCACAGTGACGGATCTTCAAAACCAGGCTTCGTCCGAGACGGGCGTATTTTGTCCAGTTGACTACGACAACGGCTACAATTGCATTTTTCATGCTTGCTCCCATGATACCGGCTACAGCAAGTGCCAGAACCAGACCCGGGAAAGACAGCATCATATCAGCGATTCGCATGATCACGCTGTCCACGATACCGCCAAAATATCCGGCGATCACGCCAAGTGTTGTTCCGATAAAGAAAATCAGTGCAACTACTCCAAAAGTTGCTGTCAGAGACGCTCTCGCTCCGTAAATCACACGTGCAAAGATATCACGGCCCATCTTATCGGTTCCGAAGATATGTGCCTTGCTCGGAGCCAGAAGGGCTTCATCCAGGCTTCCTTTCAGCGGATCCACACCCCCGCTCACAACCGGGGCAAATACTGCAATCAGAATGATCACAACAGCCAGAATAAGAAAAAAGGTAAACTGCTTATACTGTGCAAAAAAATTCTTCTTTTTCATACTCATTACTCCTTTAATCTCATTCTCGGGTCAATATATACATAAGAAGCATCCACGATCAGGTTAATCACCATATAAATCAGCGCCAGCCACAGTACATAACCCTGAATCAGGTTATAATCGCTGGAAGTGATCGCAGACACTGCAAGGTTACCAAGGCCCGGATAGGAAAAAATAACTTCTACTACTGCCGTACCACCAAGCAGAGATCCGATGGACAGACCGAACATGGTGATCAGAGGAAGCAGAGAGTTCGGGAATACATTGCACCAGACGATTCTGGACCATTTTACTCCTCTCGCCTGGGCGCCGATCACATAATCCTGGCTCAGTTCATCAAGAACTGCGGTACGCACCTGACGGGTGTATTTGGAAGTCATCGCGATCGCCAGTGTCAGTGCCGGAAGGAACAGACTCTTAAAGTCTCCCGCAGAACTGATTACCGGAAAAATCTGGAAATAGACACAAAACGCCATCATTAAAAGAAGTCCCACCCAGAAGTTCGGCATCGCACAACCGATAAACGTGATCCCCCGTACCAGATAATCAATCCAGGTATCTTTTTTCAAAGCAGATGCCATACCGAGGGGAATAGAAAGTACCAGCATCAGCAGTATCGCCATCAGTGTCAGTTTTAAGGTCGGCCACAGTCTCTCTGCCAGAAGTTCTGTTACCGGTTTGTTCAGGGAATAGGATTTCCCAAAATCTCCCTGCAGACAGTTGCCAAGCCATCTTCCATACTGTACAAAAAACGGATCATTTAATCCCATCTCTTCTCTTGTCTGCTCTACCATCTCCTCGGTCGGCATTACACCGTTGGCGGAATACATGTTTCGCACCGGATCTCCCGGTGACATATAGGTCAGACCGAATGTAATAAAACTGATACCGAACAGTACCACGATGATCTGCAGCAGACGCATGAGTATTTGTTTCTTATTCAAATCGTTCACACCTTTCTTTTTCCAAAAAATACATGTTGCCTTGTCATGCAACGGCATAACGCCCGGTTGTAAAAACAACCAGGCGTTTCCAGAGTTTTTTATTCTGCCGGAACAATCTCCGTACTTAACCAGTAATAATCTGCGGTATGAATCTTCGCATATCCTACATTTTTGGAGTAGATCATACTGGAGTTGTAGTATCCGTCGATCAGAACTGCCGCATCATCTATCAGAATCTGCTGCATCTGGAAAATCAGATCTGCACGTTTGTCCTCGTCCATCTCACTTTTCAGTTCCTGATATAATGCATCGTATTCCGGATTGGAATATGCACAGTAAGTGCTTTCTGTTGCCCAGTTTGCCATGTAAGCGAACGGATCTCCGGTTCCTACGGTAATCCAGTTGTTGTTGTTAAAATCATAATCCAGTGCTGCCAGCTTACTCCACTGATCATCGGAGCTTCCGTACTCGGAAGTAACACCGATTCCAATCTCTGTCAGATACTGAGTATGTGCATCAGAAAATTCATTCAACAGACGGTTTTCATAAGAAACATAACGCAGATTGATATTTTCTCCATCGATCTCACGGATACCATCTCCGTCTGTATCTACAATCCCCGCATCATCCAGCAGTTTCTTCGCACCTTCCGGATCATAGGTGTATGGGTTGTTCAGTTTCTCATATCCATAGGACAGGTTGGATGGAAGTACGGAAAATCCCGGTGTATACAGTCCTCCGATCGTCTTGGAATTACAGATAGTATCATAATCGATCGCCATCAGAATCGCCTGACGCAGTGTCTTGTTACCCAGAACGCCATCAAAGTTCATCCAGGAGAACCCGCAGCGCACACCTGTTGCGATGTCTACGGTATAATCATCAGAATCCTGGAATTTCTGTATATCTGCTACGTTGGTGATATTCTCTACCAGGTCAACCTGTCCACTTTCCAGTGCCATTGCTTTCGCAGAGTTATCGCCCATGTACAGCAGGTTTACTTTATCATAAGGAACTTCTTCCCGGAAGTTCGGGTTTGCAACCAGTGTATAGCCGACACCCACACCGTTGAACGAATCGATCATGTACGGACCGGTTCCGATAGTACCGTTATCAAAGTTCTCCGTATGCTCTACGTCTACGATACCCATGGTCGGATGACTGAGCTGTCCCATCAGGTTAGCGTAAGGCTGTGTGGTCTTGATTGTCAGCGTACCCGCCTCATCATCTGCATCAATGGTTGCCTCGAACTCCAGATATTTTTCCGGTTTTGCGGAACCGGACGGTCCTACTTCTTTCAGATGTTCGTATGCTTCTTTTACTTTGCTTGCGGTAAGATCACATCCGTCAGAGAACTTCAGACCTTTTTTCAGAGTAACGACCCATTCGGTATGTTCATCATTCACGGTATAGCTTTCTGCCAGCCATGGTTCCAGTTCCATGTTATCGTTAAACTTGAACAATGTCTCTGTGATTCCGTAACGCATCGCGTTCCAGCCACCATTCTCATCCCCTGCAGTGTTGACACTTCCGTCGGTGTACATTGCACATCCGAAGTTCAGAACCTTCTCATCGGATGAAGCTTTTGATGATGAAGAAGAGCTGTCACTTCCTTTGCTTCCGCAGCCTCCCAGTACCGTTGTTGCCATTACGCCTGCCAGCAGCAGTGCCAGTATCTTTTCTTTTTTCACTGATTTTCCTCCTGTGTTTTGTTGTAACTGTTCAGTACCTTCACAGTTACGAGCCAAAATGCATAAAAAATCACCTTCGGTGATGGCATTTTGGCTTGTATGTCTCGGGATTTTGACATATTCATGTCAAAACACCTCGCGGGACAATGGCTACTGAATAGTTACGTTTTGTTTACAGTTGTCTTCCATTTCCTGTTTTATAGCATAGAAAAAACAGTCTGTATCTTTATGCAGACTGTCCCCTTAATTTCTGACGCAGTAGTTTTCCGGCTCCTCCACAGTCATAAGACAAGTTTTTACCTGAATCATGCCGAAAAATCACTTTATCATATTTTAAGAGTTCTCATCAGCCGTGAGAAACATCTCAAAGATATAAGCAGTTCTCCTGACTTCAGTTCATCACCTCAAACTCCTTCCCGGAATTTCTCTTTTCCAGTGGCCCATGTTCTCGGCTCCCTGTCACAGTGGCGGGACCGCAACGGATTGACACCGTTTTCTCTATCAATGCTTATTGCAACTTATATCCTGAATGTAACGCAGATGTCATTTTAACAGAAAAAATCCGTTTTCACAAGATTTTTATGTATTCCATTTAGTTATATATGGGCATTTGTTTTTGCACCATAAATTATCTTAATTGTTATATTGTAACTGTTCAGTACCCTCACAGTTACGAGTCAAAATCCATGAAAAATCGCCTTCGGCGATGGGATTTTGACTTGCATGTCTCGGGATTTTGGCATATTCATGCCAAAACACCTCGCGGAATAATGGTGTGCTGAATAGTTACGTTATATTTACTGATCTCTTTCAGATATTCCTTTCCTATCGAACTTAACGGAATCCCCTTCCGTTTCAGATATCCGATCGTCATGGTTTCTTCTGTGGAGAGTTTTACCGCACAATACTCCGAACCATTCAGATTTTCGCAGATAATGCCGCTGCAAAGTGTATATCCGTTCAGTCCTTTCATCAGATTCAGCATCGTCGCACGGTCATTCGCCTTGATCGACTGTTTGTATTCATACGTACTGAACACTTCCTCCGCAAAATAAAACGAATTGTTGCTCCCCTGGTCAAACGAAAGAAATGGATAGTCTTCCAGATCCTCCAGAGTAATCTCCTTCTTTTTTGCCAACGGATGACCGCTCCACAGGTAAACGTATTCCTGACAGTCAAAAAGCTCATGAAATTCCAGATTGTTTTCCTCAAAGATCTTCCCCAGTACTTTCCGGTTAAAATCATTCAGATATAAAATTCCCAGCTCACTCCGGAAGTTTTTCACATTTTCAATCACATCATACGTCTGTGTCTCATAGATGGAAAATTCATACCGTTCCATCCCGAAGCGTCTGACCATCTCCACGAATGCCTGCACCGCAAACGAATAATGCTGCATGGAAACGCCGAACTTTTTCTTTACTTTTTCTTTATCCACATACCGTGCCTCGATCAGGGCATACTGTTCCACGACCTGTCTGGCATATCCGACAAATTCTTCTCCGTCCGGTGTCACCTGGATCCCGCGGTTGGTTCTCCGGAAAATCTCGATTCCCACCTCGTCTTCCAGTTCCCGGATAGCCGCCGAAAGGCTTGGCTGAGAGATAAATAATTTCTGCGCCGCCTGATTCATCGAACGGGAATCCGCCACGGTAATTGCATAGCGTAACTGTGATAATGTCATATCCTGCTGCTCCTTTTTCTGTCGATGTTTTGATTATACCCTAAGATTTTCCATAAAAAAAGACCTTACGGATTCTTTTTACGGAATCCATAAGGTCCTCGGTTTTATTTGTCAAAGCTTTATGCCAGTGCTGCGCCCAGTGCCTTGCAGTTTTCTACGCCGTCATCATCCGGCATGTCGTTGCAGATGACACTCTCTGTTGCCAGAACAGCTCCTGCTTCTTTACAGCTTTCCTCCCAGTTTCTCATCCATTCACCGTCGCCCCATCCATAGGATCCGAACAGTGCGATCTTTTTGTCTTTCAGTGCATCTTTGCAGTCGTCGAACATTGGTTCGAATTCATCTTCTTCCAGCACTTCATCTCCCATAGCCGGGCATCCGAATGCGATGGCATCGTATTCTCCTACCAGTTCCGGGCGGAAATCGGCACATTCATACAGTGTTACGTCTGCGCCTTTTTCTTTTGCGCCATTCACTACTGCATCTGCCATTGCTTCTGTATTACCTGTACTGCTCCAATAAACAACTGCTACTTTACTCATCTTTATATTCCTCCTGATATTTACGGGATGCCCCGTTTTTATGGTTAAGCAGCTACGGTCAGCTGCAAAACGCTCCTACCATTTTCCCACAGCCGGGAATAGATCTCTCTGCATTTTTTGTATCTGCAGAATGTTTTCTCTGCTTCTTTTGCATTACCATAGGCTTTCCAGCAGCCGGAACACTTACAGTTTTTCCCGGTATTACGGATAAATCCGATCACATCAACCAACGGATAATCGAGAAACAGACCAATCTCATGAGGGAATTTTTCACACATATGTAATCTGTCTTTCAATTCCGTCAGTGCCTCTTCCCAGTGTTCTCCCCGATATCCGCACGCCCGCAGAAACTTTTGTACTCCCGGTTTATGAAGATCCTGCTCCAGTCTCTGTGGCCTGCACAGATAAACCAGTGCTTTCTTATCGTTTTTTCGAAGAATCGTAAGATAAAGTCCCTTATCCTTCATCTGAAGATTCCACTTGCGCACATCTTCCTCCAGACTCTCACCGGACTCATACGGACAACTGAACATATTAGCCGTCTTCAACGATGCCAGTGTGGGCGAACAATGATCGATCAGATATCTTTCCAGCATGTCTCTCCTCCGTTACATCCCTCTTAGTTTGCAAAACAGTTTTCCAGAATCCCGGTCAGTGCGTTTCCGCTGCTGGTGTGGCAGCGAACCACATCGGTATGTTTTCCGTCGATCTCATCCAGTGCGCAGCGCACCATCTTGTGAGATACGGTATTGGTAAATAACACCAGAAGATCCGGACATCCGATTTGTTTATTGAAATCTGCTCCCATGTGGGTAAATACTTTCACCTTACATTTATAGGATTTGCAGATTTTTTTATACTGTGCTACCATGCGGTCGTGTCCGCCTACGATTACAACGCTCATATGATTCCTCCTGTCTTCTTTGAATACTTGTAACTATTCCGTAGCCACTGTGAAGGTACTAAACAGTTACGAATACTTTTTATTCACGTTCCATCCGGTTTTCCCGGATCTCTTCTCAATAAATATTAGCTTGTTTTTTATGGGTTAGATTTGTCTAACTTATAAAATTAGTGTATACTAACTTTTGCTAGTTGTCAACTAATTTCTTAGTATTTTTCTAGGAATTATAAAAGTTTTGTCCTTTTTTTGAGGAACAGCAGAAAAAAGCCGGGAATCCATGGGAATATTTGTTTCGTGCCAGCTGCTGCCGCTTTGATATTCCCCTGGGAATTCCCGGTTCTTTGCCATGTTTTATGTTTTTTATTCTGCTTTTATCTCATCCGTCTCGATAATAAAACGGACACTTCCGCTTGCTCCCCCGCAGATACCACCATAATTGTCGTATCTGCCATCTGCTTTCTTCAGTGCACGGATCCGGTTTGCCAGGTTTGTCAGGTCTGTACCCGTCAGGTCGCTGAGCTCCTGAATTCCGTCCTCGTCAAATTTGACCAGTCCCTGATGCAGGCTGTCCATGCCTGAGATCATCGTATCCAAACCGCCGATCAGGGCAGTTCCCGTGGAAGAAAGTTGTCCGCTTCCCTGATGCAGTGCTGCGGATCCCTGATACAGCTGCCGGATTCCTTCTCCAAACGCTGCCATACCGGCTTCTAACTGACTGCTGCCTTCCTGTAACTGTACTGTTCCGTTCTGCAATGCGGTAAGTCCGGTCTGTAATTCCTGCAGCGATGCCGCAGCAGTCTGGGATACCGTACCGAGCGTGGTGCCGTAACCTGCCAGAATCTTCATCTGTTTTTCCATATCGGTCAGCGTCTCTGTCAGTTTTTCCGTATCAAAAGAAACTTCCGGTATCGTGATCGTCGGAATGGCTTCCAGTGCATCTTTCGCCTTTTGGATCTGTGTCTTTGCTTCCTCACTCACGGACACCTGATCCAGCGCACTGTTTACCGCTGTTTTTACCTCTCCTTGCGCTGCCCGGATCTGATCTGCGCTCAGCCCATAATTTTCCAGTGCCTTCTGCATGGCAGCTTCGACTGCCGCATCGGCTTTTGCCTGGCTGTCTGCGCGTACCGCCTGATCCAGTGCTGCCCAATCGATCGCGTCCAGTGCTGTTTTTGCCGTTTCCAGCTGAGTCTCTACCGTCGTCTTATAGGCACCGACTTCCTGCGCCAGCTGCTGCATCCGGGCAAGTCCGGTACTCATGCCGGTCAGGGCCTCGTTCAGCTTCGTTCCATCTTCCTCCAGCTGTTTTTCCGCTGACTCCATACCGGACAGCTCCAGGGAACTCCCCTGCGGAAGCTGAACTGTTGCCAATGTATTGTGGAGTGTCGTGAGGCTTTCTTTCAGCATGGTTGCTCCTGCCTGAAGATCCCCTTTTTTCTCATTCATCACCTGCAGTCCGCTCTCCAGCGCTCCGGCGCCCTGATCCAGTGCTGCCACACCGGCCAGATACTGATTCAGATACGTTTTGTATGTTTCCATACCTTCTTCCAGTGCTCCGGCTCCGTCCGATAGTTTGTCGGTTGCTTCTTCCAGCTTCTTCATGCTGTCCGACATCTCATCCACCTCGTCCAGATCCTTCAGATCCATATCTTCGAGAAGACCGGAGGAAATGATCGTCGCGGTAAAATCCAGGGAAAAATCCGTCACATCCGCAGTCACTTCCACATATTCCGGAATATCAATATCCTCCGTCGGCTCATACGTTGTCAGTTTCAGGCTTTTCGTCAGTCCCGGGCAGGCATATCCAATCACCAGTTTCTGTCCGTCGATATCCATCACTTTTCCGTTCTCCACCTCGATGTCGGATGCATGATCATCCGACAGCAGCATCGTGGAAATCACGGCAAACGGGACACTGACCTGCTCTTCTTTCCCATCGACTTTGATCGTCTGAGTGGTCTTATTCTTATAATCAAACCGGATCTTCAGCTGACCGCTCTTTCCCGCCAGTTCTTCCGGTTCGATCGCCTGACCGTCGAGTTCGTAGCTGATACTCACGTCCACCGGAAGTTCTGCACTTCCGGTTCCTTCATAAGTGATATCCTCACCGTGATTTTCCCACTCGACAGTTCCGTCTGCATTCTGCGTGAAGGCTTCGTCTCCTTCTTTGTTTTTGATATCTGTCAGATTGGTATAATCCTTGATGGTATCGCCATCTCCGGTATTTTTCAGTTTTGTCTGTACGGTGATCTCCCGCGGATTGCCTTTGGCATCGCTTTTTACATAGACCGTTTCTGTCTTATCTTTCTCTTCGCTGTCCTGTTTTTTTGTATTTTCCGAAGGCTCGGATTCTTCTTTCGTATCTGCTGTCTCCTGCATATCTTCTGTCTTCGCAGTCTCCTCACCGTCCGATGATGCGTCTGACTTTCCACATCCGGTCACTCCGACAGCCGCAGCGACACCGACCCCTAACATCAGACATAGAATCCTTTCTTTGATTTTATTATTCATATCTGCTCTCTCCCTTTTCCCTTTTTCAGCCATTATTCTACATTCTTCAGCGCTTCATCCATCGGTACCCGGCAGATTCTGCGATATTCTAGCACCGCCACCACTGCATACGTTCCGATTCCAAGAAGAAACATCTTAACATAGACCGCTGACTCGATATAAAATGTAATCCATCCACTGATACTCTCCAACATCACTGCCCGGAACAAATATTCCATCGCCCAGTATTCCACCGGAAGGCTCAACAACAGGAACAATACCACCATGATCGATGTCGATACGATATACAACCGGCTGATCTCCCGGTTGCTGTAGCCGAGAATCTTGACCATAGAAATCGACTGTGCATTTTTCTCTATGATAATCTTCGACAGCAGATAAATCAGGATCATAAACATCAACACCGCAAATCCGTCCACCAGTCCCATCATACTTCCCATAGAAACATCCAGTTGGCGGCTGATTTTGGTAAGGCTTTCCAGATCGATCACTGTAGAAATGTATTTTTTATCAATATCCGTGATGTGTGTCTCTGAAAAATAACCGCTAAAATACGACTTGCCAAGATCAAAGGTTTTATTCAGGAAATCCTGTGACAAATAGACAGAAATTCCACCTTCGTAATCATATATTCCATTGACCGTAAAGGTATACTGATCGTCTTCGTATTTTTCTTTTAGGGTGATCGTATCTCCTTTTTTCAGCTGATACTTGTCCGCGTAGGCGGAGGAAATATATGCATTTCCATTTGATATTTCTTCTTCCGGAATCTGAATGTAGCGGCTGTCCGGCTGAATACCGTACAGCAGGACTTCCTCACTCTTATACTGATCTCCAAGTGTATTCAGGGAATACGCAGAGAATTTTTCCGCATCTTCGTTGTCTGTCTCCAGCTGACTCTGCACGTACATCATCTGTACCAGGCTTTCCAGTTTCTTATCTTCGTCCATCGTCTCCGCAGGAATCTGCAGAATATACTGATAATTACTCAGAAGATTGTCTTTCAGCACACTCTGGTAATGATCCAGAACTGCCGGAAGTGCCAGTCCGAACATCAATAACAGATTTGCAAAAAGAATCCCTGCCAGAAGCACTACATAATTACTCACATTCTGAAAAATGACACGCAGACGGAATCTTGTAAAAAACGGAATCCTGCTGCTTAGATGAAATGTTCTCTTTTTCCTCTTCTTTTTCAGGTCTCTTCGCAGAAACTGTAACGGGAACAGGGAAAGTTTTTTATAGAGAATTCCCGCATTTACAACAGCCATCAGTGCTACCGGAACCAGTGTCGTCTTCCAGAACGCCTCCGCACTCCAGATCGTATGATAGGTCGGCAGACTGTAACTTCCGTAATACATACCGGCGCAAATATCCTTACATACCGTGTATCCCAGAATATTACCGATCAGTGCGCCGACCAGGGTGACCACCAGCGGCATCGTCATATAATGCCGGATCAGTTCTCCCTTTGTGTAACCGGACGCCCGCAGCGTCCCGATCACATTCGCTTCTTTAGTGATCGTATTGCTCACTGTCACACCAAATACAAACGCCATGATCACGATGATGATATACAGAAGCACCGTCATCATCGCCTGATCGCTTCCCATATCTTCTCCGGTAAAAGTGATCGCCTGATTCAAATATCGGGGAATATATGTTTTTAATTTTGCCTCAGTCTTAATGATATCCATCAGATCTTCTGCCATCTCTTTTTCCTGCAGTTCATCCGAAGGTTCTTTCTCGTATTTCCAGGAATAGCTGTAATTTTGCTCTTCCTTTTCCAGTGCCGTATAACCTTCCGGTGCCACGATACCGACACCAAACTTGACAGCATCAAACATCGTATCGTTATTATCGGAAAACAGGCAACTGTAATCCGGCAGGGCCACATAGCCGGTGATCTTCCAGCTGTATTTTCCGTCCGCACTCTCGAGCGTATCCCCGATCTCCAGACTGTTGTTGTCCGCATACATACGGTCGATCGCGATCTCATCTGCCTGTGCCGGCAGTTCGCCTTTCATCAGGCAGACCGTATTCACTTCCTGTCGGTTTTTGAAAATACGCAGCGTACTCTCGTTCGTCAGTGCTTCCTCGGTATAAAAGTTTTCATATAATGTCACGCCCGCCGCTTCGATGGCTTTAATCTGCGCTTTATTCGCCCGCTTTTCCAGAAGAAAATTCCCGTTTTCAACATTATATTTTTCAAATCCTTCGTTATACGCAATGATCATACTGCCATCTGCAACTAGAAAACCGGACACCAGTCCGATTGTTGCTACCAGCAGCAGGAAAATCACCAGATATTTTCCGAATTCTGTTTTCAGTTCCCGGGGCAGACGTTTTCTCAGTGGATTTTTCATCTTCTTCCCCCTTACCATTCCAGGTCCTCCGCATGTAGCCGCTTCTCATTGATCACGTTGCTTCGAATCATGCCGTCCTTTAAGCGCACCACGCGGGTAGCCATGTCTTTGATCGCATCGTTGTGGGTAACCATGATAATGGTATTGCCGTATTTCTCATTGACGGTTTCGATCAGCTTCAGGATCTCCTTGGATGTCTTATAGTCCAGCGCACCTGTCGGCTCATCGCACAGCAGGATGTCCGGATTCTTGACGATGGCCCGTCCGATCGCAGTTCGTTGCTGCTGACCTCCGGATAACTGATTCGGCAGTTTGTTGCGGTGTTCATAGAGTCCGAGTGTATGTAACAGTTCGTCCACATCCAGCGGTTTGTCGCTCAGATAGGCTCCCACTTCGATGTTTTCACGTACGGTCAGATTCGGGATCAGATTATACATCTGGAAAACATAGCCAAGATGCTTTCTCCGGTAAATAGTCAGTCGTTTTTCCTTCATATCTGCCATCCGCTCGCCGTGAATCACGATTTCTCCATCATCCGCCCTGTCGATGCCGCCGATGATATTTAACAATGTTGATTTTCCGGATCCCGACGGTCCAAGGAGGACACAAAACTCTCCCTGTTCGACCGCAAGATCGATTCCCTTTAATACTTCTACTTTACTCTCGCCCTGTCCAAAGGACTTCTTGATTTGTTGTAATGTAAGAAACATAAACTTCCTCCGGTTTTCTTCCCCATTTTCTGATTGCTTTCGGCTGCAGCTCTCTCCTTCAGAAAAATACCGCAGCCGTATTCACATTTTTGTGATTCGTTGCAACTGTTTTCACACAGCTGCGGCTGTTTATAATTAGTTTCTCCTAACCATTTTACCACTATTTGTTCTTCTTTTGGTTTTTACTAATGATAATTTTTCTCATTTATACCATTCCTTCTGTCTTTCTATCCGAGTGCCACATCCAGAATCATCATCAGGCAGAATCCCACCCCGAAAAACAGCGTTCCGATATTCGAATGTTCCCCCGCAGACATCTCCGGGATCAGTTCTTCCACAACCACATAGATCATCGCCCCTGCCGCAAAGCTGAGCAGATAAGGCAGGGCCGGAACGATCAGCCCTGCTGCCAGGATCGTAACCGCGGCACCGATCGGCTCCACGATACCGGACAGCGTTCCTCCAAGAAAAGCTTTTGACTTTTTCATCCCCTGTGCCCGAAGCGGCATGGAAATAATCGCTCCTTCCGGAAAGTTCTGGATTGCGATACCGATGGAAAGTGCCAGTGCTCCCATGGCTGTAATTTTCGTGTTACCGGTCAGATAACCGGCATAAACCACACCGACCGCCATTCCCTCCGGGATGTTGTGTAAGGTTACCGCCAACACCAGCATCGTCGTCCTCGCCAGCCTGCTCTTCGGTCCTTCCGCCTTTTCACTGTTACGGTGCAGATGAGGAATGATATGATCCAGAGCCAGTAAAAATAAATTTCCGATCCAAAAGCCCACCACAGCCGGGATGAATGCCAGTCGTCCCATCCCTTCGGACTGATCCATCGCCGGAATCAAAAGACTCCATACCGAAGCTGCCACCATCACCCCCGCCGCAAAACCGGTCAGTGCCCGCTGTACCAGATCGCTCAGCTCTTTTTTCATAAAAAATACCCCCGCCGCTCCCAGTGTTGTTCCCACAAAAGGAATCAAAATTCCACCAATTACCTCTATATTCATAGTAATCTTCTCCTCTCTTTTAAGTTAGTTTATACTAACTCATTTGTTTTTTCAATTTCTTTCTGCTTTAACGATAATCTTTCGCAATGTATGGAGGACAGAACCGACACCGCTGGTTTATTCTATGTATCTTCTGCTTCTCTTGCCATCCTTTTTCCAATATCAGATATATCATGCCCGCGTAAAGCAAAACCGGTCCTTCGGACCGATGATTGATATGCAAAACAAAAACCCCCGTAACATGGAAGTTCTTTTCCCATGTTACGGAGGGTTTTGTTTTTCCTCTGGCTATTCTTTTTTACATCTCATATTTTTTCACAAACAGTGCCCGAATCGCATTCACCACTGCGATGACCATAACGCCCACATCTGCGAAGATCGCCATCCACATATTGGCAATGCCCAGGGCACCAAGCAGCAGACAGATCAGTTTGATACCGATGGCGAAATAAATATTTTCATATACAATATGCATACATTTTCTTGCAATATGGATCGCTGTGGCAATCTTTAACGGATCATCATCCATCAGTACGATATCGGCCGCCTCAATCGCAGCATCGGATCCCATGGCACCCATGGCAATTCCGATATCGGCTCTGGAAAGTACAGGTGCATCGTTGATTCCATCACCGACGAATGCCAGTTTTTCTTTTTCTGACTTTCTGTCCAACAGTTCTTCCACTTTGTTTACTTTATCTCCCGGAAGCAGCTCGCTGTAAACCTCCTGAATTCCCAGATCCTTTGCCACATAATCTGCCACATTTTTCCGGTCACCTGTCAGCATGATGGTCTTTTTTACACCACATTTTTTCAGCTCTTTAATCGCCTGTTTTGCGTGGGGTTTCACCGTATCGGAAATCAGAATATGTCCTGCGTATCTGCCGTCCACAGCCATATGCACAACTGTTCCTACATGACTGCAGGATCTGTATGCAATTCCCAGTTTTTCCATCAGTTTTTCATTTCCTGCTGCCACAGCAATGCCGTCTACTTTCGCAGTAACACCGTTGCCACTGATTTCTTCAATCTCTGTGACACGACTTCTGTCAATATTTTTTCCATAGGCTTTCTGCAGACTCTTGCTGATCGGATGAGAAGAGGAACACTCTGCAAGGGCGGCGTATTCCAGAAGTTTTGCATCCTCCAACTCATTATGGTGTACTCCGCTTACTTCAAACACACCCTGTGTCATGGTACCGGTTTTATCAAATACCACATATTTTGTCTGAGACAAAGTCTCCAGATAGTTCGACCCCTTAACCAGAACACCTGCTTTACTTGCACCACCGATGCCTGCAAAGAAACTTAACGGAATACTGATGACCAGCGCACATGGACAGCTGATAACCAGGAAAGTCAGTGCACGGTAAATCCAGTCGCCCCATTCCGGTGACAGTCCCATGAAAAGTATACGAACCAGCGGAGGCAACACAGCCAGTGCCACCGCACCGTAGCATACCGCCGGAGTATAGTATTTTGCAAATTTTGAAATAAAATTCTCTGATTTTGATTTCTGAGAACTTGCATTTTCTACCAGATCAAGAATCCTGGATACCGTAGATTCTCCGAATTCCTTTGTGGTCCGAATCTTTAACACACCAGTCATATTGATACATCCGCTGATGATCTCATCCCCGCAGTGCACATTCTGCGGTACACTCTCTCCGGTCAGTGCACTTGTATTCAGTGTGGAAGCTCCTTCTGCCACGATACCGTCAATCGGCACTTTTTCTCCCGGCTGTACCACGATGACAGAGCCGATCTCCACTTCATCAGGATCCACCTGCTCCAGTTTTCCATCCTGTTCAATATTTGCATAATCCGGGCGGATATCCATCAGCTCGCTGATATTTCTGCGGCTCTTTCCAACCGCATAACTCTGGAACAATTCACCGATCTGATAAAACAGCATAACTGCTACGCCTTCTTTGTAATCCCCAAGGAGAATCGCACCGATTGTTGCTACCGCCATCAGAAAATTCTCATCAAACATCTGTCGGTTTAAAATACCTTTTCCCGCTTTTTTCAGGATATCGTATCCAATGACCAGATATGGGATCATGAACAATACGAATTTTACATATCCTTTCATCGGAATCAGAGAAAACGCAACAACCAGTACTGCAGCTATCACAATACGGATCAGCATCTTTTTCTGCTTCTTATTCATACTAAAGCCTCCTTTATTCATTCAATGCGGTTACTGTTCACCGGGTAAAAAATACAGCGTAAAGAAACAGCTTCGCTTTCCCGGGCAGTTTCTTTACGCTGTCATGATATCTTACAGATAAATCTCGCAGTCATCTTCTACTTTCTTGCAGTTTTTCAGTACATCCTGCATAACAGCTTTCGGATCCTGTCCTTCTTCAAATTCTACACTCATCTTCAGTGTCATAAAGTTTACATTTGCATTCTTTACACCTGCTGTGTTCTTTGCTGCTTCTTCCATCTTATTTGCACAGTTTGCGCAGTCTACTTCGATTTTATAGGTTTTTTTCATATTATTTACCTTTGCCTTTCTTTTCTACTTTTGTTTTTAATGTTATATATGAGCATTTGTTCATATGTTTGATTTTATTATAGCATCGATTTTCTATTTGTCAACTGTTTTTCCGATAGGATGCTTGTTCTTTTTATTTTACAATCTTCAACAGTAGTTCTGTTTCTTTTCTCTTCGGAGCCTCCGGCACTTCTTCCGGATAGCCGAGTGCGATCAGTGCGGATACCGATTCTGTCTCCGGGATCTGCAGAGCTTCTTTTACTTTTGCTTCTTCAAAGATTCCCATGATCACAGTTCCCAGACCTTTTTCCCAGGCAGCCAGACAGAAAGCTTCACCCGCCAGCCCTGCATCGTAGGACTGCCAGTGTGTGCCCTTGGAAGTGGAAAAAGAACCGTCTCTTTCATATCCGGACCTCTCATTGACTGTTGTCTCCACGATCAGCACCGGAGCCTGACCGATGATCCGCTGATTACCGGCAAATCCCATCACGCAGGTATCGGCGATCTCCTGCTTTTTCGCCTGGTTTATTATCGCGATGTAGTGGGCTGTCTGTGTATTTTTCCAGCTTGGTGCGTAGGCTGCTGCGCTAACAATCGCACGAATCTCCTCCTCGCTTACTGCCTGGTCTGTGAATTTTCTGGTGCTTCTTCTCTCTTTAATGCCTTTTATTAATTCCATTTCCTGCTCCTCCTGTTCTGTACAATAAAGCAGAAAAATCGGAGAACAGCTCTTTGTAAAGAGACATTCTCCGGTTCTTCGTATGTTTTTTATTATTTTTACATTATTTTATTCAGATTGTCAATCGTTTTCACAATGACACACCATATCTCATACTCTGAATTATTCCCCAAGCTTTTTACCGGTCAGCATCTCGTAACCCTGCAGATATTTGTTGATGGTCTTGTCCACGATTTCCTGTGGCAGTGTCCAGTTGTTATCCGGGTTTGCTTTCAGCCAGTCACGGGCAAACTGTTTGTCAAAAGAAGGCTGGCCATGTCCTGCTTCATATCCTTCCGCCGGCCAGAACCGGGAACTGTCCGGTGTAAGCATCTCATCACCGATCACCATGTTTCCTTCTGCATCCAGTCCAAACTCGAACTTGGTATCTGCGATAATGATTCCTTTACTCAATGCATACTCTGCACATTTTTTATACAGCGCAATGGTGTTGTCACGAAGTTTTTCAGCCAGTTCCTGTCCTCTTCCCGGGAAGTATTTTTCCAGATGAGTTACGCTCTGTTCAAAAGAAATATTCTCATCGTGATCACCGATCTCTGCTTTGGTAGACGGGGTGTAAATAGGCTCCGGCAGTTTATCGGATTCTTTCAGTCCTTCCGGAAGTTCAATGCCACAGACTTTTCCGGTTTTCTTATAGCTCTCCCAGCCACTTCCTGTGATATATCCGCGAACGATGCACTCGATTGGCAGCATCTCCAGTTTCCGGCACATCATACTGTTACCGTTGAACTTTTCCTGCTGGAAGAATTCCGGCATATCTTTCACATCTACAGAAATCATGTGATTAGGAATGATATCCTCTGTCATGTCAAACCAGAACTTGGACATCTGTGTCAGGACAGCTCCTTTTTTGGTCACTTCATTGTTCAGAATCACATCAAAACAGCTGATACGATCTGTAGCTACCATGATCAGGCTGTCACCGTTATCATAAATCTCACGTACTTTTCCTTCTTTAATAGGTTTCATTTCCTGCATTTTACACACCTCATCCTTTTTTTCTTAGACAATGTCTGATGTATTTTCAGTACAGGAAAAGGCTACCACTATCTGAGGGTTATTGTCAAGACTTTGGACGGTTTTCACTTATAGTTTAAAAATCGTCTTTTCATAAGCATATCTTATAAATATATGCTACTTCTTTAGAAATTTTTCTAAATGCTTCAAGAAATCCGTGATGTGTTCATCCCAATAATCCCATCCATGAATTCCTTCATGTTCCTCATATACATAATGATATGGATTTCCTTCCATCCCCTGGAAAAAGTCTCTGGTCTCTCTGGCCTTTTCAATCAGAAAATCCTCTGATCCACAGGTATGAAAAATCTCTGGCAATACCGGACGGTTTTTCTGCTTTTCTGCCATATAGAAGGTATCTTCTTCTGTTCCTCTCCAGTCTTTTCTGCCATATTTTGTGAAGTTCATCATATTCCATTTCTGATCATCAAACATACCGCTGTTATTCGGCACAGGTTTTCCGCCATTTGCTCCGGCTGAAAAGCAGCCGATTGCAGCATACCGATCCGGATTGTTGATTCCTATCTTCATTGCACCATATCCACCCATGGAATTGCCTGCAATAAAGTTGTCCTCTCTCTTTTCCGACAGTGGGAAAAACTGTCGCATCAGAACCGGCAGTTCTTCTACAATATAAGTATAAAATGCACCGCCATGAGCCATATCTGTATAAGAGCTCAGATGGGCACTCGGCATCACAACTGCCAGTCCAAGAGGTGCCACATATCGTTCGATGGATGTCCGCCTCTGCCACGTTGTCTGGTCATCGGTTGCTCCATGAAGCAGCCACAGTGTCGGATATTTCTGATCCGTTTTTTCTCCGGATTCCAGTCCGATCTCATTCTTTACCGGCTGCGGTAAGATCACATCCACGCCCACTGCCATATGAAGTGCCTGACTGAACATTTCTACCTGCATATATGCCATATCAATCTGCCTCCTTTCGGATCTGGTCTATCCAGTTCAGAATATCCTGGATCCAGACATCCCAGTATTTCCAGCTGTGATCTCCCTCTGCTTCTTTATATACATAATCATAATCCAGTTCCTTCAGTGTCTGGTTCATCTCACGGTTCTGTTCGATCAGAAAATCATCTACGCCACACCACATATAAAATTTTGGCATCGGCGTATGTTCTTCTTTTCGTTTTTTTGCCAGTGCAAACAAATCGTGTTTACTTCCTTTGAATTTCTCCGGATCTCCAAAGATGTCCTCCCCCAGTGTGGGATAAAAATTCTCATTATTCAATCTGGCACAGATATCTACTCCAAATCCACCGGACAGACTGGCAATTCCTGCATATTTTTCCGGACAGGTAAGTCCCAGTTTGAAGGCACCGTATCCGCCCATAGAATTGCCTGTCACAAAGCGGTCTTTCGGATCATTGGATATACATGGGAAAAATCTTTCACACAATGTCGGTAATTCTTCCGAGAAAAATGTAAAGTAATCAAAACCATATTGCATATCGGTATACCATCCAAGATGAGCATTCGGCATCACAACTGCTATGCCATGTTCTGCTGCATATCGTTCAATGGAAGTGTTTCTTGTCCATATGGTCTGGTTATCTGTCATCCCATGAAGCAGATACAATACCGGATATTTATTCTGTTTTTCCACATGTCCGATTCCGATCTGCCCTTCCGTCTGCTGAGGAAGGATTACCTCCATCTGAGAACTCATCCCCAGAACTTCTGAGAAAAAATCAACATGAATCAATGCCACGTTACTTCACCTGCTTTCTATTATTTGATGGCACTGTCTACCTGACCCTGTACAAATGCATCCTGCAGGAGCAGATAGATAATGGTTAACGGTAAAATAGCTAAAACTGCAGACGCTGCCGCACCTCCGTAGTTATTACCTACACTTGAAAAATATTTTTTAATCGTCAGTGTGATCGTTAATAATTCCGGCTTCTGCATAATATACATGGAGTATGCATATTCATTCCATGCAGCAACACCGTGGAGAATTACAACCGTCGCAATGATCGGCTTCAGCTGTGGCAGAATAATATAGAAAAATGTCTGTATAATATTAGCCCCATCTATGATGCTTGCTTCATCCAATGCCCTTGGTATGGATGAAATAAAGTTCGTAAACATAAACACGGACATTGGTAATCCAAACGCTACCAGCGTAAGAATCAGTCCCCAGTAACTGTTGATTGCTTTCAGATCAACCAGGAAGGTATACACACCAACCAGGATCGTCAGTGGCGGGATCATCATAACCCCCATGAATACGTTCCGGATAAATCCGTTGAATTTTGAGTCATTTCTGGAAAGTGGATAAGCTGCCATGCATGCCAGAACTACCTCGATCACGATGGTAAAGACTGCAATAATCGCCGAATTTTTAAATGCTCTTAAGATAGTTCCATCTTTAATTACGGAAGTGTAATTATCTATTCTCCACACCTCCGGAAATCCCAGTGCTGTGGATCCATCTGACATGCTTTTAAAAGACTGCATAAATAAAACATACAACGGAATCAGATAAATAGCAATGATCAAAAATGCCAGCAGATACTTCCACCAGTATCCTTTTTTCTGTCCCGCATAGTAGTGGGTACCCTCTTCTATATTTTTTTTCACTTTTTCTCTTGTTTTCATTACATCTCCACCTCCTTCTTCCGGAAGTATCCATTCAATATCAGGGAACAAAGCAGGATAAACAGGAACATCACTACACCGACCGCGGAAGCGTAACCAGCCTGCTCCGCTTTAAAGTACCTGTTATCGATATACCAGGACAACGATGAAGTTTCAAATCCCGGACCACCGCCGGACAGAGATACTACTACATCGTAAAGTTTCAGTCCACCGATCAGATTGATGACAAATGCTGAAGACATTGCCGGAATCAGGAGAGGCAGTGTAATAGAACGGAAGATCTGGAAAGTTCCCGCACCGTCTATAGCTGCTGCTTCATAATACATACGGGAGATATTCTGCAGACCTGCCATGTAGATGACCATACAGATTCCACAGTACTGCCAGGAGTTGATCAATGTGATAAATACTCTTCCCACTGCTCCGGAAGCCATCCAGTCACGTCCCTGAAGTCCGAACCAGCCAAGGATTTCATTGATTGCACCGGTATTCTGAACCACAAAGTACATAATATATCCCATGATCAGTCCAGAAATCATAACCGGAAGATATACGATAGTACGGACAACTTTATGTCCTGCAAACTTGGTATTTAAAAACAGGGCCAGCGCCAGTCCAAGGACATTTTGTAAAATCGTACTTCCAAAGCCATACAGGATCGTGTTCAGAAATGCCATCTTAAAGTTTTCATCCTTGAACAGATCCAGATAATTCTTCATGCCCACAAACTTCTTCACCGGTGAATATCCGTTCCAGTTATAAAAGGATGTCTTTACGGATGTAACCAGCGGTAATAACACAAACAGCAACACCAGTCCAAGCGCAGGCAGATATAATAAATTCATTCGTCTATTTCTTTTTGTCATATGTTACCTCCGAAAAAAGCTGCTGCCTTACTATGCAAAGCAGCAGCTTTTTTATTATCAGCCATTTGTTCCTAACAATGTTTTATAGTTTTCCTGAAAATAGGATGCTGCCTCCGCTACACGATCTTTTGCTGTTCCTACTTCTCCATTATATAATTTTGCCATGGTTTCCTGCATAACGTTCCACATTCCGCTTGGAAGATATTCACGGTCAAAGAAGTTGGAATATGTAATGTTATCCCCAGCAGCTTCTACAGATTTTTTGTAGAGTTCCAGGCTTTCGCTGTCTTCCGGTGTTACATCACTCAGACCAGGCATTCCACCATTGGCTGTGCATTACTCTGTCAGATTGTCTTTTTCCAGAAGGAAGTTCAGCAGAGCTTTGCAGCAGTCAATGTTTTCGGAAGTGTTGGAAATTGCCAGGCAACTACCTTCACCAACGGTATATGCTGCATTTCCACCTTCTTCTACTGCCGGAACCGGGATGATTCCAAAGTTGACATCCGGTGTATATGTCTTCATTGTCTGAATATTCGCCGGTGAACCCCACGGAATAAATCCATAATCTCCGCTTCCCAGATATTTGAACTGAGTCGTCTGGTCTGCTGTGAAGATGTCTTCGTTGAACCATCCGTTATCATACAGTTCTGCATACAGATCCAAGAACTGGGTATTCTTTGTAAAATCAAAGCTTCCGTCTTTCAGTGCTTCTCTGCTCTCATACGGTGCTCCATCGATCGTATAGAAAGAGTTTAACTGTTCCATGGTACCGGTCAGTGTACTTCCGTTCTTTCCTGAGATAACCAATGGAGTTGTTCCGTTTGCTTCCAGTTTCTCACAGGCAGCCTTGAAATCATCCCATGTCTTGATCGCATAAGGATCAATATCATTTGCTTCCAGCACATCTGCATTGTAAACCATTCCATATACCCACTGTGTTAACGGTGCGGTACAAACTTTTCCATTTTCATCTGTGATAACCGCTTTTACTGCGTCATCCAGACGGCTTACCCATTCTTCTCCGCTCAGATCTTCACAAAAATCGTTGTAACGAAGGGTTGACCAGCCGTGAGTTACAAACATATCCGGCATATCCTGAGATGCCATACGGGTCTTCATGATATTTTCATGGTCACTTCCGTTTTGAACGACCTCAACCTCTGCTCCTGTCTGCTGGCTGAACTCGTCGATCAGTTTGTTGAAGCAATCCAGCGTATTCTGATCACCCTGGATAGAATCTTCAATGTCTACTTCGATCTTAACGCCATCAAAAGATCCGTCGGAACTGTCTGCAGATGCTTCGCCGCTGTCTGTTGTCTCTGTACTGCTACTGTCATCTGTCTTTGCATCTGTCTGTTTTCCGGAATCTGAGGAACCGCACGCTCCAAGGGTTCCCATCATGCTTGCTGCCAGCAATACTGCCAAAACTTTTCTCTTCATGTAAAATCCTCCTTTTGTGATGTGTTCGCTCACATCTGTCTTGTTGCTTTACATTTTAACAGGTCGATGGTATACTTTGGTTATAAATTTTAGTGCACTTTTGTTAGTTTTTCAATGATTCTTGAGGTATTTTTATGAAATTAAAACGAAAGATTTTTCTGATTTTTTCTCTGGTCGCCGTGATTCCGATGATTTTCCTGACTACCTATACGGTTGTCCAGTATACTCATATGATTGATAATCGTATGGAAGATATTTCCCATGAGCAGCAGGAAAATCTATCAGATGCTATCGATGCTTCGTATACTTCCATCCGTCAGGTTTTCATGCTGTTGACCTTTGCAAGTAACACAGATTCTTCGATTATCAAAATTCTGCGGCCTTACGCAGACCCGGAAATTCATATGACGAATATGGAGATCTACCGTGCCTGTCTTCAACTTCGCAATGCGAATCAGAATATTTTTTATACTTACGATTTTCTGAACGGTGTCTATGTCTATACGCCTTCCGGAAATCTGATTTCCTATGAAACAAGTAAGAACGGAACCATTGCTCAGACCTACAATCCCAAAAATGATGACTGGTATAATCGCACCATTGAATCGGGTGGAAAAATGTATTACAGCTCTCTGGATGAACATCCTATGTTTGAGTCCAAGAATAAAAGTATCTTTTTTTCTCAGACCATTATCGATCCGGATACCGGTAAGTTTCTCGGTGTACTCATTATCGACTGTTCTCCGGAGCTTTTCAATCTGGATTCGGTCAATGCCCTTGGTAATATGAACCTGATCACTCTGACCAATACAAACAATCAATCAGTCTACTATACCAACGATTCAGATGGTTCTTTTTCTATAAAGCCAGATGCATCCAATACTCTTTATACTGAGATTGATCATACGCCTCTTCTTCTCGCACTCACTCTGGATTATTCCTCTTTGCGGGAAGATTACACCAGAATTGCATTTCTTCTGGTTATCGTCTCTGCGCTCTGTATTTTATGTGTATTACTGTTTACTTTTTATTTTTCGAACAGTATGCTCCTTCCAATCGAAGAACTCAGTGAACAGATGCTCCATCAGTCCGATCCCGTTGTCCACTCGAAAAAGGATTATACCTGTCGGAAAGATGAAATCGGAACCCTTTACCGTCAGTACGACATGATGCTGGAAAAGTTAAATGCATCGATAAAAAAAGATTATCAGGACAAACTGATCGTTCTTGATGCACAGATGAAATCCCTGGAGGCACGGATTAATTCACACTTTCTTTTTAACACGCTGGAATCCATTAACAGCCTGGCTGAAATCGACGAAAACGAAGATATAGCCACCATGTCACTGGCTCTTGGCAATATGTTTCGCTACGCTATTAAGACAGAAAGCGAACTGGTAACGCTGGAGCAGGAACTTCGTCATGTACAGGACTATGTGGCAATTCAATCTATCCGGTTTGATAACCGTTTCCATTTATCGGTTACGATTCCAGAAGAATTGTATGAGCTAAAGGTCTTGAAACTAATTCTGCAGCCGCTGGTGGAAAATGCACTTTGCCACGGTCTTCATTATTGCACCAGTGGTGATCAGATTACGATTCACGGATATGTAGCAGATCGTATTCTTCATATATTTGTATCGGATAACGGCTGTGGCATCTCGCTGGAAGAACTGGAACGGATCCGGCAGCATCTGAATGAAGAAGCTGTCTTTACCGAACTCGGACACAGAAACAAACAGAGTATCGGTCTGAAAAATATCCAGTCGCGGATTGAATTATATTATGGAAAAGGCTATGGACTGACCATCCATAGTCAGCTGACGCAGGGCACCGAGATTGAAATCAAGATCCCTGTTTTTCAGTCGAAGGAGGACTGATTGTATGTATACTTATGTGATTATAGACGATGAACCACTGATTCGAAGAGGAACGAAGAAAAAACTGGAACCTTTATCTCATCTGCTCACCTGCTGTGGGGAGGCTTCTGATGGAAGGGAAGGTCTGGAACTGGTCCGACAGTTAAAACCCGACATCGTAATCCTGGATATGCAGATGCCGGTTATGGACGGTACGGAACTACTTCCCGCTCTTTCTGAGGAATTTCCTTCCACCGCTTTGATCGTTATCAGTGGCTTCCAAAATTTTGACTATATGAAACAAGCGATTTCTTCCAAAGTCATTGACTACATCTTAAAGCCATTCAGCAAAGATGAGATTCAGCAGACTGTCTTAAAAACCATTGACTCTCTGAAAGATAAAGAAGCGGAAGACCATCATCTGACTTCTATGGTTCAGGAAAAAGAAGAGGCCTTCTATTCTCTTGATCTGAAGCTACTGACAGATTTTCTGCTTGGCTATACAGATACCGCACACTCGTCTGTCAGCTCTCAGAAACTATCTTTTATCAATGAAATGCATCACTTTGTGTTACTGACACTTTATTCTCTTCCGGAACAAGATCCACTCCCGGTACAGAACTGGCTGGAGCGAAATGGGTTTACAGATCTTGCCCTTTATCTTCCGGACGGAAATACGCCTTCTTTTCATTTTCTGATTGTATTTCTTCCTGAGACCTCCGCAGACAGTGCTGTCTCCAACTGTTTACTGCGTCAGTTTTTAAACGATTTTCTTCCGTGGCTGGAACATTTTCCTGCCTATCCACTGGTGGGGATCAGCGCAGTTCACAAAGATCTTTCGAAACTGCACACTGCTTATACGGAGTGCCGGGAAGCACTGAATATGCAACCTGTAGGTATTTCCCATACAGACAGTTGTTTCTTTTATCAGCCTTCCGATCCACCTTCTTCTATCAGCTGGGAAAAACAGGACGAATTCCTTTTTCGTATCGAATCCGGCGAAGGCGAGGTTGTCCGGGAGATGGTCGAAGAACTGTTTTCTTACTATCTTACACTCACTCCCTGTACACTCTGGGATGTGAAATGCCATTGCGAACAGCTGACGTATCATTGTCATACGGTTTTAAATTACTATCTGAAAAAAACTGACGATTCCTGGAAAGCTTCTCCCAATATGCAGGCAATCGTAAACACCTTATTTTCTTCTGATGAAGTAAAAGCGTATTATATGCAGTTTTTCCTGAATATTACATCCCTGTTGAAGAAACAAAGTGTCTACAATACTGGCGAACTGATTGATCAGATTCAGCTTTATATCCAGCGAAACTATCAGAAAAATATCACTCAGGAATTCATCGCTTCCCTCTTTTACCTGAACCGAAGCTATCTCAGCCAGCTTTTCAAAAAGCAGACCGGACAAAAATTTGTCGACTATCTGAATGATATTCGTATGAACAAAGCCAAAGAGCTGCTGATACATTCTGACCGTAAGATGTATCAAATTGCCAAAAATGTAGGCTACGACAATACAAAATATTTTTTCCGGATTTTCAAAAAGAAAATCGGACTGTCACCGGAGCAATATCGTGAGCAATTTGCCGATGTGCAGGCATAACGAGTAACTAAAAAAGGAAGGCTGTTTTCATGCTTTAGCATGCAACCTTCCTTTTGCTTTCTCTATTTTCCTTCATCCAGCAACTGTAAAAATTCATTTTCCGGCATCGGTTTATAGTAATAATATCCCTGGATATAATCACATCCGTTCGCCCGCAGGAATGCTACCTGTTCTTCGGTCTCTGCACCCTCCGCTACCAGTCGAATCTCCAGCTGATGTGCCATATCGATGATTGCCCGCAGGATACTCTCTGACTTTTTATTCACTCCGATATTTCGTACAAAACTGATATCCATCTTCAGAATATCAAAATCATAATCCTGCAGCATTCCAAAAGAGGAATATCCGCTTCCGAAGTCATCCAGCAGGATCTCTGCACCGTTTTCTTTCAGATGCATCAGCATACGGGTGTGATTCTCGCCTATTGCTGCCAGAGAAGTCTCAGTAATTTCAAAGCGGATCTTCTGTTCATTCGGATTGTTTTTTTTCAGTCCCCGCACGATCCATTCCAGCATATTTTCATCGTAGAAGTCCATCCAGGAAAGATTGACGGATACAGGTACAAACCGTTTCTTTTCTGCTCTTCGCTGATCCAGACAGCCTGTCACTTTCTCAATCATATAGCGATCCAGTTCGGAGATATAGCCTCCCTTTTCCAGTGCCGGAATAAACTGTCCGGGAGAAATAAATCCTTTCTGCTCATGAAACCAGCGCACCAGGGCCTCCGCCGATACGATTTTTCCGGTTTTCGCATCCACGACCGGCTGATAAAACACCTGAAATTCCTGTTTTTCAATCCCCTCTTCAAATTCCGAACAGATTTCCATCTCATCCACATAGGTATCTTTCATATCGCTTTTGAAAATAGCATAGGGTTTCAGATACTCATCTGTGATATATCCCTTTGCAAGTTTTGCTCTGTCTATCATACCGGTGACCGACACATCATTTTCCTGGATATAATAAATACCACAGGTACTGTAAATATGCATCTTTCTTTTTTCTTTTCCGTAATTGAAATTACAAAATTCTGTCAGATAGTCATAATCCAGATTCCTTGCTTCGATCAGACACGCAAAATGATCCGATTCAATCCTCGAAGTATCAATGGGAGCAAATCTTGAATATATGATCCTCTGGTAAAACCAGCACAGTAATTTATCTCCACCACCTACACCGAGAAGTTCATTGACTGCCTTAAAATTTTTAATATTAAAAAACAGAAGCACATAATCTGTTTTTGCAGTCATCTCTTTTAATGATCTTGACACCCGGCGGATAAACTCCTTTCTGTTACCTCCCCCCGTTACCTGATCAATATAATCTCGTTCAAAAAGTGCGATCGTGTTGCGCACTCTGGTGTTAACAATCCTTGCATCAAAAGGTCTGCTGAAATAATCACTGACCCCCATTTCATAAGCATGCCCAATATATTCATTGGATGTCTCTGCAGATATAATAATAACCGGAAGTTCTTTCAGCCAGTTACGCTGCTGCATCACCTGCAGCACGCCGAATCCATCCAGTTCCGGCATGGTAATATCCAGAAGTACGATAGAGAAACTATAAAGTCCTTCCTCCATGATTGCTATGGCTTTTTTCCCATCTTCCGCTTCCACAATATCATATTCATCTTCCAAAATCCCGGTTAGAATCTCACGATTCATCTTGGAATCATCCACGATCAGAATACGTCTTTTTCTCGTCTGTTTCATTTATGTGTTCTCCAAACAAATGTTAACAGCCACTTCCCTGCTGCTTCTTTCGTTAGTATACCGATTATATTATACTCTATTTTCGATGCAGTGTCTATTATTTCTCTTTATTTCTGCCCACAGGATGTTGCTGTCGTTACTGTTCACTGGCACATCCTCGCGAGGCATTTTTCACTTTACAGGAAAGCAATTTCCCGTAAAATCAAAATTGGTCCACCGGACCAATTATTGATATGCAACGCAACAAAAAAAGCCGGAGAACTGCGGAACAGTTCTCCAACCTCTCATTTTCTGTTTATTTTATTTCTCATCTGCCGGTACGTCTTTGATGCTGAAGCTCATTCTTCCCATCTTATCCTTGCCCATACAGATCACTTTGACTTCATCGCCCAGTGTCAGAACATCCTCTACCCGGTTGATACGCTCTTTTGCGATCTTGGAGATATGAACCATACCCTCTTTTCCTGGTGCAAATTCGATAAATGCGCCGAATTCTTTGATGCTTACTACTTTACCGGTGAAAATCTGGCCTTCTTTGTAATCTGTTACGATGGTCTGGATATAGTGAATCGCTTTATCCATCATCTTCTGATCTGTTCCGCAGATAGAAACTGCTCCGTCATCTGTGATATCGATTTTTACACCGGTCTCATCGATGATCGCATTAATGGTTTTTCCTCTCTGACCTACCACATCGCCGATTTTTTCCGGATCAATCTTGATCTGAACGATCTTCGGTGCGTATTCATTCACATGCTCTCTCGGGCCTGCGATACATTTTTCCATAACTTCAGTCAGAATATACTCTCTTGCCTGTTTGGTCTTTGCAATAGCCTCTTCAATGATCGGACGGGTCAGACCATGGATCTTGATATCCATCTGGATCGCTGTGATACCATCATGTGTACCTGCCACCTTGAAATCCATATCGCCGAAGAAATCCTCCAGACCCTGGATATCGGTCAGAACAATATAATCATCATCGGTCTCGCCGGTTACCAGACCACAGGAGATACCTGCTACCGGTTTTTTGATCGGTACACCTGCTGCCATCAGAGACATGGTAGATGCACAGATACTTGCCTGAGAAGTAGATCCGTTGGATTCGAATGTCTCAGATACGGTACGGATCGCATATGGGAATTCTTCCTCACTTGGCAGTACCGGAACCAGAGCTTTCTCAGCCAGTGCGCCATGACCGATCTCACGACGTCCCGGTCCACGGCTCGGTTTTGTCTCACCTACAGAGTAGGACGGGAAGTTATAGTGATGCATATAACGTTTTCCAACCTCGAACTCATCCAGGCCATCCAGACGCTGTCCCTCGGACAGAGGAGCCAGAGTGGTGATGGTACAGATCTGTGTCTGTCCTCTTGTAAACATGGCAGAACCGTGAACACGCGGTACGATATCCGTTTCTGCAGCCAGCGGACGGATCTGTGTGATCGCACGACCATCCGGACGTTTGTGATCTTTCAGGATCATCTTACGAACGGTCTTTTTCTGATACTGGTACACGGCTTCACCCAGAACAGCCAGCCATTCCTCATTATCAGCAAATGCTTCTTCCAGTTTTGCTGTCACCTGACGGATATTTTCTTCTCTTGTCTGTTTGTCATCGGAGAATACAGCTACTTCCATCTCTTCCGGTGTTACGATCTCTTTCATCGCTGCGAACAGTTCTTCCGGAACCGCACAGGATTCATAGCTGTGTTTTGCTTTTCCGCAGTCAGCTACGATTTTGTCGATAAATGCGATGATCTCTTTGTTGACCTTATCAGCTTCAAAAATAGCTTCAATCATCTTTGCTTCCGGAACTTCGTTTGCTCCGGCTTCAATCATGATGACTTTTTCTCTTGTGGAAGCAACAGTCAGTTTCAGGTCAGATTTTGCATTCTGCTCCAGTGTCGGGTTAATGATCAGTTCACCATCGATCATACCTACCTGTGTTGCTGCACACGGTCCGTCAAAAGGAATATCTGAGATGCAGGTTGCGATAGAGGAACCAAGCATTGCCACAACTTCCGGATTACACTGTGGATCTACAGACATTACCATGTTATTCAGTGTAACATCATTACGGTAATCCTTCGGGAACAGCGGACGCATCGGACGGTCAATTACTCGGGAGGTCAGAATCGCATGCTCGGATGCTTTTCCTTCTCTCTTGTTAAATCCACCCGGGATTTTTCCTACTGCATACATTTTCTCTTCATATTCTACACTTAACGGGAAAAAATCAATTCCTTCTCTTGGCTTTTCTGATGCGGTTGCGGTAGAAAGTACAACGGTATCACCATAATGCATAAATGCTGCGCCATTAGCCTGTTTTGCCACGCGGTCGATGTCAACTGTCAGTGTTCTTCCTGCCAGTTCCATAGAATAACTTTTGTACATACATTTTCTCCTTTTTCTGCCCTCTGGGCGATTTTTTCGTTACTGTTCATTTCATTCTCAGCAACATTCTGCCGGCGGATATGCTCCGAAACAACTGAAAAACACACTCCCCGCTGTCCTTATCCTGCTTTGGCAATATGCTTTTCAGTGGTCTCGGCATCCTTTCCGACATCTTCCGGTAATCGACAGTATCCGTTGGGATATATTTTCCCTTTTTCCGCTGTCTTGTACAGATTAAGATAAGAGGGATGGAAGAATACCTTCCACCCCTCGCCATTCTTTTCTCTGTGCAGTTGAATTACTTTCTGATTCCTAATTTTTCAATCAGTGCACGATATCTTTCGATATCTGTTTTCTTCAGGTAATCCAGCAGACCTCTTCTCTGACCTACCATTTTCAGCAGACCTCTTCTGGAATGATGATCTTTGTGGTGTGTTTTCAGATGCTCTGTCAGCTCCTGGATTCTTGCTGTCAGTACAGCTACCTGTACTTCCGGTGAACCTGTGTCGCCTTCTGTTCTTGCGTATTCAGCCATAATAGCCTGTTTCTTTTCTTTAGAAATCATTTTGTTTTCCTCCTGTTTTTTCAATCGCCACATATTAAGAAATGGTCGGAGTATCCGATATCTGAATATGGGCTAACTCATACTCGAACAGTATACCATATGCTCTCAGTAATGTAAACCTCTTTTTTCGAAATATCGCTTTCCTGAACCGGCATCTCTCTGAATCTGTGCTTTCAGTTCTTCCACCGAATCAAACTTGCACTCCGGACGCACAAAGTGATAGAATTCCACCCTGGCCTCTTCCCCGTACAGATCCTCGTCGCAGTCAAACAAATACGTCTCTACACCTGCAAACGGCACTTCCACGGTGGGTTTCACCCCCACATTGGAGATTCCATAGAACGTTTTACCTTTGATAAAAGTTTTCGATGCATAGACACCAAAGGGTGGTAGAAGTTTTCCGTCTTCCGGCACCTGATTAATCGTCGGAAGTCCCCAGGTACGCCCCAGCTGTCTTCCATGTACCACTTCTCCCAGCACAAAATACCGGTAGCCAAGGAGCTCATTGACTTTCTCGATATTTCCTTCCTGAAGTACCTCACGGATCCAGGTGCTGCTGATCGGGCGTTCTTCCCGCGTCTCTTTGCTTAAAATTTCCACCTCAAATCCATATTGGGTACCCGCCTGCCGTAACAGTTCCGGATTTCCTTTTCTGTTATGTCCAAAGTGAAAATCCGGCCCCACCACTACATATGCGGCACGCAGCTGTTTAACCAGAATCTCCCTGATAAAATCCTCCGGCTCCATCCGGATGATTTCCGGAACGAACGGACACTCCACCAGACATTCCACTCCCCGGCGTTCCAGAAGGATCCTACGCTCTTCATTCGTAAGAATCGTCCGCTTGATCCTGGTTCCCAGTCTGACAAGAGGAGAAACATCAAAGGTAAATACTACCGTTTCATATCCTTCTTTGCCGATTTCCAGAACCCGGTTGATCAGTTTGCTGTGCCCCTTATGGACGCCGTCAAATTTTCCAAGTGTTACCACACTTCTCTTATCCAATTGAAAATCCAGATTTTTTGTAATATATTTCATGTCTCTTTCCATTCTTCTCTCTGTCGCAACTGTTTTTCCAATTGCTTTTACGGGACAAAACATCTCACAGAATATTGCCTGCAGAATCGTTACGCCTCATTTTCTTTTCGATAAAACATTTTCACCGGTATCATCTGATCTGTCTTTTTCTCATACAGTCCTATAAATGTCTCCCGGCTGTCATATACTCTGACATAACCTCCATCCACCTTGGGCTCCTCCTGTAACAGTTCCGGAAAAATCCGGTTTCCGTTGTGTACCAGAAGATCACCCTGCGGTGTTGTTTTCGCAGCCGGATACTGATCGAACATCCTGTCTACCGGAAGAATCAAACGTTCTATATTACCTTCTTCCATGACTTTTTGTACTTCGTCCAGTTTTACCGCGTCTGTTAATCCAAACCGCTCTACCCGGGTACGCAGAAGTTCTTCCATACAACCGCCACATCCCAGTTTTTCACCGATATCGTTACATAAGGTCCGGATATACGTTCCCTTGGAACACTGCACCCGAATCTTTACTTTCGGAAGCTCCATCCACAGAACCTCAATGTTATGAAAGGTAACCGGTCTGGCTTTTCGCTCCACGACTTTACCTTCCCGTGCCAGTTCGTACAGTTTTTTTCCATTTACTTTCAGTGCGGAATACATCGGTGGAACCTGCTGCTGCTCACCCTGAAATGAAAGAATGCAGGTGCGGACTTCTTCTTCCGACACCTGCACTGACGACTCCTTCAGGATCGTTCCTTCCATATCCTGGGTATCGGTGGTGATTCCCAACCGAAGCACTGCCTCGTATTCCTTATCATGATCTGCCAGCAGATCACACAGTTTTGTTCCTTTTCCAAGGCAGACCGGCAGGACACCCTGTGCCTGAGGATCCAGGGTTCCCGTATGACCGATCTTTTTTTGTTTTAAGATTCCACGAAGCTTCGCCACCACATCATGAGATGTATAGCCTGCTTCTTTGTATATATTGATTACACCGCTTCTTTCCATATGTTTTCTTTACTCCTGAAGCTGTCTTTCTATATCCAGTGTCAGACTGTTTACCACATCAAACACTGATCCCTGCATAGTACATCCGGCTGCTTTCACATGACCTCCACCGCCAAAATAAGAAGCCACTCTTGCCACATCCACTTTGCCGTTGGAACGCATACTGACTTTATACTCCTGCACACCGATTTCATATAAAAAGATGGCAACCTCCACGCCACGGGTATTCTGTAACTGGTTAACAATACCATCCATATCTTTCGGTGTCACACCGTAAAAATCCATGTCTTTCTTTCTCACATAACCCACGATACACCGCTGATCCAAAAGCATGATGCTCTCCATGATCGTGCGTCCCATAATCTGATTCTGTGCATAGGATTTTGTATAGAAAGAATCCTTGATGATACTGGTAAAATCAATGCCTTTTGCCATCAGCTGACCTGCGATCTCCATGGTTCTGGTTCCGGTACAGCTGTACTGAAACACACCGGTATCGTGAACGATCCCGGTATACAGTGCTTCCGCACAGGCTTTGTTGATCTTTTCCGGCTCCAGAAGTTCATAGAGCACTTCACAGGTAGAGCTTGCGTCCGGAACGATCTGATTCTCCTGTGCAATTCCTTTATTCGTGATGTGATGATCGATGCACGCGGTTATTTTCGCCGTATTCACTGCCTGACCGGCAACGCCGATCCGGTCTGTGCTGCTGACATCGAATTCCAGGAACAGGTCATATTCTTTCTCTTCCCATTCCTGTTTCGCCTGATCGATGTCCTGAATAAAATGAAATACTTCCGGTACCTCCTCCAGATAAACATCTGTCTGGATCTGTGGGTAATTTTCTTTCAGATACAGATACATTCCCATGCAGGAGCCCACGCAGTCACCATCCGGTCTTACGTGACCGGCGATGGCTGCTGTGGTTACACCCTCAAGTACAGATGCAATATTATTTATCATCTTCCTCATCCCTTTCCGGGGTCTCTTTATTTACCTCGTCAATTAATCTGGACATATGCACACCATATTCAATCGACTGATCCAGTACAAACTGAATCTCCGGTGTGTTACGAAGATTCAGACGTTTTGCCAGCTGGCGGCGTACATAACCTTCCGCACTGCGAAGACCGGCAATGGTATCTTTCTTTTCTTCATCGGAACCCATCACACTGATGTATGCCTTGCAGGTTTTCAGATCCGGTGCCACTTCCACAGAAGTGACGGATGTCATCATATGAATTCTGGGATCTTTGATCTCCTGACGGATGATGAGGCTTAATTCTTTCATCACTTCGCCGTTGATCCTTGTATTTTTTATGCTGTTTTTTCTCATTATCTATCACCTCAATCCGGTATGAAAGCCTATCTCGGTACTTCTACCATGATGTATGCTTCTACCTGATCCAATTCCTGGATATCGTTGAATCCTTCGAATACCAGACCACATTCATAACCAGCTTTTACTTCTTTCACATCATCTTTGAATCGTTTCAGAGATGCCAGTGGGCCTTCGAAGATCTGTTTTCCTTCTCTGGAGATTCTTACCGTACAGCCTCTCTGGAATACACCATCCAGAACATAACTTCCGGCGATGTTACCGACACCGGATGCTTTGAAGATCTGACGAACCTCTGCATGACCGATGACTTTCTCTTCGAAGACAGGATCAAGCATACCCTTCATGGCAGCTTCCACATCTTCGATTGCCTGATAGATGACACGGTACAGACGCAGGTCTACACCTTCCTGTTCTGCGGTTGCTTTTGCTGTTGCGTCCGGACGAACGTTGAAACCGATGATGATCGCGTTGGAGGCGGAAGCCAGTGTTACGTCCGATTCGTTGATAGCACCTACACCACCATGGATGACCTTAACGACAACTTCATCATTAGACAGCTTCACAAGACTCTGCTTTACAGCTTCCACAGATCCCTGAACATCAGCTTTTACGATAAGATTCAGTTCTTTCAGGTTACCTTCCTGAATCTGGCTGAACAGATCATCCAGAGACATCTTCGCTTTTGTTTCTTCCAACAGACGGTTCTTATTTTCAGAAATAAAGGTTGCTGCAAAGTTCTTTGCTTCTTTATCGTTTTCGGTAGCCACCAGAACTTCACCTGCGTTCGGTACATCTGACAGACCAAGAATCTCTACCGGCGTAGACGGACCTGCTTCTTTGACACGGCGTCCCTTATCATCCATCATCGCACGTACTTTACCTGAGGAAGCTCCGGCTGCGATAAAGTCACCCACATGCAGCGTACCTTTCTGTACAAGAATAGTAGCAACCGGACCTTTTCCTTTGTCAAGCTGCGCCTCGATAACCAGACCACGTGCTTTTCTCTTCGGGTTGGCTTTCAGTTCGCATACCTCGGAAGTCAGCAGGATCATCTCCAGCAGTTCCTCGATACCCTGGTGAGTCTTTGCGGACACCGGGACGAAAATAGTGCTTCCTCCCCAGTCTTCCGGGATCAGTTCGTACTCGGAAAGTTCCTGTTTTACTCTCTCGATGTTGGCACTCGGTTTATCTACTTTGTTGATCGCAACAATGATCTCAACACCTGCTGCTTTTGCATGGTTGATTGCTTCTACCGTCTGCGGCATTACACCATCGTCTGCTGCAACTACCAGAACAGCGATATCGGTGGAGTTTGCTCCACGCATACGCATAGCGGTGAATGCCTCATGTCCCGGAGTATCCAGGAATGTGATCTTCTGTCCCTTGATTGATACCACATATGCACCGATGTGCTGTGTGATACCACCGGCCTCACGGTCGGTTACATTTGTCTTACGAATCGCATCCAGCAGTGAAGTTTTACCATGGTCAACGTGTCCCATAACACAGACAACCGGTGGTCTTGGAACGAGATCCTTCGGATCTTCCTCTTCCTCTTTTAACAGTTCCTCGATCACATCCACTTTTTCTTCCTGTTCTGCGATAATATCATAGTCAAGTGCAATCTCCTGTGCCTTTTCAAAATCGATCTCATGGTTTACCGTAACCATAGTTCCTTCCATAAACAGTTTCTTAACGATCACTGCCGGCTGCATCTTCATCTTTTCTGCCAGTTCGCGAATCGTCATTTTCTCCGGAAGTGTGATTTCTTTCACTACTTCTTTCTTTTCTTCCTTCGGCTGAGGACGGGCAGGTTTCTGCAGTGCTTTCGGCAGTCTGCTCTTCTGAAAACGTCCCTGGTTCGGACGGTTGGATCCCTGTCCGTTTCTTCTGTCCTGGGTCTTTTTCTCTTCTCTTTCGCGTTCTTTTTCTTTATCTTTTTCTTTGTTCTTTACGTCTCTGACCGGTTTTCTTGCCAGGCCAAGATCCATACTGTCCATAGCAGGTCTGGAATCTCTGCGTTCATTTCTGCGTCCATTGTTTTCTCTTCCGTCGCGGTCTCTGTTATCACGGTTCATACCGTTTCTGTTGTTATCAAAACGACGGCCACCCTGATTGTCTCTGTTCTGATTGTCTCTGTTTTGTCCGTCTCTGTTTCCATCGAAGCGACGGCTTCCGTTTCCGCCGTCCTGACGGTTGTTCTGTCCCTGATAACGGTTATTATTCTGGCCGTTTCTGTTATCAAAGCGACGTCCACCCTGGTTATCTCTGTTCTGGCCATCACGATTCTGATTGTCTCTTCTTCCCTGACCGTTGAATCTTCTCTCCTGACCATCTCTGCTCTGATTGTCACGGTTCTGATATCCACTGCGGTTTCCTTCACCGTTTCCTCTTGCCGGTCTGTCCTGTCCGTTTCTGTCAGACTGCGGTTTGTTTCTTCTGAAATTCTTACCTTCCTGGGTCTGTGCGTTCTGCGGACGGAATACCTGAATCAGATTTGATTTCTTTTTCGGGCGGTCAGCTGCTTCTTTTTTCTCTTCTTTTCCTTCATTTTTTCCGGTGAATGCATCCCGGACCATTTTTTCATCTTTTTCTTCCAATGTACTCATATGACTCTTAACTTCTACCTTTTTCTCCTTTAAAAATTCAATAACTTCTTTGTTTGTTTTATTTAATTCCTGTGCAATTTCATAGATTCTTGATTTTGGCATTCTACCACCAACCTTTCTGCTCCATGCCAAGAAATGTAATTATTCAGATTTCAGCTGTTTTTCCATTGCTGCTGCCAGGTTTTCATCAGTTACTGCCAGAGACGCACGGAATTCTTTTCCCATGGCTCTTCCCAGTTCCTCTTTTCCTCCGAAATCATAACAGGGTACTTCATAATACGTACACATGTTATGGAATTTCTTTTTGGTATTGTCCGACGCTTCCGCCGAAACGATGACCAGCCAGGCCTTTCCTGTCTTTACTGCTTTCTCCGTTGAAAACTCTCCGCTGACAATCTTACCTGCCTTGGTGGAAAGTCCGATCAGTGATAGTACTTTATTACAATTCAATCGTATCCAGCTCCCTTTCCAGGTTCTCATAAACCTCCTGAGGAATCTGCATCTTCAGGGAACGTTCCAGCCCTTTGTTCTTGATGGCTTTCTGCAGACATTCCTTTGAGAAACAAAGATATGCGCCGCGACCGTTTTTTCTTCCGGTCACATCCAGTACGATTTCACCTTCCGGCGTCTTCAGTACACGCATCATTTCCTTTTTATTTTTCATCTCATTGCATCCGATACATTTCCGCAGCGGCACCTTTTTTATATTTCCCATAGCTATCCGCCTCACTGTTTTTTCAGGTCTTACTCTTCTTCTGTGGATGTCTCTTCCGAGATCTCTTCTGTTTTCGGTTCTTCATCCAGTTCTACACCGGCCAGAGCATCTTCCATGGAATCTTCACCCTCTTCATCGTCAGATTCCTGATAATATTCAAAATCACCGGCTTCTCTCGCCTGTGTCTCACTCTTGATATCGATCTTGAAGCCTGTCAGACGGGCTGCCAGACGGGCATTCTGTCCTTCTTTACCGATTGCAAGAGACAGCTGATAATCCGGAACAATAACCAGTGCAGTCTTCTCATCTGGATCTGCCAGTACGGTGATCACCTTTGCAGGGCTCAGTGCATTCTCAATCAACAGTGCCGGATTCTCATTCCAGCTGATGATATCGATCTTCTCACCACGCAGTTCTTCCACAATAGTATTTACTCTGGCACCGTTCATACCTACACACGCACCGACTGCATCAACATCCGGATCATTGGACCATACAGCGATCTTGGTTCTGGAACCGGCTTCTCTTGCGATGCTCTTGATCTCTACGATACCGTCTTTTACCTCTGTCACTTCTGCTTCAAAGAGACGTTTTACCAGTTCCGGATGAGTTCTGGAAACCATGATCTTTGGTCCTTTCGGTGAATCCTTAACTTCCAGTACATATACTTTGATACGTTCGGTCGGTTTGTATACTTCACCTTTGACCTGCTCGTTTTCACTCAGGATCGCATCTACCTTACCCAGATTCACACTGACATTTTTTCCCATGTACCGCTGTACCACACCGGTAACCACGTCTTTTTCTTTCTGGAAATATTCATCATACAGAACTTTTCTTTCTTCCTCACGGATCTTCTGCAGAATCACATTCTTTGCGTTCTGCGTCGCGATACGTCCGAACTGTTTGGACTGAATCGGAACCTGAACGATATCCCCCAGTTCATATTTGGAATCCATCATCTTCGCATTGGAAAGGCTGATCTCCATCACCGGATCTTCTACCACCTCCACTACGGTCTTGTCAGCATATACGCTGAACTCGCAGGTTTCATGATCGATGGTCACATGTACGTTATCTGCTTTTCCAAAATGGTTTTTACAGGCCTGAATCAGAGACTGTTCGATCGCTTCCATCAGAACTTCTTTGCTGATATTTTTTTCTTTTTCCAGAATAGTTAACGCTTCCAGTAATTCTGTGTTCATTTTTTCTTTATCCTCCTTAAAAATCAAAAGCAAGACGAATCAATGCGATATCTGCTTTTTCAAATGTCTGCTCTTTCTGCTCCTCTGTGGGCTTTGCACCGTTGACGATCTGGTCCTTGGGTGCAATGGAAACGAAGTGCTCCCATGTATCATAATTCACCGGCTCATTCTTTAAAACGATCTCCACTGTATCCACATCCGGAGTATAGACCAGACGCTCGCAGAATACATCGTCCTTCTTTACATGGATATGCATGGTTCCCAGGCCGCAGGTCAGGCCGCAGCAGCCGTTTTCGTCGGTATCCATGATGGCAGCATCAAAGAAGCTGGAATAGTTTAAGATCCCAAAGCCCACCTGGGCGCCCTGTACCGGCTTCCCGGCCTCGTCCTTTACGCAGACCTTCAGATATTTTGTAACTGCATATAATTTCAGGTTATTCAGGAAAGAAGCCATTCCCACCTTGGAGATGATCTCCTCTCCGCTGATCTCGCCGAAGCAGCGGCTGTGGATCAGCATGGCGCGGCTGGCAGCGTTGGTGAACCAGCCCTTATTTAATACCTCCTCCGGCTCGCAGGCTCCAAGGAAGTGCCATGCGCCGTCGCAGTAGACCTCCACCCAGGCGTGGTTGTCGTCACAGTGGGCCCAGCGCGGTGTGTAGATCTGTCTGGCAGGAATACCGATGGCACGGTATACGTTTACGCCGAAGGCTGATTCCTCGCCGCAGCGGCCGTATGCAGAATAATATGCTCCCAGTGCGGAGATGGTACGGCTGTCGGTGGCCTGGTACATTACATTTTCTGCGTTCCAGTAATTGGCCTCGATGATGGCGTCGTGCATGGAAAGGCTGTTGACACGGTCTGCCAGCAGTCCATAGAAGAATTTACGGCAGTCACAGAGTTCTTCCTCGTTGACACGCACATGAAGCACATAGTTTAAGAAAATGTCCTCCGGAAGATCCTTTGCAAAGGGGGAATTTTCCCTTAAGAACACTCCATGCTCTGCGCAGGACTGGAAGATCTCAAAATCGTAGTTGGCCAGGTCGCTTAAAGGGCTGTTGGCATAGATCCATTTGATGGCGGCGATCACATCGTCGCTTTCCGTCTTTTCTGCCTGTGCCAGTCTGGAGAGGATTTCTTCTCTTTTCTTCTCTCCTGCTTTTTCTAACAGGCGGCTGAACTTTTCTTCCGCCGCTTTCATTGCTTTTTCTGTAAACATCATAGAGTTCTCTCCTGTCTTTTGGTTTTATACAAGGGAAAAGGCAAGTCCATTTCCAAAAGAACCTGCCTTTCCCTTCTGCCCTTCGGGGATCTTATTTACCAAAGGAATGCACGATCTGGGCGCACTCTCTGAATTCCTGTTCGTCTGTCTCCCAGATCTCATACTCGGAAAGGGTGGGAAGTCCCATGGCAACCGTACTCTTTCTGTACTTCATGCCGCTGTCTAAGGCTCCCTTTCTTCCTGTGGTATGGAAAACTACGATTCCAGTATGGTCATGGACTTCCTGGATGTTCCATTTTTTAACACCACAGCCAGCCATGATGTCGATCCGGCCTGCGGCAGCCGCATACACGTCCTTTAACAGACCCTTACCGGCAACCACGTCACTCTGCTGTCCGGACGTATGGATCGTCTTACAGCCCAGCTCAATGGCCTTTTCCAGTGTCTCCATGGGATCTCTGGTCATATCGAAGGCACGATGAAGCGTAACATCCATACCGCCTGCGCAGTCCATCATCCGTTTCATCTTCTCCATATCCAGGTCTCCGTCGGGAGTTAAAGCGCCGATCACAACGCCGTTGGCTCCCAGAAGACGGAACATGCGGATCTCGTCGCACATTAATTCCATTTCCTTCTCTGTATAGAGGAAGTCGCCAAAACGGGGACGGATCAGGATATTTGCTTTGATATGGTCGCAGTCCTCCATTACCTGGCGGAATACGAACGGGGACGGTGTGCAGCCGCCGATGGCTAAGTGAGCACAAAGCTCAAGTCTGTCAGCGCCGCCCTTCCATGCGTTGACGCAGGACTGGTAGGAATCCACACATGCTTCAATTAACGGTTTATTCATTTTATCAGTCTCCTTGTTTCTCTGAATTTACCATCCTATTTCTTATAGAGATGACATGCAACAAAGTGGCCCGGCTCGACCTCAACTCTCTCCGGTCTCTGCTCTAAGCATTCCGGTTTACATTTCTTACACCGGGCGGCAAAGGGACAGCCCTTGGGAAGGTTGATGGTGGACGGGATATCTCCCTCCAGGATGATCCTTTCCTTATGCAGCGTCGGATCCGGGATCGGAACTGCGGAAAGAAGAGCCTCTGTATAAGGATGCAGCGGAGTCTTGTACAGCATTTCCTTGGGAGCGGTCTCCACAACGAAGCCCAGGTACATAACGGCAATACGGTCAGAGATCATCTCCACAACGGAAAGGTCATGGGAGATAAATACATATGTCAGTTTGTACTCCTCCTGGAGCTTATGGAGAAGGTTTAATACCTGTGCCTGGATGGAAACGTCCAGAGCGGAGATCGGCTCGTCGGCGATCACCAGATGGGGGTTTACCGTAAGGGCACGGGCAATTCCGATCCTCTGCTTCTGTCCGCCGGAGAACTCATGAGGATAACGGCTGGCATGCTTATCGCTCAGACCAACGATCTTTAACAGATTGTTTACAATCTTTGCCCTCTCCTCTGCACTCATGTCCGTATGGATCAGGAGCGGCTCCTCGATCAGCTCAGAAACTCTCATACGGGGATTTAAGCTTCCCGCCGGGTCCTGGAAGATCATCTGCATATCCTTACGGATGGGACGCATCTCATCCTGGGAGATATGGGAGATCTCTTTTCCCTGGAACCAGATCTCGCCGGAATCCGGGATCAGAAGATGGTTGATCAGACGTCCGGTGGTGGACTTACCACAGCCGGACTCGCCTACGATGGAGAAGGTCTCGCCTTCGTAAACGTCAAAACTTACGTCATTTACGGCATGAACGAACTTTGTCGGCCTGCCTAACAGAGATTTTCCCACTGGGAAAGTCTTAGATACATTTTTTAATGAAAGAATTACGTTCTTTTCCATAATCTGTTTCCTTACCCTTCCTGTGTCCGCCAGCATCTGCACTTCTGGTCTTCACTGATATCCAAAAGCTCTGGTTCCTGCTCTCTGCACTTGTCGGTTGCATACTTGCAGCGCGGTGCAAAACGGCAGCCAGTCGGCATGGAAGCCAGATCCGGTACGCTGCCCGGGATGCTGGGAAGCACTTTTACGCCCGAACCTAACTTCGGCACGGAAGCGATCAGTCCCTGGGTATAGGGGTGGGACGGAGTGGCAAACAGCTTCTCCACCGGTGCCATCTCCACGATCTTTCCGGCATACATAACGATCACGCGGGTACACATCTCTGCCACAACGCCCAGGTCATGGGTGATCAGCAGGATACTGGAGCCGTCCTCCTTCTGGAGCTTTTTCATCAGGTCCAGGATCTGGGCCTGGATGGTCACGTCCAGGGCGGTGGTGGGCTCGTCGGCGATCAGGAGCTCCGGGTTGTTGCTGAGGGCCATGGCGATCATGACACGCTGGCTCATACCGCCGGAGAGCTGATGGGGATAGTTTTTCAGCACACGCTGGGGATCAGGGATACCGACCTGGGAGAGGATATCGGCCGCTTTTTTTCTGGCCTCAGCCTTGGTAAGCGGGGTATGGAGGCGGATTCCCTCGATCATCTGCTTATCAATACGCATGGAAGGATTCAGGCTGCTCATGGGCTCCTGAAAGATCATGCTCATCTTGTCGCCGCGGATGTCCAGCATTTCCTTTTTGGAGGCATCAAGAAGATTGTGGCCCTGGAAAATGACTTCTCCGTTGGTGATTTTACCCGGGGTATCTTTTAAAAGCTGCATGATGGAGAGGGAGGTAACGCTTTTTCCACAGCCGGACTCACCTACGAGACCGACAATCTCTCCTTTTTTTATATCAAAACTCACATCATCGACAGCGGTGACGCTGCTCTTTTTGCTGGAAAAAAATTCCGTGCGAAGATGTTTGACTTCCAGTAAATTTTCCTGGGACATAAGTTTGCTCCTTTCATCATTTGATCTTCGGATCAAGGGTATCACGGAGTCCGTCGCCGAAAAGGTTGAAGGCAAGAACTGTGACAAAGATTACCAGACCCGGGAAATACACCATATGCGGCGCCACGTTCAGGTAGCTTCGGCTCTGGGAGAGCATTGCTCCCCACTCGGGGTCGGTCACGTTTGCTCCGAAGCCCAGGAAGCTTAAGGAGGAAGCTGCCATGATGGCGGAACCGATTCTCATGGTAAAGTTGACGATCAGGGACTGAATGGTTCCCGGGAAAATATGTACAAACAGAAGACGACTGTCCTTACAGCCCAGACTCTGGGCAACTTCCACATAGAGGGAACCTTTGATGGCCAGGGTGGCACTTCGCATGATACGGGCGAAGCTGGGCACGGTGAAGACCATAACGGCGATAAACACGTTGATGATACCAGGGCCCAGAAGAGCTACGATGGCGATGGCAAGCAGGATGTCCGGGAAACTGAAAAGCACGTCGGAAGCACGCATAACAAGGCTTTCAATGATGCCGCCGTAATAACCGGCCAGAAGTCCGAGGACGGTTCCGAGGGCTGCACCCACAACTACGGAGGAGAGGGAAACGCCTAAGGTCAGGCGGGTTCCTGCGAGAAGACGGCTTAAGATATCGCGGCCGTAATGGTCGGTTCCAAAAAGATGGGCGGCGCTGGGGCCTGCCAGCATATTGGAATAGTCGTAAGCGTCCGGATCATAGGGAGCCAGGTACTGGCCGAAGATGGCCAGAAATACCAGGAAAACAATTACGATAAAACCGGCGACTGCGGTTTTTCTTTTCATGAATTTTTTGATAAATTCTTTGGTTTTGCTGCTCTTGTCAGCAATGATAGTTTCGTCGATAAAATTTTCCTCAAAGGAAAATTCTTTGCGGTCCTGTTCGTTTGTTGTGTTTGACATGGCAATCTTCCTTTCCATTAGTCATAGCGGATCTTCGGATTGATCACGCCGTAAAGCATGTCTACGATCAGATTGATGAGAACGTACTGCAGTGCAAAAATCATCAGAAGTCCCTGGATAACCGGATAATCACGATAGCCGATGGAGTCTACGAGAAGACGGCCAAGTCCCGGGATGGAGAAAATGTTCTCTGTGATAACAGAACCGGAGAGAAGACCTCCGATCTGCAGACCGATGATCGTTACGATCTGGATCAGGGAGTTGCGAAATGCGTGGGAGAACATTACCCAGAATTCCTTCTGACCTTTGGCTCTGGCGGTACGCACATAGTCCTCACGCAGGGTCTCCAGCATGGAGGAACGGGAGTAACGGGCCAGAACAGCCATGATTCCGGTTCCCATTACCAGGGAAGGAAGAATGTAACCCTTCCAGGTGTCAAGACCTGTGGTGGGCAGAAGGCCAAGACGGACGGAGAAAAGCTCGATGCCCATCAGACCCAGCCAGAAACCGGGAGCGGAAAGGCCGGTGATGGCGAAAAGCATTCCGAAGTGGTCGAAAAATTTTCCACGGAAGATCGCACAGAGCACGCCGATGAAGATTCCGAGGAAAGGCGCCCAGATCATGCCCGCGACGACGAGCCTCAGGGTGTAATGCATACGGGATGCAATCATTTCCGTGACGGGGAGATTGGATTTCAGGATTGACCAGATATATCCGGCCAGTTCCAAATCG
>OGCO01000700.1_pt1 | contig 55560 bp, 60 predicted proteins | sample 1570171 | NCBI WGS metagenome assembly OGCO01 (sample SAMEA4370583, study PRJEB24528) | human gut metagenome
GCATATAAGTTGAGAGCGTCACACCTTTATTGGTAGCTCCACCCAAATCGTCCGGGTCATTTACGAAACCTCCCTCCCACTTTAGGATGAAAGGCGCTAGTTTTTCAACACTTGCCATAACTTTCTTTCTTATTATAATTCATCAATTTTCCCCAATAGTCTGAGTTTCAGTCCATCAAAATACATATTCACAGACTGGCTCATAAGCGATACCGTGAAACTATCTGCCTGAAGATACACCTGTTCTGTCATCAGATTGGCAATAGCCTGGTTGTCTTCAAGAGTGGCAACAAAACTAAGCTGCTTGTTTGCATACAGGAATTTCCCAAGAAAAGCGCGCTGTCCGTTGAAGTCGTTGTCTATCATTCTACGGATTTTATTGAGCGTTCCTTCCCGGTTAGTCAGGTGATTTTCCATCCGTATCTTGAGAATATAGTACTTAACAAGCGCACAGCTCCTATCAAGCGTTTCCTTAGTGACTGCTTTAGCTTCTTCTTTGCCGATGGTGCGGTTATTCAGGTCGCTGAAATATCTTGCTGTCTGGTCAGTGGACTGTTTGATCCCTCGTAATAGCTTTTGATTACTGATAATCTGAACTACAAACACTATCAGTAACAAGGCTGTAAACGTAACAGCAAAACCAAACATAACCTTTAAAGCTCCCAAGTCTCCAGCCGCTTCAGCAATTTCAATGGCTGATTTGGAAAGTTTATCCACAGCTTCAATATTTCCTTGTTGTAGTATCATAGTTTCTGTTGTTTGGGTTTTCCATATCCATCACTTTTACTTTTATGGAATTAATCATATCTTTGCGGGCAAGATAGTGTAAGGACACTATCCCGCTCACAATCCCGCCTGACTCGTGAGAGCCGGACGGGATATTTTGTATCACTGTGCTACCAAGTTTGCAGCAATAAAGCTAAGGAACATTTCCTTCGAAACCCTCTCTTTCCCACCTGTGAAGATTGAAGAAAACTCAAAGTCACCTTCATAACCGATAAGCTCGCAGATTTCCGCGTATTCAGCACGGGTAAATTTCGCGTCAAACTTGACATCCTTCTCCCCATGTTTCTTGCGGGCTTCTCCGTATGCTTCTTCCAGTTCTTTGAGTTCCTTGTCGTACTCTTCTTTAGTCTCACGGGTCTTTTCCGCTTTTTCCAGTTCCTCTTTTGTAGGCATCTCCGGCTTCTCAACAGGTTTTCCGTTCTCATCCTTCTGCCCCTTTTTCCACTCTTCAGCGGCTTTCTTTCTGCGGTCAATATTTTCCATCTCCGAGATAGCTTGTGAACGCTCGTCGAAGCCTTCTTTCTTCAAGCCTTTCAATACATCTTCCATGTATTTCTCGTATTCCTGCACCTTGTTCGCATAGGCAACCCTTACAAGCATGACGCTTGCGGCTTCGGATTTGCCGAGTTTTCTTCCTTCGTAAACAAGAGGAATGTTAGCTACGATATTGTTTCTGCTGAAAATTTCATTGTAAGTCATAATTCTATTCGTTTTTAAAGTTCTTGATTGTCGTTTTTGATCTCGTTAATACAGTTAGTCACCGCAGTGGCAATACCTGCCATCTCCGTGAATGGGATGTTGTTCATGTTCAGCTTCAACTCGCCACTCTCCATGTAAGCGTTGACGCTCCCCATCTCACCGTCATTCTTTTTGGTTGCACTCAAATTCAAGGCAACAATTTCTTTACTCTCAGGGTTCTGACGAAAATCACCTGTCATTTCATAATTAGCATCCGTGTATCTTACATCACCGGTAATGCCTCTGTTTGTAATTTCTACCATAATTCTACTTTTTTATTTGGTTAAACAATTAATTTGATTTTAAACGAATGAAGACACTCTATTTTATTAATTAAAGATAGAATATCTCAATTACCTATACCACTATCTTTTATCTACCAATCTGCGCGAAACATAACTAATAAATAATTTGGGGTCGTCGCCAATTAATTTTATAAAATACCCCGGATCGTAAGCTCCAGCCAGACTTACATCTGGATAAGTGCCCCACTTAATAGCTTCACCCGCTCTGATTTCATAGTCTTTTGTATTGGCTGGGATAAATGCACTATCATAATGATACAAATCTCTAATTTTGTAACCATTGGCAGAACTTCCCGGATAATCTCTGTCGTATTGCCAAAGCTCTACTGTGAATCCACCCAATTCAACATCTTTATCACTATCATTCCCTCCTAATACATTATAGAATATTCCGTAATCATCCCAATATGTTGTGCTATCATCAAGGTAGCATCCAATTTCACGAAGTGCATAAAGCAAGATTTTACCATTTCCAATAGGAAGATCGCAAAATAAATCACTGCTATTTACATCACTAGAGGTAAAATTAATCCATTTCTTGTTTTTGCTTAGCACGGGGATCATAGTATAATCTACTCCGGTTTCAAATCCACCACCACTTGCTATTAATGGTATGACAAATGGGTCTTTTTCTGTGTTAAATTTGGACGCTAGTTCAGAAGGATCTCCTAATGGATATTGATTGCATGAACCACTTAAAACTTGTCCGGTACTTGTGTTTACAAATACAGCTGCTAAATACCAATTCTGCAATGAATTTCCAATAATTATATCTGTCAAGAATAAAGAGGGATTATCTTTATTGTACATATAGTACAACCTTAATTTTGGATAATTACTGCCAGAAGGCCATGCACCTTCGTAACTTTCTATAATATATAAAGGCTTAATTGAATCATGCATATATCCCTCAAAATCAGTAATTCTAAAAGGTTCGTTACCTCCTTGGGGTGGAATATAAGACCATCTCTCGCTTTCAGATTTAGAAAGAACATAGTTTGCCATAGTCTGCATGTTACTAGATGTATATACATCTAACCCACATTTACCATCCGCACCAGTAAACCAATTGGCATTATCATTAGGATAAAAAATATTAGCACCAGATGGCACTCCGGGAACAGGCTTAAATCTACTATATTTATTTGTTTTCCCATGATCATCCTTATTTAGATATCCAATATCCCACCATGTTCCTTTGTATTTTCCTACTCCTAAGAGCTTGTATACTTCTTGTGGATTTAGAGGTGCATTGATAATATTACCTTGAAGAGCATAGAATGCAGCAAAATCAAGGGCTGGTGAAACACTCCTTGTGCTCATCATGCTCATTCTACTACCTACTTGAATGTCTCCCGTTGCATAGACACACAATTGCACATCATCCCCTAACAGGATGTTCTCATAGCGGACATCCTGACGGATCACACGGACATCAAGCCAATAGATATCCTTGATTGCCTCCTGGATCTCTTCATCCGTAGCCGTTACAAGAAAACCGCCCTGGGAATGAAGCTTTTCTGTGTCTATATTGCCGATATACAGATTACCATATACGGCAATGACCATTTTTTTTGTATTAGCCATTGAAATTCCCTTTCGCTGAAATATGTTTAGCTGACATGTATGACAATCCATTACAAGTCATTTTCGAAGGATTTATGCACAATCCTCTCATGTGTATTAATCCGGTAGCAACAAGCCGTATTCCCTCGTCTAAGAAAAAGGAGCCGTCAATAGTCAAATCCCCTTCAATGATAAGAGAAGGGTTAGGATAATTATTGGGGTCAACTCTAGATGTGGCACTACCTCCCCTTTTTATACATCCACACTCTTTACAATAGATATCTCCTTTAACAAGCACTGTCAGTTTTTCCATAATACATATTTTTTAGGGTGATATATTTCTGATTCAAATCTTCTATTGTTTTATCTTTCTCTTTATTTTCTTTCTCCAAACGCGCTACTCTCTGCTCCAGATTTTCATGGTGACGTGCAAGAGAAATTAATCCTACCATAGCTGTATGCCCGTAAAACATTGACAAATATCCGTCCTTCTTCTCTCTTACTGAACAGGAAAGCACCTTCTGCCAATATTGCGCACTGGAGCCGACCATAGCACCGGGAGTCCCGTCCTTCCAAGTATATTCGAATGCCGGAGCATTGGCGATATCCTTAACAGGCAGGAAGATGTCACGAACTTTGTTCTTAAGGCGCATATCGGAAGTGTCGTTCAATCCTTTGGACGACATGTAGCCGTCAGAGTACATACCTGTTGTGTTATGTACAACCCCGCTCATGTAAATCTCATCTTGACCGATAGCCAATAATGTTCCATTGGTAGAAAAAAGCTGTATTGCTCCTATTCCAACACCAATACTCAATATAATATTCTGTCCTACATTACTAACAGGAGTATATAACATTTCTATTTGCCCCCAATGATCACTGGTGTCTCCCGGCATCCATATCTTCCTACTACCTTTTCCTGTAAAACTTAGTACTTCGCTACCCGTTGATGATAAAGTCATGGTGGTGGCAGTAATACCTCCGTTATGAGTAGTCTTTCCTGTGAAAGTAGATGTGGTTCCGACACGAAGTTGCTTAGCCACACCAAGACCGCCAGTTACTTTCACTCCTGCCGCAGTGGTACTTGTAGCGTCCGTAGCATTTGAGAATGTAGCTACTCCTGTAACGCTCAAAGTTGATGAGAACGCTCCGGTAGTTGCGCCCAAGCCTCCGTTATGGGTTGTTTTGCCGGTAAAGGTAGATGTCGTTCCTACTCGTAATTGCTTAGCTATCCCCACACCGCCATCGCAAATAATAGAGCCTGTAGTGGTAGAAGTTGAGTCAGTAGTGTTATTGGCGTTCAAAACTCCGGCTACATCCAAAATACCGGAAAGACTGAAAGCACCGGTATGGAACAACTTTCCGGTTGTCGTATCCCATCTTGTAGACCAGTCGGTCTTATTCGTGGATGCGTCTATGGTAGCCTTGTATATACCATAGAACCCGATGTAATCTTTCAAACCTCCGAATGCAACGGCATCTCCGCTATAGGACTTAACCCGAAACAATGCGTGCGCGCTGGCTTCTGTTTGATTTTGATCTCCGTAAATGATATTGGTTCGGGTGGCCAAGGTAATCCAAGAGCTACCAGAATAAGGTACTCTCAACGCTCCACCTGTTGCAAAATATACATTTCCGGCAAACGTAGTATTTCCGCCTACCCGCAACTGTTTCGCAATGCCAACCCCACCATCAAAGACAGCCCCTGCCGTAGTTGTAGAGGTAGCATCGGTAACATTGTTGGCGTTGAGGACACCATTAACGTTAAGAGTGGAACTAGCGGTAAGGACTCCCGTAACAGCAAGCGTTGAGGATAAGGTCGCCGCCCCAGCCACGTTAAGAAGCTGAGTGTAGGTGTTTGACCATCTGAGTGCAGATGTTCCTAAAGATGTGGCATTGGTCGTTCCCGGGATAAGAGAGCCATTTTGAATTGTTAAATCAGCAACAGCTGATCCTACTGTTTGACCACCTACTACAAATGTGATATTACCAGGGGAAGTAACATAATTATAGCTGTCTCTTGAGAAATTCAGATGACCAATAGCTTCCGTATTCTTGATAGTCAAAGTCTTCACAGAACCCGTTCCGGTAACAGCCAGATTTCCACCTGCGGATATATGATTAGCTGCCCATAAGTTCTCTCCGATGGCTACCTTAGGCGTACCATTGACACACCAAACCGCCTGATGTCCCGTTGCCATTGTGCCACCTGTAGTATTATTGGTATGTTTATAGGCAAACCCATACAAGTTACCGAAGTTAGCGCCATCGTCGGGAATCTGATACGCTGTTCCCATTGACCATATATGACCTATCTTTGCTGCGTCATATACACCATACATACCTGCCCTTCGAGTAGAAGTGGAACCCGGGTATACCCTTCCGGAATTGTCTATGGTAAGTCTGTTGTTATGGTTGGTACTTCCTAGAATAACCGCACTCCCTTGCACCCTCATATTGCCTGTTGTAGCCATTCCTATTCCGGTAGTAAGCTGCGAAATAATGGTATATCCCGTAGGAACACTACCAGCGGTATAGGAGGTATAGAGAGTCCATTTGTTTCGTGACCTGTTCTCTGGACGGTATGAAACATAAATTGTATTGCCCGCAGAAGTAGTATTATAATATACTTCCAAATACACCTTTGCAAGAGTCGGATAAGTCGTAGTAGTATCTTTTACTATTCTAACGGTAGTAAATACGCCATTATCTCCGCCTACCTGCGTGATTACAGGTTCGGTAGTACCGTGAGAGGTTGTTACATTAAAGATAAGACCTTTATTGATATTATTACTGTAATTATTGCTTATAGCAAATGTTCCTGAGTAACTTCCGTTTGCCGAAGTATAATCAAAATAGGCAATCCTAATCCATCTCGCAGCCGTACCTGTAGGAGTATAGGAAGCGTCATATTCCAACGGGATATTGGAAGCTCCTATTCCTCCTACCATCTGAGCATTGAGGTTAGTCACCATTGTAGTCGAAGCTACGGTAAGCGGTGCTGTTCCGGTAGCTACTCTGGACTGGAATTGAGTGGCATTTACGGCACCAGTGGTTTGTATAGCCTTGTCAGCATACCAAGTAGAGCCATTCCAATACCATCTGGCATCTCCCACAGAATTGTAAAGTCCTCTGTTTACCGCGCTATTCTGAAACCATCCATTATCACAAAAATAATATCCAGTCGCTTTAACATTACCTGAGACATGCAATCTTTGTGTCGGGGCAGTCGTTCCAAGACCCAAGAAACCGTTAGGTTGCAAGAAACGGGCTACCTCGGTCGTTCCTACATTAAATATAATAGAAGTACTAGCAGCGGATTTTACATACAAAGTAGTGTCACTCTGTATATTACGGGAAAATACAGTATTTGCAACAACCGAAGCGGTTCCGATAGAATAAGTGGCTGTAGCTCCTGTAAAACTGATGCTACCTACATTTGACAAACTACCGCTCACATTAGCCGTCCCGTTGAAGCTCTGTCCCCAAATAGTTCTGGCAGTGGTCAGCTTAGCAGCACCACCGGAAATGGATATGCCCCACGTTCCCGAAGCTCCTGTTCCCGTTTTAGAAGGAGCGTAGTCATTATAGTTGGCGGCATGAAGGATATTGTTTGCCTTATAGGTAAGCTGAGTGGAGGACACGGTTAAGTTATTTGAAGTTGTCCACGGTGTAGCCGTCCAGCCGATATAAGCTCTAGGACCAGCATTATCCGTAGTAAAGACACCTATACCAAATTGCAGCGCCGCATAATCGGCAGTGTACCAATGAGAACCTGTAGCATTGCTACCCGAAGCGTTATTTACACGCTGAATAGAAGTATTAGCCATCCTTTGTGATACCGTCCACGTCTTCTGTGCCGTGATATTCTGAGCCGTATTGGTGGTAACATAATTAGCCAAGCTCTGATGGGATGTCAAGAACGTTGTCCCTTTCGTTACGGTAATCGTTGTACCGGATTTGGTAACGGCTGTAACGGCATTTCCCGACCCTGTAGTGGTCACGGTGAGTGCGGAACCGCCTTCTAGAGATTTTACACGGGTATTCAGGTCATTACCCAGCTTGGCCGAAAGCACGTATCCGGCTTTGTCCGCTGTGTAGTCGCTCCATGAGTCCAAACGGTCATAATCACTTCCTCCGCCTCCGCCACCTGTACCTGTGGCGAGTCCCATAGAGGAGAGGAAGCCCACAGCGTAAAGGCCGGCAGCAGTTCCGTCTGTCTTGGCTACTTTAAGGGCGTTGTTGGCACTATCGTAAGATATGCGGATAGGTCCTATATCAACATGAGTAGAGAAGTTTCCTGCCGTTGCAAAAACATTAGACCAACGGTTAGAAGCACCACCGGAAGTAAATGCATTGTTGGTATGCGGATAAAGATGCCCGTTGACGTTTATCCTTGTGTTGAAATAGAATGGAACACTGGATTGGAAATGTGCCCATGAACTATTTTGAGAACCTATCTGGACAGTATTACCATTAAGCGTAGATTTCAAATAGCCCGCTGTAGATGCTATCGTTCCAGTTGCTGTTACTGTAGATGAGAAGGTGGCAGCACCGGAGACGTTAAGTAGTACGGAGAACATATTTGCCCAGCGGGCATCACTCTTTCCATTTGTCAATGTATTATTCCCTCCGGGATATATATTACCAGCAGTATCCATGCGAAGCCCCTTGGCATTGTCTCCACCTCTGGTAATATACAGGACATCACTAATACGATAAATACGTGCGGTTGTACCAGAACCATCATACAGACAGAAGCCATTAGTTGCACTATTGCCTATTACATTAACGCCGCCTGTCATAGTGGTATAATTATATCCGAAGTGCCCTGCACCTGTAGTTATAAGCTTGCCCGTTACTGAAGTGTCTCCGAAAAACTCGTCCATTCTGGCAGGCGTAACAATGTTGGTGTATCCGCTCTCCGAAGTAATCAGGGATATGGTAGAAGTTCCTCCCCAAAGAGTTTGGTTACTATGTCCTGTACAAATTGTTTTCAGATATACTTTTGGATAAAGCCATGTAGTAGTAGTATTCCCTAATAGAATAACACATTTACTACCATTATATCCTAAACGTACACCCTTATTATAAGCACCCTTTGTATGGTATCCAATGTTCACCCATCCGGCTTTAGTAGTATCTCCACCTCCATTATAATTATATGCACCAATTGTAATGACAGACGCATTTGTCGCAGTACTATATTCATATACCCATATTTCATAAGTATTCATACTGCTAATCCATCCATTCGGTAATGTAATGCAGATAGTCCCTTTTGCCGGATTACCAGAATTATCCATATAAGATAAGAAGCTGTTGATACGTCCACTTCTTGCAACTACACTTTCAACTCCAGTTAATGTGCCGATGACATTGGCGGAACCGTTGAAGGATTGACCCCATAATGTACGGGAAGTTTGCAGAGTAGTAGCTGTAGTAGCATTACCTGTTAAAGCCGCTTTTATTGTAGCTGGTAGCTTCAAGTTCACATTCGCACTACCGTTAACCGATGTGGTAACGGCTGTCCCGGTTCCGTCAGAATTGACTATTCCTATCGATCTTGCCGTACCCCAGGTAGCGGTAGTGATGTTGGCCGTACCGTTAAAACTTGTACCGTTTATTGTTCGGGCTGTCTGCAACTTTGTCGCACTGGCTACATTATCCGTGATATAAGCTAACTTGTCCCATGCAGACCAAGTTGTACCGTTATAAAATCTTGCTCTAAAATCACCAGCAGAATCAAACATCAGATGTCCAGTATATCCACTAGCGATTCTCCATACCATCAAACCGTAAGCACCTACACCAGAAGGTACATTGGTTGTGGTATTACCTCCACCCGCATAGTACAACTTGCCGGAATAGTTCGTGTAGGTATAACTGTTTAAGTCTTGATTGGTTAACTCTGTTGTTGTTAATCTTGGTGCAGTTCCAGTAATAGATACACCTAATGTTGTAGAACATGCCGTAATAGTACCTGCATTCATGTACACAGGCAGAGTCGCAGAACCCACAGTAGCACTCATAGCCGTAGGAGTCCCGGCATTCAAGTAGATACCTTTTGCCGTGCCTCCTACCGTGGAAGTACCTATCTTGGTAATAAGCGACGTATAGTTACCGGTATGAAGAAGCTGTACAAAACTACCCCATACCATCTTAGAGCCATCTCCGTAGCCTGTACGTAAGTATAATTGATTTAAGCCCGCTGCGCCCGTTGCATGAAACAAGTCCAGTACCGCCTGCGATGAGGATAAAGTGGAAGAAACACCTCTTTGTATCCGAATCACATGGCCATAATCAGACGGATAACCTGTATCAGTAGAAGAGGATACCTGATTGTAATATAATCCTGCATTTGTCATTAAGGTATTAGCTACCGCTGCCGCCTGATTAAAGTAAAGTCTCTTTGAGTAACCGGTAACATCTATATTCCAAGTACCGCTTGCTCCCGTTCCTGTCTTGGTAGGGGCGTAAGAGTTGTAGTTGGCGGCATGAAGGATTGAATTACCTTTATAAGTGAAAGAAGTCTCAGATACCGTTAAGCTATTTGCAACACTCCATGGTTCAGAGGTCCAGCCGATAAATCCTCTCGGAGAGGCGTTGTTTGTAGTAAAGCAACCAATGCCAAATTGAGTGGCTGCATAGCTCTCTGTCTTCCAATATAATCCTGTAGCATTGGTCGTTGATGCGTTATTAAGATAATGAAGATTATTTTGTCCCATCCTTATGGATGAAGAGAACGTCTTTTGTCCGCTGATTGTCTGGGCAGTGGATAAAGTTACATATTTACCATCTGCCTGAGTCTTTGTATAAGCGTCAGTGATTCCATATCCAGACAAAGTAGTCGGTTTATTGGTTAGCGATCCGAATGCGAGGTCCCCTTTGGTCACGGTAATAACAGTACCGGACTTGGTGACATCCTTCACTACCGCACCAGTCCCGGATGGGGTAACGGTAACAGCCGCACCATTTTCAAGGCTTGTGACGCGGGTATTCAAGTCATTCCCCAATCCTGCGGATAAAACCCATCCAGCCTTGGACGCATCATAGTCAGTCCAAGTATCTAAGCGGTCGTAATCCGAACCGCCACCACCTCCGCTAGTTCCGGTGTTCAATCCCTTTGAAGAAAGGAACTGGTCGGTATATAAACCGTACTTGGCTTTGATGGCATATACTGGAGCCGATGTAGTTCCGATGTTTACCTTCTCAAACAGATCATCAAACGTGGCTTTGGTCAAGAAGGTTGTACCCTTAACAAGCGTCAGTGTGTGACCTGAGAATGTAGCACTTGTGATGGCATTTCCACTGCCACTATAAGCAACTGTATTAAAGCCGTCAGTTATGCCGAAGCCTGATAGTGTGGTAGGATTGCTACCGGATGTAACACGTCCATACGCATCAGTAGTAACCTTAAAGTACGTTCCAGCCTTGCCTACGGCTTTAATATCCAAGACACCAGAGGATGCCATATTGAGCGTTGTCCCTACCTTTACACCTCCAAGGACGGAAGCGGATGCTGTAGGTAACGTATAGGTGTAAGTGGCATCAAGAACTCCGTTCTCGTCTATACTCAGACGGTCTCCCACCTTTATACCTCCCAGTGTTGTAGTAGTGGCCACTTTGAGTGAAAGAGTACGGTTAGCCGTTAGATTTCCGCCACCGGACAGACCTGTTCCGGCTGAGATTGTAATAGCTTTGAGTGCCGCAATAGCCGTAGCGTTCGCCTTGCCTTTATCCCCCGCATAAGCGGTGTTGGATGTTTCTCCCAAAGCAAGGGACGGAGAAATCTCTACATAAGTGGTTCCGCTCCAACGGTAAGTCAGGTTCGTGTCAAGTGCTACGTAAATCTTTCCACTCTCGCCCGTCTTCGGGAAAGCGGAAAGACTGGCAGCTTCAATAACATCATCCACATAGGATGGCAGATAAGAAGCCGGAATAAGTCCCTCTGTAAGTTTTGGAAAGTTACCATCCACGTAGGATTTCAAAGCAAACCCGCTATCATTGCTGAGTTCGCTTACCTTTGTCGGAACGGTTATGTTGATAGTCTTGGCAGCGGAGTTAGGTGTATATGTTCCAAGGGATGTACCGTTCTTTTGAAGGGTCAGCCCGTATATGGTTTGGTGTGATGTCAAGAAATTAGCCTTTGTAAAGACTACGCTGTTCCCGGTCTGGGTAAAGCTAGCCAAACCGTTTCCTGTCCCGGTAGTAGTCAGGGTAATGGACTTGCTTTCCAAGGACTCTACACGGGTGTTCAGATCCCAGCCTAACCCGGCAGACAAGACATAGCCAGCCTTTGAAACGTCATAATCACTCCAATTATCCAAACGATCATAGTCGCTACCGCTTCCTCCGCCACCGGAATTAGGGTTAAGTCCTTTGGAAGACAGATATTGTTCAGTCCACAGTCCGACTTTTGCTTTGATGCTGTCAATAACAGTGGAAGTATTGTTAACGGCAATCTCGTTTCCATCCGCATCCATGGCACCGAACAGGCGGGAAAGGAAGGTCTTGGTCACATAGCGGGTGTCAAGAATAGTAGAAAAGTTACTTTCGTCTATAATTCTCATCCATCCCGTGGCAACGCCATTATTATCTATCCTGCGCTTATACAGGTTGTTATTACTTCCAAATCCTATTTGTCCGGTATATCCGGCAGCTATTCTCCAAACCATCAACCCGTATGCGTCTGACGGAAAATTTACGGTAGTATTATCACCGCCCGCATAATACATCTTCCCGCTATGGTTCGTATAGGTTAAATCATTCAAGTCTTCGTTAGTTAACGGAGCTTGATATAATCGTCTGGAGCTTCCCGTAATAGATATTCCCCATGTACCGGTAGCATTGCTTCCGTCAGTATTTGCCTTTCCGTCCAAAGCGGTCTGAAGTCCGCTTATCTTGGAGATGGCAAGAGTGGGGATATCCGAAGCGGCAAGAGTAGTTCCCGCAGTAACTCGGCCGTAGGTGTCTACTGTAACCTTCGTATAAGTTCCAGCCGTGGCTATGCCTGATTTCAGGTTAAGTACACCATTGGCAATAGCCAAGGTTGATCCGACTTTAACCCCGCCTAGTACAGAAAAGGAAGCAGTGGGAAGGACATACTTGTTGGCTCCTGCCTCTATGCTGTTAAGCTTATTCAGGAGAGTGTCTGTAAAATCATTCGCAGAAAGGCCTTTACCTTCAACCTTATCAACCTTTCCGTCCAAAAGACCGTTTACCCAAGATTGGGTGGCATAACCGGCAAGAGAAGGTATGTCGGATTTCTTAGCGTAATTGTTTGTTGTAAGGTAGTCTGCCAATTGAGACTCGTTCAAGCCGATATCGCTGAGATTAAGGCTTTCCCAATGCGTTGCTCCCTTGCGCTGCACCATGATACGGTCAACCGTCGGAATACCATCCGCCCATGATCCGACATTGTTCAGATCTCCCAGCGAGGAAGCGCCTCCGGTTCCACCGCCTGTACCGGTATTAACACCTTTGGAAGAAACATACGAATCGGAGTATATACCTACCGCCTCTGAATCATAATCGGCAGGATGCAAGCCTTTATTCGCGGTATCCCGTACAAACCACCGCTGCATGGCCTTGTCAAACTCCGTAGCGAAGTCCGATTTGCTGACCTTCTTGTCAAGCGCATCCTGCAAGCCTGTGATTTTCGAAATGCCGAGGGCAGGAATATCACCGGCAGACAAGGAGGAACCGGCTGTCACACGGCCGTAAATATCCGTCGTCACTTTCGCATAGGTGCCGGCAGTCATCACTTCAGGCAGATTAAGAACACCAGTTGCGGAAACGGTCAGTGTAGAGCCGATCATAACGCCACCCAGAACGGCAGCTTTGGCTACAGGAAGAATATATTTGTTAGCGCCTTCTGCTATTCCGTTCAACTTCTTAAGAAGGGCATCAGTGAAATTGTTTTGTGATAATCCCATGCCGGATACCTTATCCACCTTATTTCCAAGTGCAGTGTTCACCCATGACTGTGTAGCATAACCATCCAAAGACGGTATATCACTTTTTTTGGCATAATTATTAACTGTCAGATAGTTACTTAATGCATCTTCATCCATTCCTGCTTTTGCAGCGTACCACTTGCCATCTGAACCATAAGTTAATACCTTCCCAACTTCCGCCCCAAGCACACCGGTTCCGTTTGCATTTTGAGCAACATCATTCAATTGATACAGTGCTGTAGCCCCTTCGCCGCTACCACCACCGACATTCGGATTAAGTCCCTTTGATGATAAATACTCATCGGTCCACAATCCGAACTTAGCCTTAATGGATGTAATGACCGCTTCCGTATCATTAATGGATACCTCTGAGTTATTATCTCCAATAAAGCCAAATACTTTCCCAAGGAAAGCGACATCTACTTTCTTTGCGAGAGCTGTGTTCAGTGCCGTAGTCGTTACATATCCACCTAGTTTACTGTTTATCTCGCTCTTTGTATAAGCATCAGCGATACCATATCCGGATAATGTTGTTGCTTTGTCAGCTTTTACAGCCAGCAACTCTGTTAACGTAGATGTTTGAGTCTGGCCTTCCAAGAATGATTCAAGTTCTTTCCACTTATTAATTATGCCGTCTGTATCTGTACCGGTAAGGAAATCATTAAGCTTATCAGAAACGACCTGCAATGCGGAAGACGTTGCATAGCCTTGGTTCTTAACCCATGATTGCGTTGCATAGCCACTTAAAGCGTCTGAGGTTATATAGTTTTTGCCCAGTACCCAACTTTCAGTCGCATAACCTGAGAGTGAAGGAATATCACTCTTTTTGGCATAGTTGTTATCTGTCAGATATTTGCCTAAAGCCGTTTCGTCCAGCCCGACCGCGTCGGCAGCGTACCATTTACCGTCAGTCCCATAAGTCAGAACCTTACCTGGCCCTGCACCGAGAACACCACTCCCGGAGGAATTCGGTGACACGTCATTGAGCTGGTATAGGGCGGTTGCACCACCTTCACCACTGCCGCCACCTGAACCTGGATTTAAACCTTTTGAGGATAAGAATTCATTCGTCCATAAACCGACCAAAGATTGTACACTGGTAATTCTTTCTGGGTTTTTTGAATCATCCTTGTGGATTACAAATATACTGTCCCAAACCGACTTGTCGAGCTTCTTTCTATATTGTCTTAATAACTCGCTTTGGGAAGAGAAATTATTGTTTACCGAAGTCTCCACTTCGCTTATCTGACCTTGTATTCTGTCAAGGGTACTTGCTGTTGTCTCGTTGTTAAGTGTAACCTCAAAAGTAGGGATTAGCCCTTCTCCCTCTTTTATGGTAAGAGACTGAATAATTATATTTTCGTTGTTTATCCCTATTTCTTGATCATTCACAGTAAGGCGTTTACCTTCCATAATATCATTATAGAAGTTCACATTTCTTGCCATGAAAATCTCGTCCACTCCCACGTTGTAGGAATAATTGGTAGTGCTGTATTTAGCAAGATATTCTTTCGCTCTTGCAAGAAGTCTGTTCTCCGCATCCCGTATATATTCTTGCGGCATAAGGATATTCAGCAACACGAACTTGTCCCCGGCTTTCATGTTCCAATCCTTGTTAGGAACAGTGAAATTCCCCGTGTCTCCTTCTTCAAGTGTGTTTCTTCCAAGTGTAAGGGTATAACTCTCGTCTGAGGCTTTTTCTATCTTGGTTATATTGAAAGTATATCCTTGCAAAGAGCCGCTTTTCATAGACAGCTGGGCTTCATTGGTAGTAAGGCTATCACTCAGGTCAAACCCCAAGTCATACAATCCTACAGTAAAAGTAGGTTGCGTGTCACTTGTTATAGCACTTACGCTTTTTATTTCATCAATAGCCTGCCCTGCGGAGTTCTTCATCCCCGTAATAGACGGGTAAATGTCATCGTAGGTTATAACCCCTTCACGGATTCCATATTTGGCTATGGCTTCTTCAGAAGCGAGCACATAATCCGTTTTTCCGTCAGTCTTAAAACTGGGAAGCATTAATCTGAGAGGAGAAAGCGCATAGTTTGTCGGAAGAACACTATCTTTCCATTCCGGAAGTTTAGGATAGCTGTAGTCAAGGTTTCTTGTTCCACCGTATGCACGCAATTTAGTAACAACACCAGTATCGGTGTCGGAAATTCTTTCTATCTCATACAGCCCTTTACCTTTTCCGTATTCAAATACATTGTCAACCACCGGCTCTTCCCCGCCAATGGTAACATTTCTTCCCTTTACAAAATAATTAAGCTTGTATTCCGTGTTTATAATAGAAAGGGCATCCCAACAGTTTTGGTTACTCATTGAGATGTTTTTCTCCTCACTCTCCGTACCTTCTGCAATGGTAATGCTCCATGTGCCTTTGCCGTACATTGCATCCAAACAAGCCTGGATTCTCTCAGCAAGATACTTCACACCTCCTGTAAACTCTACAGTAAGAGGGGTAGGATATACTATTCCGTTGTCTCCTGGCACAATATTTCTCATCATGCACCGTTCAAGCTCGTACTTCAATGATACAAACCTAAGTTCATACTTATACTCACGGCTTGAAACCTTTTTTACAGTAGGAAGTAGTTCTAGTTCAAAGCGTTCCCCCCTGTAATTTATATAGTCAAAAACATTGAAATCTATCTTTTTTTCAGAAGAAAAGGTAGCGATTACAGAACGGTCTCCCATAACAGTACCGCTGTATTCAAGTTTGTGTAGTACACATCTTTCAGTTTGTCCGTCTTTACTATATACTATCCAACCCATATCGTCAACTCCTTACAACCAAATTTTCAACAACTGTACTGCTACCTGCCTTATAACTTGGAATAATCCTTGTTTTCGGATCGCATACGTGCAGTTCCATATTAAACTCAAGAATTTCACTGTCGTCTCCCTGCCACAATTCCGTATCGCTTATTTTCGTCAGATATACGTCCTGCCTTCCCGTATGGGTCTTAGCATTGTATATCTTCAACCGTGAACCATAATTATCTGCTCCAGTAAGATAGTCAAGCAACATCTCCAACTTATCCATAGCCGTGCCTTTTGTTCCCTCGTAGCATACACTTATTTTAATGTCATACGCTTTTATAGGTAGAGTATCTGGAACGAATATGTCTTCACCGTCTTCGTCTGCCCAGTCACGCTTTGGCAAGTCTTTCACATCACCCGGAGAAGGCAACGGGAAATCTGTACACACCATCCCGAAATTATCGAGAAGGTCTTTAACAGGTGCATCAGACTTCATCTTCTGGAATAATATGGAATACGGTTCGTTCATTTCCTTTGATAAAAAAAGAGCCTGAAACGAGAACAACAGCTAATGTTGTCTCATTTCAAGCTCTTATGGCTTTATGGCATATAAATGAATTGATACTTCATTGCAAATATACCAATTTTTATTATATTATCTACAAAATAATAGAAAATATAATAAGAAAACGCTCAATTATATATGCGGTAATATCCGCATGTGTAAACATTTTGCTTTTTCACCTTCCGATTCCTTTGGTTTCTCCAGCTTGTCTATCCTTTCGTTGGCAATTTCTAAATCCTCAGATAGGCGCAACAGTTGCTGCATAAGCATCCTGTTCTGTCTTATAAGTATTTCTATCTTGTTTTCCATAATGTTAATTCTTTTAATATAAGTGAGTTGATACGTAATAGTTTTGCTCACCTTATTTATAAGGCGAGCAGAACTAATTTATACATGTTCCAATTATAAGTCTAAAATGCTATCTTAAAAATAGACACTTCTAAAAAGTTGAAATCAATCATATTCTTTACGTCTTTATGAATTTGAGACAATTCTTCTGTATTATCACAGAACATATTCATTGATTTTATTTTTTCAATTGTTTTCTCTATAAAAGTGCAAATAAGATAAATGTAACTATCTATTATATCAGCTTCATTTTGCTTTACCGCTTTATTTAGAGCCTTGTCTGCAAAATTCATTGGAACCATATTCCCGTCTTCGTCTTGCTTATAAGTGGTAATTTCTTTCCCGAAACATTCTTTGAAAAAATCAGATAAAGACATGCTTGCGTTGGCTTTCAAACATGAAACCATATACTGTAAATCAGCGTAAGTAGTTTCTCGTACAATGTCCCTGCAATCATCTTGTACCATTTTACCAAGAACTGTATAAAACTTCAAATCATCCTCAGTTAGATTTAAAGTTCTTATACTTCCGTCCTCATTGTAATCAGTTTCATCACCTCCATATTCTTTAATAGATTCAAGTCTTTTTGAACAAGCGTAAAACTTCCATTTCCCCTCGTATTCGGAAAAATATTCATTAAGCATATCATCCCACTCATGAAACCTTAATATCACATTATGAAACCATAATTCCCATAAACAACTTTGATAGAATCTGTCTGCATTACTTTTCCCATTCTCTTTATTTGTATCATTTGCATCCTCAAAAGTTCTAGGCACAAATAATATCTTTACTGTATTGAGTTCGCTAATTACTTTATTCAAGAAAATAGCTAAAGGGCAATCTTCTTCTACTCTGCACATAAATTCATAAAACGGAGTTCTTGCGTTTCTTTTCATAATCATGCTCCTATTAATGTTTTAAACTTATTCAAGAAATACACTTGTCCTTTCCCGGTCACATAGCATGTATGCTTTATAAAGGTTGGATTACCTCCTTGCGTTATAGCATTCTCTGTTACAAAGAACAGATACATTTCCGCAGCCCTTTGCGTAGGGGTATAATCAAACAGATATTTATTCTTTGACTTACTCCATCGCTTATGGCGAATAAGATATTTATTTTCCACAAGCCAATCATACAGTCTATATTCTCCAATGGTATATCCGTTTTGAGTTATCAGTTTGGCAAGGTCACGGACAAGAATATTGGTAGGAGCATTCTTTACACATTCTGTAAAAACTACGGCAGGCTTTGTTCCCTCTATGATAGCCCGATTTTCTTCTTCCTTCTGTTCAATCAACTTTTGTTGTTCTTCTATTTGTTTGGCTTGATTGGCTGCAAGCATCAGAGCTTCACTGAATGATTGGGGAACATTGTATTGGGGCTGCAATGAATAACTGCCAGTCTTTCGGATTGATGGAAGCACATCGTAACATACCCAATCTTGAAATTCTTCTGCATCGGGAAGATGTGACTTCATTATAAGTTTGTTCATGCAACCCTCAACTCCATACTTCATAGGCTGCATAACTGTTGTACCGTGTTGATTTACAGTGGGGGTTTCCAAAACAGTAACCCCCTTCTTGCAATGGTCTATTACCGCTTTTGCTGGATTGGAATAACCAAGTGCTTTTGCTATGTCTGAAAGACATAACAAAATTGTGCCATCTGCTAATGTAGCGGTTCTAATTTTACCAAACTTTGGGTGATTGAAAATATTAATTTCACTCGTCCCATGAACTGACATACCTAATACAGTAACATTAGTACTGTTTGAGTAACTTCTATTTGTATTTTCCATTTTATTCCTATATTAAAAATGAAAGGGCAAATCCCGATGAAGCCTAATGTGGTTGTCTGCTCCAAAGGGAAATGCCCAATAATATCTTTATTCCAGTCGTTCGACAACCACGAAGAACGACTAACAACGTTGTTTCTGCTCGCTAAGTTAAGTAAGAAAATTAAATTATGCAATAGACTGTCCAATATTTAACTTATTGATTATCTGATAAATAAATCAATTAATCAAGCAATTAAGTAAGTAAAATTACGCACACTGATTGCGTGCAACATACTCCTGACAGGGTATATTGCACCTTTATAATCTTTCCTGTACAACTAACTAAGCAAGTAGATTAACGTTGGTTAAATCCATCTTGCAAGTTTCACAAACGGATATAGGAACAAATGGAAAAGATAGAGGATTAGAACCGCACAGAAAGGTATAAAACCTCTTCTGCGTTTGATACGTTGGAGCATCTTCTTCTCTTTGAGAAGGATGCAGACTACCGCCTTTTGGTAGGAGGTAGGGAGATAAGTTAATTCTTTCATGACTGTAAGCATTTAAGTCATTATAGGAAACAAAAAGCGGTCTCCATATACGCTGCTTACAGTCCAACATACTTCGTCCCGAAGAACAAAATAATGACTACGTATAGGAAACCGCAATATCTTAAAGTATGGGTATAAAAAATACCCAACCAAAAGGATGAGCAATTAACCGCTGCCCTGCGAGACAATAAAGTTTGTCGAACTGTAAGCGTTGCAAAGATAAGCATTATCTTTTAAAATGCAAACTCTTTCATAAAAAAATCAGTAGGCTATATATTCTACAAATTACTTTTTACCATTATAATAAAATTTAAGTTTAAACTTGTAATCTATTATTTTATTACCATATTTTATTGGTATAATAATACTTGTAGTACTATAACCTTCCCCTGTCTTTTTCCAATCCTTCTTCATGTCTTTTTTATAATACAAAGGAAGCATTGTATTGCTTAATATTTTTTTTGAAGAAGTAATACTTCTCTTTACACTTTTTTCGTTTGAAATTACGACCTCATCTTCTTTCTTTTCGTTCATCAATAGCCTACTATCATCATCAAAAACAACCTTACCTCCATTTAGTCTTGCATTCTCCCATTCTATATAAATTCGTTCGTTCATATTATTTGTAACTTCAACGCCAACAAAATACTCTTCTGGATAAAATTTAAATTTAGTTATGCTATCCTCATATACGCAGTCTTTCGATTGATTTGTATCTGGTTCAGACAATACACAAAGGACGCTTCCATTATATTCAACAGATACTTGAGCAAATAATCCAATGCTGATAAATATCAGTACCATAAATATAAATAACTTTTTCATACCATGAAACTTTTAAGGTTAATACTTTTACAAAAGTACCCATTCTGAAATAACTAACCAAGAAAGCAAGTCATTTTCTGCAAAAATATCCATATTTCATTTTATGTAGATAGAATTGTTACCTCAAAATAGCCACACACCCAATCACAAGAGCTGTCAGAGCAATCAGTGCAGTTGCAATGCCGGCTATTGCAGCCCACTTGCTCCAGTTGATAGGATTTCCCAAACTTGAATTATTGAATACATAATTCCTTCCGATAGATGATAACTTTATAGAAGCTATTTTCCCGTTCGTAAGAAAAGTACATTTTACAAATCCTAACTTTCGCAATGTTCTTGCAGCGTCCGTATACGCATCATACGAAATATCAGAAGGAACATCCGTTCTACCTGCGTACAATTCCTTAAGTACTTTCTTTTCGGTTTTAGTCAGATTTATCCGTTCCATATTATTATCCATTTATTAATTATGAGCAACTAAATGTCTTTCTTCAAAAACCTTATCCATATTTCCTATATTTGCAGTCGCTAAACTTAAATAAAAGAAAATATGGAATTAAAGGATTTTATCAAAGGCGTTGTAGCTGATGTTACAAATGCCATCAAAGAATGCCAAGACGAACTTGACAATGGAGCTATCATATCACCCACCAACGGGAAAACGGAAGACGACGTTGACACCAACAAAGGGAAACTGCGTATTTCAGAAATAGAATTTGAAGTTTCTGTTTCCGCTTCATCATCCAACGAATCCGGAGGAAAGATAAACGTGCTTTCTGCCATTATCAATGGAGGGATGAACTGTGAAAATAACAACTCAAATGAAAACGTGTCAAAGGTCAAATTCTCTATACCTGTTATTTATCCCCCTTTTGGTGTTCAGAAGAGGAAGTCTGGTTCTGGTCTTCCACGCTACGTGCATCGTTAGGATTCTCCATATCGTATATGCCGTTAAACACCCTTACTGTTTCATCCCAAGCATAATAAATCAAATCATTGCTGGGATGATTCATGTACCCTTTGTATATTTTCCAAAGAAGCCTTCTGTAATACCAACGTCTGAAAAACGCAACAATCTTTTTCATAAGCCATACCCTTTCTATAAAATATCCCCCGGCTTTCTGTTCCGGGGAATATTGGCTACATTTGCAGCCGGATTTTAAAACAACGTTATTTATGAACCAAAATGATTTATTTCAAACTTTCCTTATCAGCGATTTCTATATTGCACCGCTTCGTTAAAGGGGCAGAACATTATGTCAGATGTGACGGTTCCGCTCCGAAAGATGCCTCCGAATCGGACTTGTCTTTCATGAAATCAATCCTCGACGGAATGAAAAAACGTCAAGGTCTCGGATAGGCTTTGTCAAATCACGAAGGCTGGTATTCATGCTTTTTATGGCTTCCAGCCTTTCATCAACCCTTTCCTCTGTTTCCAATTCATTGTCAGCCCTCCAAAGCATCAAATCATGCGTTTCAGATATAATGGTTTCAAGGCTAATGATAAATTCATTGCATTGCCTACGTAATTCAAGCTCTTTCCTTTCGCGGGAATTCAGTTCTTCGTTACTCATACCCTTGTTTCTTTTTCGCAAATATAGCAATAATATATATAAAATCTAATATATTGTAGAAAATATAAAAGATAAAGGTTAATTTCTTCCCTCTCTCACCATTGCATCTCCGTTCACATCCACCTCGCAGGAGAGGCTTTTCTTGTACACATATACCTTTGAGCTACCACTTTGCTTTACGTTCACTTTGGCATTGTTATAGACCGACACAAATACCTTAGACATTCCCGATACATCAATAGAGACATCGCAATCATGCCTTACATACAGTCTTGCAGCCGCAAATCCATCAAAAGAGATATTTCCGGTACAGTTACCGTTTATCACCCATGTACCGCTTTCTCCATTGGTGATATTGACTATCTCGTCCACGAAAACAAGATTATCGTTCAATACCTTTTTGTCAAAGTAAGCCTTTATAAACTCCTTATTGGGGAAATCGTGAAGTTCAAAGCAAAAGTCACTGCCTTTCTTCCACATCTTAATTAGTTCGTCCTGGGTACGATCTTTATCCCATTCACTCTTCCATTGTTTGCAGAGACCAAGCTCTATAGCCCGGTCTCTAAGTTTCTTGTTAAGTTCGTTCATAATATCGTTTTTAAATTATAACTTTGCATAAACATTTAATTTTAATAATATGGAAAAAATTATTTTAGATTTCGGAGAAGATAAGGTTATAATACCTAATTGCTTATCAGACCGTATGTTGTTTTTAACCAATGGAATGAGAGTAATGCACAATGGAGAGTATTACTTAACTGGAGAAAAAACAGTTTTAGGTCTTGACGAATACGCTAAAGAGTATGCCTCATGGGATAATAATAGCGAAATAAAAAACAACATATCATTACATATTAAAATGATAAAGTGTAATGAATAGATAAAGGGTGGGATATTCCCACCTTTTTTAATGGAAATAGAACCCCCTATCTTTAGACTGCTTGGCTGAATGTACATCATCCCTCAATTCGGAAACCTCTTTGAGGATTGCCTCATTGCTTTCTGCCGTTCTTCTCGTACTTTCTTCTATCGCATTCAGTTGTCGCAACTGAGCCTGTGCTATAACGCTCATCTCTGGAAAATCATCATTGAAGAATTTTTCCTGTAACATACGCTTCACGCTAACATCCTGTCGCATGGCATTCAAATATGATCCGAGTAAATTAGCGGTATCTTCCGTAGTTCCCTGTATTTCTTTGGACATACCGGAAGTGTCGCTTTCTCCTGTAGCTGCCAATGCGCCTCCAGTAGCCTTATCAAATGCTTCAAGGAATTTTTGTGAAGCATCCAGCATGGCATTACCCTCTGTATCAAAGAAATCTTTAATAGTAGAAGCTGCAAGCTCTGTATTATTATTCAAATCTTCAAAGGATTTGAAAACACCACCATTTCCATTTTCGTCACCGAATAACTTTTGCTGTAACTTCTCCATCATTGGTGCAATAACCAGATTCTTCAGAATGGAATTAGCCACATTTTTCATAATGTTGTTCACTGCATCATCAAAAGCCAATGCAGCATCTTCTCCGTTTGCGAACGCATTAGTGAGTGCATCGCTTATCTGACCTGCCCAATCATCAAAATCTATCGCATACAGTTCTTTAGCTAAATCTTCAATAAAGTATCGTATCTGACCGTTCAACTCATTTATCTGCTGTTGATAATCAGCTATTTTCCCACTGTCCGATTTCTTTTTGCTTTCTTCATCACGAAGCTGCCCTTCAAGCTCTCTTCGCTGTGCCACGAGTGAAACGTATTGAGCTTGATAGGTTTTCAACGCTTCTGTCCCGCCTACGCCTACATCTTCAAGCGCTTTCAAAGCCTCTTTATCAGCTTCTACAGAGAAAAGCTTAACATTTGTCCCAAAATACTTGGATAGTTTTCTTGCAGTAAGTTCTCCGGCTTTTATCTGTTCCTTCAAGTGCTCCGCATACCTATCACTGTTTTTTAAAACCTCATATACGGTGGAATAACTTGTGCTTAGAGAACTTCCACTCCTCTGTACCTGTTCATTCAGTTGCTCATACATAGCAAGTTGTTGCTCTACTGCTCTTGTACCCGTACCTCCAAATCTTTCTACTGAATCATTCAGATTATCGTATGCATTCTTTAATTCCTCTACACGCTGTTTGCTCCGCTCTATCGCTTTATCTAACTTTTTATCATGGATCTGCGCAATTCCGCTTATTAGACCTAAAGCTGCACCTGCTGCCGCTCCCCAAGGTCCTGCCGCTCCTAAAGCGGAAGTTATTCCTTGCATCGTTGAAGCACCACCGACAGCACTTCCCGCAACACTTGCTGCATCGGAAAGTCCTGAACCAAGCCCAAGATTTTCAAATACACCACCAAGAAAATCAGCCGCATTGGCTAAAGCATCAAATTTACTTATTACACCTTGTATTGCAGCGGCTTGTTCTGCTTCTGCCGATTTAAGCTGATTACTAGCTTTTTCCTTTTCCTCATCTGTTTTTGCATTTTTCAATGCATTCTTTGCGTTTTTGATATTCGTGAAAGATGCTCCTAAAGCTTTGAATGGATTACGTTCGGTCTGCTCATTCCTTAGTTTTCGAAGGGCTTCTACAAGTTCCTTTGTATCTTCCACGGAATGTTTTTGAGAGGTAGAAAACTTCTCCACCTTATCAATCATTGAATCCAGTGTGGCATTCGACACCCTATCCAAATCATCGAATATATGTACCCAGTCAGAAGTTTCTTTAAACTGTTCAAAAGCTACACTTCCTTTCTCTTCATTAGCCCGCTTCTTGCGCTCGGCAATCATTTTGTCAACATCCACACCACCAGATTCAAGTTTATGGCGGTTGCTCTCTATGTCAGCCAAATCATCATTCAGCTTGTTCTCAATCTCCGTCACCTGTGTAGCATAGTCACGGTATTTGCTTACAAGTTCAGCCAAGTTATCGGCTGTATCTTTTCTTAGCTGCATCATACCGTCATTGTAGGCTTTCACGTATGGCTCTATGGACAAAATGCCTGCATCCTTCATTAATGCTTCATCCATTTTCAACACATCCTCAAAGGATATCCCTTTCCCTTCTATGCCTTTTTCTATCTCCTCACGGAAACCTTTCAGCATATCCGTCTCACCAACATTCAGTTCACCAAAAGCAAGCTGCATTGCAAACTTTTTGTTGCCCGTTTTTTCTCGTATGGATTTGAACAAGCCCCATTTCTTTGTGGTATCATCAATGTTCTTTTGAATAATTTTCAGAACATTATTAAACTCCTTTTCTAAGTTTTCTTGCTCATTCTTATCTAACTTAACTCCAATGGAAAGAGATAATTCTTTCTGCTTTTCAGTGTTACCAAGCTGTCCTTGAATATACTTCCAAGCGTCAGTAGGATTTTCAAGAGCAAGTTTAAAGCCGTATGTCCCCGTAAACAAGTCACCAAACTCTTTGTTACTCTTTACCCTGTTTGCCGCAGCATTCTTGCCTTCCAACTTGCTCCATTCCTTATAAGAGGAAAGGGCTTTGTCTATTAAGTCAATACGCTTTTTCCACAATTCGGCTGTATAGTCTTTACCCTTTTCTTTATCTCCTTTTGCGGATATTCCGTAAAGGCTTAGGTATTCTCGTATAAGCTTGGCTTTTTCTTCTGCTTTAGAAACTGCTTCTGGAGACATTGTACCTATTTTGGTACTTATATCTTCAAGTGAAGAAAGTTCTTTTTGAAGTCTTTCTACATAATCAATCTCACTTTCATCCTCCTTTGCGGAAAAATAGCTATATGCAGAGAACTTTTCTTTAGATAACGACCTCCATTCGTCTTCTAATCTTGTAACATTGGCTATTTCTACATCTATAGCTCTTGCTTCGTCTTCTTGCCCAAAGTCTCTATATACAGACTTTTTTGCTTCAAGAAGTTGCAGATAAGCTGTTTTTCTTCTTGAAATTGCTTCAAGAGGAATAGAATCTATTTCTTTCTCATAAGATTTTTCAAGTTTTTCTATCTGAATACCGTATGCTGTAGTTGTTCCAATTACAGCCTTCAATATGTTGTCAAATTCTGACAATTCCAGATTTTCTTGTGCAGTAAGAACAGACAATTCTCTAAAGTAATCAACACTTTTTGAGGCTCCTCCTGATTTTGGCGCATTTAGTTCCATCCCCAATTCTGCCGCTTTCCCTTTTATATAAGCTACCGCCTTATCGTATCCTTGAGAAAGTCCAGCATCCATCCCTCTTGATATGTCAGATTGGATAATAGCTGCAATTTGAGAAGCGAACTCCTTGGATATTCCAAAATTACTTTGAAGAGCTGATACGGCATTTTTATAAATGTCTACTCTGTTTTCTGAATATTTTTCAGTTATTTTGCTCACCCCTTGCTCCCGTGCACTTTCCATAGCTTTTGCACGTAACGCGACAGTAACTTCATTGATCTTACCTTTCAGATATGTGTAAGCATCAGCTTCCGCTTTTATGTTGCCAAGGTATGCGCCATATCGTGATTGTATCTTGTCTATAATATCATTATATTCTTGGCTACCTTTTACAGCACCTTTCAACTTTTCAACAAGAATGGAATACCCGTCTATCTCGTTTTGGGCAGATACAATGCTTTTATTTGCTATATCGTCAAGTTCATTTTTTAAACGGTTTGCTTCCTGATAGGAATTATATAAATAAGTCCCAAACGCCGCTAACGCAGAAAGTATGATTCCTACCCATCCTGCCGAACCAAGACTTTGAAAAGCCACTTTCAGCTTTTGTAGGCTCGTCAATAAACGTATAGCTCCTACATTCGCTTTAGTCATAGCCATTCCATTGGCATATTGTGCTATCGTATTTGCATTCACGGCACCCGTAAGAGATATAGTTTGTGCAATTTCTTTCGCTCTAGTTATGTTTGCAACGGTCATCACAACTCTATATGTTCCATAAGCTGCTATTAAAGAAGAAATGGTATTCATAAGCCCATTCCAGTTGCTTATTAGCACCCTAACCATGTCGACACCGCCACCCAACAAATCATTATTAGCCTGCGCAATATCAGCAAGCATAATCTGATAGGCATCCTTCAACTTTGCAAGCTTACCGGAAAGACTGTCAGATAACTTAGCCTGCATATTATAGAACTTTCCGCCCTCATTAGTCAGATCGGTAAAAACCTCCTTAACCATCTCAAACGGAACTTCACGGTTGCTAATCTTGTCGAACACCTCACCGACGCTAACGACACGATTTTCAAGCTGAGAGAACTTCTTTGCCAGTTCATCCAGCAACGGAATACCAGCCTCCGTAAACTGCCTTACTTCCTGCCCACGGAGGAAAGCCGCACTACGTACCTGTCCGTAAGCAAGTATGATACGCCCCATATCCACACCAAGCCCGGCAGAAACATCCGCTAATCTCTTAGTGGTATCGTAAAGCTCTTCATAAGGTATCTGGAAAGCTGCCAACTGTTTGGTATACCCGGCAAGCTGTTGGAATGTGAACGGACTTTCAATAGCCAGATTCTTTATCTTCGAGAACATTGCATCAGCTTTAGCCCCATCACCAAGAATGGACTGCAACGCTATATGCTGTTTCTGAAACTCACCACCGATCTCAATCAACTGCGTGGCAAACCTTTCCAACGTATAAATCGAATACACGTTTGCCATTTGATTTCGCAAACTGCTCACAAGCCCGTCCTGCGTTCTCATACTTGCATTAGTCTTTTCCAATGCAGCCTTATGCCTTGTTTCAAGAGCCAAAGCCCTGTTCTTTTCTGCATTAAGCCTTCCTTGTTCAGTTGCAAGCCTGTTTGCTTGATTGATGGTAGCCGTAAGACTTCCGCTTCTTATGGAGTTCAGGGCGTTTGTCATTCCCGCACTCGAGGACTTGGCTCTTTCCAACATGGATATATATTGCCTGAGCTGTTCGATGCCTTGTTCAGTCTTCGGTCCCGCAATCCCGCCTATCTTAGAGTGGAGAGAAAGCCTTTGCATAGCATTATCGGCTCTTTGTATAGCCGAAGTAATACGGATCAGGTCATTTATGCGCCTGTTATCAGCCGTCTGCTGTGCTTTCTGAGCCTGCTCAGAAACTTTTTGGGCAGACTTAGCCAGTCTTTCTTGCTCTTGGTAATAAGCCCTCAACTGATTCTGGGCATTCTGATAAGAAGCACTCTCATAAGGCAATGATATGGCAGACTGAATACGAGAATAACTTAACGCCTGGTTCACAGGTTGCATAGCCTTCTCCTTCTTAGCCTGGATATCAGCCCACATTCTTCCCTCACGTTCCAATTGCTTTAATATAATATCCCTAGAAGTCTGTTCCGCCTTGTCAGTCTCCTGCTGTACAACTCTGTTTTTCGTTATTTCCTTTCCCTTCTCTCTAAGCTTGTTCAGAACCTCGTCAACCGCTTTTTCGCTCACGTCAACGCCTATCTTTATATTTAGCTCCTTTTCCAGTTTAGCCTTTATTTTTGGAATATCATCATCCGTCATATCCTTCAGATACAACGAGTAAAACAACGAACCTAAACTTGCCATAACTATTCCCTCCTTTATTTTTTATCACCCAACTTAAAACCACTCAAATCAAACGTGACACCGGCGCCCTTTTTCCCGTACTTCTCTTCCCATTTCTCCGCACGTTCCATCACGTCCAAAGCATCAGCACGCTTGAAATTATCCCCATGTTTGCCCTTATCCTTGCTTCTAACATTCCCGTACACCGTTACCGGGCAGTCGCAAGCCATAAGTTCAATCTGTGCAGCCGTATAGGCATCATAATATCCCCACATCGGCACAGTCCAAAGCCCCCAAAACAGTTTTAGGGGTTCGGTGAGACAGGGGTGTTTTTCCCCGATTGCCCACGCTGCGCCATAAAACTCTCTTGACGGATACGACTTACTTCCTCCCTCGTCATCGATTTTATCGTGTCCCTCATCTCGGTCAGATATATTGTAATCAAGAAATAGTCTCCCGGTTGTGCTTTTTTTTTACACAGTTCCACGAGCGGCATAAGTTCCTTGTCGCTGTACTGTTTTACATAATAGAACCACCGCCACAAAAACCAATAGAAGAATTTTATTTTGAAATACCCGTTCAGGACGAATGCGGCAGCACACTTTGATGAAACCTTGTCCTCATCCTTTTCTTCTAAAAAGATGTCCGTCACTTTACGTCTGGTACGGTTTCTCATCCATCCTATACTGAATTTTGTGCCTCTTATCTCTACGATGTCCTTCTTGTTCTCAACAATTGAATTCAAAGCCTTTTCCTGCTCTATAGTGGCCTCTTCCACTACCTTTTTCTTTGCCATAAATAAAAGTTTTAAATGAAGAAGGGCGGCGGCACACATACGCCACCGCCCTTAAATAGATATTCAATCACATTAATCGGTACTCTTTATTCCACGGAATTGGTCTTCTCTAGAATGATAATCTCATCCCCATCAGAGTTGGCCATAGGTGATACCGTCACATTAAAGTATGCCGGGTTATCTCCGTCAGCAGCAACCAGTGAAGCATACATTTCCACGTTTGCAAGCACAATAATTGTGTTCCGGTCATTGCTCGGAAGAATAAGAGAACCTGTTACCTTCTTCGGATTAAGGTTATATCCGCTACCTTTGTAAGTGCTTCCATCAATTAATCCGGTAGCAGATGCAACAGCCTTGCCCTTGCTCAAGAATAAATCATTTACAACTCCCGCTATAGAAGCTACTTGCAAGGAAATATCACTGTCACCTTTTACCGCCTTTGAAGTCCATATAGTACCAGTAGTAAGCTTAATCTGCGTCACGTCAGCCGCACCGGTATCAAGGTTTAGTCCATCTTCCAACACTGGAAGTTCCATATCCACAGTCAAAGCCGAAGCGGCAAGGTCAGTGGACTTTATTTCAGTACTCTTATAATAAACCTCCTCAACATCATTGAAAAGGGTTTTAAGGTCTGACAGACCCTTTGTAATAGTCATTCCTGCCATATATAAATCCTCCCATAATTTTTATAATTCATTTGTATAACTGTCCGTTGTATTCACTATCAGATTTGCCTGCACGAACCAAACCGTAAAGCCGAGCCCGTCATCGCCTTTCATAACCACACGTGGCTTCGTTACAGAATACCGTACGCCTTTCAGCGGAAACTTTTCCATGAGCGTGTCCGTCATTTCCTGCAACCGCTTTGTGTAAGACACACCGTTTGCCCTGTTTCTCGCCATTAATTCAAAGCGCATTGTAGTGCTCTGGTAAGCATTCTGATCGTCCCATGAAACCGGGAGTGAAACCACCACCATATCCTCCATCTGTTTCTGTGTGGTAGAAGGTCTGTGTTCAGGAAATACATTCCTGCTCACGTCCGTTACATTCGCACAGACATCTTCAAGAATATCGCTTATGTAGTATCTCGTCACGTGTGCCATGTCATTCTATCGGTCTTAAACTTTGAGCTAATACCCTTGGGGAAATTTGAAAAGTCTCAGTCAGAACATTCAAGTCATACATGTCTTCCAGAAAATCGGAATACTCAGTTCCCGTACACATTACTATACCGTAACCCTTATAGACTTCCGGCTTATAAGTTGTAAGAAACCTTTGGGCTGTGGTATATCCATACATCTTGTCTGTTTCAACCAAATCTTTCAACCTTACCACCCTTTCATTTCCGGTCATGTATTCCTCCACGATTGCCACACCATCCTTCTTATAGCTCAATTTTCTTCGGGTAGGACTAGGAAGCCGATCCATGTCTTTCAATGCAATCGTTCTTGCTAGTTTTCCTCTCTTGAAAATACCCACCATGTAAGAGGTGATAGTGTTTCCCGTAAGATTCTGGAACTCCTTTGAAAACTCTGCGTCCACAAGTAACTTGTAAGAAGCATTCGTCAGAATATCCAACATCTGCATATCCATCAGTTTCTTGAACTTCTTGAATTCCTCATTCAGAGCTTTCGTATTCGTTCCCATGTCTTTAGTTGCTAGCCATATTAAAATAAAACGTACTTCCCATTTCAGACGGAGAAGGGTCCGATATAACGTTTTTCGTAAACGTACCACTGTAATCTGTGAAGTCTATAAGATCACCTCTGTTCACTCCAAGTATCAAACCTGGGACGTCCACTGCATAATCACCTTTCAGCACATTGTCAGTCTTGAAAGTACGAAGACTGTTGCTTCCATACTTCATACACTCGCCCTCGTACAAAATCTTTTCAGTCCCTTTATTGAAAGAAGTTTCTCCCTCCATCCGGTAAATCTTGCACGTGTGCGGAAAACTTGGATTATTTACTTTCGCCATATCCTCATCCCCCTTGCAGTCATTCTGATAGTTGAACCTGTAGTATTCTCTCCATACCGTTTGTAGATGTCGTTAGCCATTGCGCGAAGGTTACGTTTGTCGAATGCGGAACTCTCCGTTCCACCTTCCTTGTGCTTCCAAACGCCATGACTATCCTCTACACTTCCCTTCACACTTGGAGTGCTTGCACACCACATATAAAGGTCAGCCTTGCACAATTCTTTCGTCCGTTTATCAAGTTCCGTCACGTCCGTTCCGGGGGAAAGACCTCGATCTATCAGAATCGTGCTAATGGCATTATCATCCACATCAAACCCGACACAACCACGGAGATATCCTTCAATGGTTGTGTCAAGTGTAACTGTATTTTGAGAATTGCTTTTCATTTCATCTCACGTTAAGCGGTAACAGTATAGATGCACATGTACTGCGGCATTTGCGGAACACAAAGAACCGCCATCTCGCTCTCTATATACATCGTTCTTGTTTTGCTCTCATATCTCTGAGTCAGCAGAGTGCGTCCTCCGTCAAACCATGCGATTCTTTCCGTAGGATCATCAGCAAGCACAATCGGCTGCACGGACTTGATAGTACCTAATTGACCGTCAGGAACGAATGATACGTTCAATGGATCGAAATTCTCAATGTTCACAGGTTTGATTTCCTTCGCGGTCTCATCGAATTTCTCTACAGCTGCAATGCTGTCTCTTGGAATGATAGGACAACCCACCAAAGCCTCGAAAGCTGATTTTTTGGCTTCATCACTCATATTCTGGGCATATTGTGCGCCTACAGTATCTGGCTTGGTAGCACTAGCCGCCTGCGGGTACAAGGACAGTCCGATACGCGCTAAAACCTTGGTATGCGTCAACAAATCGTCCCAAAGGTCACTAGCAATCTCAAAATGGCCATTAGGAAATCCTGCCTTTCTCATAGCCTTTCTCTTGTTCTTCAGGAACAAAATAGGATCAGAAGCAGAGCCTTCACTTGCAGGCCCGTGTTCAGAGGTGGTCCACCATCTTGCTGTACCTGTAAGGGTGTCTTTATTTGCAGTAGGCACACCGAAGTCAAAGGTAAGCCCTTTCAATCCTCTTGGATTATTCTCCAAGTCAATAGTAAACTGACCTTTTGAAACGATACGCATGCGTTGATGCGTCAGCGCATTTCTATTACCTGCAATCAGCTTGTCCGTACTATCAAACATAAGATTGCGAATAGAGTCTCTAGCCCCCTGTGTCATAGCTGCTTCTCCAAAGCGCTGAATCATCAGCATTTGTTCACGCAACATCTTTGCACTGATCGGATAGCGATGCTTTTGAGTCGGAATCTTGTTTGAACCGATGTTGAATTTACCGAAACTTTTGTCAAGTCCTTCGGATGCCTCGTCAACATAAACGGGCAATGTGGCAATGTTTAGCGAACTGATAAGCTGCTCATAAGTATAGTCAAGCTGAATTTCATTGTCCCAGTCGAAACCGTCCACGTTGAGTATGTTATACTTGTCATTGAAACGGTCTACAAAACTTTGAAACTGAGCGTTTCCAAGTCCGAAAGTCAGCAGGTCATAATAGTTCTTCACATTTGTTCTCATCTGTTTACCTCCTTATTTTTCGTGAATGGGGACAATCATCGGCAATACTGCCAATACTTCATCTGGTATTTCTTCTGCCAGACGGTCAATATAAATCTCTCCTGCAAAAACAACTGCTCCCGTAGCATACGGAGACTCCAAGTCCGCATCTACATACACGTCATGGTACAAAAGTCCCTTTATGGTAGAAGGTTCTACAGTACCAGACTCCTGTGTGGCTGTTTTTATTTCGCTCGCCTTGACAATGGTAATTTCACCCGCTGCCTGATCGAACTTGCACATCGAGCCAGAAGGAATGACAGAGCCTATATAGGTAGAGATATTCGTAATCTTTCCACCTACAGGGAACTGCCCTTTCACTTCATGCCAAATGTTCTTGCCACCTCCATATTCTTTGGAGGTTTTGCCAAATACATTTCCTAGTGTACTCATTTCTTAATGAATTTTAGTTTTACTTCTTTTCAGGGAACTTTCCCTCTTGTGCTTTACGACTGAAAAAATCATCAAGTTCCTTCTCGTACTCCTTGCTATCAGGTGAAGCGGTTTTTCCACCACCATAAGGAGCAGCACCTTCTCCCAGGTAGGATTTAAGGCGTTCCTCGTATAGTTTTTTGGCGGTTTCGGTCATCTGAACATCGTCCATCCCATCCGTTACTTCCACCATTTTTACTACATCATTCCAAAGTGGCTTGTTTGATACTTTCAATTCGTCCCCTTTCCCTAAAACCGTATTTCTCAGCATGTCCACGGAAGATTTTTTCTTCTCATCGGCAAGTGCTTTTTCCAACGCTTCCAGACGCTTGGTTATGGCCTCGTCGGCTACAGTACTAGTATTGGGCTTTTGTGGGGGAGCAAAGTTTTTCTTCGCTTCTTCCACGGCTGCGGCAACATCGTGGTTGTACTGTCCTTCCATTGTTTTCAATACCTCCGTATGCAATGCCCAATAAGCATCGTCCGGTTCCGTACCTTCGGTAGGAAGATGTTTAGCCACGTACGTTTCCAGTGTTTTCTGAGAGAAGCTGGTTTTTCCAAGTTTCTCTGTCAGAGTGGATAAGATTTTTTCTTTTTCCATAGTTTTTGAATAAAAAAAATAGAGCTGCATCAGAGGTTTTTCCTCCAATACAGCTCTATCGGCTTTATGTATTTAATTCTTATTTAGTTCCTGTCACATCGACTTTAATATAGCTCCTGCACCGCCTGCACTGAACGCGAAGCATAATTACTCCATTTAAGTATCTGACTTCACCCATCTTTTGCCCGCATACCGGGCATGTAACCATTTGTAGAGTTTCCTCCTTTATACTAGAGTCATCCAATGAAGTCCTTACTTTTATCATACTTTACTGATTATGTTGCAAATATATAAAGCTTATTGCACATTTCAAACAAAATATATATTTATTTTCTATGAAAACTTAGATAATATACATATATTTGCAAATATAACCAAGCCAAAGAGCTGTATTAGTGAGCATTGTTGCCCACCGATACAGCTCTTTTTTTCGTATATATGGAAGTAATAGATAGTAAAGTAACTACAAAAGATGGTTGCGAAGTGCTTGATTGTGATTATGTACAGTCTCTTCGTGATGCGGACGAGAAACGCCCTAACCACTTAAAAATAATAGCTCAACTTGGAGGGCAAGAAAAGATGCTCAACTCAAGTGCGGATATTATAATTGGGGGAGGATGTCGCGGAGGTTCAAAATCTTTTACCTTATTAATGGAGGCTTTAAAAGATATTAAGAATCAAAACTTCCGATCTGTAATTATGCGACATGAAATAAACGACCTTTCAGATATAATTGAGACATCATACAAATTGTACAATCCTTTCGGAAAATACAATAAGTCTAAGAATGATATGACTTGGAATTTTGACAAAGGAGGATATCTTGAATTTTCTTATCACGCTGACAGCGTGGAAGATTTTAAGAAACGCTTCCAAGGTCACCAATACTCTTATATTGGCGTGGATGAAATAACTCACATGGACTATATAAAGTTCAAATATATGGTTACTTGTAACCGTAATGCTTATTCTATCCGAAACCGCATTATTGGAACCTGTAATCCTGATCCAGATAGTTGGGTGGCTAAATTTATCGACTGGTGGATAGGAGAAAATGGTTTCCCTATACCGGAACGCGACGGAATTGTACGATATTGCTTCATGGACGGTGATAGCACAAGCGGGATTTATTGGGGAGATACAAAAGAAGAAGTATATCAGCAGTGTAAGGAAACAATAGATAGATATTGGAGACCTGAATATGAGCAATACGGAACACCACAAGACCTGTTTATAAAGTCAGCCACATTTATTGAAGCTAAACTATCGGATAACATACAACTGATGCGTTCTGATCCTACCTACCTTGCCAACCTTGCTAACCAGTCCGAAGAACAGCGTGCCCGTGACCTCGATGGGAACTGGAAATACCGATCAGTAGGAGACGACATGATAAAACTCCAGCACATGGAAAACTTTTATCATGCTCCATACAAGCAAGGAGATAATGTCCGTAGGGTATCATGTGATGTGGCTTTTGAAGGAGGTGACAACATGGTGTTAGTACTATGGGTAGGATGGCATATTCAGGACATATATGTATGCCAATTCAATTCCCGAATGGCTGTCAATGCCGTAAAATCAAAGCTCAATGAATGGCATGTGAGAGAAGAAAACTTCACATACGACCTCAATGGCCTTGGGCAGGCATTCAAAGGATTTTTCCCGAAAGCTGTGCCGTTCAACAACCGTGAAGCCGTTGCTGATGAGTTCAAAGGGATTTACGCCAATCTCAAATCACAAGCTGCATATCTTTTTGCTGATAAGCTTATTAACTGCGAAATTTCAATAAACGAAAATCTGATAGACAAAAAGTTTAATGGAACACCGCTTTCTCTCATACTGAACAAAGAGCGAAAGGCAATAAGGCAAAGCATAAACGAAGCGGATAAAGGTTTCTCTCTCATAAAGAAAGTGGAGATGAAGGCCATTGTAGGGCATTCTCCTGACTTTATAGAAGCTATGTTTATGCGGATGGTATTTGAGATAAAGAAAACCGCTCACGTAAAACCAAGACTTGCACGAATAGTTAGACCATTTAATCGTTATAGAAGATGAATACAAAAGAAGTAAAAACAAAAAGGCCGTGGAAGAAAATATTACCCAATGGAAATTCTCACGGAAATTTTACATCATCCGCAGAAGTACCGATGCCGTTTGACGATATGGCTTTTAAAATTGTCACGCAAGCGGATTTTCTTCGTGAATATTATCCAAGTGGCCATATCATAAACGATCCTACAGTATATCCAGATATTACTCGTGAGGAACTCGTGCCTATACTTGATGCGGAAGGGAATGATACTGGAAAAACGAAAAGCCGTTACTATACTGAATTTGTTCCCCGATATGCATTTGCATTCCAACAAATAATCAAAACAAAGCAGATGGTGCATCTGTGCGGGAACGACATACAGTTTGAACTATCCAGTCCTAAACCTTCTCAGAAAGAACAGGATATATTTAATATATACCGTGAAGGATGGTTGAAAAAAAACATGGAAATAGCTTTTTTTGATGCTGCAAGTTCCGTAAAGACCACAGGAGATACGGCTTTTCTTGGATATTTGGATAATGGAGAGTTTGGGAATAAAGTATTATCGTTTGCCAATGGAGATACGCTATATCCACATTATGACTCAATTACTGGAAAACTACGTCTCTTTGCCCGTTCATTTAATGATACCGACAATAACGGAGGGACTATGACAGAATGGTTGGAGGTATGGGATAAAACTTATATGTACCGTTTCAAAAGAAACGGAGAGGCGGCAAAGACTTTCAAGGACAAGATTCTTGGACTTTTTGGATTAGATGGGTATTCTTTGATAGAAAAACGCCCACACGGTTTCCCCTTTATTCCTATTGCCTATCACCGAGACGAAGACGGAGCTTGCTGGAGCGCATCTCAAGACAGCATAGACGCATACGAAATGTCATTCTCTCAAATGGCACATAATAACCAAGCGTTCGGGGAACCAACCCTTGTTTTTCAAGGTGAAGGAGATAGGCTTGATGCTCAATATGATGCTAACGGTACAATTAAGACACTTTCAATGGGAACAGATGATAAAGTGTCCTATTTAAGTGCTCAAAGCGCATCTGAAAGTTATATGAAGCAACTAGATACGCTCTACAAGATGATATTCACACAATCCTTCATTGTTGAGCCTCCCGAGCTGAAATCAGGAGATTTACCAGCAGCAGCATTAAAAATCCTCTATTCTCCGGCTGTGGAAAAAGCGATGAACGATGCTTCCGAATATCAAATCTTTCTAGACGATATGGTAAAGATTTTCTCCTATGGTTACGGGATGGAAATGAAAAAGACCATCGATTTTACCAATCTCAATATGAAATGGTGGATAGAGCCATATGTACATGTTAACTCATCTACAGTTGTTTCCGACCTTGCAATTGCTGTACAGAATGGTTTCTGTTCCAGGCAAACAGCATCAGAACGCATTGAAACCCTATATACAACAAATGGGGAATGGGATAGAATCGTACGTGAAAAGAAGGAGGAACAACAGGCGGACCTTCTATTTGAGCTTAAAACCGCTGAAGCCAATAAAAAAGAAGGAAGTACGGTAAGCGTAGAAGAAGGAGTTAAAGCATGAGATATCCGTCAGACAAAGAGATAGAGGAAGCGAAAGACTATATCCGTAAGCGTCTTGAAGCGGAGCACAGCATGGAAAGGAATCTCCGTTCCGCCATGCTCCGTGCTGCCGAAAAGATAATATCCATATCTCGTAAGTATGGCATTCCTCCAAATATGTTCCGCTTCTCCCAAGACAAGAATCTAAAACGTGAAGTGGAAGCTGTCATTGCTGATTTGCGTGCTACCATAGAAGACTATACATATACTCTTGCTGTAGCCATCCACAATGATAAGGAAGATGAGATATTGGCATATATTACCCGAAACTCATACGGCAAAACATTCGGTGAACGTAACTCCATATATGCCAACCGCTACAAATATGAGTTGGAAGCCGCCATAGCCGCATCCATGCTTGCCGGAACCTCAAAGGCAGTTACACTACAGCTTATATCCCAAAACTTGGAACACCCATACGACAATCCCGACTTTATAGAAGCAGTCAAGACGGGAGATATGAATGCCACACGCATACAGACTGACGGAATAAGCTACGGGGTCGGACGAACCAACAGCAGCTTTACAGCATTGCGCAATCTTACCGTATATGCAGTAGCCGAAGGATGGATGAGATACCAGTACTTATTAGGAACAGAGAAGGGAGCAAAAGGTTTTATCACCTTCCGAGCCAGCAGCTTTCCTTGTCAAACATGTGATGAATACGCCATGCGTCCTCACCCTATGTCAGACCCATACCCGCCACTACACAACCATTGTGTATGCGGAATGGCATTTATCTATTAACCTAAAATACAAGAAAATATGCTCAAATATTCAAAGCGATTTACCAATGAAACCAAACGGTACAACATATCTGTATTGGAACGTGCCATGGCAGATATGATAATGATGGGATGGGATGCTACCGAAGCTTTCATAGCTACCGGACAATACAAACCCACCCTTGCCGACGAATGGAACAAGCAGCAGATAGACAAGATAATCAATGACCCCAATATTCTCACCTATATGCAGTCCAAGCAGAAGGCTATTCGCTTAGGACGTTTCAAGAAGATACCGACCTCGTGTGATAAAGACGATAAACAAGAAACCGAAGACGATTTTACCGGGAAGTTCCGCGACAAGGACGAAGTGCTCAATGCCCTTGCTGCCACAGTCAAAGACCTAAAAGGCAAAGAACGCGCTGATGTGCTTATGAAAATAGCCGATCTCCAGCAAATGAAAAAAGAAGAAACAATAGAAGAGGATAACACCGTCCATTTCTATCTTCCAATTTCATGTAAATCATGTTCTCTATACATGAAAGCACGAAAGAAATCCCTCCCAAAAGTAGAAAATGAAAATGAAGAATAGCTTATCCGTAACCGCCGCTTTCATGCAACAACTGTTCCTTGTACCTTGCTGCCAAAAAGAAAGCCGGGGGATAATTCCCGGCTTATATTTCTATTTATTCCTATTAGCTTCAAGAATAGGTAAATTTGTTTCTGTTGGTATATATATTACAGTTTTGTCATTAAGATTGGCTTGCTGGCGTACCCACAAGTATTGGATGTATGCAGGGGTTATGCTCCCATTTTCAATTTTAATAGCTTCCGCTGCCCCTTTAGCCCGTTCTATTTCTGCCTGAGCATTTAGTTTTTCAGCCTCTAAGTTTGCCTTTGCTTCTTCAATTTTGATCTTGCGGTTTTGTTCTGCTTTAGCAAATTCAGCCTTACCAGACATCTCTTGTTGCCAAACATTATAATATGGCAATGCAATAAAGCATCCAATAGCCAATAATATAAATGCGATAATTGGTAAAATAACAAACTTTTTCATAATGTCTATATAGTTAATATGGTTTATTTATAAGTCTCTTTCTTCCTCCATTTCCTTTTTCATCTCATACTTTGCCCGTTCCTCCGCAAGTATTTTGGCATCTTCTTCGTCACTGACCGGCTCGGCTTTCACGCGCTCAAGAGCCCGTCCAATAGCTTGAACTACATCATTCTGAAACTCAGCGTCAAGAAGTGTAGCAACAGCGAATATGTTATTAAAAATAACACCTACGCTCGGCTTGTCCTCCTTCCGAACATTGTCAAGCAACCCATACATCATGCTGTCAATCCTGTACATGAACCTGAATATGCCTTCCGAGGCACGCACTTCCATAAAGTCTACACCATCCATTTCTACCTTTTCGGCAATCCAGTTGTCAATCTGTAACTTTTCTCCGTCTTTCATAACTATAAATTGTTTATATGATTAATAACCTTATACTTAACTTCCTTCCCTTGTATATTTGCGCATAAAGGGATGTTTAAATACTTATCCTCTATAAATCCATCATTATTAAGCAACTTTTCAATGAATGTTCTTCTTAAGAAGCTATCACCATGAGGCATTACTATAATGCTTTCATTTTTCGATTCAATTTTCAAGAAAATATCCGATTGTTCTTTCTCCGAAAGCCCTATCATGTCCATAACGCCATATTTTACGGCCAGTGAACCTATGTTATATCCATACTTCACACCATCAGAAGGGCAATATTGAGTAAACAATCCTATATTATGTATCGTTATCATATCTTGTCTATTTAAGAGTCTTACATATCTATAATAAAATGATTTATTCCGGTAGCAGGACTTGCACCTGCACGCTCTGCTTATCGAATTTCAACGCTTTTGAAGAACTCAACGGTTTTCTGTTGTTCCAACTATCTTTAGTGTCTCTCATTGTTCCACCATACCGGAATATTAAAAAATCCTACATATCCTCCGCATCATACTCCACGTCCCCGTTATACCCGTCAAAGTCCATATTCATGTCAGTTACAATAGGAACAGGGGTTTTCAATTCCTCCTCGTTACATCCAAAAACCTTGTATATAATACCCTTGGCATCCCTTCTCCTGCTCATCTTACCGAATCCCAGTTTAGTGAGCTGCCGCCCGAAGTCCTGAGTGCTCACACTTTCAAAACCGTTTGCTTCCGCATAGCGTACCATATCGTCATACATATCCGAGGACCTTAACCATGTGAATAACTCACCCTTGGCGTTAGCAGAAGGTCTTACCCCGCGTGCAAAAGCCCATGAGAAGGTGATGTTACTTTCTCCCATGACTATAAGCCTCTGTTTCTCGCTGTTCTCACTTTTGGGAAAAACGAATTTCCTTTGTTTCAAATATTTCCCACCTCTGATAATCCAGTTCAATATCCCCGGGTACTCCTGTTTCAGATCATCAGCCAAATGCTTGTTCTGCATCTCCTCCGGTATGACATTCTCAAACATCACATAAAGGAAGCGCCTGAAATACCCGTAGCTCGTGTCTGAAGCTTTCGGGAGATTGTTCATGTTGAATATCATCCAAGGAACATTCCTAACCTCATAAACATTCCCTCCTATATTCCGGCCGTAAACCATCTCTCCTGAGCACAGCGTCTTGAAAGCGTCCTCATATCCCGATATATCCCTAGCCTGTATCTCCGGACACATGTTAACCAACTTCCCGTCAATCCTTGCGATATTCCTAAGCCTCTCATCGCCTCCCTTAATCAAAGACAACAACCCCATTGAGGAAACGTTTTCCCTACCGAATATCCCCGTTATAGTCTCATAGATAACGGACTTACCGTTAGAACCTGTACCAAACAGCATAAGACAGTTCTCCACCTTGTCTATCATCTTTCCCCTGTCATAAGTACATAATCCCAGATACATCTGCAAAATCAATCTACTGTCCTTCTCCGGCAAAACAGTACGTAAGAATGACTGCCACATCGGACACTTGGCACTGGGATCATACTTGTAAGGGTGCTTGTATATAACATGGTACTTTGCATCGAAAGGACGCAATTCACCATCCGTAAAGTCAACCACACCGTTAACATAAGCCTTGATATGGAACACCGGACAGAACGGATTATTGATGCGGATAGAAAGACGAGCTTCATCCTGGAACTTCTTAGACGAATAGTGCAGAATCCTACTACTTACCCTCATTCGAATCAACCACTCCTCAACAGCCTTGCCCAGCAGCTCAGGATTGACAGGCTCGTAAATCTCACCGGTAAACAAGTAATAACACCCATGAAGATAACAGAAGTCACTATTCGCCATTACTTTAAACACAAGCCCCTTGATTATCATAGAAGATTCGGCAAAGTCGGTACCCGTAGAAAAACGGGCAAAAACATTCTCGTCAGACAGAGTGCATAATTTAGTGACGATTAAATGCAGTATATGGTCATAATAACTATTCATGCAAAACAACTGAATATTAATATGTTATAAGTATACAAATTAACGTTATGCATAAAAACAAGCGTTTTATAGAAATATATATCGCATACATTAACTTATATTTTCTACAAATATACTGATTATATACATAATATACAATATAAATCCTAATTTATTTTATATCAAGTATATATAGCATGTAGTATAAAAAATCTCATATACAGGAAATGAATAATAACCATACATATTAAAGTATAACCGTATTAATATAATTGCGAATACAACCATTTTAAAGCGACATGAAGATACAAAACAGAAAAATAAAAAAATAAAATAAAAATTTTGAGCAGTAATGATTGTGCTTACTAGTAATGCATCCTTACACCGTGGTGGGGTATATATGTAATAAATATTATACTAATAATATTCACAAAACACCGTTTGTACGCTATATAACCCATATATTCGGCATTGTCACATGTTCTATGTCTACATATTTAACCTCGCATTTTTGTGATAAATATTATTTTCATTTTTCCGTGAATATTATACTTAAATATTATATCACGTAAAGATAACTCGCTATATTTGCAATGTCAAAGGGATGAAAATGGTTGCCTGTGCAACCAAAACATATACATTACCTACACTACCCCTTTTTCTTATAACAATGATATTATTAACAATTAAACATTATAGCATTATGAAAGCAATGAATTTCTACACTCAAAACGGTTGGTCAGGTTCAAACTATGACAGCAAGTTATCAACAAAGGAAATAGCCGCAAAGGTTAGGTCTTATGCAAAGAAGAATTTCCCGGGGTTTAAGTTCTCGGTTCGTTCTGAATGGAGTATGTATACGGATTCTATGTATATTGAACTGAAAGAAGGTACTTGTATTGCCTTTGTTGAGGGCTCAAGAAGTGCGGAGCGTGGCTATATGTCCACGATGTCAACCGTAAAGGGCTGGAAAGATGAGTTAACGCCGGGAATGTTTAAGGTACTGGACGCTGTTACAACTTATGCAAGCTCTTTCCGTTATGATGATTCGGACGGTATGCAAGACTATTACGATACTAATTTTTATCTGAAGATAAAAGTAAGTGATGAATATAAGGTTGTAGAACCGAAAGCAAAGAAAAGCGGTGTTAAGGCTGAAAAGGTTGAGGAAGACAAAGAAGTGAAAGCTATGACGGTTGAAGGTATCGAGGTTATGGACTATTCGGAAAAGGCGGTTGCGGTGTTTGGCGATACTAAGGTAATCAAAGACCAGTTAAAGGAATTGGGCGGACGCTTTAACCGGTCTTTAAACTACAACGGTGAAAAGCGTTCAGGTTGGATATTCAGTAAGAAACAAGCGGACAAGGTGAAAGAATTGATAACGCCTACAGAGTTGCCGGCGCTTCCTGAAGAAATATATATCCCAGAACTAGCGGAACAACCAAAAACGCTAGAAAAGTCTTCAATCTGGAATAATTTAAAAACGCTTGATCATAGCCTGTATGATGATTATAAATCCGGTTTGCTGACATTGAAAGAGTGTGCAAGGGAGTTTTGCAAAAGCGGATGGACAAACTTTGTAGACATAGAGTATACCAAGACGGTTTTTAATCGGATGGAAAAAGAAACGGCCGTTATAGAATGGAAAGAGATCCCTAGTATAGGATATGAAGCTGTAGAGCTGGAATATACCGGAGAAGGCAAGGAATACGGAGCTATTGGCCGCATGGACAACGGCAAATATTGGGGCGCGTTCGGAGGCGTGAAAGGTTCTACGGGAGGACTTACTCCAGCCCGCAAAGAATTCAACAACGAAGCGGATTTACTTGCATGGATGAAAGCGAACGGATTTATTTATAAGAACAAGCCGAATACAGGCATAGAGGGGCAATGCGATAACGCCCCGTTGATTATTGACGATTTTGCAAAATACGGCTGCGGGGATTATCCTACGGAATGCGGGGAACTGGACGGGTTTAAATTGGGTGAAGTGGTTTTCGATCAGATCGGAGAAATAGGCGTTATACTAGCCTTTTACGAAAAAGACGGAATAGCCCGTTTAAACTCAAACGGTTGTTGCAATATTGGTAATTTGAAGAAGTGTCCGAAAGCTATTGCAGAAAAAGAGGTTAAGTACATGGATATAATACGCCCGAAAAAAGCATCTGATAGTTATACCGTTGAAGCCTACGAGAAGAAAGTAAAAGGAAAACGTTACACCGTTAAGAATAAGCCGTTAACGCTTGGATATTACGGTGTGTTGGACAGATTAGATAACAATGTGATAGATTGCTATCCAACCAAGGAAGAAGCCCTAAAAGAGGCGGAAAGGCTTAACGGATTTACGGATGAGAACGGGCGGCTGAGAAGAATTATATAATATATACACCACATATAAGCATGAGGCACGTGAGGTTTAAATCAACGTTCGCGTAATGACAACCCCGGAAGTAATACGGCTTCCGGGTAGGTGATAGTATGAATGATTTAATAATTAAATAAAGAGGAAATAATATGTATTTAGGTTTTATACTATGGATGGTTTTTATTTTCTTCCTGTGTTGTGGTGCAAGTGGATGTATTGGGTTTGTTCTTCTTGCATGGACGTTAGGAGTAATTATTGCGGTTATCTTCTGCAAAAAAGGAATAATTAAAGATTAGGGTTATGAAATTGAATGAATTGAATAAGATACTTTTTGGCTCCAAGATAAGCCGGGAAGGAATGGAAAGAATGAATGGTTTAGGCTTACTTCCTGAGTTGTCCGATATAAAGGGCTGGAAAAATACATTTTGCGGCCAGTTTATTTGTAGATACCCGAAATATTACGGTATTATAACCAAGATTCAGAAACTATTGGGCCACATTCCAGAATGGGAAGACTTTACTAAAGCAAATATAGATGATATATTGAGCCTTTTTTCTTCTTGTTCTCCAAGTTCAGCACGGACATATACGGCAATGTTAAAGGCTGTATTAAATGACGGTAAAGATGAATTTGTTTTGCCTTACCCGAAATTTGCCGAACGATTAAACGTCAAAGGAACTCCATCCGTGAACGTTTATCTCAATCTGGATGAACTTTCGAGGCTTGAACAATATCGTCCGAAGAATGAGAAAGAGAATATTGTTTTGGCTCAGTTCTTGATAGGATGTTATACGGGTGCCAGGCATTCAGATATACTTGAAATGACAGGAGAAAACATTCAAGGAGGATATATAACCTATGTCAGCAAGAAAACGAATATAGCTGCAACCATTGAAGCAAAACCAATACTTAAAAAGCTGTTGCCAATTGCCGGGAAAAGGAAATACGTAGACGCTTGTTTTAACGATACAATACGGGATATTTGCCGAAAATGCGGTATTGATGGAAAGATAAAACTATTCCGCAGGGGGAAGAACGAGACAGGCGAGAAATGGCAGTTTGTTGCATCCCATACAGCCCGAAGGAGTTTTGCGACCAATTTAGCCGAACTAGGAGTTCCATTGCTCCAGATTGCAAAAAGAATGGGGCATTCGGATATTAAAATGACTCAAAACTATGTTGTGTGTGGTATTGGGAAGCTGAACGATAAGGCTAGATCGTTTTTTATGTAAATTTCCTGATTTGTTTCGCCTTCACCAATAAAAAAGATTGAATTTATTGGTTTATTTAAAATATGAACTATATTTGTAACAATTTAAATTATATTATTATGTCAAACAGAAGTCCCAAAAACAAGTATTCTGCTACTATTGTAACAGAAACACCTATTAACGATGGAGGCTCTAATTCTTCCACTATTACAGCTAATACAATTGAAGAGATTGAGAATTTAGCTTTTTTGGAAGCACAAGGCATTTCCGCCCATGTAACGATCAAAGAGAATAAGAAAGAATACCCTTCTTTCGATTGGCAGATAGTGAAAACTTATTATTTGAACAAATAGCTTAAATGCTGATTTATTAATAGAAAATGGGGCAAGTTAAAGCCCCATTTTTATTTTGCTTTCTAGCAGATCAAATGATTTTTCTACCTCTGAGTTTAGCACTTTAGCATATTCCTGAGTTGTCTTTATATTAGAATGACCTAACATCTTGCTTACATTCTCTATCTTTACACCATTGTTAAGGCACATTGTGGCAAACGTGTGCCGGGCCATGTGAACGGTCAAGTTTTTTTCTATATTCGCATAGTCAGCAACGATTTTTAGCCTTAAATTATACTGTTGGTTGCTGATTACCGGAAGGATGAAATTGTATCTTTCAAGTACTTCAAGCGCAGGAGATAGTAGAACAATGAAATAAGTTTCCTCCGTTTTCTGACGTACATCATGAATGACCATTTTCCCATTTTTCTTTGTGATGTCCTTTTTGAAGTCAAACTTTGCAAGGTCTGCGTATGATATTCCGGTGTATGCTTGGAAAACGAACAAGTCTCGTACTTGCCGAACGGTTTTCGATGGTATTTCCGCTTCTATTATTTTCTTTAATTCATCCTCGGTAAGGTATTTTCTTATCTGATGTTTCCCACGCTCAAAATGAAGCCCCGAATATGGGTCTTTATCGATTAGTTCAAACTTTATCGCTTCGTTAATATATCGCTTCATTCGTTTATGATAATTATGAACGGTGGGTTGAGAATACCCTTTTTCGTGCAACCAATCGTCATATATCGTTATATTCTCTTTGGTTAGATCAGAGAAATATGTTATGCGTCCGAATGCCCTCAACGATTCGGAAAATGTACGATGTGTTTTCTTTGTACTTTCCGTTATATCCTGTCTTTCCTCTATTCTTCTTTCGATAAATTCAATAAAGTTTTCCGATTTGTTAGAGAACTTGATAAATCTTTCAAGCTTTTCGAAGTCGAACGGTTCCCTTTTACGGATAAGCTCGTTTACCCAATCCTGTATGGTCCTGATTTGTTCGTCAAGACTTCTGTTTAATTCAAGCATTTGCATTGAATTTATTACCTTCTTCCGCTCGTCCCATTGATCGGAGTATAACTTTACACCAGTTCCAATATATTTTCTTTTCCTTTCGCTAAGAACTTCAATTTGTACGGAAGCCTTATGCTTTTTTGTTGCCGTCTTTTTTCGGTCAAAGACAAACCGTAATGTCGGGTATCTCATAATTTAAAGTTTTTAGGCATCTATTGAAAATTGGTATCACACAAGGTATCACAAAACAAGTTGTTGTTTGGGTCATATTGGGCTGTATTGGGCTCTATTGGGACATATAAATTAAGTGATATATCTCCATTTTGGAGCAATACAACATTTACAACTTATTGATATACAACAAAATAGGGGCGATTTCTCGTCCCTATTCCTAGCGGTGCGTACGGGACTATGCAATAATATATAAGCCTCTAATTTTCAATATAATGCGTCGTTAATAATAATATATGGTATCACATTTTTCCATTATTTCCGCTCATATTCATCTTCTTTACCGCATTTTGGAGCTTGGTTATAAGTGTCATAATCTCCTTATATTCCTTTTCCCTTCCTCCATAATTCAGCATATTTCCTTTTCCTGTGCACAACCAGTGTATATTAAGCATCGGAAACTTCTCTACTATACGAGCTATATTTTCACTTCCTATACTTCCAGAGTTTGAGTACAATGCATTGTTTAAATAACCATTTGACAATCCGCACTCATCTTCAAAATTTCGCATACTCTTAATTATTTTCTCACTTTTAGCGTACATGACAAATTGACGCAATCGTGCTGCCGCGCTTTTCTTGTTTTTTTCTATTTGCATATTATTTTGTAACAAATTTATTATTTTAAAACATGTTCAATAACATATTATTAATCTTGAACCATTTTTTAAATATTAATGTTGTATTAAATACATCAACTCAATTTAAAATAATCAAACTATGAAAGAAGTCAACCTTTCCTTCTGCCGTCTCATGAGACTAATTAAAATTCTCATGCGGCAATCCTTGCGCATATCTGAAGATCTAGAATGTGCGAATAAAAGAATATCTGTCCTTGAGAAAGAACTACAAGCACATAACCTTGTATCGCAAAGTAAAAAAGCAATTTACGAAATGAAGATACTGCAACATGTCGAACCCCAGGGAGCATAAACTACTTTTCGTTTGGATAGAAAGGCTTCATGTAAATGGGCTTTTCTATCGCCTACGCACTTTCTCTATTAAACATTTCCTTAGCATCTACAAACGCATGCTCAAGAGTTTCAAACTTCATCTTCATGTGTTCAATAAGCCTTTCATAGCGTGATACAGTTGTCTCATATAACCTTGCTAGCTCATCGTAGGTAAGCCCGATTGCTCCGATGTCTGTAGAAGACTCCATATTTTCTTCATTATTCAGGAACATATTGCCTTTCCCGGTGAGGATATAGTTGGCGTTGACATTTTCATAAGCCAAGGCAAAATCCGCAAGAATATCGGTAGTAACTTCGGTAATTCCTTTTTCTATATTCGATATTTTCTGTTTGGTTATAGAAGAACACTCCTTTCCCATCCTATAACCAGTAAGCCCCATTTCCTTATAGGTGCGTACAAATCTGTTTGTTACATCATTCATAAAAAAAATCTCCTATTTGTTTTTGTAGTCCAAATATTAGGACTATCTTTGCACGCGTAACAAGTGCAAGTCGTTACCTAACATGATTAAACATTCTCCTTCCGGAGTTTATATATGATTGCCTCGTAGTAGCTTGCACCTATTACGGGGTTTTCTATTTAAAGCCCGTTGTACAATCGGCGGTAGGCTGCATAAGCAGAGAGACAGAGGGTTGTGCTCCTAAAACTCGATACTGCGTGGGTGAGAAATCGAGAGGCGAACGAAACCGGAGTGCCTTCACAGCGACAAGTAAGCGAAAAGTCCGGGAAGATGGTGACTTGTTAATGCCATCCAGCTAAAAACGGCGTACTTTATACGAGCGATGACTGTTTGAATGCTGCTAATAGCCAAGAGGCGTAAAACCCTCTAAAGGGCAAACTATGCAGCATTCAGCACCTTAATCGAGTGAGACGTTTACTTGATAATTACTTTATTAAATAACAATATACATAATAATGATAATAAACTTAATAAATATATATTATGAATTACAAAGACTTTAAAGACCCCTTAAATATTGAGGTGGCAAAGAGAATGAGACATGCAGCGGAAAAGCATTATCTGCAATGGTCAACAAGTTTTCCAAATGGTTTAGAAGACAGTCTCAAGTTTCTTAAATCCCTTTCCTCTCAAATCGCACAAGGAGAAATAACCTTTTCGGAAGAATATAAAGATACTCCATCTGCTTTAAAGGCTAATATGTCAATGTACGCATCTGAGCTAATGAGAATTGCTGCACTCCTTGAGTTTCTCATTATTGAGGCAGAAGAGATTGACGAATAGCTAAACCGATTGTAAACATTTCAAATAACGAATTATGAATATAATTAAATCTATAACAAGCCTATTCAGCAACACTGAAAACGATGTTTCTGAAAATTCAAATCCATTAGATAACCGATTGTACAAAATGTCAAAGAGCGAATTTAAAAAAACATTTCCGATTGATATACCAGATAATGCAGATAAGGAGTTTATCAATCAATTTGTTAAAAATCTCATTTACTTTGATGTTCCATATCACATAATCCTTCTATCTCTTGAAGCAGAGAAATGCAGAAAGAGAAGTAAAGATGATATTCTGAATATTCTTCGGAAGCGCGAGGAAGAGAAACGTCATTCAAAAGAAAGTACTGAACATATTCATATTTAGTCTTTACTGCAATTTCAGAAATTATAGCATCCTGTTCTTTTTCTGCAACAGAATAAAATGCTTCAATATAATTACGTATAAATAGTGATGCAGCTTTTTTCGCCACTATTCCTGAACTGTTTTTGCATGAATAATAAACAGAAAACAATACAGGCATAGTAGCAACAATATCCTTAGTTTGCATAGCAAAAAGCATTTGTATAACTTGCGACAGCTCGATTGATGTTTGATAATCCAATTCTGAATACTTCTCATTTATCTTATTTGATATTTCCTTTCTAAACACCAGTATCTCTTTTAATTCCTCCTTTACATTGATAGCTATATATATCTGCCACCCGATAAGAGCTGTCACCAGCAACGCCAATATTCCAACTATTATCCCCTGGTAGTCCAAACCCAATTCAGGAGTATTCGGGCACACCCGGCAAATGGCTATAATGGATATTATAGTGGATATTACAGATAATATCAGTATTACTATGTTTCTATATTTCTTCATATCTATTTAATAATCAGCAAATTACATAAAAACATGTTTTACAACATGTAAAATAGTCCTAAAAAAGAGACTGTATATTTTTCATAGTCCAAATATTAGGACTATATTTACATCGTCAATCAATTAATCAATTAAGCGATTCGACATAAAAAGAAAGCAGCGGCTCTTACAAGTCGCACATATATATTTCACTGACAAATATAGCCGTTAGCTTTCTTATTTGCAAATAAAATACATGTAAAATCTAAATAAACATAGAAATAATATGAAAAAAGTAAGTAAGAAGGATATCTTGAGTATAAAGGCAGGAAGTTCTATTACTTTTCACATGGATGATGCTGAATCTGTAAATTCTGCAAAGGTTTATGCTTATCAGCTTTCCGAATCCAGGGATAAGCCGGATGATGTGGAGAGGTACAAAACATCTGTTAAAGACAAGCTTATATTAACCATTTTAGCTGTGAGAAAATGACACGCAACGAATGTAGGATGATTGCAGAGGAGTTATACAGTCTGATAGGCAAAAACATGAAATCCTATATATCAGAATGTATTAAATCTAATTCAGATGAATATCTGAATACAAAAGAAGCTTCAACTATGATTGGTATTAGCGTAAAAACTCTCCGAAGAAGAAAAGACGAGTTTCCTCATGTAAAAATGGGGAAGAGAATAATGTTTTCAAAGAATGGGATAATTGAATTGATGAACAGATGAAAGCAAGAGATTACAAACTGGTAGTAGATGGAAAGTATAACAGACGTGCCATTATACAAAGAGCTTGGGTTTACATGAAGCAGAACAAAGCTTTCAAGTGGTATTCTTTTGCTAAGGCTTTGAAAGATGCTTGGGTGGATGCAAGTCTGAAAATGGACGAGTATAAGGCACAGACAAATCCTGTTTATACCGACTATCCGAAGCCTGCCAACGATTTTAGACAAGCTTTGATAGACTTGAATCCCGAATTGAGATGCTACGATAGTAGTTGGAGATAACAATTAATCTCATACGATTATGATAGAGATAGTAATAGTATTAGTAAGTCTGTACGCTGGGTATAGGTTATTCAGAAAGAAAGGTGAGGCTTTCTTCTACGAGAATTAATCACACGATTATATCACGTACAACAGCCTGTGTAGACGTAGAGAATATTCTACACAGGTACTATTGATTAGCTCTTTGACTTTTTGAAGAAACAAATACGAAACAAGGATTATCCATAGCAGAAATGCGGAGACTGGATAAACGGCTTGAAGTAGTCTTATATATCATTTAGATGGTCCGAAAAATCCTCTATCAGTAAGCATGCAAGGCTTGGGGCTTGCAACGCCATCAAAATGATTTATATAAATAAGCGTCCAATAAGTCCTTAATTGGTATAAAGTAAATGGCGGCGAAGGGCGACCATACCACGCTTATCAAAACATCTCCCCTCCCGTCAAATTCGGGCATGCTGAAAGGCTAAACACGTATTGTTGCGTTGAGGGGAGCCAAATTGTAAAAATATATATTATGGAATTTGTAATTTGTGGTGGCTTTCTTTTTATTGGATGTGTTTTTGGTGCATTGCTTTTCGATATGAATGCAAGTTATGGAGACAGAACAGCCGGTGTAATAAGAAATGTTCTTATTACAGCATCAATAATCGGAATACTTCTTATGGGAGCAGGAGTATGTTCTCGTCTAAAAACGCCCGTATATGAATATAGCGTCAATATCCATTACGTTGATGGATATTCAAAAACAATAAAGTTTGATAGCTGTGACGACCCAATGATTAGAGCAAGCAGAGGATCTTATTATTTTTCTTACTCCGAAGGTTCTATTCCCGGTGTGGTAAGGTTTGATATAATAAGCAAAACAAAGAAGAAGAAATAAAATTATCCCGTGGCTTACCTACCCTTAGTGTAAATAGTAAGGCAATCACCGGAACGCCCACGGGAACACTTGATGTTTGAATAATAATTTTAGGTTTTTGTCCGTCCGGTTTGTGAAAATAGGTCGGACTCTTTTTAGTATATCAATTAAAAACTAATTAACGTATAACAATAAAATAATGAAAAAAGGAACATTAGTAAAATATAAAGCTCCCGGTTGGGAAAACAAGATCGGGAAAATATACAGCATTAACGGTGATAGAGTTACGATAGAGTTTGGTAAACATGACTTTATCGAAGTTTATAGAGACGAGATAACATTTGTATGAGAAAGATAAATTGTTGGACGGTATTCTTTACCTTCTGTCTATTGTATATAGTTGTATTACTGGTGAGGTCAGTAACGATAACCAATGTTGGGCAAGTATTTCCGGCATTCATGTTCTTCCTTATGGCATTACTTTCATGCCTGGGGATATACGTCACCTACAATGAATGATTACACTTAGAATCAGATATGTATTAGTATTATTCGTACCGTCCAATCTGTGAAGACGGGCGGTACACCCGGGAGATTAGCTCAGTAAGGCAGAGCGGTGCAATCAATATTTTCAGTAGTTTGCCATTTGTTTACATTGCACAGGTCACGGCGTTCAAATCCCGTATCTCCCACTCAATCTTTAACAAATAAAACTTTTTAATTATGCCGATCGTAAAAAAGAATGATGTTCTACCAGAACGTCCAGTTATCATTGTATTATATGGAGTTCCAGGAAGTGGAAAAACAAGTGTAGCTACAACTGCATTAAATCCTTTATTGATAGATTGTGACCGTGGAGCCGACCGCGCAGTGCAACGTTGTGATACTATTATGGCTAAGTGCTGGAAAGATATAGATAGCGAACGTGAAGCAATGAAAGAATATAAGACTATTGTTGTAGATACGGCCAAATCGATGATAGACGATTATTTGAGCCAATATGCTATTGAGAACAACTATAAATTAAAAACGAATGCTCTTAAACGGTTTGGTCAGATGGGAGAAGACTTTAAAGAGTTTGTTAACTTTCTTCGCTCTAATGGTTCGGACATTGTTTTTATCTGCCACGACAAAGAAACGGCAGACGGTGATGTGATAAAACACTCTCCAGACTGCACTGGACAGTCCAAGGACTTGCTTGTAAGAATAGCAGACCAAGTTGGATATGTCTTCATACAGAACGGGAAACGTTGCATATCATTTGCACCGTTAGACAATTTTGTAGGTAAGAATGTTGCCGGTCTTGAAACAGTCGTAATTCCTGATTATGGCACTACCGAATTTGACACATGTATGTCTGACATTATATTAAAAGTAAAAACAGCTATTCTTGGTAAAGGAGAAGCACAAGCAAAAGCTAATGAGCAACTTGCTTCAATACGTGAACAGCTTTCAGCAGCAATGACTGATGAAGATATTCTTGCTTTAATGGAAGCAACAAAGCTACTTCCTAAGATTATGCAAGTGCCATTCTTTTCCGAAATGCAGAAGAATCTTGCAGCAAAGGGATATACTTTTGATAAGGACAAAAAACTCTTTGTAAAAGGATGAATCCGTTAATTCGCGTAACAACTTTAGAAGCATTCCGAAAGTACATAGAACAAAGTGATTATGCCAACTATGAGATAACAGAACAATCTGTTATTGATTCTATTGTCGGAGAATTTAAAGGGAATGAATATACTCGCATAGGGACTGCTTTCCACCGCATTATAGAGGAAGGCACTCCGCAATGCGAGAAAGTTCCCTCCGGAGAGCGCACATTTCTATATTACAACAAAGAACAGAAAGAACCTGTTCCATGTGGAAGATCATTTGACGTTGACGGATACAAGGTACTTATGGATGTTACACAATGCAAAGTTGCCCTTGAATACCGAAATGAGCATCCAGACGCTTTTCACGAGATACGGCTTTACAAAGACTTTGGAGGTGCTGTAGTAACCGGATGTGCCGACATGATAGACGGAATAGAAATTAGGGACATTAAAACTAAATATTCTTATCCTACCGATGCCGATTACATCAATTCCTGTCAATGGAAATTCTATCTCCAGCTATTCAATGTAGATGTGTTTCATTTTGACTTATTTCTCTTTGATGGATATGATAAAGATAAGCATGGATACGATGTCAGGGGACTGACACTGAGAAGGTATGAGCCTGCTATTACGTGCTATCGTTATGATGGTATGGAACAGGATAATATGAATCTGCTACATTCTTTTTTAGAGTGGGCAGAATATAGAAACTTAACCAAGTATTTATTAAAAGAAAAAATAGAGGATTAATTATGGCAAATCAAATAACCGGACGAATAATAGAAATCGGGCAAACCGTTCAAATTCCATCTAAAAGTGGTGGTTCCCCATTTACTAAACGGGAATTTATTTTAGATGCTACCACTTATGACCCTTATACGGGTGAGCGTAGCGAGTATGAAAATGTTATTCCCTTAGAGTTTTCGGGTGATAAATGTGCAGAGCTTGACCGCTTTAATCATGGTGATGTTGTCACTGTATCATTTATGATACAAGGTCGTTCTTGGACGAATCAGGACGGAGAACTCAAACGTATGGCAGCTATTCGATGCTACAAAATAGAAGGACGTGGCGGTGTGTCTCAATCCCAACAGACAACATCGGTACAACAGCCAGCGGCACAACCGACCTATCAGCAGCAACCGCAGAATTTTCCGCCTCCTGTTGATGCAAATGGTAATGTAAAAGATGATTTACCTTTTTAGCGTATGATTTTCAATCTAAATAATCCTTATGAGATTGACAGGTACAAAGAGTATGTAAACAAACTCTTTCAGCAAAGGGCGGTTGTAGAGGTCAAAAAACGCCTTCCCAATCGCTCTTTAGCACAGAACTCTTATCTTCATTTACTACTGTCTTTCTTTGCTTGTGAATTTGGCTACAGCCTTGAAGAAGTCAAACTTGACTATTTTAAAAAAACTTGTAATCGTGATTTATTTGAACGTAAGAAAATCAATAAGCAGGGTAAGGAGATAACCTACATGAGAAGCAGTTCGGAACTTACCACTGGCGAAATGACAACTGCAATTGAAAGATTTAGAAACTGGTCTCAAGCGCAAGCTGGTATTTATTTGCCTGCACCGAATGAGAATGAGTTTCTTATCCATATAGAACAAGAAATCGAACGTAACAAAGAATTTATTTAGTCATGAACGACTTATTCGGGAATGAGGTTAAGCCTCCGAAGGTTTATAAGCGTGACAGCTTAGGCAGGTTTGCCGATGAAAAGACAGCCAAATACGAGCGTGCCTTAACGGATGCGGCTAAGTATAAACAAATGTATCTCGCTGCTCAGTCCCGGATGAGAGGTATGGCCAGAATATTGAGAATGAAAGATGAACTAATTTTTAAATTGAAAAATAATGGATAAATTTTTAGGTCAAGAAATCCCCGAAAAGGATAGATGGCAGTTCCTACAGGACAATGCCGATGCAGTGGAAGAGATTGGCTATACACATCGGTTTACACCGGATGAATTAGCGCAAAAGAAAGAATATCTTGCTGAAACCTCAATTCAGATTAATGATATTGAGATAGAGAAAAAAGAAGCTATGGAAGCATTTAAGGCAGAGTTAAAGCCTTTGAATGAAAGGAAACAGGAACTTCTTGAAAACATAAAGAAAGGCTCTGAATATGTTGAAAATGAAAAGTGTGTGAAAATTCTCTATCATGAGGAAAAAATGGCAGGGTATTACAACAAGCTTGGTGAGTTGGTTTATTCCCGTCCTATAATGCCGCAGGAAATGCAAAGAACTATTTTTAATATTAATCGTAAAACAGGAACAGAATCATGAGCGAAAACAAATTAAATGTGATTGTACCGAA
>OGCO01000708.1_pt1 | contig 55279 bp, 47 predicted proteins | sample 1570171 | NCBI WGS metagenome assembly OGCO01 (sample SAMEA4370583, study PRJEB24528) | human gut metagenome
GGGAGTTATTGATTTCCCCACTGCAGGAATGTGCCGTGGCTATGCGCAGGCAAATATGGATGCCGGCATCAGCAGTATGACTGCCAGCATCAGCATTGTCAGGAATGAAATTCTTTTTCTTTTCATGTAATTAAAGCCTCCTTTTATCGTGCGTTTTCCAATTCTCTCTCAATCCATGTCATGATCACATCGACAAGATACTCCTGCTGCACCTGACTCAACTCCCGGCCGGGTTGTATCTTGTGCCATTTACGGATGCATTCCCGGCAGCAGGTCGCAGTTGCATGCTGTGCGATGAATACCGGATGTCCGCGCATGGGTGTCTGCTTCCCATCATTGGGGATATATGCAGGAGCCTCCCGTTTTGTAATGAAATCCTCTGCGTGTTTCCGGATCGTATCCAGTCCTTTTTCATGAATATAATCAATATCATTCTGCTTAAGATGAAATCTGCTCCGAAATCTGGAGTTTCCAAGTCTCTCGAACAGTTGCTTGTACCATTCATCCTTTGTCATTAAAACTCACCACTTTCTATGAAAACAGACTCTGCTGTTCATATTCCGTCTGCCGGTTAAGCAGAGCTGGTGTCTGGTGCAGAAGTACAGACATTTTGTTATTATCAAACCAGTCTGTTATTTGTCCCCTTTCCAGGATCAAAGGCATGCGATCATGGACTTTTTTCATAGAACTATTAGCTGTGGTAGTCAGGATCACAAATCTTCGTTCATTCTCAAACCAGTCACAGAACCCTGCCATGTACAGCACAGAGGAATCAGGTCTGGTAAAGGAACTCTTTTCTTTCAGGGAATTCCATTCGTAGAACCCGCCTGCCGGAATCAACAGCCGGTGATATAAGATTCCGTTCTGAAAAGAAGGTTTATCCATGACAGTTTCCACCCTTGCATTGATGACCGGATTTTTGCCTTTTGACAGGGGATATCCCCATCTGCATATACCCAGTTCCAGTCCATGTTATGACTGTCCAATGACCGGTGCGACATCGGTCGGACGGATATCTCCTTGTGTCAGCCGAATCCTCCCATCTATGTTCTGTACCACTCTGGAAATCTCCTCCATCATATTGGGATCTATATAATATCTGCTGCACATATTCTCTCCTATTTTAGAATCTTTCTTATCTGCGTATCCGCGGCTTCTGGATAAAGCTGTTTCATATGATCAACAATTTTTCCCCAGGATGTCCGCGGATCTTCCTTATAACAGGAAGTAACATGGTCATATCCATAAATGTGTTCCGGAGAAGAATACACAGCCACATCCCAGCCGTACTCCACGCCTTTTTGATTGATCCTTTTCCGAAAGTCGCAGTTACACAGATATGTCTGCATCATAAGGCTGGTAATGGCTCCGTCAAATCCCTTTTCGCCATCTTTTCCAAATCCAGCCAATTTTTTCAATTCGTAGGAGTAGATTTCTGCATCATTTTCCATAAAATGATCCATAATATTCTTATGTTTGATCGGTGCTTTTTCATCCTCAAACAGAGCATCAAAATCATAGCCGTCCCTGCGGTAGTTGGCAAATACCGGCAGCCATTTTTTGGAAATAAACCCGGCTTTTTTGGCAAAAAATTTCCCGTAAAGAACATCATGCTTTTTTGCAATGGCAATCCTCCATCTCCACGGATCCCTCACCGGATCATCAGACCACCAATATTCTGCCACTGTCCGTTCCTCCAGAGAAAACCCCGGAATTTCGTTCTTAAAAAGAGGAAGAAAACCAACCCGGTTGATATATTCGACTGCTTCATCCACATCGTGGATGCATTTCGGATCATCCCATGTTACTCCATGAATGATCCATTCCCCTGCTTCGTTTCCCATGACTTTCTCCTTTCTGTATTTTGCTGTCTTAAGTATACCACACATTGACAAGGCAAGACAAAGATATATATTTTTATCGAAAAAATTGATGACATTTTTGTTACTGTTCATACACAATGTCATTAACTTAAGCAATTTGCCAATACTGCATTGATGAAAATATCAGCAGAAGGATTTAATTATGATAAAAAAGGGAATATTGAGGGATTAAGATGCAATGTCTTGCTGAAATTCGGGTATAACAAAAAGACAAAATCAATATTTAATATTGAAATTTGTCTAAAGATGAAATATAGTAATATACCACCTTCTGCAATAACTGGTTTATCCACCATTTTTGTGTTAATATAAAAGTAATAAAATACATTTAAGCACAAAAAGGGTGTAAATATTATGGATATTTCAGATTTTGTTAAGAAAGCAAAAGAATATAATGTTCTTGGAATCAAAATTTCAAAAGATAATGAACTTGCAGCAGAGTGGTACAGCGAACCGGAATGCAGAAGGAATATTTATTCTGCAACAAAGAGTTTCACATCCTGTGCAGTTGGCTTTGCTGTTCAGGAAGGGCTGATCGATCTTAATGAAAAACTAACAGAAGCATTTTCAGGTGACTTGCCGGAGTGTATAGATGAGAACCTGAAAGAAGCAACTGTTCGTGATCTTCTTACCATGTGCCTTGGACAGGAGAAGGGCAGTCTGATGGGAGAACAACGACCTTTATATGAAGAAGATAACTGGGTAAAAATGTCTCTGGCTATTCCCTTTAAGTATAAGCCGGGTACGCATTTTGTGTATAATAACGTTGGTCCCTATCTGGCAGGCATTCTTGTACAGAGACGCTCCGGCTGCGATCTTGTTTCTTACCTTACACCCAGACTTTTTTCCAAAATTGGAATAAAACGTCCTACATGGGAGACTGATCCACTTGGAAACAGTTTTGGAGCCGGCGGATTATTTCTGACCCTTTCTGAACTTCACAAATTTGGACTGTTTTATCTTAATAAAGGCAAGTGGAATGGAAAACAGATACTGTCTGAGAAATGGATAGAAGAAAGTACAAAGGCAGCTGATGTTGGATACTATGGTTATCTTTTCTGGCGTGGTGAATATAATTCTTTCCGGGCGGATGGAAAATACTCCCAGATTTCTATGATCCTGCCGAAGAAAAAAGCAGTCGTTTCGTTTGTTTCAGAATGCCGCAAGGGAGACGAACTTCTGAAGACAGTTTATGAGCTTGTCTGCGCAAAACTGTAATATCTTTTCTCCGCGGAAAACCAGACTCCTCAACATCCTAAACAACTTTTTTCCAGGTATGCAAAAAAACACTTTCCTTTTCTGAAAAAAAGCAATATAATGCTTCACGCAAGAAGATGGTTCTGCCGGCGAAATAAATCCGACCAGAAGAAAAGGTTATCGCTGACACCATCTATTCTGTTTTGCAAAATCTGGCATATTACAGAGAAATAAGAAATGAGGAAATATAGTGAAAAGAATATGTATAGCAATTTCATCAAACGATAAAGACACCACCATGCACCTGGAGATCTATGCACCGGAATATAAGGGCGATCTCAAAGGCCTGATCCAGATCTGCCATGGAATGACAGAATATATGGGAAGATATGTGGAATTTGCAAAGTATTTTACCAGCCGCGGATACATTGTCTTTGGCAATGACATCATCAGCCACGGACACAGCACCACACCAAGATCATCCTGTTTGTACATTAATGACTGGAACGACACAGTTAAAGATATGGTATCAGCAAGGGAATATGTTGTCCGGAAATACCCAAACCTGCCTATCTATCTTTTGGGATTTTCTCTGGGTTCCTTCATTGTAAGGACAAACGCTGATCTGACTCCCTATAAAAAAGAAATCCTGATCGGTACCGGTGCGCAGTCCGCTTTCCTGATGAGGATAATGAGAACCTGGATCGGGAAAAAATATACCGGAAAGATGTCCTGTGCTTCTGATAAGATCTATGATCTGATGTTCGGTACATATGGCAAAAAGTTCAAAGGCAGACCGGCCAATTACTGGCTCCTGACGGATAATGAAAAGAGAAGGGAGTACGCTGATGACAGTCTTGTTCGTCAGGATGTGTCTCCTGCTTTTTTCTGCGAGTTTTCCAAAGGCATGGAATGTGCCAGCCGAAACCTAAAAAATCCGAATAATACCATTCCAACTTTATTCCTGTATGGAAAAAAAGATCCGGTATCCGGTTTTGGAAAAGGCGTCCGAAAGGTATATAAAGCATACAAAGAAAACAACCCGGATACGGAGATCAGAAGCTTTCCCGGAACTCACGATATCCTGCATGACTCCGGATATGAATCGGTATTTAAGGCAATCGCCGATTATTTGAGAAAATAATACTACAATCAGAACCCGATGCTCTACCCTGAAAAGCTGCTCCAGTCGTGCCGGGCTGTCCAGTCGCCCTTCGTACTCCTCTTTATTCTCCGCATGTATAATAAACGGAGCAATATCTGCCTGCAGGCATTGCACAAATGCAATGATGCGGGCTACCTTATAACATGAGAAAAGCATTAAACAAGGAGACTCACGCCAAAACTATGAATCTCCTTGTTTAATAAAGGTTCGAAGTATCCCTCCGGGTATATCTATATCTTATTTTTGATTAATCTCTGCGAATTCAGCAGCATCAATTTTTAATTCTATTTTTTCGCCTTTTTTAAGTTCTTTCCATTGAGAAAAATCCATTTCATATCTTCCTGTTTCGGTCTTTCCCTTCTTTTTCTCATATGTAGCGGTCACAAAATAATGCTCTTCTTCTGCTCCTGTTTTCTGTCCGTCTTTAAGTTTCGGTTCCGGCCAGGAAGGGTTCTGATCATTGCCGGAACTTTTTGCAGTATCGACAACCGTCCATTTGTCTATTTCATAGTAATATTTTGTAGCATACACCGGCTCCTTCCGGTAGACTGGTTTTTCTACATCTTCAGTGTAGGTTTCCTCAGTATATACCGGAACGCTTTCCGTTTGCTCCTCAAAATATCCATTTCCAAGATCAACATAAGAACTCTTCTCTTCGTAGTGGTCTATGACGCTGCGTGTTTTGGTTTCTGTAACTGTCTCGTAATGGTCGAGAACGTCTTTGTAGGATTGAATTTCACTTTTTGTATATTGCAGCCTCGCATCATCGGGCAGCGACCAGTCACTTTCATTGTGAGTTACAACCTCTTCAATGTCAATGGTTCTTTCCCAATCCAAGTCATCAATCGTTACGTTTTTGATCTTCGGTGCCAGGCATGACATCATGCCAAAAATGATTGCTACGAAGATTCCCAGAATGAGCAGCACCCGCCTCAGCAGTGGCTTTTTCTTTGGTGTATTTTGGGGGATATTTTTCTGGCAGGATTCTTTTTTCTCTTCTTTCTTTCGTTTCTTTTCCTCTTCCTGCTGCCTCATCTCGAAGTAGTTTCTCTCCGAATCTTCTTTTGTGGCACCACAGTTTTTGCAGACATTCAGATCGTCGCTGTTAAGACTGCCGCAAAAGCTGCACTGCCAGTCCGGATTACGGCTGATCTTTTCTGCTTCCTCCTCAGAAACATATTTAATTTCATCCGGCATATAGAATTTTGTATTTTCGTCCTGCGGATGCCCACAATCGGGACAGGTTTTTTGACCGGCTCTAATCCTTTTATTCCCACAAAACGGGCAATCCCAGAGACCTTCGATTATCTTTCCCATACAGACTCTCCTCTTCTTTTCCCTCAATAACAATTCCAACAAGTGTTTATATTCCACTTCGGTTTTATAATTTTGTGCAGTTTTTTATTTGCTCATTTATAGATTACTGTTTATTTTTCATCTCTGCTACTCTGTCCAGAATCTGTTTCTTTAATTCTTCTACATTATCTGTCCGATATTTTAATCCTGCTGCGGAGATATGTCCTCCACCGCCAAAAGGTTTCAACAGTTCATTAACATTGATCCATTTCCCGTCTGAACGGAAAGAACATCTCCACCCGTTTTCTTCTTCCTCATACATGGTAAAACCAAGTTCAATATCGTCGCAATCGCGCAGGATGGTGCTGATACAGTGGATGTCTTCGTATGTGATATCTTTTTCGGCAATTTCCTTCTGTCCCATAATGACATAAGCAACCCGGCCATCCATCGCACGTACTGCCCCATGAAGAATATCGGCTCTTTTGTACAGAATGTCCAAGGTATCACTGTGTAAGGTTTTCATAATCCTGCCATGGTCAACTCCCATAGCCATCAGATCAGCTACTGCCTGAAAAATACCCTGGTTTGCCCTTGCCAGTCCTCCGGTATCATGCAGGATGCCAAGGTAAATATAATCTGCGGCATTGGGGTACGCTTCTTTTTGGGCTGCATTTAGAAGCAGTTCGGAAGAAAGCATATGGTATACATTTTCCGCACACGCCTCAGAAACCTTTGTCCAGTTAACATCTCCGTATCCTTCATTGGAAGCGTGATGATCAATAACAATGCTGGCAGCGGCATTTTGGTAATATTCCAATCCGATCATACGCTCCAGAGTTGCATTATCACAGACTATGACACAATATTGTTTTCCGGATATATCCGGCATCTCAAAAGGAACAAATATCTTATCTTCCACGACCATCTTTTTCGGACCGCGCTCCAGCGTTTTTGCAAGGTATGGAAACACCCTGTATTGTGGATAATTGACATGGATATAGTGCGCAAGGCTCATCACCGATCCGGCAGCATCGCCATCCGGATTTAAGTGTCCCAGAATCACTACAGTGTCCAGATTGTGCGTCTGCATGGTTTCATCAAAAACAGTATCAAAATTAAACTCTGTCATTCCTACCTCCTTCGTATATCACTTCCCTGTTATATTTTAATTTTATCATCTAACAGATCAGATAGCAAGTTGTGGGCACATACAAGCCAAAATTCCAGATTGCCTACGGCAATGGAATTTTGGCTTGTATGTCTCGGGATTTTGGCATATTCATGCCAAAACACCTTGCGGAATAGTAATGTGTGAACAGTAACCAAAATTCATTCCAGATTGCATTATTTTGCGGAATTGCTACCGAATCAAAAAGAGACAAAAGAGACCACTTGTCTCTTTTGGTCTCTTTTCTGTCTCTTTTTAAAAAACTATAGCAATTTCGTAAGATTTCTATAGTTTTTTCAGGGTTTCAGTACTATAATGAAACCCATAAAGAGATTGTCATATCAAAAATAGTAATCTAATTTTCTGCCAAAAAATCAGATCATCTCCCCTCAAACTGGAAATTCAGGGAAAGTTGTTCTGATATTATTATGAAAAAGATGATCGAAGCCCAGGAAAGACAGATGTCCAGTGGTTCCCAGGGCGGACAGTACTAATCAGATAAAAGCCTCTCAGTTGAGGAACTGAAAAAAACCGATGGTGATGACTGAAAACAGTCAAATCCATCGGTTTTTCTATAAAAGCGAATTAATAAAATCAGATCATCCCTATCAGATGTACGATCAGTGCAGCCACCCAGGCAATCACACACTGCCATACCACAACACCAACAGCCCATTTACTGCCCATTTCACGTTTGATCGAAGCGATAGCCGCCACACATGGTGTATAGAGTAAACTGAATACCAGCAGGGATGCTGCTGCCAGCGGAGTCAGTACAGAGGCAATATTTCCACTGAAAAGTACTTCCAGAGTAGATACCACGCTCTCTTTTGCCATAAATCCGCTGATAAGAGCTGTACAGATTCTCCAGTCTCCCAGTCCGATCGGTTTAAATATAGGTGCCAGGACTCCCGCCACCATTGCCAGAATACTGTCTGCAGAATCTTTTACAAGATTTAAATGCAGATCAAAGCTCTGCAGGAACCAGATTATCATTGATGCAAGCAGGATAATAGAAAACGCTCTCTGCAGGAAATCTTTTGCTTTTTCCCACAAAAGCTGACCTACATTCCTTGCTCCCGGCAGCCGGTAATTGGGAAGTTCCATGACAAACGGTACGGGATCTCCCTTGAAAAGAGTTCTGTTATACAAAAATGCCGCCAGGATTCCCACCAAAATTCCAAGCAGGTAAAGACCTGCCATAATAAATCCGCCCTTCTTCGGGAAAAAAGCACTTACAAAGAAAGAATAAATCGGCAGCTTCGCAGTACAGCTCATAAATGGAGTCAGCAAAATCGTCATCTTTCTGTCACGCTCACTTGTAAGTGTACGTGTGGCCATAACAGCCGGAACCGTACATCCGAATCCGATCAGCATTGGTACAATGCTTCTTCCGGAAAGGCCGATCTTACGCAGAAGTTTGTCCATCACAAAAGCAACACGTGCAACGTATCCGCTGTCTTCCATAAGAGACAGAAAGAAAAACAGGGTTACGATAATCGGCAGAAAACTGAGTACACTTCCCACACCTGTAAAAATACCATCAATGACCAGGCTATGCATGGCACTGTTTACATTTGCTGCTGTCAGTGCTACATCTACCAGCGCAGAAACCTTATCAATTCCAATCTCCAGAAGCCCCTGAAGCCACGCTCCGATCACATTAAAGGTAAGATAAAATACCAGTACCATGATTCCGATGAAACAGGGAATCGCTGTATATTTTCCTGTAAGAATCTTATCAATTTTCTCACTTCTGATTCTCTCCTTACTCTCTTTTGGCTTTACAACTGTCTGTTCACACAAACGCTCAATAAAGTCAAAACGCATATCTGCGATCGCAGCGCTTCTGTCAACCTGACGCTCTGTTTCCATCTGCTGTACGATATGCTCCAGCATATCCGTCTCATTTGTGTCCAGCTTCAGCTTCTCAAGAATCAGCGGATCTCCCTCGATTGCCTTGGTTGCTGCAAAACGGGTAGGAATATCAGCCTGCGCCGCATGATCCTCAATCAGGTGCATGACCGCATGAATACAGCGGTGTACTGCACCGTCATGGTCACTCTTATCACAGAAATCCTGACGCAGTGGATGTTCCTGATATTTCGCTATATGTAACGCATGGTCAACCAGCTCATCAACCCCTTCATTCTTTGCTGCGGAAATAGGGATTACAGGTACTCCAAGCAGCGATTCCATCTTATTTACATCTATAGAACCCTGATTTCCCAGCACTTCATCCATCATGTTCATTGCAACTACCATAGGAATATCCATCTCCAGAAGCTGCATGGTCAGATACAGGTTTCTCTCAATATTGGTAGCATCCACAATGTTGATGATCGCACTTGGTTTCTCATCCAGGACAAAATTTCTGGAGACAATCTCCTCACTGCTGTAAGGGGACATGGAATAAATTCCCGGAAGGTCTGTGATTTCTGTATCCGGATGGCCTTTAATCGAACCGGTCTTACGATCCACCGTTACTCCTGGAAAGTTTCCCACATGTTGACTGGAACCTGTCAGTTGGTTAAACAGTGTAGTTTTTCCACAGTTCTGATTTCCCACCAATGCGTACGTCAGTGTAGTTCCCTCAGGCAGTGGATGTTCATCTTCTCTGGAATGATACTTTCCATCCTCTCCAAGTCCCGGATGTGCCAGGTCGCTTACAGCCTCTATTCCGGCGTGACTTCTGCTTCGCTTCGGAATCTGTTCGATTTCTATCTGCTCTGCTTCCGCAAGTCTTAATGTCAGTTCATATCCATGTACCTGTAATTCCATGGGATCTCCCATGGGTGCAAACTTCACGACTGTGACCTCAGCTCCCGGAATCATACCCATATCCAGGAAATGCTGACGCAGGGCACCCTTGCCGCCAACCGACGTGATCACAGCACTTTTTCCGATTTCCAAATCTTTTAATGTCATTTTCAGTCGCTCACCTTTTGTATTTGTATTTGGTTATCATTGCTATATCCGATTTTTCTCAATAACCTTATGCAGATAGCTTATACTAACTGATAATTTTTGTCAAGTAGCAGGTATGTCTCAATTTTTTTATAACCGAAAGCACAAAAAACTCAGATGAATTTATGCTATCATCTGAGTTTCTCAATGTCTTACCCTGACAGGTCATTAAACCTGTCTGTGATTACTTCATTACTTATTATTCTGATCATTCTCAAGTAACTGATTTATGTGATTGCCATAAGATTTGGAAATTGTTCTTATCTTTTATATGTCAGATCCACACAGAACCTGTAATATCACCGTTAATTACATAATATGCTTTGTTCTCTTCAGGTTTGATATAAATCTTAATATCTTTGAGATCTTTCTCCTTTTTACCCAGTTCGTCTGTCCAGATTCTTCTGACATTACTTAAAATATTTTTTGTATATACTTCTCTGCCCATGAACTGAATATATACTTCTGCTGTTGCTTCTTTCTTAGTGGTTCTTCTTGTTGTTTTCTTCTCGGCAGCTGTCTCTTCAGCCGGTTTCTCAGCTGTCTTAGCAGGAGCCTTCTTTGTAGTTCTTTTCGTTGTTTTTGTTGGTTTTGCAGCAGTCTTTGTTGTTTTAGCTGTCTCTTTTTTCTCGGCTTCTTTCTCTGTTTCTGCCGGTTTCTTTTCTACAGTGTCTGCTGCTTTAGCTGTTTCTTTCTTCTCGGTTTCTTTCTCTGCTTCTGCTGATTTCTTTTCTGCAGTCTTTCTTGTTCTTCTTGCTGCCGGTTTCTTTGCTGTTGTTTCTTTCTTTACAGTCTCTGTTTCAGCAGTTTCTTTCTTGTTTGCTTCTTTATTTACAGCTACTTCTTCAGCAGTTGTCTTTGCAGGAGCCTCTTTAACTTCGGTTGTCTTCGCAGTGGATGTGTTGAGATCTGCTGTAGTTGCTTTTGTTGCCATATGATTAGCCTCCTTACAAGGTATAAGTATTCGTAACTGCTCAGTTTTGTACAGTTACAGGTATTCTTATGTTACCGAAAATATGATAAACAGTAACATTCTTTTATGAAAATAGAATACTACGAATCTTCTGCTTTTGCAATGTTTTTCTGTTTTTATAATTTAGGCATCTTATGAACAGTATTATTTTTTACTCTGTATCCGTCATTTTCTATAGTCCTAGATTCTGCAGATCTTCCTTCATATATGCCGAAAGTCTCCTCTGAAGTTCCTCATTCTGCGGAAGGCTTAAATCCGCATCAAGGGACAGAATCTCCGAAGCCGTTTCACTGGCAGCTTTCAGGATATCCGCATCCTGATAGATGTCCCCCAGTTTAAATTCCAGCAGACCACTCTGGCGGATTCCAAAAAGATCACCAGGACCGCGAAGCTTCAGATCCTCTCCTGCAATATAAAATCCATCATTGGATTTGTTCAGGATCTGCAGACGTTTAGAAATTTCCTTTGCACCATTTCCCTGCATAAAAATGCAATATGACTGATATTCCCCTCTACCGACACGCCCGCGAAGCTGATGAAGCTGTGCCAGCCCGAAACGCTCGGCATTCTCCACCATCATCACTGTAGCATTAGGCACATTCACTCCTACCTCAACTACAGTAGTAGATACCAGGATCTGAATTTCCCCTGCGGCAAAAGCCTCCATGATCACATTCTTCTCTTTCGCTTTCATCTTTCCATGAAGAGAAGCAATCTTTATATCCGGCGAAAAAACATTGCGAAGCTTCAGGGTATAATCCAGCACATTTTCCCCATCCATCCCTTCGCTCTCCTCCACCATTGGACAGATCACATAAACCTGCCGTCCCTGACGGATCTGCTTCTCCATAAAGGAATAAGCCTTCGGCCTGTAAGAAGTATCCACCACACAATTTTTAATGGGAAGTCTCTGCGCAGGAAGTTCATCAATTACTGAAATATCCAGATCCCCGTATATAATGATCGCCAGCGTCCTTGGAATCGGTGTAGCACTCATCACCAGCACATTAGGCGGGTTTCCCATAGTAGTCAGTGCTTCCCTCTGTTTCACACCAAAACGATGCTGCTCATCTGTAATAACCAGTCCAAGATTATTGTACTGCACTTTTTCCTGAATCAGCGCATGCGTTCCGATCACCAGGTTAGCCTCTTTTGACGCGATCAGCGCATATTTTTCCCTTTTCTCCTTTGCGGTATCTGATCCTGTCAGCAAAACCGGATGCCCAAAATCAATATTCTGTTCCTGCAGCAACTTCTCCATTGCCTGAAAATGCTGCCTTGCAAGAACCTCCGTAGGTGCCATAAGCACTGCCTGATATCCATTCTCCACAGTCATGATCATTGCGAGAAACGCAAGGATCGTCTTACCGCTTCCCACATCTCCCTGCACCAGTCTGGACATCAGGGCCTGGCCGCTTAAATCCCTCTCAATCTCATGCCACACATTCAACTGCGCCTTTGTCAGATCATAGGGCAGACTTTCAATAATCTGCTCTGTCGTCCATACCGGATGCATGGGAAACGCATTCGGTGCTTCCTCCGTCTTCTCCTTCAAAGACTGCACAGCAAGAATAAAAAGAAGAAACTCGTCAAACACCAACCTTCTCCTTGCAGCTAACAGCTCCTGCATATTTTTGGGAAAATGAATCGCAGGAATCGCAAAATTCCTGTCTGCCAGGTGATACCTCTCCTTATACTCATCTGCCAGATACTCTGCCTGAAGCTTCTGCTCATCAAGCACCTGATGGATCAGCTTCACGATCGTCTTATTAGAAAGCCCCGCAGTCAGTCCATAAATCGGCTGAAGACTGTGCAGAATCTCCTCATAAGCCGCAGGCGTAAAAATCTCAGGGTGCTCCATCTGCAGCTTCCCCTGCTTCCTGACGACACGCCCCCGCAGAACAAACCTGCTGCCTTTCCTGACTGCAGAGCGCAGATACGGTGCATTAAACCACGTAACAGAAATTTTCCCCGTAAGATCTGCCACAGTGGTCGTGATCACCTGAAGATTCCGCACCTGATTCACATACACACCCGTTATAACCGCCACAGAAATCGCCACAACAGCTCCCTCTTCCAGAGACCGGATCTCAACAGGCTCCTCATACGCATCATAATTACGTGGATAATAACTCAGAAGAGATTCCATATCCGTAACTCCTATTTTCGCAAATAACTTTTCCGTTTTCTCCCCCACGCCCTTAAGGGTTCTCAAAGATATCGACATCTATCTCCTTTTCCTTTCTAAAAAATCCATCACAAATATAAATTTAACCAAATCAAGTATCCGGCAGAGCAATTATTCGGTTATAATCAAGTAAAAACGGACTATGTCATCCGCCCAGCCAGCTGCCAGGCGGGAAAATTATTTGTTTTTGTGTGCATTTGCAGGGATCTTAGATATTCTTAGGTTCCGGAAAACTGCGTTATGAGCAGACAGTCTCACTGTCTGAGCGAAGTTTGCAACGGAGCGAGTTTGAGAGGGCTGCTCATGCCCTTAGCAGATTTCCGGAACCTTAGAATATCTTAGTTCCCGAAACCGCACACAAAAACAAATAATTTTCCTGCCGTCCCTTTTTAATACGAAAACGGATATACCCACCCTCAACAATGGCCTATACCCGTTTTCATCACATGAACTATTCGTTTATCTCTCTCAAAAACTCTATTATCCTACTCTACAGAAATAACATAATAATAAATCGGCTGTCCACCCGCATTCAGTTCCACATCACAATCCGGATAAGCCTCCTCCAGAGCCGTTGCCAGCTCCTCAGCTTCAGCCTCCTCAGTATCAGCACCATAATAAATACTGATCACCTCAGACTCATCATCCACCATCTGGGCAACTGTCTCCTTGGCAACTTCCATGCGGTCCTTGCCAACAGCCAGGATTCCATGATCACCGATACCCATCATATCACCCTCATGGATCTCCTTATCATCAATCCTTGTATCACGCACAGCATACGTAATCTGTCCGGTCTTCACATGTTCGATTGCCTGAAGCATAGCCTCAGTATTCTCCGCACTGTTCTTCTCGGGCACATAACTGATCATGGCAGTAATTCCCTGCGGAATGGTCTTAGTCGGCACAACCACGATCTCTTTATCCTCAGTAAGATCCCTTGCCTGGTTTGCAGCAAGAACAATATTCTTATTGTTCGGGAAAATATAAATAGTCTTTGCATTTACTTTTGCAATGGCATTGAGCATATCCTCTGTACTCGGGTTCATTGTCTGACCGCCCTCGATCAGGTAATCCACACCCAGTTCCTTAAAGATCTCTGTCATTCCCTTTCCCACAGATACGGAAATAAAGCCAACTTCCTTCGGCGGCTGTGCTGCTTCTTCTTTTTCTTCCTGTTCTGCCTGTTCTTTCGCCATTTTCTCGGCATCCTTTATAAGCTTCTCCTGATGCTCCTCACGCATATTGTCGATCTTCATACGTGAAAGTGCACCAAAGGTAAGGGCTTTCTCAATAGCCTGTCCAGGATGATTGGTATGAACATGAACCTTCACAATCTCGTCATCTGCAACAAGCACAATAGAATCACCAAGAGACATCAGGAATTTCTTAAATTCATGCTCTGTCTCCTCGGACATCGGCTGGTTCAGAAGAATAATAAACTCTGTACAATAACCAAATTTAATATCAGCCTCTGTCTGTGCATCGATCTTAGTCACAGCAGGACCTTTTGCCTTGTCAAACTGTGTATAATCAATCTCTTTGCCAAGGAAACCATCATATGCACCATGGTATACTTCCAGAAGTCCCTGTCCACCGGAATCCACTACTCCTGCTTCTTTCAGAACCGGCAGCATCTCCGGTGTCTTTGCCAGAGTTTCCTCCGCATGAGCGATCACGCTCTGGAAAAATGTATCCAGATCCTCTGCTGTCTCCGCAAGCTCTACAGCCTTGGCAGCAGCCTCTCTTGCAACAGTAAGGATTGTTCCTTCCTTCGGTTTCATGACTGCCTTATATGCAGTCTCCACACCTTTCTCCATGGCTGCCGCGATATCAATGGCATCCAGTTCCTTACTGTTCTTAACACTTCTGGTAAAACCACGCAGAAGCTGAGAAAGAATAACACCTGAGTTACCTCTTGCACCGCGCAGAGAACCGGAAGAAATCGCCTTGGCCAGTGACTCCATGTCAGGCTCTCCCAGAGAACCTACTTCTGCTGCTGCTGCCATGATCGTCATTGTCATATTGGTTCCTGTATCTCCATCCGGTACCGGAAATACGTTCAGTTCGTTGATCCATTCTTTTTTAGCTTCCAGATTCTTGGCTCCTGCAAGAAACATCCTGGAAAGTATTCTGGCATCTATGGTTTTGTTATTCACCACAAGTTCCTCCTCTATCCTAATCAATTGCGCGTACACCTTCTACATAAATATCGATCTTATCGATCTCCATTCCTGTAAAGGCCTCGACTTTATATTTGACATTGCTGACAAGGTTGTCTGCAATTGTACTTATATTCACGCCATATGCCACAATAACATGGAAATTCAGGCGGATTTTATTGTCCTCTGTAATTCTGACGCTGATGCCATGTTTCAGGCTGTTCTTTCCAAGAAGCTTTACCAGTCCGTCCTTCATACTGACTGCAGCCATGCCTACGATACCAAAACATTCTACAGCAACGCTTCCTGCGTAGGTTGCGATTACATCTGTGTCAATTATGATCTGACCTAATCCGGAATCTATACGTCCATTCATATGGTTACCTCCAATGCTCATTATTGTATGTAAGTGTATTATAACCTCTTTTCACAGATTAAACAATGACTAATTTCGTCATGCTTCATCATACACCCAAAACACGCTATTTTCAAGGGTTTTCAGCTCTTTTACTCCATTTTATGTTTCATCTGTTTTCGTCTCTTTTCTTTTGTTTGTCATAAAATTTGTCATAATTTTTGTCACAAAAAAGCCACGCCCAATAATAGGGAATGGCTCTGATCGTCACATAACATTTTCAAATTTTTTCATTTCGTTCTGTACTCTTACACTATCAACATGATTGTAGATATCCATTGTTGTACTAATATCGCTGTGCCCCATGATATATTGCAATGTCTTTGGGTCAATCCCAGCTTCTGCCATTCTTGTGCAAGCGGTATGTCTCAGAATATGTGCGGATATATGCGGCAGCAGTTCCGGCTCTCTGTTTTCTCGTTTTGCCTGTGCTATTTCTTTCTTGTTATATGAATTTACTACATTTCTCAGCATGGCATTGAAATTAAACGGTAACATTGGCATTCCTTTTGAATTAATAAATACAAAACCTTTCATCCCGTCAATTTCTTTCTCAATCGAACGTCTGCCGGTTATAAAATCAAGTTCTTTCTGCTTTATCAGGGCTTTTCTCGCGCTCTGTGTCAATGGTATATCTCTATTTCCCGATTGCGTTTTTGTTTGTGTAACATGAAACTTGAATCCATCTCCATAATCCTTATATATCAGTTGGCGGCGAATATGAACCACATTTTCTTTCATGTCTATATCATCCTGTCGCAATCCAATTATTTCACCAATTCGCAACGCTGTAGAAAATGCAAAGTTCAGCATTGGACAATATACATTATACACATTACTATTATTCACATATTCAAGTAGTATCTCCTGCTGCCTGATTGTCAATGCCTTTTTATTATGCGGCTCTACTTTAATTACTTTTCTACAGTTTCTACAGGGATTTTTTCTAATTAAATCAGAATCTACTGCTAATTGAAATACTGATGATATCAATACATGATAAGTCTGAATGGATGAACCGCTCAAACCTCGCTGCTTCAAGTCAGCATAAAGCCTTTTAATGTGCATCTGCTTGATCTGGTTAATCTTCATTTCTCCAATGATACTGTTTTTTACGCTCACATCCCAGAAATTTCTGTAATTAACATTTGTGGATTTACGAATATTGCTTTTCGTTTCAATGAAAACATCAAACAACTGATTTAGTGTTATGTCGCCGCCTTTTGTACTGATGCCCTCTTCCAGATCGCGTTGTATCTGTTTTTCTTTTTGTCTCAATTCCAGTAAATCAAGCGCATAAACAGTACTTCTTTTCCCTGTTGCATCCGTCCATTTATACGCATATCTACCAGATTTATCTTGACTCTCGCCAATTTTCAATACCCGGCCTTTATTATCCGTTCTTTTCGCTCTTGCCATTTTTCACACCCTCTCTCGCTTTATCTATCATTTCCATGATTTCTGCATCACGCCTGATAAAAGCATCACTGCCAACCTGTAACCGCTCTTCTTCTGCCCCCACAAGTTCCTGCATCATTACTGAAAATTCTTCTACGTTCATTCAATCACCCTTTTTAATAGAGCAAGGGCAGCAGTACCGCCGCCCTATGGTTCACTGTTCTTTGTGATCGTGATAAATATCGGCTATAATAATATAAATATAGCGCAAAATCTTCTCCGACTGGATTCTATTTATCATCTGAATGATTTCTTTCTTGTAATCCATGTTTTAACACACCTTCTTCCTCTTCCGCTATATCTTCAACGAATCCCATGATGCAGTATAGAATCTTCGCACTCTTTAATTTGCTAACCATATCACATATGTTGCTGCGATATTTTTCGGCATCTTCTTTTCTGTAGTCCATGGCTATTTCTCCATTTCATCCAATGTTTTAAAAGTTTGCTGAGTTTTACAAGCATAATCGCACATAATAAGAAGTTCCTGACACATATTTTCTTTATTATAGGCAAAAGCTAAAGCATCGTCCCTACTCATTTTCTTTGTGCTGTAAAAATCATAATGTTCCATAAATTTATCAATGAGCCATTTGAGTTTATTAATGCAATCCCCGGTCTCAAACATAGCGCGTTCTTTGTCTCGGTCGATTTCATCCAAATTTTCATTTTTGAGTTTCTGCAGTTCGGCCTTGAGCTTCTCAATCTCGGCTTTCTGATCTGTGATAATCTCGCTTGCAATCGTCTGATTGTCCAGTTTTGGAGAGTCCGCCTTATCTGGCATACCCGCGGAAAGCTGGTCAAGCTTTGCCAAAATTTCATGATAAAATTTTTCTCGCATATCTCCGCAGATTATTGTAAGTTTCTCGTCAATAACCTCTGAATACTCACCGGCTGTTCTGGTTTCAAATTCCTCGATAGCTTTTTGCAGTTCTTCTGGTTTTCCGGTATATTTTCTTTTAAACTTCTCGGTTCTTTTCGGCAAACGCTTTGTATAAAACTCCTGCCATAATTTGCGTTCTTCCTGGTCAATTTTCTCTGTGATCTGCTTCTCATAATACTGTGTGTAATTCATGTTCATTCTCCTTTATTTTATTGTTTAAGGGAAATGAGTGTGTTATAATGCTCATGCCCCTCGATTTACGTGATTGGCGGGTTACTTGCCCCTTATCAGAGTTGCCGCTCTGGTAAGGGTGTTTTTACTTATAATTTTTTGCCGTGTGTATATTCATAGAACAGAGTACTTATTACCCCGCCTAAAAATATTGTAATTACATCTAAAACTGTCATTTTAGACTTTTTCTCCTTTCTTCATATGCTGATGTCCAATAAGCAACCATAGCTCTCCTTGTAACTATAGCCGCCCAATATTTGCAGTAATTCCACTTTAGCTTGTATTCCTGCGTCAATGACTGCTGCCAGACCAGCCGCAAGCCCTCTCGGAACATAACCAATAACAGTCTTTCGATTAATAGAACGTAAATGAATCACAATCTTGATGGCGTTCTTATCGAATGGGTTTTCCGGCTCTCTTACAAGCTCTGCCTGCATGGTATTTATTGGAAACTGCTTCATGAATCCCAGTCTTTCCTGAATATTCCCTGCTGTGGTTCCCGTTGCTCGAATCCTCATAGAGAGTTTAATGCGTCTCCACGCTTTTCTGAATGCCTGAGATAAGGTATAACCTTCTTTTCTCAATTCATTAGCCATTGTACAAACTGCCTTTCTGATATTGGTGACCTGCTTCATGTCCACTTCCCTCCTTCCTATGAACTAAGTTCATTATACTATATGTGTACACATATATCAATCGGCACATTTAATAAATATGTGTACACATATTCATTGATTTTGTATGTGTACATATATTGTATTTTGTGCTATACTCATTATAGGATAGAAGAGGTGTGAACATTTTTACGCCCCACAGAAAGAAGGTGTAACATGACATTAACCGATAGTCAGAAAAAGGCTAATGCGAAATATCGCGAAAAAAGTATTAAGCGCATTCCCCTAGACGTACAGAAAGAAAAGTACGAAGAAATCAAGGCAGCAGCAGACGCCGCCGGGGAATCTGTCAACGGCTACATCAAAAAAGCAGTAGATCAGAGGATTGAACGCGAACCGAAAGACCCAGTGTTTTAATATTGCCTGATAAAAAGGTGCTTGCGCGTTTGTTCTATGTATGCTATAATAAATACAACTCGCCTTGACATATTAAATTTAATGTAAAAGAAAGAGCCGCATTCTGGGTAGATGAATTAGGGACTGTGTTTTATCAGTCCTTTTTTCATTGCATTTTTTATTATGTTATAATATAATAGTCTTAGATAAAAAATCACCTTTCTATATGACAGAATCCCCAGACGCATGGCGGCATAAGCGGGGTTCTGTTTTTTATTTTTTCTTCAAAATTTCTTTCATTTCTCGGATGGTGTCTTTCGGCAGTTCCTTGAACTGAGGGTAATCATACCTCGCCCTACATCCCGGAACGTAGGAATTAGCCATTTCACGACGTCTCTGCTCATTTTGGTATTCTGACTTCTCGCGGTAAACTTTATATAGCAATTCAAGAATAGCAAAATACGCGTCCTGGTCGTTTAGGTACTGTCTGGCGATCCGAAAAGCTTCTGCCACAGCGGCATAATTTGGATTGTAATATTTATATTGTAGGCACAAAAAAATCAACGTGCCACTTTTGGTCTTTGTCTTTCATTGCGCACCCTTTCAGTTCCCCGGTGTCAGATACCAGCACCGGGGAACGCATTTACTCAAATTCTGGGCTTGGTTCTCCCTGCATCCTTGTGGAATAATTTTTTGCATATTCTCCGGCAGCAGATTCTTTTTTAATCTGTTCCGCATTAATTCCCAAGCGGTTCCCGACCTCAACGACCTCAATCTCTTCATTTCTGGCTTTTTCATTTTCTCTTTGATAATATTCTTTAGGGGTGAGCCTTGAAATGGTGATATCTTCAACAGTTGAATTGTTGTACTGTTGTTCCAGTTTATCAAGGAATAGTCCCTTAATCCCCAACTTAACATCTCTCATGTCCGCTGTTGTAGTATTATTATGTTGTGTCGAGCCATCATATTTTTGAATAATTTCTTTTATCTTGCCGTGAGCTTCGTCAAGCACCTGATTTGCTGCAAATTCATTCGGTAAAGTCATTTTATAGTTACTTTTTTCGGCAATATCTAACAGTTTCCGGCAACAAAAATCACTTTTGGATTTCATGCATTCTCTTGCGATATCTTTTAATTCTTCTTCTGTCAGCTTAATATTCGCATTTGCGATAATGTTCATTTTTTCTAGAAGATTCGTATTAATAAATCCCGGCAAAAATTTCCCCTCGTTTCGGGTGCGCATGGAGCTGGTTACGCCATCCAGTCGTGAAAGTGCTCTCTGTCTGGAAGCTTCCAAAAGTGGCTCGTATTCGGCAGAAATGCTTTTTAATTCGTCCGGCAAGGCTGATTCTTTGAATCTACTTCTTGCGCTGCTGATCTCGTTACTCTGTTTGCTTGATAACCCCTCGAGTTCTTCTTTAAAATCTTTTAATAATGCTCGATAACAATCAAATTTTCCCATTTGTCTTATTCTCCTTTTCTATTAATCGCCTGATAAAGAACACAGGTTTGCTGTTTTTTCTTCCTATTTGGCGTTTTTATGCTGTTTTCGTGTTTGTATGGTAAATCCGTCCACTCTTAGTCAAAAGTCGCTTAAATCGCATTTTACGGCGTTATAGAGCCTTTTTTGTTTTTTTGAAATTTTTTCAAGCCTTGCTGTTGGAACGCCTTTTTGTTTCTGGGGTCGGATTGGCAGGTTATTCAGCCCAGTGAAGGCTGTATACAGACCCCGCCCCCATATCCTCCGGGCTGATGTTCGCCGGGTATCTGCTGCCAGCCTGTAGCCCTGTCTGTGCTCAAATAATGTATTGTTTTTTGCATGGAAAACAATAATTACCCATAAAAGCCTGTATTTATAAGGTTCTTTGCTTTTGCAATATCCAGATTGTGACAAATTTTGTGACAAACTGGCAGCAGTCAGGACAATTCTAACTCTGATCTGAACTTGTTCAGCCGCTTGCGGCAGCAGCAGGACGCGATAAAGTTTCCAATTTAAAAACTGAAAACCAAAATTCGTCATTTACTGCGATAGATTTAGCATTGATAGAGGATATCTTTTTATCGTGTCACTGTCGGCGTCATGCTTGCTCCTTTTTTATAGATGTCAAAGTGCGTCATGCTCTTTTTTTATCGTTATGCCATGCGATGTAGTTCTTTTTTATTCGTGGTGCCATTCGATGTAGTTCTTTTTTTATTCGTGTCGGACTGCCTGTGGCTCTTCCGCATAATGCAAAAATTCACCATCAATGCACATGTCATCCAAAAAGACTTTTACTGCATGACTATCATTGTCTACTAATGTGATTCTCACGTTTCTGTCCAATTTGTTCGATTTAACCGATATAATTCTATATCCAATCCAATTTCTAATGTCTTGCCCGCAATATATCGGCTGTCGCTTAATTTTTCTTCTTTTTTTGTGCATATGTACTACTTCCTTTCTTTTGATTATTCTTTATGATCTCCCGGCTCCATGCCTGGAAGCGATCAAGGTTGTGTTCCTGTGGCTTCTTTTCCATCCTTGCTCCTTCGCTCCAATTCCGCGCTGACCGCCAATAATAAATCTTGTACAAACCTCTGTTCTGGCTGTCCTGCGAACTGCTGATCTAACTGTTCACAGCTCTTATTTAAGGCTTTCCATGTTTCCTCGTCTTGCTGTCGGATGCCGAAATATTTCTTGTGTAAATTCCAAACCTGCTGCCACGCACTAAAGTAATGTTCCTTAAAATCCAAATTCTGCTCCTTTCTTTGATTGCCTGATAAAAAGGAAATGCTGGTTTCTGTCTATCAGGCTTTCAGTGAATTAAGTGGAAAAAGTGACGTTTAAAAAATAATCATATAATTTATCACATATACAACTTGTGACCATACATATTATGATTTAAAAAAATATTCCACTTTTTCCACTTTTCCCCACTAATCGAACGGTATTTCGTTCTGATCTGCTTTGATAAAATCATTTTTTTCTTTAGTTTTCAGTCCTGTGATATAATCATATCCATCAATCGTTTTTTTGCCGTAACCTTTTTCGCGAAGATTTCTATAAAAATTATTCCGGCTTAATGGTTCGCGTTCTGCTTCCTGGCAATAACTTTTATACATTTCTGACAGTTCCTTGGTTTTGATCTTACCAGAAACATCTTTTACCAGTCGATCACGAATGAACGCTTGGACAGAATCGCAATCCGAATACAGCTCTTCAACCAATTGTCGACTTCGTGGGCTTTCGTACAGTTCGTTACTGTCCAGAAGCTCCTGCAAACCCTTTAAGGCTCTTTGGATGATATAGGGAATTTCTTCTCTAATCTTATCAATTAACTGTCTATCTGGCTTATTGGGACGATTGTCCATTTCAATTAAAATGATTCTTTCAAATAGTGCATTACTTTTTTCATCAAGCGATAATGGCACTGCATTACAGCTAAAGAATAACCTTGCATACGGTGCAAATGTGATAATGTCTTTTCCTTTAAAACTATCTGACAATGTATCACCACCTGTAATTAATTTAATCGTGTTCACAGTCCTTAGGGGGCTTGCGTTTATATCTGCGCACAAATTAAGTAATTTCCCCAGTAATTGAATGGAATAGAACTTTTCTTCAAGCTTCTGTAATGGTACGTTGCTATAATTTCCCGTTCCTATGACAGATTCAAACATATGTATGACTACAGATTTTCCAGTTCCGCGGCTTCCTTTCAATATTAAAAATTTCTGAAAATTTAACCTTGTCATACACAAACCCAAGTACTGAAATATTGTTTTTTCATCTTCTGGGCCCATGGCACTTGACAAAAATTTCTCTGTTTCTGTTCCTGCGGTTTCGATTTTCGGAAAATTCCATGGAATTTGATTAATACAGAAGTATTCCGGTTTATGCGGGTACTGCTGCCCTGTTTTTACATCATACATGCAATCTTTAAACGGTATCCAATGTTCTGGAAACTGGTTGATTTCTTCATAGCTTTTTTCAATTTCATAATCCTGCAAAAACAATTGATAAATTCTTGTGATTGTTGTACTTTTGATAAATCTAGGAAGAATACAGCCTTTTATAAATGTTTTTAGTCTTGTTCCTGATTTGTCAATCTTAAATGCTCCGCATTCATAAAAATATGGTGTACCCGCTAAAATGAATAATTTATGGTGTTCCTTAATGTACTCTTGAACAGCATAATCAAACACGCCGCAAGGTCGCCCTTGACCATCTAATAAATGGAATTGTAATTTTTCGCTATCATTCATATAAAATTTGTTTATGGCTCTCCTGTTTATGCATTGGCTCTTTCTCACCTTTCTTGTTTTTTGTCATACGCCGCATAGTAAGTCTAACTTTCCGGCAGCAGTCGTTAGGTTATTCTTTGCAACACACCAAGCCCACGACAACGGCTCACAATGGCCAGAATCGAGAATAGCCTGATAGAATGAACACTGCTGTTTCAATTCGTCAACTTCCCGCACCCACGCACGTTTAGCGGCCTTTTCAGCGGCTTTTTGTTGTTGCCGGGCCAATTCCTGCTGCCGGATCAAATCTCTGCTATTCGCTCTATTAGGCGTATCAAGCCCAAACATTCCCTTGATCTCCTGTAGTGCCGTCCAAGAATCACATCCTTTGACATGACTCCATAGCTTTACGCAATCCCCGCCACAGGCTCTACCAAAATCGTAAAATGTATTGCTGTCTGGATATAACTTGACGCTTCCAGTTTTCTCGCCGGGATATATATACATTCGTCCTCGCTTCTGCAATAAATAGTCCGCAACGGCTTCAATGCCAATCTGTTGCCGGATTCGTTCAAAGTCTTCTCTCATATTGTTACACCTTATAAACCGCATCAATATAGTTGTACAACACTGGCATATCAATTCTTACAGTTCGTCCAATTCGCACAACTGCATTTGCTTCTGATGCAACTTTCATTAAGGTATTTCTGCTGTAATTTGTTTGAGAACAAGCATCTTCTGTCCTCAAGTATCTAGCATTTTTGTTTATTGCTACAGCTGCTTTCATAGTTAAATTCTCCTTTCTTATATTAGAACTAGATGTTTATTATTTTTTGCATCTATCTATATTTTATTTTATCTATTGTCATTGACTTTTTCAACAATTTCAGTTAGAATTTTGATATTGATATTATTTTAATTTTATATAGTTCAAAAGGATGAGAAAATGATTGACAAATTATTTACCTATGATTTAATTAATCAAACTATCATTGACCATTCATTGCGTGATGAATGCGGTGTAAATGGTTCAATTAAATACAAACTGGGTCAAATTTTGATTGACTTTCTTAATTACGATTTTTCAAAATATGATAATGAAAGAAAGAAAGCAAATACAATTTTTGCGTTTAACCATTATGATTATGGCGTTAACTGCGATAGATTTGATAATGATGAAGACTATGAAAGCTTTGAAAGCCTTGTTGAAGAGTCTGTTCATTCTTTATTTCCAATCATTGCCCCCATTTATTTTGAAATGACGGAAGGTGATACATTAGCTGCTCTATCAATGTATTTATTAGACTCTGTCTCTCAAATTCCATATTTTCAAGATTATAGTTTTCTTTCTTATGAAAAATTTAAAGATGGGCAAGATTTTGACTTTAAAGCGTTACAAGATTATTATAGCCCTATCTTTACTTATTGCCTCGACTTAGATATCGAACCCCAAAAAACATCTTTACAAAAGTACATGAATCGTTTTGATTATACCTATTTTATGAGTGGCGTTTCATTCCTTGAAAAAACAGTATTTAGATATGCTTATAGTAAGCGCGAACAACTTGAATATGAAATAAAAAAATATGCAAACTCCATTGAATTTACCTCAGAAACGCCGCCATCTTTTAAACCAGCCATTACACTGGTAAATCAAAATCCTGAATGGCAAAATAGAGAAATTGAAATTATTCATGGTTATACATTCGAAACACCAAAAGATGCTTTATATTGTGAATTTCTTAAAATGTTAGAATTGGGAATTAAAATCAGGAAATGTGCTGTATGTGGTAAATATTTTATCTTAACTGGTCATAATGGGAAATGTTGTGATAATCTTTATGAAGATACTGGACTAACATGCCAGCAAGTTTTTTCTGATCGCAATTACAAAAATAAGCGCAAACAAAATCCTATACTTAAAGAATATGATAAGGCTTATAAACGAATGTACGCCCGATATAGCAACAAAAAAAATCTTACTTCAAGAGAATATGATAAATGGAAAGAGCAGGCAAAACAAGAACGTGACAGAGTATTAGAAGCTTACAATAAATCACCTTCAGATAGTATAGTTAATAGTTTCAAACAATTTCTCGGAAATAAATAAAAACACCCGGCACGTTAATCCATGCCGGGTTTACTATTCCAATTCGTTCTAAACTATGATATATTTGCTATGTTACCGCCTCCGATACTGGTGACAGGAAGGAGGTGAATTACATGGAAATTCTTGTTTCTCTTTTTGTCGCTATTATGGGTAATGTTATTGGTAATTTAATTTGCCATTATCTTATCAAATGGTTGGATAGTGACCAATAGTCGGTAATGACCTGTGGATTTAAGCCCTTCCATCTCAAATAGGGAACAAAAAGCCCCGAAGGTCGCAACTTCGGGGCTTTTGCTGTAGTTGAACTACATGGATTTCTTGTTTCTCTTGTCTGCTGACATTATAGCATATGCAGATCAGGAAATCAATATACTACTGTGATAATTGCATGGGTAGTTTTGTCCGGCAGCAGGGGATTTTTTATCATTTGTCCTAAAAATGTCATAAAATCACGATTTTAGAAATTTTCTCACGTCTGGAAATGCGGTAAAATCAATAGATTGCGAAATTAAAGGGTGTATTATAACCTCTTTTCACAGAAAAAGAAATATAATTTTTGAGTTTTTTCCTTTTTTTGCTTGCAAAAGCACAATTCATCTGTTACAATGTAATCTGTTGAACACAAGGTTACTGTTCAGACGCTATGCACACAGCACGACAGTAACAATAAAGCGTCAAGGAGGTGCTATCATGGCTAAATGTGCAATCTGTGAGAAAGCTGCTCATTTCGGAAATAATGTAAGTCATTCACATAGAAGATCCAATAAAATGTGGAAATCTAACGTAAAATCCGTTAAAATCAAGACTGCTGAGGGTGGAGCTAGAAAGACATATGTATGTACTTCTTGCTTAAGATCCGGTAAAGTAGAAAGAGCATAATAACACCATTACCCCTGTTGCAACAGGGGTATTTTTTTTGCAAAAAAGACTGTCCCTCTGTTCAGATATTCTTTACCGAATATTCTGCCTGAGCTGACAGTCTTTTTTTATTTCATATGTCAAACGGGATATTCGCAATCTTCTGTAAAGTTAATGACAGAAAAGATGATATCCCAACAACAGGAAAACTCCGGCCGAAACCACCAGAACCACATTTTCTGCGATCAGCATCCCGATTATCATCCCAATCCCTATGAAAAACAGCATAAAGCCGAACAGCTTTTCCAATTCTTCTGCACCTTTTTCATCGGTTTGCTATAGTCTATGCAAAAATTATTTTTCTGATTCGCCGACAGATTCTTCGTCACCTTTTCCGGAGGTAAAACGGTCTACAAAATCCGGAACCATATCAAGGATCTTGGTGAGACCATCCTGATTTTTCACATTGACCAGCTTTGTTGTTCCATTCTGGATCACAAGCACTGCACAGGGAGTCATCTTTCCTGCCATTCCGCCACCGCCGTTATCCTTCTTCTCTCCTGAAAAAGCACCGGCACCTACACCGAAAGATACATCCATCAGAGGAAGAATGATCGTATCGCCTACATGGATTGCCTCTCCTACCACTGTTTTCGCAGAAATAAAACTGTCCATTCCCTTGAATAATGAATTTACGGTTTCTTTAAAATTGTTTTCATTTGCCATGGTCATGCCCTCCTGGTTTTCCAACGTTTTATAACGTATTTTATATTTTTATTGAAATAAATACTCACTGCTGCCCGCACAGGAACAAATCCGTAGATCCTGCCTTTTGCCCTGATGTTTCCATACAGATAATTCTCACTGTCAAAACGGGGATTGATCTGTATACAGTTTTTGTGAAATGGAATTGTCATCCCAAGTACAGCAAGTGCCGCACCTGTCAGCGCCGGATCTTCAAAAGAAAAAGTAACCTGCCCTTCTATCCTTGTAGGAAAAATATGCTTAAGCAAAAATTTTCCATGTTTCCATACAAGCTTTCTGGCAGCTGTCACTCTGGGATGTTCTATAAACGCCTTCCACCAGGACACATTCTTCTTAATCTTCCCGAATGTCCTGCGGATATTTTGCAGTTTTGTACGAATCAACTGAAATATATTTCGGATCCGGTCATAGATCCTTTTTATAAAAAACTGCCTCTTCTTTAGACTATTCCGATCTGTATCATCTGCATTCAGTTCCTGCTGTCCGGATATCTGACTGTTTCTGATCCTCTCTGTATCAGCAGATGTACCTGAAGCTGAATTTCTGTCTGTTTTCAGATCCTCAGTCTCCATATTCTCTGATTTCGGGTGATCAACCACTGATTTTTTATGCTCTTCTTCCCTGTTTCCGTCTATGCCGGATACAGATACCTTTTCTGCGCCGGATTTCTCCGGATTTTTCCCGGATTTCTTTGTTACAGCCCTCTTCTCCTGCCGTTTTTTCAACAACTTGTCTACGGGAATTCCAAACAGATGAAAGGATATCTCCATCTGCTGATCTTTCCATTCCGCTCTCAGCGAAATCCCATGAAACAGCCAGCTTACGATACCCTCTCCCTCTGTCTGTTTCCAGCCACCTTCTGCCTTGACAGCTGATGCCTTATATCTTACAGGACAGAACAGTACAAGAAGAACTGCCAGTAAAAGAAGGCCCAGCAGAATTCCCAGGATGATCAGTATAAATTTAAGGATCAGCCATAAAATATGTAACATATTCTCACCTGTTTTCTATATATTCAGCTGTTGCGAAGGTTCCCGTTTCCCTGTACATTTCATCGATCAGACTTCGCACCATCTCCAGGGCTTCCTCTTTGCCCTTCGCCATTCCTATGATCTTCGGACAGATTCCATAAAAGCTCTTCTGTATCAGCATTGCTGCAGGAATAATATCCATCAGATTCACAGGATTCTCTGCCAGAGTAAGGAGATAAATGCCCAGAACCGGTTTTCCGCTGTTCAGTTTCTTTTTTATCTTCTCAGGATCCTTTACAGATTCCCCTGCAAGAAAATTCTCCTGCCATTTCAGCATCTTACACCCTCTCCCGTTTCTATAACACTTCAGTTACAGTATTTCCATTTTCTCCAAAATTTAAACCGGGCTGCGTTGCAAAAAAACACAGCCCTGTTCTCTCGTTAATAATACTTATGCTGTTTTCCCCAAAGTCCATTGCTTCTCATCTCCAGATATTCCTGATAAGCACGCTCTACGATCTGCTTCTCGTTTGAAAACCTCAGCAGATGATAGATCTCATGAAATTTATAATATCCGGAATCTACAAAAAACTCCTCTCTCTGGGGCTTACTATGATAATTATCCGCAGTCATAAGATACCAGTGTACCTCTTTGAAAACCACGTCCTCCGGAACGGTAAAGTTATATTGGCTCTTTCCGATGTATTTCACAATGGTCGCACGCACTCCAGCCTCTTCCATCACTTCCCGCAATGCTGTCTGTTCATGCGTTTCGCCTGGTTCCACTGTTCCTTTCGGCAATACCCAGCCCTCATAACGGTTCCTGTAAGATTTATACAAAGTAAGAATCTTACCCCGATGAATTACCACACCGCCACAGCTCGTTGCTTCTATCATAATGCAATCCCTCCTGTTTTGCGTGGTATTATAAACTGAGTATAGTATATCTCTTTTTTTCCAAACCCGCAAGCTATAAATATCATTTCATAACATATTACCGATTAATTAGTTACTGTTCACTCCGTTCACAGTAACGTAGCCAAAATTCATTCCAGATTGCCTGCAACATGGAATTTATTATTGCTTATCATAATAATACGCATCAAATATCTGCTCTGCGATGGGCACTGCTGCTTCACTTCCGGTACCGCCATTCTCAACAATGATCGCAACTACCAGATCCGGATCATCCACGTTGGAATAACCGATAAACCAGGAATGACTGGAACCATTCTCATCAAATTCCGCTGATCCGGTCTTGCCTGCCACTGTATATCCTCTTCCGTTCAGAGCCGATGCGGTTCCGTTTTCCACAACACCTTTCATAAGCTTTCCAAGGATATTCGCCTCATTTGTTGTCATCAGACGTTTATAGTTCTCCGGCTCTGTTGTCTTCACTGTCTCTCCGTCTGAACTTACAACAGAATCAATGAGATAAGGCTTCATGAGCTCCCCGCCATTGGCGATCGCACTGGTAATCAGCGCCATATGCATAGGTGATACCAACGTATTACCCTGTCCGATGGCAGTCTGCATAACCTCTGCAACAGAAGATTTTCCATTTAATGTAAAAGTACTCTTTTTATAGGAAGAAAGCGGAAGACTCTTATTAAAAAGAAGATCCTCGGCTGTTTTTTTCAGAGAACTGCCTCCGAGCATGGTTCCGATCTCTGCAAATGCACTGTTACAGGAATTGGCAAAAGCACTGTAAAAATCTTCCTGTCCATGAACAGTTCCGCCATAGCACCTGATCGTGTGATCTTCTCTGGTAATACTTCCCTCACAGAGATAGGAAAATCCCTCCAGACTGCCCTTGGTTCTGAAATAGTCCAGGGCAGTTACCACCTTAAATGTAGATCCCGGAGGATAGGCTCCGTTTGTAGCTCTGTTCAACAGACTGCTGTCATTGGAATCATTTACCAGTGTGTCCCAGTTCTGGGAAATAGTATTCGGGTCAAAGTCCGGTCTGCTCATTTCCACCAGAATCTTACCTGTAGAGGGTTCTATGGCAACAACCGCCCCTCTCCTGTCACCAAGTGCATTATAGGCAGTTGACTGAAGATCTGCGTTTAACGTCGTGATCACAGAATCACCCGTATTTTTCTGATTCTTAAACTCATTTTTCATCTGGTTCAGGAAAAATTCATGAGAAGTCAGAAGCTGGAAGTTCGCCTCTGATTCCAGTCCGCTTTTTCCATTAGTGTCATATCCGACTACATGAGCGAACATATTTGCATAGGGATAAGTACGTTCCTCTGTTCCGTCTTCGTAAACATTGGTCTGGGCAAGCACCTGCCCATCTGCAGATATGATCTTACCTCTTACAACCCTGTCTGAAAAAGTATCCTGCCTTGTATTATAGGGACTATTGATAAAATCATCGCTCTTTGCATAATTAAAGTAGATCAGATATCCGATCATACTGACAAAGATCAGCACAAAAAAGCAGGATACCAGTGTATACTCTCTGTTACGGGGCCTTCTCTTTTCAGAAATCTCCCGGGCTTTGCGCTTCTGGCGCTTCTTCAACTCTCTGCGCCGTTCCTTTTCTTCGATATCTCTCAATTTCTTCGTCCTCATCTTCTCTCAAAATATACAATCCCTGAATGATCGCCAGCATCAGTACTGTACACGCGACAGAACTTCCTCCATAGCTGACCAGAGGAAGAGTTACACCTGTCATAGGGATAAATTTCGTTGCTCCGCCAATTGTCAGAAATACCTGAAATGCATATTCCGTACCAAGTCCAAGTGCGATCAGTTTGTAGAATGGTTTCTTAATCTTAAGCGCAATATTTACGATCATCAAAAAGAAACTCATACATACCAGGATCAGGCAGATTGCAAAAATCCCACCCAGTTCCTCACAGATTGCACTGAATATAAAGTCATTCTTGACAACAGGGATCTTCTCAGGCGAACCCTGACACAATCCCATTCCAAACCATCCGCCGGTTCCAATGGCAAACAGTGACTGGACGATCTGGTATCCTTCATTCTGATATACCGCCATGGGATCCTTCCAGGCTGTCACTCTCTGACGCACATGGCCAAACAGATGATATGCGACAACTGCCCCTGCAGATCCGCCTGCAAGACCAAGTGCCAGATATCCCACATTTCTGGATGCCACATAAATCATCACAAGATATGCCGCAAAGAAGATCACTGCACTTCCAAGGTCTCTGGAAAGTACAAGAATCCCCACATGCAGTCCCGCCACTACCGTAGCCTGGACCACTTTTGAAAAATCAGCACCTTTTCTCAGCAATGCCGCCATAAAGAACACAAATGTAATCTTTATCGCCTCTGAAGGCTGGATTCCCATCAGGGAAAGTTTTGCTCCATAGCTTGTCTTTGCAAGCACAAATACCGCCGCCAGCAAAACGATTCCGATTCCCGCATAAACCCATGTCAGGTCCTTGAGAAATTTCATCTTCCTGATCAGGACAGGTACGATCAATGCCACCACATTTACGCCTGCCACAATCACCAGCTGTCTGGTAGCTGTGGAAACATCCAGCCTGCACAGCATAATAAATCCTACGCTGAGAAGCATGCACATATTGTTGAGCAGTAAAATCGATGCTTTCTTATAAAAAATCCTGTACAAAATCTGGATTCCCGCAAAAAATGCCATCATTTCGACATAAAACAACACGACCTGCAACTTACCTGTCTTCAGGTAGATGACCAGAAACGCAGTGAAATCCATAAAAAAGATAAGCATCAGCTGCTGGCGCAGCGATTCGTTTCTCTCCTCCTCACTCTGCTGTTTCACCAGATAGAAACAGTGAAAGGTATAAATCACCATCAGGGTAAGGATCACATACTTGGATAATTCTACAATTACATTAATCATATGCCTTACTCGGCTCCTCTTTTAAAATGTCCCTTTGTATATTCCCGTTTCGGAGGATTCTTCCCATCACGATAAACAGCTCTGAACTCTTCATATATCTTCACCGCATCCTGAGGCTCCTCAATGGTAAATGCAAGTCTCAGGGAAGAGACACCAAGTCTGTCTATCTGTGATTTCTCTTTCAACAGGCCGTAAGGGATACTGTTGTAAATGATATTATAGCAGGGTATACAGAAATCTGTATTCTCAGTTTTCCATGGGTTACATATACATTTCGCCGTAAATTCTTTATCGTAACGGTCTTTTAAAGTTACCCCTTCTTCCTTATGATTACATCCGTAAAGATTTTTATGCACACACTGGGCCGATATCATAAGAGGCAGATATCCGTAGATCAGCATCTCGCTGTCCCGGTTATCTCTGTGGCGGATTTCCCCTTCGTTCAGCTCAAGCGGTACCGTATTTCTGAGGACTTTCTGATCTTTCCAGAAATCAGCAGCTTCATCATTCCATGTATACATACTGTGATCCAGAACACATTTCTCAGCCAGACCTGCCTTTCGCAGAACTGCAAAAGTCTCCAGATTTCTTACCAGAAATCCTGTCATTCCTCTGTCCATCCACTCTCTGATCCTGGTGAGAAGCTCCCGGGGCATCTCACCTCTCATAATATGCGGAAGAGACAGATACATCTCCATTCCTCTGCTTACACAGTCATCCAGGCAGACCTCCATGGCATCAGCGTTCAGATACATTCCATGTATCCCCTCTCTTTTATATAACGCCAGTGCAGTGGATTTTTCTTCACAGGAAATATAAATCGGAAGATTTTTCTGCTTTGGCGAATCTGCTTTTCTTCCGGCATCCTCTGATAAGCGTTTCTTCCCATTATTTTCTTCTCTCTTATATGGTTTGAGCAATTCATTTTCCAGCGATTCCAGTGCCTCTCTTCTCGCCTCATTCAGCATTTTCATCGGGATAAAAATATTCTCATCCATCTGGATTTCCAGATTTTCCCACTCATATTCTGTATTTCCAAGCTTCTCCATCTGTGAACGGATGCGCTCCTCTGTCAGCGGCTGGTTCTGCGCATACTGTACCTCACCCACAGACGCAAATCCATGGATTCCCCTGCATGACACATCCAGTATAGCAGGACTTCCCGGAAAAAGAATGAATGTTCCCTGAATTTTTTCTTTCTTTTTTCTTAATACAGGACTGACATCTCCTGTTTTCTTCTCATTACTGAATGCCATCATGGACGGACCATTCTGCATCTGATAATAACCGGTACAGGAACCTCCCCTGTTAAACAGATCCAGCAGATATCTCTTATCCTCCTCTGCTACCCTGTAATTCTCAGCTCCCTTCTCAAAAAGAAGATCCAGGTACTTCCGATATACAGAAGTTACCCCTGCTGTATATCCCGGCTGCTTCATCCTGCCCTCTATCTTAAGAGAAGTAACACCAGCCTCCAGAATCTGCGGAAGAATCTCTATCGTAGAAATATCCTTCAGACTCAGAGGACATAGTTCTTGCGCTTTCCTTTTCTCTGACCGTCTGCCATTTTCCCCGCAACAAAGCGCCGTCTGGTAAGGCAGACGGCAAGGCTGTGCACACCTTCCTCTGTTACCGCTTCTTCCACCCAGGATACTGCTCATCAGGCACTGTCCCGAATAACTGTAACATAAAGCTCCATGGACAAAAGATTCAATCTCGATAGGACTTGTCTCATGCATCCTCCGGATTTCCTCAAGGGAAAGCTCTCTGGCAGTTACCACTCTGGAAGCACCCTGTTCTTCCAGAAACTTCATCCCCTCCGGACCTGTCACAGTCATCTGCGTGCTGGCATGAAGATGCATACCCGGAAACATCTCCCTGATCATCTTAAACACACCCATATCCTGAACGATCACCGCATCCAGACCTTCCTTATAATATGGAAGCAGATAATCATACAACTGTTCAGACAGTTCCCTGTTCTTCAACAGCGTATTCACTGTCAGATAAAGTTTCCTGCCATGGATATGAGCAGTATCAATGGCACGCAAAAGCTCTTCCTCTCCGAAATTCTTCGCATAGGCCCGCGCGCCAAAGGCTGCTCCCCCTACATAAACCGCATCTGCACCTGCACCGATCGCTGCCTCAAATCCCTCATAGGAACCGGCAGGTGCCAGAAGTTCAATCTCTTCTCTTCTCAATTCTATACCTCACGTTTTCTATAACAGTCATCTTAAATGCATTATTTATGAGCATTGCTATAATATTCAAATCGAATACATATGAAACAAATCATAAAGGGGAAATCACCGAAGTAATCCCCCCTCTGTTATTTCAGCAGCTCATCAATCTGCTTTTCCAGTTCCTTATTCTTTCCCTCCAGAAGGCTCTTCTGTTCCAGGGCTTCCTGTTCATGCTTCTGCGCTTCCTCAATCTGCATACGAAGCGAGATCAGCTCATGCTTCAGATCATACATCTCCTGATCCTTCTGCTGTAAATCCTGTTCAAAAACCTCCGCCTGTTTCTTTGCCTTAAAATAGTCATCTGTAATATTCAGGCTGATAAGTGTATGCTTGGTCTCCATGGGCTGTCTGCTGTAACCCGGCATAGCACTTAACTCATCCATCTTTTTATTTATATAGGATGCTACTTTCTGAAAATATTCTTCCGATTCATAGCCTCCCAGCGTAATAATCTTACCACCTATGATTACCTTTGCTGTATTTTTGACCGCCATCCGTACGAGCCTCCTGTATCTTCCTTCAATCTGCCCGGAACCCCGGACATTTACTTCATTATACTCGAAAGCAGTCGAAATGTATAGGAATTTTTAAAAAACTTTTACTTTTTTATATTTTTACGCCCTTAACTTCAGTTTTTCTCCGGCATCTGATAGCCCAGATGCTCATACGCAAGCGCCGATGCCATACGTCCTCTCGGCGTACGGTTCAGGAATCCATTCTGCAGCAGATAAGGCTCATACACATCCTCCAGCGTACCGGAATCCTCCCCTATCGCCGCAGCCAGAGTCTCCAGTCCCACAGGACCACCCTGAAAATTCACGATCATAGTCTGAAGAATCCTTCTGTCAATCTTATCCAGACCATACTGATCCACTTCCAGAAGATTCAGCGCAAAACACGCCACATCATAAGTAATCCGTCCATCATACTTCACCTGCGCAAAATCACGAACCCTCTTCAGCAGACGGTTGGCAAGCCTCGGAGTTCCCCTGGATCTCTTGGCAATCTCAGCCGCACCCTTCTCATCAATCTCCACTCCAAGAACCTGAGCAGAACGGATAATGATCGTCTTAAGCTCCTCATGAGTATAAAACTCCAGATGATGCATCACACCAAAACGGTCACGAAGAGGTGCAGACAGAAGTCCTGCCCTGGTAGTCGCCCCCACCAGTGTAAACTTCGGCAGATCCAGACGTATAGACCTGGCAGAAGCTCCCTTCCCGATCATAATATCAATAGCATAATCCTCCATAGCAGGATAAAGGACCTCCTCCACCTGCCTGTTCAGGCGGTGAATCTCATCCACAAACAGAATATCTCCCTCCTGCAGATTATTAAGGATCGCAGCCATCTCCCCCGGCTTCTCAATAGCCGGCCCGGAAGTCACCTTCATATGAACCCCCATCTCATTGGCAATAATCCCCGAAAGAGTAGTCTTACCAAGCCCCGGAGGACCATAAAACAAAACATGATCCAACGCATCATGCCTCTGCTTCGCAGCCTCTATATAAACCTTCAAAGTACTCTTGGTCTTCTCCTGACCAATATAATCATCCAACGTCTGCGGCCGGAGATTCCCCTCCAGAGAAAAATCCTCCTCCGTCACATCCGTAGTTATAATACGTTTCTCCATCTGTTACCCATCCTAACCTATAACAATTCTATAACAATACAGGCAATCCAATCTACCAGAGCGTGAAATCCTGCTTCAGTTAAAAATTCTTCAGCGCAGCCTTCAAAAGACCTTCCACATCATCCGGCGGCACATCCGTAACCTTACGCACCGCACGAAGCGCATCCGCACTGCTGTATCCCAGCGCAACCAGAGCCTCAACAGCTTCCTGCCTGCCATCCGAAACCTCACCGGCTCCCACTGCTGCCCTCTCCTGCTCATGAGCCAACTTCAATTCAAACGCATCCTCCAGCTTCATCTTATCCTTCAGCTCAAGAATCAGCTTCTGAGCCGTCTTCTTCCCGATACCCGGAGCCTTCGACAACGTCTTCACATCATCCGAAAGAATTGCAAACCTCAATTCATCCGCTGTAATCCCCGCCAGAACTCCCAGCGCAGCCTTCGGCCCCACACCATTCACGCCAAGAAGCAGCTTAAACATCTGCAGATCATCCTTAGCCCTGAACCCATACAGCTTCATGGCATCCTCTCTCACACTAAAATAAGTATGGACCTTCACATCCTCCCCCATACGAATCTCAGACAAATCTGCCCCCGTCATATATATCTCATAACCAATCCCCCCGGCCTCAACAACCACCGAGCTCTCAGTCATATCCACAGCCATTCCATGAACAAACGCAATCATGATACATCCTCCGTCCCACAGCAATCCTCTCCAACATCACATCTGAGCAGATCACCACAAAATTCATCACTTCCGATTCATCATACCACATCCCACCCCATAACGCAAACATATATTCGCGTACACTGTTCGCACACCTTGCGAAACAACCAGTAAACAGCGCGGGGCATTATTTCGGTTTGGGTGAATTTTGCAGGAAGCGTAGGAACTCTTAGTTCCGGGAAATCTGCGTTATTCGAAAAATGCTCACTGTCTGAGCCGCTTCGCGGCGAGTTTGAGCATTTTTCGAATGCTTTTAGCAGATTTTCCGAAACTTAGAGTTCCTAGCTTCCGAAACTGAACCCAAACCGAAATAATGCCCCGCGCGTCCCTTAATCGAACAAAAAGAACTGCCATGCCTTCACACAGCAGTTCTTCCTCCCATTACTGAATAATATGTCTCGGACAAACCTCTTTACAAGCCCCACAATTCGTACACTTACTATAATCAATATGCGCACAGAAATTATCAACCGTAATCGCCCCATTCGGGCAAGTCTTCTCACACTTCTTACATCCGATACAGCCAACCTCACACGCAGAAGTAACAGCCTTACCTTTCGCATGAGAACTACACTGCACAAACGTATTCTGCTCATAGGGCACAAGCTCGATCAGATGCTTCGGACACTTGGCAACACACTTACCGCAGGCCTTACAAGCCTCCTTATCAACAACCGCCACACCGTTCACAACATCAATCGCCCCAAACGGACAGGCCTTCACGCAGCTTCCAAAACCAAGGCATCCATAAGTACAGGACTTCGCACCACCACCGGGAATGAAAGCCATCATCTCACAGTCTTCCACACCTGTATACTCATAATTATCCTTCGTCTTCTCACAGGTACCCGCACACTTCACATACGCCACCTGACGGGCAGTCTCCACAACTTCCTGTCCCATGATCGCTGCGATCACTTTCCCGACTGGCTCACCGCCTACCGGACATCCATTTACAGGTGCCTCACCTTTGGCGATCGCTGCTGCCAGACCATCACAGCCGGGATAACCACAGCCACCGCAGTTATTACCGGGAAGCGCCTCACGAACAGCAACTTCCTTCTCATCCACTTCCACAGCAAACTTCTTACCGGCAACGCCAAGGAAAACACCGATAAAAAGACCTACTGCCGCAACCAGTACAGTTGCCGCGATAATTGCTCCTATATTCATACCAGTCCCCTCCTTAAATCAGTCCTGAAAATCCGAAGAAGGCAATTGCCATCAGTCCGGCTGTCAGCAGAACTGTAGGGAATCCCTGGAAGGATTTTGGAATGTCATTGTATGCGATTTTCTCACGGATACCAGCCATCAGCACGATGGAAATAGTAAAGCCCACTGCTGTTGCAAATCCGTTCACTGTTCCCTGAAGAACATTATACTCTTTCTGCACGTTTGTAAGGGCAACACCAAGAACTGCACAGTTTGTTGTGATCAGTGGAAGATACACACCAAGTGCCTGATACAGGGAAGGCATTGTCTTCTTAAGGAACATCTCTACAAACTGTACCAGCGCCGCGATCAGCAGGATGAATACGATAGTCTGCAGATAAGTCAGGTTCGTAGGAACCAGGATAGCATTGTAAATAATACCTGTCACAAAAGATGACAGTGTAATAACGAAGATGATCGCACCGCCCATGCCGGCTGCTGTCTCAACACTCTTGGAAACACCAAGGAAAGGACAGAGGCCAAGGAACTGGCTGAGGACTACGTTATTTACAATCGCTGAGCTTACAAGTATGATCAAAAGTTCTTTCATAATCCATTACCCCCTTTTTCCCTTACACATGGTATTGCCACAGGCTGCACAGCTTCCGCCGCAATCAGGATTACTTGGATCAATGCCACGTTTGGCTGCACCGATTTTGAATTTGTTCTGTAATGCAGAAAGCGCTGCCAGAACAAAGAATGCTCCGGGTGCCAGAATAAAGATTGTAATCGGTTCATAACCAGCCTTACCTGCTGCAGCATCTGCCAGAGGAAGGATCTGATGTCCGAACAGAGAACCTGCGCCGATCAGCTCACGTACTGCACCGATACAGGTGATACTTAAGGTAAATCCAAGGCCCATACCAATACCATCAAACAGAGAGGCAATCGGTTTATTCTTGGATGCATATGCTTCTGCACGTCCAAGGATGATACAGTTAACTACGATCAGAGGAATATAGATTCCAAGGGAGTCATACAGGCTTGGGATAAATCCCTGTAAAAGAAGCTGTACAACTGTTACAAAGGAAGCAACAACTACGATAAATGCAGGCATACGCACTCTGTCCGGAATAAAGTTTCTCAGAAGAGAGATCATTAAGTTGGATGCTGCAAGGATCACTGTTGTAGTAAGTCCCATTCCGATACCATTGGTTGCAGATGTGGTGATAGCCAGTGTAGGACACATACCAAGCATCAGTACAAAGGTAGGATTTTCTTTGATGATTCCGTTATATAAACGTTCAGCAGGTGTGTTTGGTTTCATCACTGATTTCCCCCTTTCTCATACTGGAATGCACATAATCCGGCATTAACACCGTTTGTCATGGCATTCGTTGTAATAGTGGCACCACTTAACGCATCGATCTGATCATCCGCTGTGGCACCGGTCTTTGTATATTCAAATTTATCTACGTTCTTATCTTTGAACTGATCCTTAAATGCATCTGTGTTTGCTCTCATACCAAGACCTGCGGTCTCACCGATGGAAAGAATGGAAATTCCATTTAAGGTACCGTCATCCTGGATACCCATTGCAAACTGGATATCTCCGCCGTAACCCTCGGAAGTGGTTACTGTAAATGCATATCCCAGTTCATTGCCTGAAGCATCTTTGGCAAGCATAGTCTCATCTATGGACTGTGCCGCATATCCGTTCTCATCCAGATAAGACTGCATGGCATCCGCATCCACATCCACTGTCTCAAAGCTGTCCGCATCTGCAAATACTGCCTTATACGCATCCTGTTTCGCCTGTGCTTCCTGCTTTGCAATAGGATCTGCTGTAATATCCTGGACTACACCAAGGGCAAGTCCTGCCACCAGTGTGATCACTGTAATGGCTATGGTATCTTTGATAATTCTGTTACTCATGCCTTTTTGCCCCCTTTCCCAAATGCCGGGTGACGAGTCACACGTTCAATCATCGGAACTAACAGGTTGCAGAAAATGATCGCATAGGATACGCCCTCTGCGGAACCGCCAAAGAGACGGAAGACCGCAGTCAGTACACCAAGACAGACACCGTATACATACTGTCCTCTTGGTGTGATCGGTGTTGTGACATAGTCTGTAGCCATAAACCATGCACCAAGCATAAGACCACCGCCGAAGATGTGGCTGAACAGATAGTTCACGTCAAATCCCTTGCCTGTTCCAAGCATGTAAAGGATTACAAATACTGCGAAACTTCCAATATAGGTAAGCGGAATCTTCAGATCGATCACCTTGAAAACCAGAAGGATTGCTGCTCCGATCAGGATCGCAAGGGCAGAAGTCTCACCGATAGTTCCCTGGATATCACCGATAAACATATGTAATACAGATACAGAACTGTCTGTAAATCCATTCTGTTTCAGAGCTGCCAGAGGAGTTGCACCGGATACAGTATCTACCACACCTCTGAAGCTGTCGCTTACTGCGAAGTCTGTCATCTTTCCTGCGAAAGAGATCATCAGGAAACATCTTCCTGCAAGTGCCGGGTTCATGAAGTTCTGTCCCAGACCACCGAAGAGCTGTTTTACAACGATGATCGCAAATGCACTGCCAAGTACAGGCATCCAGAGCGGAATTGATGCAGGCATATTTAATGCAAGTAATAAACCTGTAACAACTGCACTGAAGTCTGTAATTGTGTTCTTCTTATGCATCAGCTTGTCATAAATCCACTCAAAGAATACACTGGAAGCGACGGTGATCACTACTACCAGTAAGGCACGAAGGCCAAAATTATAAATTCCAAACAGTGTGGCCGGCAGAAGCGCCAGTACCACAAGCTGCATGATTTTGCTTGTTGTCATCTTATCCCGGACATGGGGATTGGATGATACATGTAACATCTGATCCATTACGATGTCCCCCTTTTACTTTTTCTTACGGCTTGCCAGAACCATCTTACGCATAGATTTGATCATCTGGGTCAGCGGACGCTTGGCAGGGCAGATATAACTGCAGCAGCCACATTCGCAGCACTCCATACCATCAAATTTCTGGAAGCTCTTCATGTCACCATGCTCTGCAAAGGTTGCAAGTCTTGCAGGAATGACATGGCCGGGACAGACTCCTACACATCTGCCGCAGTTAATGCATGCAGTCTGTTCGGCATCTGCCACATCATCCTTCTCCAGGCAGAGACATGCGGAGCTTGTCTTAATACATGGTACATGAGTGTCATACATGGCAAATCCCATCATAGGACCACCTGAAATTACTTTGGATACATTGTCTGTCAGTCCGCCGGCAGCTTCTATAAGCTCTGCCATATCTGTTCCGGAAAGGACATCAAAGTTCTGCGGATTCTTAATCCCCTGTCCTGTTACTGTCACGATACGGTCCATAACAGGTTTTCCAAGGATAACGGCTTCATAAACAGCAATTACGGTATCTACGTTGTCAACTACGCATCCTGCATCTGCCGGAAGCATGGCAGAGTTGATCTCTCTGTCTGTGACAGCCTTGATCAGGAAACGCTCACCACCCTGTGGGTACTTGGTCATCAGCTCTGCTACTTCAATACGTGGAATATCTTTTACCATTTCTTTCAGTTTCGCAATACAGTCAGGCTTGTTATCCTCAATACAGATATATCCCTTCGCATTGTCAAAGAGCTTCAGCATAACTCTTAAGCCCTCGATCAGCTTCTCAGAGTCATCCAGCATTCTTCTGTAGTCACTGGTAAGATAGGGTTCACACTCGGCACCGTTTACAAGGATATGATCGATCTTGTCCGGTTCCTTTGGCGCAAGCTTTACCTGTGTGGGGAATCCGGCGCCGCCCATTCCCACTACTCCGCCTTCTTTAATTCTCGCCAAAATCTCCTCTTTCGAAAGATCTTCCAGACGTGCAGGAGTAAATTCCACACTTTCATACTGCTGGTCATTCTCAATGATAATGGAATTGACCATAGAACCTGTTGCTGTCAGGCGCGGTTCGATTCCTTTTACCGTACCGGAAACAGACGAATGGATCGGTGATGAGACAAACCCCGCAGCATCTGCGATCTTCTGTCCTGCGAGCACATGGTCTCCCTTCTGAACTATCGCTGCAGCCGGAGCACCGATATGCTGGGAAAGAGGATATACCATATCTCCCTTTGGCAGATATTTCACTACCGGACTGTTCTTGGATAATTCTTTTCCGTCATAAGGATGAACACCACCCTTAAAGGTTAAAATTCCCATTTCGTTCCCTCCTTTTATATTAAGCACCACCAAAGTGCTCTGTTTTTGATAAAATCCATATACTTTTTTGTACATTTTTATCAACCTGTTTATAATATAAACCATTTTTTCAAAAAAAGCACTACCCAAATTTCATTTTCTTGTGTATAATTAAAAACAATTTCAGAAAGGAAAAATTATTAACATGATTGTTAAAAAAATGCCCATTTTACAAGGGTTTCCAGACTTTGAGACTGTTAAATTTTTCACTGGAAAATTCTTCCAAAAATACAATTTTACACCTGTTTTTTACGACATTGAAACCACCGGATTATCAAGAAATTCCACGTATTTATACCTGATCGGAGCTGTTGGAATTGAAGATGAAACTTGGAATTTTTATCAATGGATGGCGGAAAATGCAAGTGAAGAAGAGACAATTCTGAGAATTTTTTCACAATTTCTTCAGCAATGTGATTTGCTGATTTCCTACAACGGAGACCGCTTCGACCAGCCATATCTGGAAGCACGATATGAAAAATATGGAATTCCCTCTCCGTTTACAGGAAAACAGTCGCTGGATCTCTACCTGACATTAAAACCGTTAAAGTCACTTTTAAAACTGTCTGCCATGAAGCAGCCCTGCATGGAAGAATTTCTGGGGATCAAAGACAGGATTTATGATAATGGTAAGGAATGCATTAAACTTTACAAAGATTTTCTGAAAAAAAGAGATGCCTTTACAGCTGATGAAATCCTGGGACACAACCTGGAGGATGTGCTGGGACTGGGAAGAATCTTTGATATGCTGGGATATCTTTGCATCTATGATGGAGATTATGAAGTTACATACAGCGAATTTGACGGAGACAACCTGATTCTGAAACTGAAGCTCCCCTGCACACTGCCACAGGAATTTTCCAATGGAAACACCGACTTCTATCTGACAGGAAAAGACGAAGAAATCAATTTAATTATCAAAACAACTGACGGGAAACTGAAACAATACTATGCAGATTATAAGGATTACTATTATCTCCCAGAGGAGGATACGGTTATCCCGAAATCTCTCGGATCCGGAATTGACAGAAAGCACCGGAAAGCAGCAACCAGAAATACCTGTTACACCTGGTTTACCTGCTCCGATGCCTTCCTCAGTTCTCCCGTACAGCAGAAGCAATATCTGACATATACGCTTTCCTGTCTGATTGGAACTCTAGAGCGTGTCTGAAAAATCATCTGTGATCATACATAAATATCGTCGAAAACAATTTCCAATGGATTGTGAAGAGAAAAAGCCCTCTCACTGCTGACCGAGAAAATATAACCGTCAAATTCCATTGTCTCAAAAAAGCATGGCCTTTCTGAGGATTTTCCGAGGACAAACCCCTCTGCTGTGGGAACCACTTCAAAAGAATCCAAAGGGAGGCTCATTCCTCTGCCTGTCATTTTCATATAACTTTCTTTTAATGTCCAGAGCGTAAAAAACGCCTTATCTTTGTTCTTCGCAGCCTTGATGTAAGCAAGCTCTGAATGGTAGAAATAATGTTCTGCCACCTCAAGAGGCGCATTGGCATTTTTCTCAATATCGCACCCGACTTCGCAGTCTGACAGCACACCCACAACATAGTCCCCCGCATGAGATACATTAAAAAAAAGGCCATCCACAACCGGCTTTTCATTGTCAGAATATCTCAGGCAGCTTTCCGTAAGCCCGTTTTCATCGAGGATTTTTCTGATGATGATCCCTGCACCCAGACTTCTTTTGCGGTCATCAGGCATACGATACCTGATGACCTTTTCTCTTCTTCTGATCCCAACCAGATCCAGAAGCCTTTCATTCTTAAGCGGATCCTCAAAATGATTAATATTGATCCTGTATAATTTCTGCATCTGATCAACAGTTACTTCTTCTGAATATCGATCTTGCTGTCAAACCCTGTAAGGCTGAATACATCGTAAACCTCATCAGAAACATTGATGATCTTAAATCCATCCTTTTGAGCCATTTTTTTGTAGGCCACGATTACCTGACGTAAGCCTGCAGATGAAATATACTCCAGATTTGTAAAATCAAATACCAGACTTGTGATGCTGTCTTCAAGTCCGGACAGAGCCTCCCCTAACTGGGGAGCTGTCTGTGTATCAAGCCATCCGCTGATTTCCATAGTTGCTTTGTTACCTTCTGTTTTTGTGATAATTTCCATTGTAATTTTCCCTCCTGAATCAATCAAAAAATGTAAGTCTGTCAAGTGCTGCAATTGCATTTTCCAGATATCTGTCATCTGTAACCGGCCATTTATAATCCAGCCTGTACAGAACCTGTGCTGTAAAACGATTGCTGTAATCAATGGTATAGATTTCATTTTCATTATGTGAGGTATAGGCGATCAGTCCGGAAACCGCATCAGAATCCTGACCGGTCTTTGCAAATTCCTTCACTGCTGCCTCAAACTCCTCATCTCTTACAATATCAATCCTGAATCCATAGCTGCGCATTGCGTAGATCAGGTCTGCCATATAAATATGATGGCTGTTGCATGCATGGAATACAGTAAATCTCCGGTCGGTCTGAGCCAGTCTCAGAACTGCCAGCGCAGTAGAATCAATCGGTGAGAATTCTGCCACCTCATGCATACCGCCCATAGGGAATTTACCTACAGCCGCATAACCTCTCAGGCTGCGAAGGAATCCATTGGTAATGAAATTAATCTGGAACTCGCCGTCAGAGTTTCGGCTCATCAGATTACCTACCCGGACTACCTTGCCGTCCAGTCCCTCGGAAACTGCTTCCAGAACCGCCCTCTCTGCCAGGAATTTGGTGCGGATATATTCGTTGGTAATATTCTGTCCGATGTACAGATCATTCTCACAGAAAACTCTGGACATTGGCGGAACACCGTCAGAACCTTCTCCCGCAACGGAAACCGTAGAAATCTGGATCAGTCTGCGGCCGTTATTCTTACAGAAATCGATCAGATTTTCCACACCCTGCACATTAATTCTTTCCAGTACATCATCAGCCGCAAAATGCTTTACGCAGGCAGCGCAGTTAATGATGGTGCTGAATTTGTATTCTGAAAATCCTGTTACCTGTTCCTTTGAGGTAATATCCCCATCCACACAGATAATACGGCTTTCAAACAGCTCTTTGTATGGATCATCAAAATAGTACATCAGCATGTTCATCATTCGCTTTTCAGGCGATTCATATTTGCCCTTACGTACAAGACAGTAAACCTTACCGTCATAATTGTCAAGGAATGCTTTAAGGACATGGATCCCCAGGAAACCTGTGGCACCTGTGACCATAATATCTCCCAGCTTTTCCTTTGTGATCCGGTCTGCATTTTCTTCTGTATTTGCGCTGATCACATTCTGGATCCTGTTATAGTTATAATCCGAAAATTCATTCTTGCTCTGTGCAGCCTCTGTAACTCCGTCATCATCAACCAGAGCTGCAAGTTCCCGTACAGTAGGATATTTGAAAATATCCGCATATACCAGTGAAATATTCTTTGACAGACACATAACAGCAACCTTGGATGCAGTAAGGGAAGATCCGCCCAGCTCAAAGAAGTTGTCCTCAATCCCTACTCTTTCAATTCCCAGTGCTTTCTCAAAAATCTCACAGAGTGCTCTCTGAGCTGCAGTAACCGGCTCTACATAGCTGGCAGTGTTCGTGGTTACCTCCGGCATTGGCAGTGCTTTTTTATCAATCTTACCGCCCGGTGTCACAGGCATTTCCTCAATGCTGACAAAGAAAGACGGCATCATATAATCCGGGATCAGCGGCTCCAGGAAGGTCTTCAGTTCATCCTCCGGGATGGCTTCTCCTGTATAATAAGCTGTGATATATTTATTTCCACCCTTTTCAATTACTGTAACGGCTGCATTTTTCACCAGCTCATGTTTCAGAAGGGCACCTTCGATCTCACCAAGCTCCACACGATATCCTCTGATCTTCACCTGTGAATCGATCCGGCCTATGTACTCAATATTTCCGTCACCTTTCATGCGGACCATATCACCGGTCCTGTAAAGACGGCTTTCCTGCTCACATACAGCAAATGGATTTTCTACAAACACAGATGCTGTTTTTTCCGGAAGATTATGATATCCTCTGGCAATCTGCCTTCCTGCGTGACAAAGTTCGCCGGACGCACCCACCGGAAGCCGGTTCAGATTCTCATCCACAATGTAGCTGCGCACATTCCGCTGTGATTTTCCGATCGGGATGTTGTCATACTGTCTGTCTACCAAAAACTCTGTGGAAGAAACCGTATTCTCTGTAGGACCGTAGCCATTGATCATCTGATAGGTACGGTTACGGTAATGCTTGAATTTCTCGCCGCCAAGTGTAACAAATTTAAGAGCAGGTGCATCCTCCAGAAGTTCTGTAACCAGTTCTCCCATCTGGGTAGGGAAGGTTACGGTGGTGATCTCTTTTTCCTTTATATATCTGCTTATGGCAATGGCGTCCTTACGGATACTCTCCGGTAAAATATACAGGACTGCTCCTGCGGTAAGAGGTGCAAACAGATCGATCACTGACGCATCGAAACAGAAGCTCGCAAACTCTGCCACAATGTCATCCGGTGAAGTATTTCTGCTCAGTGTGATATATTCGATCAGGTTCAACAGATTTCTGTGCTCGATCATAACACCCTTTGGCTTTCCTGTGGAGCCTGAGGTATAGATCATATAGGCAAGGTTCTCCGGTTTCGGAGAAATAAGCTCTGCAGAAAGTTCAAAATCCTCAGCCTCATCTGACACACTGTCCAGACTGATCACATTTCCGTCATAAAATTCCACAAGATTCTGATACTGATCGATCACAAGGAGATTTCTTGCTCCTGAATCCTTCAGCATATATTCAATTCTGCTCTGTGGATACTCCGGATCCAGAGGAACATAGGCTCCGCCGGCCTTCATAACACCCACATAGGCTACTGTATATTCCTTTGTCCTGCCGCACAGGATACCTGCTGCCTGTTCCGGGCCAAATCCGTTTTCCGTAAGCTTCTGAGCAATATAATCAGACATTCTGTCCAACTCTCTGTAAGTAAAATCTCCGGAGTCATCCCGCACTGCCGGTCTGTCCGGATATCTGGCAGCCATCTCCTTAAACAGATCTATGAAGGTCTTTCCTGCATGTTCCGGAATATCCTCCATCTGAGTTTCTTCCTCAAACATCAGCCGGATATCAGCCGGATCGCATTCCCTTAAGATTCCCTCTGCAGTGGTTTCCAGATTGTCAGCCAGATACCGGATAGTTTCCTCATGGTACATATCCCCTCTGTACTCAATCTCAAAGACAAATCTGTTCTTTTCAATGGAAATGCTGACAGAAACCGGTGCCTTTGCCATGTTCAGGCTGACAGGCTCCTCCTGTGCATATTCCCCGCCAATGGTGTCAAAAGCAAAATTGTCGCCCTGGTAAATAACCATGGCATCTGCCTTAATATCAAACTCATGGCTGATCTGTGAGAAAGGATAAATATCGTTGTTCATGGAATCGATCAGCTGTTTCTGTACACCGCTTAAGCAATCTTTGGCTGTTCCTGAGAAATCGCAGAAAACAGGGAGTGTTTTTACCAGCATACCCACTGTTTCCGAAAGTCTGGAATCGTTTCTTCCATGGTAAATAGTGGTAAATACAGCATCCTTTTTGAAATTATATTTTCCAAGTGTGATACCAAAAGCGGAAATGAAGAATACATTCTCCGTAATTCCATGCTTTTTACAGAATTCCTTCACATCCTGCACGGAAATGGATCTGGTCTCTCTGTGGTAAAGTTCTGCTGTTGGAGCCGCACCGTTTTTGTCCGGATAGAAGCTGATGCTTCCACCTGCATGTTCAAATACTGACTTATAATAATTCTCTGCATTTTTATAGATATCACCTGCCAGGGCATCTCTGTTATCCAGTGCCAGATCATAGGAAGTATAACCTTCCGGTTCCAGCTTCTCACCGCTGTAAGCTCTGTTAATATCATTAATTATAATAGCCAGAGATGTACCATCGGCAACAATGTGGTGAAGGTCCAGGAACAGATAATTGCCATCACAGGTTCTGTAGATTTCAAACCGGAAAAGCTGTTCATTAAACAACATATATGGACGTACCAGAGTGTCTCTGTTCATTCCGTTTAAAATCGGTGTTTTATAACTGAGCCCATCGTTTCGTTTCTGAAGTACATTTCCGTTGTCATCCATAAACAGACGGGTTTTCAGATAAGGATGCGCCTCAACAGTACTGTCAATGGCTTCTGCCAGTCTGTCCAAATCCACCTTGTTATCAAGCTTTAACAGATACGGGATATTGTAAATGGTAGAACCCATATTTGCAGTACACTCAATGAAAATCCCCTCCTGAGTGTTGGTAAGAGGATAACTTTCCTGTACTTCCCTTTTGCTTTCTTTTCCCGCAGTTTTTACAAATTCCTCCATCATTCGGATAGTAGGATGATTCTTAATATCTGAAGTTTTGATCACAATGTCAAAGGCTTTGGAGATCAGGATATTCAGCTTAATGGCAGTGATGGATGTCAGACCTGCCTCATAAATATCTGTGGTAATCCCAAAATCCGTATACCCCAGAACCTCTGCGATACAGTCAAATAATATCTGCTGAACCTCATTCTCAGGCTTAATGATCTCCGCTGCTTTTTTCTCAGGCAGAGGAAGAGCCTTTTTATTTACCTTCTGGTTCTGGTTCAGAGGAATTTTGTCAATCTGCATGGTAACTGCAGGTACCATATAGGCAGGCTTTGTCTCTTTAATAAAATCATTCAGGGCATTGATATCAACAGTGCTGTCCGATACCACATAGGCAGCAATATATTTTCCACCATTTGGATCATCAAAGGCAACTACAGTGGCATCCCTGATGCCCTCATATCTGCGGATCACTTCCTCAACCTCAGAAAGCTCAATCCTGAAACCTCTGATCTTAACCTGGGAATCCTTTCTGCCAATGATCTGGATATTTCCATCCGGAAGAAATCTTGCCACATCACCTGAATGATACATCACTTCGTATCCCGGTGTATCATCATAAAGATTCTTTGTATAGACCTCGGCAGTTTTTTCCGGCTTGTTAAGATATCCTCTGGAAACCTGCCAGCCGGTGATCATCAGCTCTCCGCATGCACCGGGAGGAAGCATATGCCCCAGCTTGTCTGTAATATAAAGCTTCACATTGTCAAGTGCTTTTCCGATCGGGACATTTGGATAATATTTGTCCACTTCAAATACAGTCGTAAAAATAGTCGCCTCTGTAGGTCCATAAGCATTGATAAACTTATAATCTTTTGGCGGCTCACATGGAACCAGCTTCTCTCCTCCTACAGAAAGATATCTCAGGCTCTTACAATCCATCTCCAGCGCAAACTGCCTTCCCACCTGAGTAGTCATAAAGGAATGCGTGATGCCATTTTCCTCAAAATAGCGCTGCAGTCCAATGAAATCCAGACGGATCTCCTCCGGAATAATGTGAAGCTGTGCACCGTTTGTGATGGCACCGTAAATATCCATCATGCAGGCATCAAAACCAAAGGAAGCATATGCAGCTACCCTGGAATCCGAATCTATGCCATAATACCTCTTGAACCAGTGACAGAAAGCAGTAATATTTCCATATTCCAGCATACAGCCCTTTGGCACACCTGTGGAACCGGAAGTATACAAAAGGATAAACAGATCATGCAGCTGCGGCTTCTTAAGCACAACATCCCTATCCTCCAGCTGCCAGATCTGATCTGTAAACAGCACCGGTCCTTTATATCCGTCTACCAGAGGAAGAAGCTCTCTGTCAGCAATGAGAAGCTTTGCAGAGGAATCCTCCATCATGTACATCAGGCGGTCCCTGGGATAGGTTGGATCCAGAGGCTGGTAAGCTGCACCTGCCTTTATCACGCCCATCGGCGCGATCGCCATATATTCACAGCGGGGGATCAGAATGGAAACAACATCCTCACTGCCGATTCCCTGGGATGCGATATATTTTCCAAGTCTGTCGCTGATCTCATCCAGTTCTCTGTAAGTATATTTTTTATCCTTAAATACCACAGCCGTATGGTCAGGAATGGTCTGTACCAGCTCCTCAAACATATCAGCGATGGTCTTACTTCTGTCATATTCGCAGGCAGTATTATTAAATTCCGAAATTTTGTCCGCTCCATTTTGGGAAAGAACAGAAACTTCCGAAATATATTTTGCTTTCAGCAGGGAATCCATAGCTGCCTCATAGGATTCCAGCATTCCACGTACAAAGGCTTCACTGTACATGTCACTGCGGTATTCTGCAGTAAGCACATATTTATGATCGTATTCTCTTACCTGGATCAACAGAGGCATCTTTGACATATCCGGAGAAAGGTCATGACCCCTGGCAACGGTATCCCCGATCGGGAAATCATCCCCAAGCTCTGCCTGATATGCAAATACCAGATCAGAATTAATCCCGTACTTTGCACAAATATCAGAGAACGGAAAAATATCATTTGCCATGGAAGACAGAATCTGCTCAGAGAGCTCTGTCATATAGGCCTGTATGGTGACTTTCGGATCACAGGAACAGTAAACCGGCAGAGTCTTTACAAGCATGCAGACTGTATTCTCCAGTCTGGAATCATTTCTTCCATTATAAATAGTTGCAAAAAGACTCTCCTCGGAATTGGAATATCTGCTCATGAGAATGCCGAATACACCTGTAAACAGAATGTTTGGAGTAACCCCCAGCTTCTCGCAGGCAGAAAGTACCAGAGACTCTCCGGTGTCCACAGGCATCGACAGATATCCTCTCTCAGGAGTCTTTCCTGAGCAGTCAGGAAGAGGCAGGGATTCTGTCTCAATTCCCTCGAAAATACTGTCATAATATTTCTCGGCCTTCTTATATTTTCCCTCTTTCATCTGCTGTTCTTCATCAAGGGCAGCATCAAAGCCTGTGTAGGATTCTTTCTCCAATTTCTCACCCAGATAGGCCCGATCGATATCCTCAAAAATAATATCATAGGAATTACCATCTGCCAGGATATGGTGGAAATCTGTAAAAAGATATTTCCTGTCTTCTGTCACATAAATCCCCGCCCGGAACAGCCGTCCCTTTTCCAGCTTAAAGGGACGCACCAGCTCATCTTTCATCTTTTCAAACTGCTCATTTGTGGTCCGGACCACCTCTGGTACAAAGGCTTCCTCACAAGGCTTCTGCACCATCTCTCCGCTGTCACTTAAATAAACCTTTGTCAGCAGATACGGATGTGCAGCGATCATCTGAGAAATGGCATCTGACAGCTTCTGAACGTCAACAGAGCTTTCCAGTTCAAACAGGAACGGAATATTGTATACCGTACTCTCAGGATTCTTCATGCACTCTGCAAAAATACCCTTCTGGGAGCCGGTAAGAGGGTAAACTTCTCTCTTTTCATAGGTTCTGATCTTCGGTGCAAGCATCACATATTTTTCCAGTTTCTCCACCGTATTGTTTTCGTGGATATCACTGGTTTTCACAGTCACTCCGAATTCCTCTGAGATCAGAATACAAAGCTTCATGGCACTGATAGAAGACAGCCCCGCCCTGTAAAAACTTGTGTCAGTTCCAAAAAAATCATTCTCCACAACGTCTGCAACGATTTCAAAAATCTTCTTCTGCATAGGAGTCTGGGGTTCTTTCAGATTCTTTGGCTGTGCAACCGGCTTTGGCAGTGCTTTCTTATCAATTTTACCATTCTGTGTCACAGGCATCTTTTCCAGTTGGACAAAAACCTCAGGAACCATATAATGAGCCAGGGACTCTGATGCATAGGCAGAAAGCTCCTCTGTATTGATCTGGCGGTCAGCCATAAAATAGCAGCAGAGGAATTTGTTATCTACAGGCAGAGTAATGCTGGTAATGATTCCCTCATAGGAATTGATCACTTCCTCGATCTCACCAAGCTCAATCCTCAGACCGCGAAGCTTGATCTGATTGTCTATTCTTCCGAAAAATTCAATCTCACCCTCAGGGCTGATCCTTGCAAGGTCACCGGTCTTATAAGCTCTCTCTCCGTTAAGATCAATGAATACAGCCTCTGTTTTATCCGGCAGATTCATATAACCTCTGCCAACGCCCAGTCCTGCGATCACAAGCTCTCCGGTCTCTCCGTCCGGAAGGATCTTATTCTCTTTATCTACAATATATACCTTCACATTACCGTTAGGCGTACCAATGGTAATGTTTCTGCTGTCCGTAATTACCTTCATGGTACAGCTGATGGTAGTTTCCGTAGGTCCATAACCATTCATAATGTAAGCATCCGGGTTTACTCTGCGAATCTTGTCATACAGAGCCGGAGGAAAAGCCTCTGCACCTACATCAAACACCTTAATCTGAGAAACTGCTTTTTCAAGCTGGGGCAGATCGATCATATTGGACAGGTAAGTAGGAGTTGTGGTCATAATATCCACTTTATTTCTGACGATCAGCTCACCCAGCATAAGAGGATTCAGAATCTCCTCATCAGAGGCGATCACCGCAGTCATCCCGTTGGTAAGTGGCAGAAATTCCTCCAGAACAGACACATCAAAGGTCATGGCTGCCATGGAAAGAGAAACCGATCCCCTGCTGACATAACCATAAGTTTCCGCATTTTTCGGATCCGGATTTACAAAATTGGCAAGGTTGATATGTTCGATCAGCACACCCTTGGGCTTGCCTGTGGAACCAGAAGTATAGATACAATAACAAAGATCATGCTCCCCGATCTTTACCTGAGGATTCTCTGTATTCTCATTCTCCAGAAGTTCCTCGATCAGAAGTACTGTACAGGGAAGCTTAGCAAACAGTTCCCTTCGTTCCTCTGCGATCTCCTTTGTTGTGATAATAAAAGGAGCTCCTGAATCCTCAAAAATATACCGGATCCTGTCATCAGGATAATCCGGTGTGGCAACTGCAAATGCGCCTCCTGCCTTCAGGATACCCTGTCGCACTGCATAGAAATCACAGCATCTCTCAAGAACCACACCTACGATGGTCTCCCGTCTGACACCTTTTTCCACAAGTGCATTGGCAATCCTGTTGGCCCGTTCATTGAGCTGTGCATAGGTAAAGCTCTCTTTGCCGGAGACAACTGCACATTTCTCAGGATGAAGCTTCACCTGTTCCTCGAACAATTCTGTTACCGGCCGAAACTCAAAAACAAAATTGTTCCTTTCATTAATATTTTTCATTTTCATGTACCTCCTAAAAAGATATTATGGTATTATTCATATCAATCGCACGAATATAATCCATGGATTTTGATACCTTCTTGACAAGTTCAATCCCATGTATATCAAAGTCTTCACTGTCATACTGATATTCCAGAGGGTTGAAATTTACACCGTTATCTCTGATCCTCAGTCTGCAGAGATCATCCTCCAGACAGAGGTTAATGTCGATCCAGTTGGAGGTTTTTCCCCCGAATCGTATAATATTTACAGTCATTTCCTCCGCACACACTGCGGCAAGATTTGCCTTGCTTTTAGAAGCTCCCTGTTCCTGGCAGAACTCTATGATCCTCTTATGAACCGTTTGTGCTTCCTCCATGGTACTCTTAATGGAAAAATCCAGATTAATCCCCGGATTTTTGTCAGGAACAATATAAAAGCTTGTATTCTTATGCCTGATTTTTCTGAAAATACAGGCTGCAACTGCAGTTATGATCTCAGTGGCAACAAATCCTGCTGCAATTCCGTCGATACCGATCCCGTCAATCTGTTTCCATACAAGGATTCCCACCAGGGTTGCAGGCAGAACTACCACCGCATTCTCCAGAAATGTGGCAAAACTTGCAATGGCTGTCTCCTCAATGGACTCGTAATAGCTGATAATAAACTTATTCCACAGATAAGGTGCCACACACAAAGCAAAGATGCGCAGCGCCTGGACCATATGGCTGCCCAGCTCGCCACCGCCGCTTCCGAACATGACAGTGATTTCCTCGGTAAACAGCATAATAAGGACAAAGATCACAGCCAGCAGGATGTAACTGTATTTCAGCATCTTTTTACAGAGAACCCGGATTCCCACGTAGTCCTTCTCTCCAAAAAGGATTCCTGCCACATTGGGGATCACACCGATGATTCCGCCTGTAAGCATCTCGACGATCAGCAGCACATTGTCACAGACAGTAAATACTGCCATACCTTCCTCGCCCAGCTGGTTCATGATAATGGTATTCAGTCCAAGCGCCTTTACAAAATTAGCTGCCATAAAGATCAGCATTGGCACGCCTGTGATGATTGCTTCCTTTGTGATTCCAAGTTCGCCCGGCTTTAGCAGGATCAGGTGGAGGTTTCGCTTATCAGAGCGGATATAAAGCACAAAAATTCCCATTGCAAACAGGAAACCAAGAACAGTTGATAAGGATGCACCTGTAATCCCCAGAGGAGTATATCTGAGGAATATATAGTCCAGCACAAGATTGATCACATTGGCTGCGATAAGGTAGGCTGATGCCAGCTCCGGATGATTCTCCACTCCAAGGTAATTGACCATCATCAGTCCAATTCCGATCACCGGTGCCCCCAGCATACTTACACGTATGTAATCTCTGGTATAACCGGTCAGGACACCGTCACCTGATACCAGAAGTCTGGCAACAGGTTCTGCTGCAGGAAGGGCGCAGATTGAAAAAATGATTCCCACCACAAGTGTTACTATAAATGTGGCAGAAAACAATTTCGATGCCCCTTCTTTGTCTCGTTTGCCAAGCATGTTTCCCACTGCTATGGAACCGCCGATACCAAGGCAGTATCCTGTCAGCTGAACGATTGTCTCCACAGGCAGGCTCAGGGTAACTGCAGACATTGCCTCCACCCCGATCAGGTTACTTACAAATATCGTATCTACGATATTTCCCAGCTGAAGCGCCAGAGACATCATAATCCCCGGAACAATATACTTGTTCAGCTTCGCATTCAGCAGTCTGTTATTTCTCTCTTCCATCGCTTCCTCTCCTTTGTTTTCAGTTTTTTCAAAATATTGTGCCGTAAAACTGTAAGATATTTAAATTTTACCATTTAGTGCGATAAATGGCAAGTTAATAAAGAATGGGAGAAAGCAAATAAATATTGCTATTTACTGTAACCTGATTCCCCATATTTTACAGTCTCTGGTGCCTACAACCGCATAGTTATCGTAGACAGCCGGGGAAGCCTCTATCACGCCCTCGCTGACAGATAATACATCTTCCTGTTTACCTGTTTTACCATCAAGAAGGCGGATATCACCTGTACTGTTGCAATAAAGAACCTTTCCTGATCCGTCTTTGTTATAAACGCACACCGGAGAAGACCAGGCATATGAGGAAGAATCCTCCCATGCTTTAGATCCGTCAGATTTTCTCAGACAGGCAAGAACTCCGGATGCATTGTCAGAGGTCTTTGCCACTGTCACATATATATAATCGGCAAGGCTGTTCTTTCCACAGGCAATCGTAGACTGAACTCCACCGGAAACACCGTCATCAGTAGTACATTCATAATCTG
>OGCO01000718.1_pt1 | contig 54853 bp, 55 predicted proteins | sample 1570171 | NCBI WGS metagenome assembly OGCO01 (sample SAMEA4370583, study PRJEB24528) | human gut metagenome
GCCACGTCGCCCACGTTGTCGCCCACGTTGTCGGCGATGGTAGCGGGGTTACGGGGGTCATCTTCGGGGATACCGGCCTCGACCTTACCGACCAGGTCGGCGCCCACGTCAGCGGCCTTGGTGTAGATACCGCCGCCCACACGGGCAAACAGTGCCATGAAGGAAGCACCGATGCCGTTCATGACCATGATGTTGCCCAGCTCGACGGGATCGGTGATGCCGGCGAGGAAGTACAGGCCCACCAGCCAGAGGCTGATGTCCAGCATACCCAGGCCGACGACGGTGAAGCCCATGACGGAGCCGGAGGAGAAGGCCACGCGCAGGCCGCGGTTGAGGCCCTCGGAGGCAGCCTGTGCGGTACGGGCGTTGGCGTTGGTCGCGATCTTCATGCCGATGAGGCCGGCCAGCATGGACCAGATACCACCGGTGAGGAAGGCGAAGGGGGTGAACTTAGACAGCATGCTACCGCCGCTGGCAAAGGCGATGATGGCCAGGATCACAAAGACCACGGCAAACACCTTCGCGACGGTGGAATACTGGTGCTTCAGATACGCATTGGCGCCCTCACGGATGCTCTTGGCGATCTTCTGCATCGTGGCATTGCCCTCGGAATAGGACATGACCTTTTTGCGTTGGATCACAGCGAACAGCAGCGCGATGACGGCGCCGATGAAGCCGATCCACAGATACTTTTCCACTTACGACACTCCTTTTTTTTGTTCGCATTGCCCGGGATTGACAATGCCTTTACGGATAACACACCAATTTTAGCATAAGAAAAGGGATTTGCAAGAGTATCTCCAAGATTTTTCTGAAGTTTCCAAAGGATTTCACAAAAATGACAAAAAACCTCGACGAAAATTCCGCAAAAAAGGGATATTTTACAGGGGGTGCATTTTTTTCTGCATTGCTGCTCAGTGCCTCCGCCAGGTGGCGGGGGAGAAGAGGATGAGCATGGGGAAGATCTCCAAACGGCCGATGAGCATGGCCAGGGAGAGGACCACCTTGCTCAGGGGGGAGAAGGCGGCAAAGTTCTCCATCGGCCCCACGGCCCCCAGGCCGGGGCCGACGTTGCTCAGGCAGGTCAGCGCGGCGGTAAAGGACGTGGTCAGGTCGAACCCGTCCAGGCACACCAGCAGGCAGCCGCCGCCCAGCAACAGGAAGAAGAGGCAGAAGAAGACGAACACGGTGTTCAGGGTGTCCTCATCCACGGCCTTGCCGTCCAGCTTGACCACTTTGGTGGCTCTGGGGTGGCTCAGGCGGCTGAGGGAGCGGCCGGCACAGCGGAGCATGAGCAGGATGCGGGAGCACTTGATGCCGCCCGCCGTGCTGCCGGCGCAGCCGCCCAAGAACATGAGGCCGATCAAGACGAGCTGGGACAGGACCGGCCACTGGGCGAAGTCCGCCGTGGAGAAGCCGGAGGTGGAGACCACCGACGCCACCTGGAACCAGGTGTCCCGCAGGGCGTGGCCGGCAGCTTCATAGGTGGGCAGGAGGTTCCAAAAGATCAAAGCCACGGCCCCCAGGACGGCGCAGAGGAAGAAGCGCAGCTCGTCGCTTTTGAGCGCTTGCCTGAGCCGGCGGGTCAGGAGGAGGAAATAGACGGCGAAGTTCACGGAGCACAGGAGCATGAAGACCGTTACGATGATCTCGCAGGCGGGCAGGCCGTAGGCGGCGATGCTGGCGTTGCGCACGGAGAAGCCGCCGGTGCAGGCCGTGGCAAACGACGTCAGCAGGGCATCGTAAAAGGGCATCCCGGCCAGGCACAGGGCCAGGGTCTCCGCCCCGGTGAAGGCGATGTAGATGCTGTACAGGATCCGGGAGGAGAGGGACGTCTTGGGCACCAGCTTGGAGGAGACGGGGCCGGTGGCCTCCGCCTGAACGAGCACCTGGGTCCGCCCGCCCACCTTGGGCAGGAAGGCCAGGGTGAAGATCAGCACGCCCATGCCGCCGATCCAGGAGGAAAACGAGCGCCAGAACAGGATGCCGCGGGGCAGGCCTTCGACGGCCGTTAAGATGGAGCAGCCCGTGGTGGTGAAGCCGGAGACGACCTCGAAGAAGCTGTCGATATAGGAGGGGAAATACCCCGAAAAGAAGAAGGGCAAGGCCCCGAAGAGACTCAGGGTCAGCCAGATGAGACCGACGACGGCGTAGCCCTCGCGGGAGTAAAACTCCGGCTTGGCCTTCAGGCAGGACAGGGCCGTGCCCAGCAGGGCCACCAGGACGATGGTCCAGACAAAGGGCTTGGGGTCCTCGTGGTAGAGCAGGGCCGTGACCAGGGGGGGCAGCAGGCAGAGGGCTTCCAATTGTAAGGTACGGCCCAGGGTCCGCAGCATGAGTTTATAGTTCATTGTCACCAGAAAAGCGGCGGCGGCGCATCAGGAGCGCCGCCAGGTGGAGGGAAGGAACAGGAGCAAGATGGGGAAAATCTCCAGACGCCCGATGAGCATCAGCAGGGAGAGAAAGACCTTGTTGAAGCCAGACAGCAGCCCGAAGTTCCCCATGGGGCCGACCAGGTCCAGGCCGGGGCCGACGTTGCTCAGGCAGCCCAGGGCGGCGGTGAAGGACGTGGTGAGGGAGTAGCCATCCAGCGACACCACCAGGCACCCCACGCCCAGCAGGGCGAAGAAGCAGAGGAAGAAGGACGAGACGGTGCGCAGCGTCTCCTCATCGACGACCTTCCCGTCGAGCTTCACCACGCGCACGGCGCGGGGGTGGGACAGACGCAGGAGGGAGCGGGTGGAGGAGCGCAGGAGCAGCAAGATCCGCCCGCACTTGATGCTGCCCGCCGTGCTGCCCGAACAGCCGCCCACGAACATGAGCAGGACGAGGATCGTCTGGGCGAAGGGGGGCCAGAGGTTGTAGTCCGTGGTCGAGAATCCGGAGGTGGAGATGACGGAGGTCACCTGGAAGACGGCGTCCCGCAGGGCGTGGCCCGCCGTGTCGTACAGGGGCAGGATGTTCCAGAAGATCAGGAGGGAGGCGCCTGCCACGATGAGGAGGAAGAATTGCAGCTCGTCGCTTTTGATCACCTGCTTGGCCCGACCGGTGAGGGCGAGAAAGAACAGGGCGAAGTTGAGCGAGCCGAGCAGCATGAAGACGATGGCGATGACCTCGCAGGCCGGCAGGCTGTACGCCCCGATGCTCAGGTTCATGACGGAGAAGCCGCCGGTGCAGACGCAGGCGAAGGTGGTGACCACGGCGTCGTAGAGGGGCAGGCCCGCCAGGAGAAAGGCCAGGATCTCCGCCCCGGTGAGGACGAAGTACATTATATATAAAATCTGGGAGGACTGGACGGTCTTGGGCACCAGCTTGGAGAAGATGGGGCCGGGGACCTCCGCGTGGACCAGCACCTGGGTCCGGCCGCCCACGCGGGGCAGAAAGGCCAGCGTGAAGAGCAGCACGCCCATGCCCCCGATCCAGGAGGCGAAGGACCGCCAGAACAGGATGCCGCGGGGCAGGGCCTCGATGTCTGCCAGGACGGTGCCGCCGGAGGTGGTGAAGCCGGAGACGATCTCGAAGAGACAGTCGGCAAAGCTCTGAAATTCCCCGGAGAACCAGAAGGGCAAGGCCCCGAACAGACTGAACGCCAGCCAGATGAGGCCCACCACGGTGAAGCCCTCGCGGGAGAAGAAGGCGTCACGGGACGGGATCCGGGCCAGGGCGAAGCCCAGCAGGGCCACGGGGACGATGGTATAGAGGAAGGGGCGGGGGTCTTCGTGGTACCACAGGGCGACCAGCAGGGGCAGGAGGAGGCAGAGGGCTTCCACCTGGAGCGTCCGCCCCAGCATACGCAGCATGAGCTTATAGTTCATCGTCCGCCCCCCTCAGAGCTTTTCAAAGATGTCCCGGAAGGCTTGGATATCGGTGCTGTGGGAGATGACGATGACCCGGTCCCCGGCCGACAGGACGGTGCCGCCGGAGGGGATGATGACCTTCTTCTCGTGGAGCAGGGCGGCAATCAAGAAACCCTTGCGGATGGGCAGGTCTTTCAAAGGCACGCCCAGGTGGGGGGTGTTGTCCCGGAGGAGGAACTCGGCGGCCTCGGCGTCGGTGTCGGCGATCTGGTAGAGGGCGGTCATGACGCTGCCGCTTTTGTCTTGCAGGCCCCGGACCAGCCGGAGGATGCGGGCCACGGTGATGAGCTTGGGGGCCACCACGCAGTCCAGGCCCGCGGCCTGGACGACGGCGGAGTAGTTCATCCGGTTGCTCTTGGCGACGACCTTGCGGATGCCCTGCTGCTGGGCGTAGAGGGCGGAGATGAGGTTGTCCTCGTCCCGGCCGGTCAGGGCGATGAAGGCGTCGTTGTTGGTGAAATGCTCGGAGGCCAGCAGCTCCTGGTCCGTGCCGTCGCCGTGTAGGACCAGGGCGTCGGGGAGCCACTCGGACAGACGGCGGCAGTGCTCCTCGTTGTTCTCGACGAGCGTCACGCGCACGCCCATGGACAGCAGGAGCTTGGACAGATAGTGGGCGATGCGGCTGCCGCCGATGAGAAAGGCCGAGTGGATCTTCGGCAGGTCCCGGCCCAGGGTCCGCAGGTAGGCGGAGAGGTCCCTGGGGGTGCCGGTGACATAGAGCTTGTCCCCGGCCTGGGGGACGAAGTCGCCGTTGGGGATGATGACCTGCCCCTTGCGCTCGCAGGCGGAGAAGAGGATGTTTGGGCTGTTGTGGCCGAACAGCTTCGACAGGGGCTGGCCCACGATGGGGTCTGTCTCCCGGACGCGGACGCCCAGCATCTCCACCTTGCCCCGGAAGAAGGTATCCACGTTGGCCGCCGCGGGGAAGCGGAGCAGGCGGGAAATTTCTAAGGCGGTGGAGTATTCGGGGTTGATGACCGAGTCGATGCTCAGGTCCTTCTGGAGGGAGGCCAGGTCCTCGGTGTAGGCCACGTCCCGGATGCGGGCGATGGTATATTTGGCCCCCAGGCGCTTGGAGGTGAGGGCGCAGAGCATGTTCACCTCGTCCATGTTGGTGGTGGCCAGGACCAGGTCGGCCTCGCCCGCACCGCCCTCCCGGAGGACGGAGGGGGCAGCGCCGGGGCCTTTGATGCACATGACGTCCAGCGTGTCGCTGGCCCGGTGGATGGCCTCGTCGTCGTTGTCAATGATGGTCACGTTATGGTTTTCGCGGGAGAGATAGTCGGCCAGGGTAGAGCCTACCTTGCCGGCGCCTACGATGAGTATATTCACGGCATGTCCGCCTTTCTCTTTCTTTCTAGTCTCTCTGGTCAATTTTGGGGTGTGCGCTGCCGCGCAGCAGACACTGATATGATATCATAGCACAGAACCGGGAGAGAGACAATTCGGAAAGTGACGAATCTTCCCCCGCCGCCGGGGGTTTCCCTTCCAAATCGGCGGATTTTATGGTATCATAGCGAATAAAACCAGACAGATCATTCCGATTGCAAGCAACAGGGACCGAAACAGGAGGTGCTGCCCATGCGTCAGATGGACCTGACCGAAGGGGTTATCTGGAAAAAATTACTCGTCTATGCCTGGCCGGTGGTGCTCTCCTCGCTGCTCCAGTCGGCCTATGCCATCACGGACCTGATCGTGGCCGGGTGGTTCATCGGGAAGGACGGCATCTCCGCCATCAACAACGCCAGCCAGGTCATGCAGATCCTCACCCAAGTCATCCTGGGCATCACCACCGGCGGCAACATCCTCATGGGCCAGTATTTCGGGGCGAAAGACCGGGAGAACCGCCTCAAGACCAACACGACCATTTTCGGCTTTGCGATCCTGGCGGGCCTCATCATGACGGGGGTCATTTATTTCCTGAGCCGCCCCATCCTGGTGGGCCTGAAGGCCCCGACGCTGGACGAGGCGACGGCCTATCTCCAGATCTGCGCTCTGGGGATCCTTCCGATCTTTGGCTACAATGCGCTCTCTGCCATGCTGCGCTCGGTGGGCAACTCCCGGCAGCCGTTCTACTGCGTGGCGGTCACTGCCGTGTGCAACATCGTGCTGGACTGCCTCTTTATGGGCACCTTCCAGTGGGGCGTGCGGGGCGCGGCCCTGGCGACCATGCTGGCGCAGCTGGCGAGCTTCGTCGTCTGCCTGGCCTACGTTCTGAAGCACAAGGACCTCTTCGGCCTGGCCCGCAAGGCCCTGAGGATGCACCGGGACAAGCTGGGGCAGATGCTCAAGCTGGGCATCCCCTGCGCGGTGCAGATGACCGTGGTGGGCCTTTCCTGGCTGGCCATGACCTTCCTCATCAACCAGTACGGGGTCGAGGCCTCCGCCGCCAGCGGCATCTGCGCGAAGATCAAGGACGTGGCCCTGCTCTGCACCCTGGCCCTCTACACCGCCGCCACGACCATGGTCGCCCAGTGTCTGGGGGCGAAGAAATTCGACCGGGCCAGCCGGGTGGTCCACGTTGCCATGCGCATTTCCCTCTCGGTGACGGCGGTGCTCATTGTCCTCGTGGAGCTGTTTGCCCCGCAGCTGCTGGCCATCTTCCACCCCGACGCGGTGACCCAGGCCATCGCCCTGCAAAACCTGCGGATCGAGATCGTGGGCCAAATTTTCTACGCCAGCTTCATGGTCTACAACGCCCTGCCCCTGGGCGCGGGCAACACCATGTTTGCCCTCGGCTCCAGCCTGCTCAACTGCATCGTGGCCCGCGTGATCCTGGCGCTCATCCTGAACCACTTCTTCGGCCTGGTCGGCATCTTCTGGGCCTGCGCCATCGCCCCGGCCTCCTCCGTCCCCCTGGGGTACCTCTACGAACGGTCGGGCGTTTGGAGGAAGAGCCTCGCCCAAGGAAACTGAGCGCATAGAGCCTTCCAGGGATTTTTCATGGGATTTGTATGAACTTCTTGCGGATTTTTTCGTAGGGGCCGCAGACCTCTGCGGCCCGCAGCCTGCCGCGCGGTACCACAAAACGAAACATGCAGCCACTCCCCCACGAGCGGGCCGCAGGGGTCTGCGGCCCCTACAAAAGTGTGAAAGGATGGGTGGAATTTATGGGCATATTTGAAAAAAATAAGCAAGGGCTGGAAGAGGCGATTGACTATGAAAACGAGGTCTACGATAAACTGCGGGAGGCAGAACGAGAGGCCGAAAGCACGACCAAGCGCCTCACCCATGAGGAAGTTATGGAAGCAGCCTGGACGAGGATTCTGGTTGCAGAGAGAAACAGATGATGTAAACAGCCCAGCACGGAAACAAAAAAACCGTGCTGGGCTGTGTTGTGTCTTGGGATAGTTTAAGCGGCGTTCGTGGCGGGGCGGAGGGATTTGCGGCGGAGGAGGAACCAGAGGATGACCATGCCGGCGGCGCCGGTGACGGTGGCCAGGCAGAGGGCTGCGGAGGCACCGCCCAGGTCCAGCAGGCGGCCGCCCAGGACGCTGCTGAGGACGATGCCGATGGTGTTGGCCATGGTGAAGTAGGTCTGGCCCTGGACGCGGTCGCAGAGGTCTACCATCTCGTTGACAAAGTAGACGGAGGAGACGGAGTAGAGGGCGTAGCCGGACATCTCAAAGACCTGGACCACCATCAGGAAGGGCAGGTTGGGGGCCAGCCAGGTGAGCAGGGCGTGCAGGAAGAAGGAGATGCCCGTCAGGCGCACCCAGGCGCGGCTGGAGGCCCGCTTGAGCAGCAGGGAGAAGACGACCATGGCGGGGATGTCCATGAGGCTCTGGAGGGTCAGGTAGTGGCCCATCTCCGCGCTGCCGCAGCCCAAGCTCCGGACGATCTGGTAGGGGAAATTCATGATGACGTTGTGGCTGGTGTAGAGCAGGATGACGCCGATGAGCAGGGGCAGCACCTGGGGGTACTTTTTCAGGAAAGGGGTGCCGTCGGACTGGGGCAGGGCGTCGGGCTTGGGCAGGGTGGACTTTACCGGGCCGCCCTGGCGGAAGGTGAAGGTAAAGGCCAGCATGAGCGCCACGGCGACCACCAGGACCAGGGGGATGACCCTGGCCCCCAGGGCAGCGGCCAGGGAGCCGCAGACGGCAGAGGCCAGGGCATAGGTCCCGCCGCCGATGCCGCGGGCCAGGCCGAAGTTCAGCTCGATATGATTGTTGAGGCAGTCCATGCCCAGGGAGTAGATGAGGGGGGTGAGCAGCTGGAGCAGGACCAGCAGGACCATGTACAGCGCCGCCTGGACGGGCTTGGCGGGGACGAGGAACAGGCCCACGCCGCAGAGGATCATGGCGGCGATGGGGAGGGAGGTGAACTGCCGCAGGGAGAGGACCTTCAGGTGGTCCCCCTTGGCCCCGACGAAGGGCTGGAGGATCGCAGCGGTCAGACCGGCTATGCCCAGGAGCAGGCCGATCTGGGTGTTTGTGAAGCCCCGGTCCAGCAGGTACAGGCTGGAGAAAGAGATGAGGATACAGTAGGTCATCCAATAGCATCCCTGGATGAGGGAGAAATGCCCGGTGGCGCCGGGGAACAGGTGCTTCATGCGGTGGGCCCTCCTTGGCCGGTCAGAGAAAGCAAGGCGTCACAAGCCGTCGGCTGGGTCAGACGCCTTATCATTTTGCAGTAGATCGAAGCGGGGAAAAATTTCCCGCTAAACGTAGAGCACCCCCCACTGTTTCTGCGCAGTGAGGGGGCTGTCTATGGAAGAAAATGAGGTAAGGGAGATAAATCGGTGGATGGTACCAAACGGCGGCGGTGCCTGTCTTGGCACAGCTGCGTAGTCGGGGGCGGAGCCGCAAAAGTAGGAAGAAGAGAGGGCCGTGTGGGGGTGGAAGAAGGTCCCGTCAGGCCGGTGCGGCAGCGCCCGTGTGCGTTGGTTCTGTGCGAGGGGATGCGTATATTCTGTGTGAGTAAGATGCGCCGGAAACCGGGGAGGTCACCGCCGTTCCTTGGCGCGAGTTGTATCATACTCCATTTGGTTCCGGGACTCAATGACAAAAACTGATAAACTCTTTACTTGTGCGTTGTTATGTCTACTTAAATTTAAGAACGAATGGGATCACAGATGAGTAAAACAAGAGGGAATCGAGAAGGGGCTTATTTCAGCAGGACCACCGCGCCCAGCACGCAGACCAGGCCCAGGGCCACGCCCAGGGTCAGCGGCTCGCCGAAGGCCACGATGCCCAGCAGAGCGGCCACCACCGGCTCCACCGAGGCCAGGATCGCGGCCTTGCCGCTGTCGTCCAGCCAGGCCAGGGCCTTGGTGTACAGCACATAGGGCAGGACGGTGGCGAAGAACATCATGCAGAGGGTCTGCGGGATGGCCCCGGAGGTCGTGACGAGCAGGGCCAGCTCTTGGGTCGGACACAGGACCAAGGCCCCCAGGCCCGCAAAGAGCAGGGCGTAAAACAGCACGGTCAGCGCCCCGTGCCAGGTGAGGGCTTTTCGGCCGAAGAGCGTGTAGGAGGCGTAGGTCAGCGCCGAGCCCAGGCCGAGGAGCAGACCTTGGACGGAGAGGGAGAGGGAGCCGTTGAAGAGGCCCGCCACAAAGCTGCAGCCCAGAAAGGCCAGGCCCAGGGCGCAGAGCTTGCGCTTGGTGAGCGGGTCCTTCCAGATCAAAGTGGAGAAGAGCACGACAATGCTTGGGGCTGTGTACAGAAGGATCGCCGCCACGGCCAGGGAGGAGACCTGCTGGCTGCGGTAATAGAGCAGGTTCATGCCCAGCACGCCGCTCATGCCCATGAGGGCCAAGAGGGGCAGCTCCCGCAGGCGGACGCGGAAGGCCGTGCGGTCCGTCAGGAGAAAGAGCAGCGCCAGCAGCGCCGCGCCGCCGAGATCGCGCAGGACCATGATGGGCAGGGCGGGCATCCCTAAGCCCGCCAAGGCGCGGCTGGGCAGCCCCTGGCAGCCCCACATCGTCCCGGCTGCCAGAATGCAGCACACGGCGACATGCGTCCGAGAGAAAGGGCCTGGGGTCGGCGTTTTGTTCTCCGTCATGGGGAACACCTCCTGACATGGTGTGGCATCATGGGGGGGATCTCTAGGACTATCCTACGTCAGAGAGAGGCAAAAAACAATGGCATAGAACCATGAAAATAATCATTTGACATAAGAAGAAAGAATTATTTTTGAGTAGAAAAACCAAAAACGCCCTCCCGCCTGACCAACTGGCGGGAGGACGCTTTCGGAAAAGAAAGGAAAGTAATCTCAATCACAAAGAGAAAGATTAGAAAAGGGGCAGAGGGAACAGCCTACTCACTGGCTTCTCCTCTTGTCTTGTTTATAATACAGGAAAACGAACAAAAAAGCAATGCTTAATTTTAGTGAATTTGAAATTTTTGCTGAGAAAGGGTACTTGAACCCCGGTAAAAAGTGCTTGATTTTAGTTGGGGAAGGGGATAAAATTAAGTATCAGAAAGCACACGCATCCCGCTGGAGGACCCCTATGGAAAAAAACGACTTTTTATTGTACAACGAGATCATCTACCGCATCCACGCCTGCCGGACGCTGGAGGAATTTCGCCCCACCCTGCTGGCCCAGGTCAAGCTCATCATCCCCTATACCTACGCCAGCCTCATCGCCATCCAGACCGACCCGGAGACGGGGGAGCTCATCCACCGGGACCCCTACTGCAAGCCACAGAACTTCCGGGAGGTGGAGAACGCCTGGCTGGGACGCATCGACAAGGCCTACACCGCCTGGCTCAGCCACGCGCCGGAGTCCATGGTCGTGCGGGACAGCGAGATCTTGTCCGGCGACAAGCGCTTCTCCGCCGCCAGCTACCGGGAGCTGTACACGGCCTACCACGTCCACGACTGCATGCAGATGAACATCACCTACGCCGGGCAGGCCATGGGCCGCCTGGCCCTCTACCGCACGCGGGGGGACGGCCTCTTCACCGACCAGGAGGCCTTCTATCTCCGCGCCCTGGCCAACCACATCGACCTGGCCTGCTGGACCTGCAAGCAGAACGAGGACAACCAGCCGAAACAGACCCGGAGTCTGGAAGAGATCATCCGGACCTATGACCTGACCCGGCGAGAGGGGGAGGTCCTGGGCCTGGTGTTTCAGGATTGGAACAACGAGGAGATCCTGGCAAAGCTGACCATCAGCAAGAACACCCTGCTCAAGCACTTGCAGAATCTCTATCGGAAGTGCGGGGTGTCCTCCAGATGGGACCTGCTGAAGCTGCGGGATTGAACGTCTACACGGAGATACCAAGCGCCCCCGTGCCTGTGGAAGGTACGGGGGCGTTGATCGTGTTTGCTGCGCCAAATGGATTTGATGACTGGTTCCATGCGGTGTGGGGTTACGTTGGTACACTACGGCTCAGGTGCGGCAGGTCGCCCTCATCCGACCCGGGCTAGCGCCCGGCCCACCTTCCCCCTCGGGGAAGGCTCTCGCAACGCCGTACAAACTTGAAGTGCTGTACCTTTCTACGATACCCGGTACCACCCAAAGCCTTCCCCGAGGGGGAAGGTGGCTGCGAAGCAGACGAATGAGGGCTACGTTGCGCAAGCAGTCCGCAGTGTACCAAGGTAGAATGGCACCATGCGGAACCACGAATCACATCCGCCGCCTCCGGCGGCTACCATTTCAATACTTCGTCTCCCGCACGGCCAGGAAGGTGTCACCGTCGGCCTTGAGCTGGTTCAGCACCCCCGCCAGGGCGCTGGCGTCGGTTTGGGTGCGGAAGAGGAGGCGCAGGGGGGCCGAGGCGCTCTCACCGGACTGGATGAGGCTGTTGTAGACGGTGGTGGCGTTGGAGATGGTCTGGAAGGAGAGGGAGGGGCTCCAGCAGAGATAGCCTGCGTTGGCCAGGGTCTCGTCCTCGCCCAGGACGAACCAGGTCTCCTGCCGCAGGATGGCGGCCAGGGCTTTGCTGCCGGCCTGGACGCTGGCGAGCTTGGCCTGACCGCTGTCCCCGCCGGGGATGAGGCCCACGTGACAGCCCCGCCCGGCGGCCTGCCGGACTTGGTCGGCGCACTGGCTCACCTGGTCCGCCGGGAAGAAGACGATGGGGATGGCCCCGGTGCTCAGAACGGCGTTGAGGGTGGCCGTGATGTCTGCCCCCGCCTGGGCGCGGACGGCCAGGTAGAGGGAGAAGGTCGGGGCCGGTTCGGCGGTGTCGGGCACGTCCGGGGTCACGGGGTCGCTGGGCGTGGTCGGCTGGGTCGGGGCCGTGGGAACGGTCGGGGTCGTGGGCGAGCTGGGGGTAGAGGGCGTTGACGCCGAATTGCCGTTGCTGTTGTTATTGTTGTTGTTGTTATTGAAGACCTGGCTGTTGGTCCGGCTGCGCAGGATGGAGGCGGCAGAGCTGAGAAAAAGCGTGTCGTTCAGGACGGCGTTGCTGTCCTTGATGCGCAGCAGGGGGCCGTAGTCCGTGCTGTAGAACGAATAGGTCAGGCCGAAGAAGCGGCAGACGGCGTAGGCCGGGACGTAATACTGCCCGTTCTGCCGGAGGACCCGGCCGGGGACGGGCGTCTCGCCGGTGGAGGTGGTGGCGGTGTCCGTGTCCAGGTGGAAGGTCATGGTCTTGCCGGAGAGGTTATAGAGGACCAGGCTCTCGTTGTTGTCGGTGAGGCCATAGTACACGCCGAAGTTGATGCCGGTGGTCCGGCTGTTGAAGACGCCTGTGGGGACGTAGACCCAGCCGCTGGACTGGATGGGGGCCGTCTGGACCGACTGGGCGGGGAGGGTGTCGTTCAGGGACAGGAAGAACAGGCTCCCCGTGGCCGAGGACGGCAGGACCAGCAAAGGGAGGCCCACCGCCACGGCGCAGAGGAGAGCGAGGAATTTTTTGGCTTTCATGGAGGGGGCCTCCTTTCTGGGGGTTCTGGGAGGTGGGGCCGGGGGCCTGGGCCGCAGGGGTCTGCGGCCCCTACATCCGAATGACAGGTGCATTGGTTTGGTCAAACACCGTGACTACGGTGGGGTCTGCGGCCCCTACGTCCCACTGACAGCGGTCGTGTGGATCACATCAGTCGTCCCGATAGTTTAAGTAGGCGCTGAGCAGGTAGTAGGCCGGGACAACGAAGGACACGGCGTTGATGACGATGGAGATCGTCCCCGAACTGGGCAGCAGGAAGCGCAGGGCCTGGGGGATGAACAGCAGCACGCCCAGGACGATGGGGATCTTCGTCTTCTTCTTGGACAGGGCCAGGGCGATGATGCCGCAGGCCAACTGAAATGCGCCGCAGACATAAAACAGGGCCAGAAGCCCGGCCTGGTCCGAGGAGAAGATGCCCGAAATGGTGAGCAGGATGGACGTGCCCATGAACACCTGGAGAGCGCCTGCGACACGCATGGATTTGGTTCCGGTTCGCAAAGAAACCTCAGCTCCTTTCAAATTTGAGCCGGGGGAGTGGATCGGGTCCCGGCCCTTACGGGGTTAGGATAGCATTCCCCCGGCCGGTCTGTCAAGGACGGGTCTTGCAATTTGGCGTCGGGTCGGCTATCATAGGCCATGAGAAACCATACTAGACACAGGAGGTCAAGACGATGCTGTTTTTATGCTACCCCAAGTGCTCCACCTGCCGCAAGGCCCAGAAGTGGCTGGACGAACATGACGTGGACTATGACATTCGGGACATCAAGACCGAGAACCCCGACCTGGCCGAGCTGGAGCTGTGGCACCAGGCCAGCGGTCTGCCCCTGAAAAAATTCTTCAACACCAGCGGCCAGCTCTACCGCTCCCTGGAGCTTTCCAAAAAGCTGCCGGGGATGAGCGACGCCGAGCAGTACGCCCTGCTGGCCTCCGACGGGATGCTGGTCAAGCGCCCCATCCTTGTCACCGACGACAACAAGGTCCTCGTCGGCTTCAAAGAGGACCAGTGGGCCGAGACCCTGGGCTGAGGGCGGGCCGATGAAACTACTCGTGAGCGCCTGTCTCCTGGGCGTGGGCTGCCGCTACGACGGCAAGTCCAACCAGCTGCCCCAGTACAAACGCCTGCTCAAAGAACACACCTGCATCCCCGTCTGCCCGGAGCAGCTGGGGGGCCTGCCCACGCCCCGCTGTCCCGCCGAGCGCCTGGGCGGCAAGATCGTCACGGAGGACGGCCGGGACGTGACCGAGCAATTCCTCCGCGGCACCGCCGAGGCCCTGCGCCTGTGCGACCTCTACCACTGCAAGGCCGCCCTGCTCAAAGAGCGCAGCCCCTCCTGCGGCAGCGGGCAGATCTACGACGGCACCTTCACCCACACCCTCACAGAGGGCGACGGTCTCATGGCCCAGATGCTCAAAAAGAAGGGCGTGGAGGTGTACGGCGAGTCGCAGCTCGAAGAGCTGATCAATGACCGGCCGTTCTTCTTCAGCATCTAACGTTACTCGTAAAAAAGCCTTCCCCGAGGGTCAAACTGTCCGGGGGACAGTTTGATTTAGTAAAATCTTCCTTAAACAAAGGTGGCCGCGAAGCGGACGGATGAGGGCAACGTCGCGCAAGCAGTCCGTAGTGTACCAACGTAGCTACTTAGAGTTTCAAACGACAAATTAAATCCATCTGGCGAAGCCAGACACCATGGGGGGAAGGGCATCTTCACGTGCTGCCTTCGTACACAACCGATTCCTTGCGGTAGGTCGCCCTCATCCGACCCGGGCTTGCGCCCGGCCCACCTTCCCCCTCGGGGAAGGCTCTGGGTGGCGTGGTACAAAATTAGAAAGTGATTCCGTTGGAACGAGAAGGGCACGCAGAGGTTTTTGCTGCGTGCCCGTTTTTTATGTGATTGAAAGGGGGAAAGCTTCCGCCCCGATCTGGATCGCCTGTACCTTATCCACCGCCAGATATGAAGTCAAATGACACTTCAACTCAACCGAGACAGCCGGGCGATCTCCCGAACGCCCTACGTTGCCGGTCAGCGTCCCCTCGAGCGGGACTGTGTCTCCCTTCTTGCCCTGGAAGGACAGCGCTCGGTAGAGGGCTTCGAGAGAATCATAGGTCGTGCCGGTCACGGAGACTTGGAGGGAGAGGGGCGTGAGCACAGCGGTGCCGGTCACGTTCTCGACGTTCAGGGGGACTTGGATGGCCTCGCCCAGGGCCTCGGTGGTCCAGGAGACGCTGAGCAGGGCATCGCTCTGAAGGGGGAAGTCCCGCAGGGTCAGGGCGTAGGTCTGCCCCTGCTCAAAGAAGGGAGCGTCGGACAAGAAACGGATGCAGAAGGGGAAGGTGTTGGCGGGTTCGGTTTTAGTCTCGTCCCAGGCGGGCAGGATACAGCTGCTATGGCCGCCGATGGGAGCCTCATTCACGGTGACGGAATAGCTGCCAGGGAGGACGGAGCTATCCTCCGGCAGGGTGGCCGGGTCGATGGGGTCCGGGTAGGTCAGCTCCACCAGGAGGCACAGCATTTGCGGGTAGGTGATGGCCTGCTTGACGGTTACGGTCAGGCCGTCTGCGCTGTCGGTCTGGTCGATGGTCTGCACAGCCTCAGCCAGAGACTTCTGTTCCTGGTCAGAAACGGACAGGGTTTCCGCCAGCAGGTGGTCTAGCACCGGCTGGGCGGTCTGCTGGTGCCACACCAGGGCGGCAGCGACCACAACGACTGCGACGCAGAGGATCACAGGAAGCATACGAGTTCGTTTCATGGGGAGACTCCTTTCTGTTCACAGAGGGCAGAGGGGGCCTATCTTCCATATTTAGGATAGCAGGAAGAGCGCAGCTTGTAAATTGAAAAAATTTGAAACAGATGAAAATGATATAGTCTTCTTGACGGGTAGGGGTTCATTTCACAGGAACGGGGGCGCGATTTCTCTTGACAATATAGGATAAATCACATAAAATAAACATAGGATACAAGAGAACAAAACAAAGGTGCCTTTTTAAAGAACGTGCCAAGCGTTACCGTGCCGAATACCTCGGCAGAAAGGAGAACCTGTCATGAGCAGCTATCGTGACTTTCTGAAAGAACAACTCAAAGACCCTGAACTGAAAGCAGAGTACGATGCCCTGGAGCCGGAGTTTGCCATCATCCAGGCCATGATCGACGCCAGAAAAACCGCTGGTCTGACCCAGAAGCAGTTGGCTGAACGGACCGGGATCGCCCAGGCTGACATCAGCAGACTGGAAAACGGAAACGCCAACCCGTCCTTAAAAACCCTCCAGCGTTTGGCCAAGGGCATGGGGATGCGGATGCAGATCCAGTTCATCCCCACCGTGCAGTGAGATGAAGAATACACGGCTTTGAAAAACCGGCACGCAGAACCACCCTCTGCGTGCCGATATTTTTTCTCAAAAACTTTTTGTTGTTGCATTGTGGGGGGTGGGGTTTTCTGGTATACTAGAAGGTAGGAAGAACGTGTTTGCCCGCCGCCGTTTGCCCGCTTCGTCCCCCCGTTTTGTCGACAATCTGCCGACGTGATGTCGACATCCTGTTGACACAGTATAGTATAGATTAGATTAGGTTAGTGTAGGTTAGAGTAGGCTAGAAAAGAAACGCCCGGAGGAAACCTGGGATACCAACTGGCAACCAGCGGGAAACCCAGTATAGATTAGACTAGATTAGGCTAGTTTAGACCAGAAAAGATCAGACTAGGCGAGAGAAGAAACGTCCGTCGAAGACCTGGAAAGGAGATGCGTATGAACACGAACCTTGGCAAGACCCTCAGCGTAGGTTTTTTGAGCCTGCTTTTGCTGGTTTGTCTTTCTGCCTGCGGCGCAGAAGAGACGACACCTCCTGCGGAGACAACGCCCTCCGAAACGTCGACAGAGCTCCCCCAAAGCCCTGAGCTGAAGCTCAACGACGACGGAACGGGGACGTATGCGGAGATCATCTCTCCGGGCGGAAATACCGACTACTTGGCCCTGGCCACGGTCTATTTCCACTACGAGGGGGATGCTATCATCAGCGTGGACAGCGTTCGGGTGAAAGCCGTGGAGGGCTGGGTCTCGATCCAGCAGGACACGGAGCTGAATGCAGCGGGCATCTCGTACAACGAAGAGAGATCGCAGGCCGCCGTGCCGTTTACTTACTACGCCAGCATCGGGTCGGGGATGGCAGTTTACGACAACATTGTGGTGGTCAATTTGGAGTACCGGGAGGGTTAAACCTCCGTCCCGATCGCCTTCCCGTTGAGCACCGCCTCCACCAGCGTGTCGCCCACATACGAGAGCTTGAGGGAGAAGAAGGGGACGTCCTGGTTCAGCAGGTCCAGGAAAATTTTATCTCCCGTCCAGATGGGCAGGTCTTTGACCTTGTCCTTGTCCACCCACTCCAGGTCCCCCTCGTCGCAGTCGATGAAGTCTGCCTGCTCGGTGCGGGCGGTGAAGAGGTGCATGTACTCCGTGACCCAGCGGTCGGAGACGAAGGTGACCAGGCCCCGGTAGGTGTAGTCCGTGAGGGTGAGGCCCGTCTCCTCCCGGACCTCGCGGACGAGACACTCTTCGGGGCTTTCCTTGTCCTCAAACTTGCCGCCGATGCCGATCCACTTGTCCTTGTTGATGTCGTTTTCTTTCTTGACGCGGTGGAGCATGAGGTACTGCCCCTGGCGCTCGATGTAGCAGAGCGTGGTGTTCCACATGGTGTGTGTCCTCCTGTTCAGTAGCGTTGGATGAAGGCTTGGTAGACGCGCTTGACCTCGCCCTCTAAAAACGGCTGGGCCGCCTCCCGGATGTCCTTGGGGATGCCGAAAAACGCCGCCGCCACGGCCCCCGCCATGCAGGCGATGGTGTCGCTGTCGCCGCCGATGGAGATGGCGTTGCGTACCGCGTCCTCAAAGCTCTCCGCCTCCAAGAAGGCTTCCATGGCCTGGGGGACGCTGCCCGCGCAGGAGACGTCGAATTGATACGCGTCCCGGATCTCATCCAGGGTGAAGCCCAGGGGATAGTAGCGGGTGACGTGGTCGGCGATGGCGGCCTTGTCCGCCCCGGTGCGGGCCAGGTAAACCGCCCCCGCCACGGCGCAGGCCCCGGCGATGCCGTCCGGGTGGTCGTGCGTGACCTCTGCCGAGGCCTTGGCCAGGGCCAGACATTGGGGCAGGCTCTCCGCCGCCCAGGCCACCGGGGAGACGCGCATGGCGCTGCCGTTGCCCAGGCTGTGATAGGGCTGGGGGTCGGGGCTGGTGAGCCAGCGCTCGAACCTGGGGCCGTAGCCCCGGCCGGGGTACTTGGCCCCGAAATCGCGCATCTGGGTGATGACGTGGGCCTTGAATTCGTCCAGGTCGTCGATGCCTTCTAAGACGGCGGCGGCGATGGCGGTGGTCATGATGCTGTCGTCCGTCATGCGGCACTGGGGCTGGAGGAAGGGAAAGTCTTTCGATTTGTGGTTGTGCCACTCGTAGATGGAGCCTGCGATGTCGCCGATGAGAGCGCCGAGCATGGGAAGCCCCCCTTTCTGTGAAGTGTAGGATCAGGCGTGGGTGGAATGGGAACTGGCCGCAGGGGTCTGCGGCCACTACGCAATGGTTCGAGACGGTTGAGATGGGTCGAGATGGTCGGAAATCGTTCGTGAGATCATTTTAGCATAGTTTGGCTGGATTTGTCCAGAAAATAGCCGCCGCCCCCGCCGGGCTGCTGTTCCCGGCGGGGGCGGCGTATGCAAGTTAAGTCAGTGCGTAGACACGTTGGCAGAGTTGTGTTTCCCGGCGGCCAGGCCCACGGCCAGAATGACCAGGCACACGGCCATGCCCAGGAAGAGGGCGTCGAAGGGCAGGGGCAGGAAGTTGCCCGCCAGGACGGCGATGGGCCCGGCGAAGATGGACACCAGGGCGTACCGGCCGGGGATCTTCCCCTTGAGCCACAGCCCGCCGCACATGGGCAGGAACACCACGGCACCCCGCAGGCCCATGGACAGGAAGCCAAAGTCGTTGATCATCGCGCCGGGGACCAGGACCGCCACGATCACCGCCGCCACCAGGATCACCATGATGGTGCTGCGGGTGACGATGAGGTTGGTGCGGGAGGATTCCTTCACCCGCTTGCTCTTGCGGGCAAAAATATCCGTGACCAGGATGGACGCCATGCCCAGGGCCAGGCCGGAGCCGCCGCCCACCACGGTAATGAAGAGCGTCCCCAGGACGATGCCGCCCATGAGATGGGGCAGGAACGTCGCGGCAAAGACGGGGAAGACCTGGGCCGTGGAGTCCAGCTGGATGAGCCCGTCGGGGATGGTCTGGCCCATGGCCTGCAGGGCCGCGACCTCGTCCGCCGTGATGCAGTGGCCGCGCATGTACAGGCCGATCAGAATACAGGCGATGCCGATGGGCGGGATGAGCAGGGCGCTGAGCAGGGCGCCTTTTCGGGCGGTGCTGTCGCTCTTGGCCGACCAGATGGCCTGGGCGTAGGTCTGGGTGGATAACACGCCCAGGATCAGGGACAGGCCGGAGCCGATGTCCTTGGAAGCGCCGCGGGCGACGAGGGAGGTAAAGCGCTGGTGGAGGCTCTCGGTGGTGGTCAGGTCGCTCAGAGACCCCAGGGGGGAGTTCACGAGCAGGCTCTCCAGAGTCTCCAGAAGGCCGGAGAAGCCGTGGGCCAGGCCATAGACCAGGATGCCGCCCACGATGGCGGAGACGTAGAGCAGGATGAGCTTGGCCACGCCCCCCATGCCGGCCCCCCACACGCCGCCGAAGATGACGTAGAACGCCATGAGGGCGATGGAGATGAGGGCGGCGCTGAGATGGTTCAGGGGGAAGATGGTGGTCAGCAGGGCGGTGGCCCCTAAGATTTGGGCCACGACGCTGATGAAGATGCCGATGGAGCAGAAGATGCTGCCCGCCGTCTCGGCGGTGGGGCCGTATTCCTGGGAAACGATTTGAAGCAGCGTCTTGCACCCGCTGCGGCGGAAGGGGGCCGCGTAGCCCAGGGCCAGGATGAGGCAGCCGATGCCGGAGCCGAGGGTGAACCACCAGGCGGACATGCCGTAGCTGAAGGCTAGCTGGGCCGTGCCGATGGTGGCCTGGCTGCTGACCAGGGTGCCCATGATGGCCCCGCAGACGATCCAGGACCCGGCCTTGCCGCCGCCGCTGGAAAAGTCCGCGGCGGACTTGACCTTGCGTCCGGAATAGACGCCGATGCCGATGATGAGCAAGATCGTGGCCACCAGGCCCACGACATGCAAAGCGGATAAATGCATACGATCCTCTCCCTTTGTGATGAACGCTCTCTTTGGGGTACCACCTGCCGCAGACGCACAAAAAAGCCGACAATGGGTGCGTGAACGCACGTCCATTTGCCGGCTTTCAAACAGATCACACGGGCGGGGGTGACCGCTCGTCTCTGTGGGAAACAGCGAAACAGTTTGTACAAATTTAAGATAGCATCCCCGCGCTTTTTTGTCAAGGGGTCCAGCGGCATTTTTCTGGCCTTGTGTATTCCTCAGGACTATAATTAGTTTGTAGGGGCCGCAGACTTTTTTATGTTAACTTGCAGGAACCACAGACCTTTTTATTTTAATTTTTTGTAGGGGCCGCAGACCCCTGCGGCCCGCCCACCCAACTTGAGAAAGTGAGACAACACCATGAAATTCTGGAAAATGAACGGAGCCGGCAACGACTTCATCATCCTCAACAACCTGGAGGAGGGCCTGCCCCCCGAAGCCTTCCCCCGCATCGCCAAGACCCTCTGCACCCCCCACCGCTCCCTGGGGGCCGACGGCTTCATGGTCGTGGACCAGGCCCAGGGCGAGGGGGACTTCCGCATGTTATTCTTCAACAGCGACGGCTCCGTGGGCGAGATGTGCGGCAACGGCGCCCGCTGCATCTGCCGCTATGGCTATGAGACGGGCCTGTCCGGCCCCATCCAGAAGGTGGAGACGACCGCGGGCCTCGTCATCGGCGAGCGCATCGACCGCCGCCAGTATCGCGTCCGCCTGAACGACCCCACCGTGATCGACCTGGACCGCACCGCTGTGATCGGCGGGGAGGAGATCCCCTGCGGCTACGTCGAGCTGGGGAACCCCGGCCTGCCCCACGCCGTGGTCCACTGGCCCGGCCTGGCCAACGCGGACAACGACCTTCTCTTTAAGCTGGGCCGCGCCCTGCGCTGTTTCGAGGGCTTCCCCAAGGGGGCCAACGTGAATTTCTACGACATGCTGGGCCAGGACCATGTGCTGGAAAAGACCTACGAGCGGGGGGTGGAGGACTTCACCCTGGCCTGCGGTACGGGCACCGGCAGCGTCGTCACCGTCCTGACCAAGCGGGGCCTCGTCAGCGGCAAGCAGGTCCAGGTCGATATGCCCGGCGGGACGCTGACCGTGGACGTGGAGCAGGAGAACGATACCATCACCGGCCTGTTTTTGACCGGCCCCACGAATTTAGTGGCCAAGGGCGAGATCTTTGACGAGGAGCTGTAATTAACCGGTCGTCACATCCCGCTTCTTGATCCACTGGATGGACAGGAACGAGAAGAGGAGGATACAGAGCAGGCAGGTCATGAGAAACTGCCCCACGGGCAACACCAATTTCGTGTTGTTGGCCCGCATCCCCAGGCAGAGCAGGGAGTAGGGAAAGTACAGCCCGTAGCCTTTCACCAGGAGCAGCATCCCCCCAAGGCCCCCGGCCAGGCCGATGCCCACGGGCAGGGCGAAGACCCGCAGGATCAGGCTCAGGAAAAGCTGCACACTGCACACCGTCACGCCGCCCACAAAGCCGCCCAGGAGCCAGCTTACCAGCTCCGCCGGGACAGGACCTGTCAGCCCCGCCAGCCTGCCACCCAGGACATACAGCCCCCCGATGCAGACCTGGGCCAACGCTGAGACAAAAACAGCCAGCAAAAACTTGCTGCCATACAAGGCCCCGGCGGAGATCGGGGCAGAGCGGCAGGCGTTCCAGTTGCTCCCGCTGTGTTCCAGCCGCCACTGCCAGGCGCAGAACACGCCGAACTGGGCGGGCAGGAAGAGACTGGCGGAAAAGAGCGTGTGCTGGGTCCAAAGGCTGTACCAGCCGTCGGTCAAGACGCTGACATTGCCCAGATAGTTCATCGTCCCCAGCACGGCCGGGAACAGGGGCAGGACGAGAAAGACCAGCCAGACGGGATTGCGGCGGCCTTTCAGCAGTTCCCCCCGTAACGCACGAAGGAGCATCTCTCACACCTCCTTTCGCACGAAGACCCGGTAGCTGAACGCGAACAGCACCACCAGCCACAGGGCCAGCAAGCCATAGTCCGACGGGGCCGTGTGAAGCCAGGCATAGGACACATGGTGCGTCACCGGGTCCCAAAGCATCTCGGCCTGCAACAGCACGCCGTAATACCCCCACGGCAGGCACCGCTGGGCCCACTGGGGAAAGAAGAGGATGAACAGCCCCGCAGAGCTCCCCAAAATCCCCACGGCCAAGGGTGCAGCCTGGTTCACGAACCGCAGGGACAAGCCCAGCTGTAACGCATAGATGCCCAGGGAGACGAGAAACACATTGCCCACCGTGAGGCCCAGCTTGCCCCAGGGGATTTCACGGGGAAAGCCCAGGCCCAGGCCGAAGCAGACAAAGAGTGCCATTTCCACCACCAGCATCCCCAGGATGAGAATGGCACCCCAAGTGAGCTTGGCCCGATAGAGGGCCTGGGGCCGGGCCAGCGTCTCCAAGAGCTTCCAGGTGTTTTCCTTGTGTTCCAGCTCACAAGTCCGGCTGGCGAGAGCCGCCATGGTCAGGGGGAGGGTGATGGCGTCCACCAGCAGGAGGGTATAGACCAGCTGCATCCAGCCCTGCGCAAGCTCCTCCGGCTCCATGCGGAGCAGGTTCACCACCATCCAGGCGGTCTGTATCCCAAGGCAGGCCAGGCAGAGGAGGGGAATTTTGCGCCGCCGCCCCTTGAAAAACTCTAAACGCAGGAGGGTCATAAGCTCCCCTCCTTCCCGCCGGTGAGGGCCAGGAAGATGTCTTCCAGGCTCTTTTGCCGTTCCTCTAAGCGGAGCAGGCCGCAGTGGTTTTGGACCAGCGTTTGACAGAGTTGAGCGACCCGTTCATCGGGCAGGGGCGGGAGGAGGAGGCTTTCTCCCTCGGCTTGCCAGGGAAGACCTTGGCGGGTGAGCAGGTCTCCGGCCTTTTGATTGTCCGTGGTTTTCAAGGCCAGGTGCGGGTCACTCCGCTGGTGCAGAGCGGCCAGGCTGTCCTGAAAGACCAGCTCCCCAGACCGGATGATACCCACCTGATCGGCCATCTGGTCGATCTCCCCCAGCAAGTGGCTGGAGACGACCACCGTCATCCCAAACCGGCGGGGGAGGGAGCGGATGAGTTCCCGCATCTCCTGGATGCCAGCCGGGTCTAAGCCGTTGGTGGGTTCGTCTAAGATGAGCAGCTTGGGAAAGCCCAGCAGGGCAGCGGCCAAGCCAAGACGCTGTTTCATGCCCAAGGAATAGTGCGCGGCCTGCTTCTTCCCCTGGCCGGTCAGCCGCACGAGGTCTAAGACCTGGGAAACGTCCGAACGGGGCAAGCCCCGCAAGGTCTGCACAACGCGGAGATTTTCTTCCCCGGTCAGATGCCCGTAGTAGCTGGGGCTTTCGATGAGACTGCCTACCTGTTGTAAAATGGTCAGGCGGTTTGCTCCGTTCATGGGCTTGCCAAACACGGTGATTCCTCCCGCCGTGGGGCGGACGAGGCCCAGGATCATTTTTAACGTGGTGGATTTGCCCGCCCCGTTGGGGCCTAAGAAGCCGTAGACGCTCCCCTCCGGCACCCGCAGAGCCAGGTCGTGGACGGACAGGGTGTGCCCGTAGCGTTTGCACAGCCCGTTGGTTTCGATGATCGGCATGGTCGATCCCTCCTTCACTGGCCCCCAGCATACACCCCCTATCTTACCGGCCCATGAAGGGGACCTTACGCTTTCCTTACGTTTTGCAAAAAGGCGCCCAGCGGGGCGGGGGAGATGCTATACTGAGGGAAGAAACGAGGAGGGATGGACCATGGCGTATGATATTCTGGTCGTAGATGACGAGCCGGGCTTGCGGGAGATGGTGCAGGACATTTTAGCGGGCGCGGGCTATACCGTCCGCCTGGCGGGGACGTGCGCCCAGGCGCTCCAACAGTGTCGGGCGAAGCTGCCGGACGGGGTTCTCTTAGATGTCATGCTCCCCGACGGGGACGGCTTTGCCCTGCTGGGCCAACTGCGGGACCTGGCCGATTTGCCCGTTCTCTTCCTCTCTGCGAGAGACGAGGATGCTGACCGGCTCCGGGGCCTGGGACTGGGGGCGGATGATTACATCACCAAGCCCTTTCTGGCCCAGGAGCTTTTGCTCCGCTTAGGCGCTGTTCTCCGCCGGGTCTACCGCCAGCCTGCCCCGCCGGAAGCAGACCGGCTGGGCGAGACAGAGCTTTGCTGGGGCGCAGGTGTCTTGAGACGAGCGGGGAGAGAAATTCCCCTGACGGCCAAAGAGTTCACGCTCCTCAAGACCCTCTGGGCCAACCGGGGGAACATCGTCACCATCGACGCCCTGTGCGCTGCCCTTTGGACCGGACCCCTGGTGGGCTATGAAAATACGCTCATGGTCCACATCCGCCGCCTGCGGGAGAAGCTGGAAGCCGACCCCTCCCACCCCAAGTATCTGAAAACCGTCCGGGGCCTGGGCTATCGCCTGGTGCGGGAGGAACGGCCATGAGAACGCGATGGAAGCTCCAAAACCTGGGGCGCTGGGCGGGCCTGCTGGCCCTGTCCGTGGGGGTGACGGTGCTGGTGTTTCTGGGGGGCATTGTGCTTCTGGCCTGGCAGACGGGTGAGGGGCAGGCCTCCAGCCTGGGAGCCTTACGGGACGTGTCCCAAGCCCTGACGCAGGAGGCGGACGGGAGCTATACGCTCCAAAACTTCGATCTGCCCCAGGACGCCGCCGCGTGGATGCTGCTCTTAGATGCCGATGGAAACGTCGTCTGGCAGTGGAACAAGCCTGACGAGCTGCCCACCCACTACACCCTCAGCCAGGTGGCGAGCTTTTCCCGTTGGTACCTGATGGATTACCCCGTGCAAAGCCTGGCGCGAGGGGATGGGCTATTGCTGGCAGGGCAGGAGAAGGGGAGCCTTTGGAAATACAGCGTGGAGTTTTCCCAGCGCTTCATGGCCCGGCTCCCTGGCTGGCTGCTGGGGATGTTTTTCCTGGCGCTGTTTTGCGTGCTGGCCCTGGCCGCGCTGCTGCTGCGTCGGCAGTTCCGCCGGGAACAGCGGGGGCGGGATGAGGCCCGGTCGAACTGGATCAGCGGGGTGTCCCACGACATCCGCACGCCGCTGAGCATGGTCATGGGCTACGCGGGGCAGCTGGAAGAGAACCCTGCCTTGCCGGAGCAAGCTAGAAAGCAGGCGGCCATCATCCGTCGCCAGAGCCAGACCATCCGGGACCTGGTGAATGATTTGAACCTGACCATGCGCTTGGATTGTGAGATGCAGGCGCTCCGGAAAGCGCCGTTGGAGCTGGCCCCGTTCTTACGCCAGACGGCGGCGGACTTTTTGAACAGCGGCCTGGAACATGAGGTAGACTTAGACCTGCGTCTGCCGAAAGCGCCTCTGCCCAGGATAGAGGCGGACGCCTTTCTCCTGCGCCGTGCGCTCAACAACTTACTGCTCAACGCCGCCCGCCACGCCCCGCCCGGCAGCGTGATCTGTCTGGGTGTGACCAACTCCGCAGACCCCTGCGGCCCGCCATCCCCCACCTGCGTTCTCTGGGTCGAAAACCAAACCGGCCAGGCCCAGGCCCAGCCTTCTGACCAAGACGGCGGTGCGCCCCATGGGACGGGGCGGAAGCTGGTTTCCCAAATCGCACAGGCGCATGGGGGACGGGCGGTTTTTTCGGACGGGACGAGGTTTCGGGGGGAGATCTGGCTGCCGGTGGGGGATAAAAAACAGGCTCTCCGTGTTTGGAGAGCCTGAGGGCCGCAGGGGTCTGCGGCCCCTACGAAATTTATATAGAGGGTTGCGGCCCCCCGTGAAGTCGGGTAGGGGTTGTGGACCCCGCGAAATTCTTGAGTTACAGCTCGCGCAGGGCGTCGACGAGGGCGGTCTTTTCGGCGGTCTTGCCGTCCTTGCCCTTGAGGACTTTGGCGGGGATGCCGGCCACGACGGTGTTGGGTTCCACGTCGCTGACGACCACGGCACCGGCGGCGACGACGGCACCCTTGCCCACGCGGCAGCCCTCCAGGACCACGGCGTTGGCCCCGATGACGACATCATCCTCGATGATGACGGGCACGGCGCTGGCAGGCTCCACGACCCCGGCCAGGACCGTCCCGGCCCCGATGTGGCAGTTCTTGCCCACGATGGCCCGGCCGCCCAGGACGGCGCCCATGTCGATCATGGACCCGGCCCCGATGACGGCACCGATGTTGATGACGGCACCCATCATGATGACGGCGTTGTCACCGATCTCCACCTGCTCGCGGAGGATGGCACCCGGCTCGATGCGGGCGTTGATGTTCTTCTTGTCCAGCAGGGGGATGGCAGAGTTGCGGCTGTCGTTCTCGATGACCAGCTGGGCGATGTTGTCCTTGTTCGCGTCTAAGACGGGCTGGATGTCCTTCCAGTCCCCGAAGACGAGCTTCGTCTCCCCGCAGGGGAAAACGGTGGCGTTGGGGAAGTCGATGGGGGCTTTCTCGGTCAGATAGACTTTGACTGGGGTCTTCTTCTCGGCGGTGCGGATGCGTTCGATGATCTCCTGGGCGTTCATGGGTTCAGGTCCTCCTTTGGGGGTCGATTTTTCCTAGTACATGGGTGTACTATAACACCTTTTTTCTTCTGTCGCAAGCGATTTTTATTGAGGTGATTGTTATGCAAGTGATCGAATATCGCCGGGCGCTGCACCGCATCCCGGAGCTGGACCGGGACCTGCCGGAGACGCTGGCCTACTTACGCAGCGTGCTGGAGCCTCTGGGCTGTGCCCTGTTCTCGCCCATCCCCGGTGCTCTGTGCGCTTTTTTTGACTTTGGGAAGGCCGATGCCATTGCCTTCCGCAGTGATGCAGACGCGCTCCCCATCCAGGAGCAGACCGGCCTGCCCTTTGCCTCCACCCACCCCGGCAAGATGCACGCCTGCGGGCACGACGGGCACATGTCCATGGTTTTGGACCTGGCTGTCTGGCTGGATAGCCAGAACGACTTAAATCATAATGTCTTATTGATCTTCCAGCCCGCCGAGGAGACGACGGGGGGAGCCAAGGATCTATGCCAGAGCGGGGTCTTTGAGCAGTACAACGTGACCTGTCTCTTTGGCCTGCATCTCTGGCCTGCCCTGCCCGCCGGGGTAGTGGCCTCCCGGAAAAAGGAGATGATGAGCCGCTCCTGCGAGGTCTCCGTGACCATCACGGGCCGCTCCAGCCACATCGCCAAGGCGGAGGAGGGGCTGGACGCCCTGGCTGCCGGAGTAGAATTCTACCGCCGGGCCGTGGCGCTGGAGCAGGCGCTTTCGCCGGAGATCTACCGCCTGCTGAAATTCGGCCGCATGGAGAGCGGCACGGTGCGCAATGCCGTCAGCGCCCATACTGTCCTGGAAGGGAGCCTACGGGCGTTCCAGGATGAGATTTTTACTGGCCTGCAGGCGCGCATCCGCGCCATTGGCCGCGATGTTGCGCTGAAGATGGGCTGCCAGGTCGAGGTCACGATGAACGATGGCTATCCAGCGGTGATGAACCCCGGCGCGCTGTTTGACCGGGTGCTTGCCAGCGGACTGGAGTTTGTGCAGCTGGATGCGCCGGTGATGATCACGGAGGATTTTTCCTGGTATCAGCGCCAACTGCCGGGGATGTTCTTCTTCCTGGGCGTCGTTTGCGTTCATAAGCTGAATTATCTCTTCCTTTGAATCCAGGAAGATGTCAACAAGGTCGGGGTCGAAGTCCGTTCCCCTCCCCCTTCTGATTATGTCGAAGCACTGCTCCAGTGGCATTGCATCGCGGTAGCAGCGCTTCTGGGATACGGCGTCGAATACGTCCGCGACTGCCATTATCCTTGCATGGAGCGGTATCTCCTCGGCTTTCAGGCCGTCCGGGTAGCCCTTTCCGTTATACTTTTCGTGGTGAAACCTCGCAACTTCGTAGGCTATCTGCCGGAAGTCCGCGTCGTCAAGGTCGCGGAAGGTCTGCTGGATTATCTTTCCACCATCTGCGGCGTGACGCTTCATGATGGCGTATTCTTCATCGGTGAGCTTCCCGGGCTTCTGGAGAATGCTGTCCGGGGTCGCTATCTTTCCTACGTCATGGAGCGGAGCGGCGTTTATAACATGCGTTATGTAATCCCGGCTGAGCACCCTGCGGTAGCAGCTGTCGCCGCGCATTTTATTCAGCATCAGCGTAACGTACGCCTTTGTGCGCTTGATATGTCCGCCGGTGTTGTTGTCGCGGCTCTCGACCATCGTTGCAAATCCGTCCGCCATTTCGTCCGTGTACATCGTCAGCTTGCGGATCGCGGGGTTCTCGAAGTCAATGTAAATTCCCAGCAGGAGTATAGTCGGAAATATAGCGGTCAGCAGAACCTCCGGGAAGATGGTCTGAGTTACCAGTATCACTCCCGCTATCACAATGAACGACAGTGTTCCGAGAACCTTATCCTTCGGCAGGAAGCGCCGTCTTGAAATCACAAAATACAGCACAGCTCCATAATACAGGATTATCGTTGCATAGCAGACGTACACGGAAAAGCCCATGGAGTACCACGTTGTTGCGCCCTCGATGAAGCGGAGGTCGCCTATTCCAAGGCAGACCAGCAAAAGCGAGATGATTCCCGGAATCCCGAGGTACAGTATGTGCCGCTTTTTACGGAATCCGAGAAGCTGGTCAAATGTATACGCGGTCGTAATGATGATCGTCAGATCCATTAGAAGGAAGAACAGCAGGTGCGCAATCCTGTTAACCATGTCGGGGACTATATCCATATGGTTGACCGTCCATGCTGTAAATCCATCGAAAAAAACCGCCCAGGGAGTGATTATCATAAGCGCGTCAAAGAAGTGATCGCATTTCATTTTGGTCTTTGTGGTTTCCTTGATGTAGCTTATCACAATATACAGAATTACCAGCAGGCAGCCAAGCTGTAATTTAACGTGAATCATTTCTATCTACCTCTCTTTTTTATACTATAATTACAGTATCTCCGAGCAGGTTTGTCAATAGAAAGCGGTTATCTTTTTCTGAAAGTGCAGTCGCACATAGTCCCTCCCCTTCCTATCTGCCTGCCTATCTGCTGGGTATAGAGAAACTCCGCCCGGGGAAGCGCGCTGTACATCATGTTATCGACCTGGCAGAACACTGCGGTTTCCTGGGCTTCCCTGCGGGATTTCCCGCTTTCCTCCAGGAGCTGCTCCATTAGCAGTGCAACTCAATAATCTCGTCAAGAAAAACATCGGCGGACTCCGAACCGCCGATGTTTTGTTTTTTACTTAATGCTGCTCTGATAGTGGTTCAGGAGTTCGCCGAAACGCTGGAAATGTACGACTTCACGCGCCCGCAGGAATTTGATCACCTCGTTGACGTCCGGGTCGTCCGAAAGGCGAAGTATATTGTCATAAGTCGCGCGAGCCTTCTGCTCCGCCGCCATGTCCTCGACGATATCGGCGATCGGATCGGCCTTCACCGCGAAATAAGCCGCGCTGAATGGTACTCCCGCCGCATTGACCGGGTAAACTCCGTTTGCATGCCCTGCGTAGTAATCGCCGTTCCCATACTTATCGAAGCTCTTTGCCCCTTCTCCGTCGGTCAGCTGTCCTACTATGCTGCCGATTATCTCAAGATGCCCCAGCTCCTCGGTGCCTATGTCCGTAAGAAGCCCCTTGCCCATGTTATCCGGCATTGTGAACCGCTGGGAAAGGTACCTCAGCGACGCGCTTAATTCGCCATCGGCTCCGCCGTACTGTTCCAGTATTATACCCGCAAGCCGGGGATTGCGGTTCTTTATGCAGACCGGGATCTGCGTTCTCTTCTCAAAAACAAACATCGCTCCGCCTCCTTACTTGAACGGCGCCCAGACGCCTTCGGGCCAGTCCCAGCATCCGTCCCTGCCCGCACTGCTTGCAGTCAGCGGGTAGAAGCTGTCCTCGAATGCAGCCTTGCACGCCATGTACTGACGGCACGCTTCCGCATACATCTCTACTGCGCGCTTGTCGTCAGGATGGGTATCCAGGTAGAGTTTCAGATCCTGCGCGAAGAAATCCGCCTCGGCTATCGCACGAAGGAGCTCCTCGCAGCTTGCGCTGTTTGTGCGCTGAGACTCCGGGCGCGGCGGACGCGGAGGCGGTCCCGGACGGCGATACATGTTATTTCCCATTCCAAAGCCCCCTTTCGTACTCATCGATCGTTATATTCAGCTCCGGAAATATCGTGCCCACACACAGCGCCTTGTTCGGCGGGTACACCTTTTCCATGCGCTGCCATGGAACGTATGCGTAACCTACGTTCCGTGCCGCTTCGCACTCGTTTATCTTGTTCATTCGGATAAACTCCTTTCGTTAGAATTGCGATGCTATCGCTGCTTTATTGTATGAATCCGCAGCCTTTTTGGTCACACCGGATTGATGTAATATTTACGCAGTATCGCAAATACAATTTACCAGGACACGCCATATACAACGAAAGGACCTCCGATGAACAAGAAATATATGAAAAACACCGCGATACTGTTCGCTTCAATGACTATCACAAAGATAGTCGGCGCAGTATTCAAAATACCACTCGCGAACATTCTCGGCGGAACCGGCATGGGCTACTTCTCCACCGCGTACGGACTGTACTCCCCGGTATTCGCCCTGACCGCCGCGGGTATCCCCGCTGTAATGATGAGGCTCACAGCCCAGAACATCGCCGCAGGGCGCCCGGAAAACGCGCTCCGCACCCGCCGGACGGCTCTCGCGCTGTTCTCCGTACTGGGACTTGCAGGTACGCTTGTGGTCGCGCTGTTTTCCGCATTCTTTGCCGAGCACATCGCATGCTCTCCGGAAAGCACTCCGGCGGTAATCGCCATTTCCCCCGCAGTCATGATATGCTGCATAGCTTCCGTGCTGCGCGGCTATCACGAGGGGCTTTCAGACGTAGTTCCTTCCGCAGCAGCCGCAGTCGCCGAGGCTGTTTCCAGAGCCGCCGCCGGACTTGCCCTCAGCTACGGGGTGGTGTTCTATGCAAAATACCGGTTTGATAACGGGCTGGACGTTTTTGGCATACAATATGCGGACTACTCCTCCGCCTACGCCGCCGCGCTTCCCTATGCCGCTGCCGGAGCAATCGCGGCGGTCTCCCTGAGCGAACTGTGCGGTCTTATCTCCCTGCTGATATCCGACCGAAAGCGCCGCACATACCCCGCGCCGGACAGCACTCCGGCAGACAGGAAACGCGTCATCGGATTCCGGCTGATACGCGAGATAATACCGGTCGCGGCTTCTGCCCTGGTAATGAACTGCGTATCCTTCATCGACCTGCTGACCGTCACCCGCACCCTGAAAGCCTCCGCTGAAATGAACGCTGTATACTTCCAGCGCGAATTCTCTGATATACTACCCGCCGCCGGAGGACTTCCCGGACTTGCAAACTTCATGTACGGAAGCTACACCGGGATCGCAATGACAATGTTCATGCTGATCCCCTCGTTTGCTGGCATGACAGAAAAGACCTCCGTGCCGGAAATCGCCGCCGCATGGGAACGCAAAGACGAAAACGCAGCGGCGCAGGGCTGCTGTACGCTGTTCCGCGCCGCGGCTGCTATCGGATTCCCGGCATGCGTCGGAGCCGCCGTCCTCGCGGAACCGCTGCTCTCCATGCTGTACCGCAGCCGCACAGCCGAGGTCAGCGCCTGTGCCGGAGCCTTCGCGGTTCTGTGCGCCGGAGGTCTTTTCATGATAATCGCTTCGGCTATGTTCGGAGTGTTCCAGGCTATCGGAAAGGCACATATCCCGCTTATTCTCATGTGCTGCGCTGTTGCTCTCAAGGCTTTGCTGAATCCGCTGCTGATATCAATTCCCGCGCTGAATATCTCCGGCGCCGCTGTTTCTACCGCCGCGGGTTACATCGTGATGGCTGCCGCCGGGTCGCTGATTCTACGACGAAAACTCGGCGGGAAAATCAGCGTTTTCGCCTGCGTGAGGTGTCCGCTGTTCTGCTCGCTGCTCTGTGGAGTTTCCGCCGCGCTTGTGTTCCAGGTGGTGAAAAACACGCTGCCATCGCCTCTGAACGTAATTACAGCCGTGTTTGCAGGCGCTATTATTTATGGAATATCACTAATTTCAACATTGGATTTTCGTAAAAAGCGCCGATTAATAAAATCTGCCGGAAAAAATTTATAAAACCCCTTGAAAAAAGCGCGAAAATAGGGTAATATATAGAAGGTATCGCCTCAAAAGGGCTTAAATAAAAGGCTGGTGTATATTATGGCAAACTTTGACTTCAAGGACAAATACAGTATCGACGACCTCAGGCAAATCATCGAAATTTTGAGATCCGAAAACGGCTGCCCCTGGGACAAGGTTCAGACTCACGAGAGTATTCGCACCGATCTTATCGAGGAAACCTACGAGGTATGTGAGGGCATCGACAAGAACAGCCCCGAAATGCTTCGCGAAGAGCTTGGCGACCTGCTGCTCCAGATAGTATTCCATGCGCAGATCGAACGTGAAAACGGAACGTTCGATTTCGACGATGTGTGCAATGATATCTGCCAGAAGCTGGTTTATCGTCACCCTCATGTTTTCGGCGAGGTCAAGGTAGACGGCAGCGAGGAAGTCCTCAAGAACTGGGACGCGCTGAAACGTGAATCCAAGCACCAGGAAACCTTTACTGAGACGCTGGAGAGCGTACCTAACACATTCCCTGCCCTGCTTCGCGGAGAAAAGCTCTGCAAGCGCGCTTCAAGAGCCGGATATCCGATGAACTCAGCAAAGGAATTTGCAGACAGGATACGCGCGGAGCTTGATATGCTGGAGGCAAACGGTTTTGAGGTCAATTCGCAAAATCAACAGATATGCGGAAAGATGCTGCTCGATATTTGTAATTTGGACAGAATTTTGAAAATCGACGGCGAAAAAGCCTTGACATACGCTTCAAATGCGTTTATAATAAACTTCAGCCGCGCCGAAAAAATGGCGGCAGAAAAGGGCAAAAAGCTCGACGAGATGTCAGAGGATGAACTCGCGGAGCTTATGAAAGTGATATTTGACGGTCAGTAACCGTTGGATTATATAATTAATTTGGAGGTTCAAACAACATGACAAAGGCAGAATTAGTTACATCTATTGCTGAGAAGACTGGTCTTACCAAGAAGGATTCCGAGAAGGCTCTCGCAGCTTTCGTAGACACCGTAACAGAGACCCTCGCAAAGGGCGACTCCATTCAGCTCGTAGGCTTCGGTACTTTTGAGGTACGCGAGCGTGCAGCTAGAGAGGGTATCAACCCCCGCACCAAGGAGAAGATCGAGATCGCTGCTACAAAGGTTCCTGCATTCAAGGCAGGCAGAGCTCTCAAGGACGCTGTAAGCGAGTAATTGATCTGAACCGATTTGACTGACAAAACGCGGCGGGCTGCTTGCCTGCCGCTATTGTTTTACAGAAAGCAGGTTAGAAATGAGATTAGACAAATACCTCAAGGTTTCAAGACTTATAAAGCGCAGAACAGTTGCAAACGAGGCTTGCGACGCGGAGAAGGTCTCCGTCAACGGAAATCCCGCCCGCGCTTCCTACGATGTCAAGGAAGGCGACATCATCGAGATCAACATCGGCGCACAGCCGCTCAAGGTGCGCGTGCTTGATGTCAAAGAATTCACAAAAAAAGAGGACGCAGCCGCTCTCTACGAGGTCGTCTGAACCTGTAATATTACGCCTCCTGCCTGAATATACTTGTACAAATCAGGCAGGAGGTGCTTTATGCAGAATTCGTCGCAGCCGCATAACGTTATTATGGAAAACCGCCGGGAGCTCCGCATTTCCGGTGTAAAGGACATCGACAGCTTTTCTGAGACAAAAATAGTTCTCAACACGATAATGGGCGAGTTGGTAGTCCGCGGAAGGGATCTCCATGTCAGGGCGCTGGAGGCAGAAACCGGCGATCTGTCGATGTTCGGAGATATAAAGAGCCTTTGCTACAACAGCTTCAGCAGCTCCGAAAACATGTTCGGAAAGCTTTTCAGGTGAGCGCTATGGCATATTCGATTCCGGACTGCTTCATGATCGCGTTCGCCGCCGGGCTGATTTTTGCAGTCGTATATGAAATTCTGCGAATAATTCGCGTTATGTTTCCCTTCCAGGTGGTGACGTTCGTCTGCGACATCGTATTTTTCGTCATCGCCGCCGGCGCTGTTACCAAGCTGTCGCTTTCCCTCGGGAACTACATCAGGATATACACCGTGCTCGGGTTCGGCGCGGGGATTTTCACCTACATTACAACGCTCGGAAGGCTCCTAAACATCGTTGAAAATGCGGTCGCGGGGGCGGTTCGGTCGGCTCTGTCGGCAGTTTTCCGCTTTTTCGGCAGAATTTTCGGTAGACTATTTGGCGCTATTGCACATGTGTGGGCTGGCGTATTTGGGGAAATCAACAAAATTTGCCTGATCGCTGAAAAAAAGCTCCGCAAACCCTTGCAAAATAAGGTTAAAATAGTGTATAATAAAGAAAGCCGTAAAGTTCATACTAGGGGAAGTGAAACAGGTCATGTCATTAAGGCTCAGGTCATACGAAGCAACAACGCCCAGAAGAAAGCACAGCATACTTAAAATGCTCGCATTTACCGCAGGTATCATGGTTGCGGTGTTCGTTGTTGTTTCCATCGTGTCAACCAATATTTCCATCAGCAACTACGAGCAGCAATATGAAGATCTTGTAGCACAGACCTCCGCTGTGGAGGACTCCAACGATGAGATCCGCAGATATCTCGACGAGGACGCCGATATGGACGAGTACATCGAAGATATGGCGCGCAGCAAGCTGGATTTCGCTATGCCGGACGAACGTGTTTACTACGTTGTGCCGGATTCTGGCAGATCAAAAAAGACCTCCGAGGCGGAAAACAACTAAATATTCAGGCGGCGGCTTCAAAGCTGCCGCTTTTTTCACACTTTGTGGATTTGTGACCTTGACAAATCCGTAATTTTTGCATACAATATAAGAGGTGGTTTTATCCATAGCAAGGAGACAATAAATGCATTTTTTAACAAAATTACTTAAAAAGCTATTCAACCGAACGACGGTATGCGTTATCGGCATACTCTTACAGCTCACCTACCTGGTGGTAATATTCCTGTCGTTCGGCACGCAGTATACTTACTCCTACTTCGCGTTCGTGCTTCTGGGTGTGATACTCTCACTGTACATTTATAATATGGACATTAACCCGAGCTACAAAATGGCGTGGATGTTCGCTATACTGTCATTCCCGATTTTCGGTGTGATGTTCTACGTTTTCTTTGGCAACAGCCACTCCGGCGACCGTCTGCGAAAACGAATGACGCAGTACAACGATGAAGCCCGGCTGCTGCTCCCGCAGAACAACGAGCTTATGAGCGCTCTCCACCGGGACAACACCGCCGCTGAAAAGCAGGCGAAGTACCTCTACAACTACGGAGGCTATCCGGTCTACGCAAACACCAAAACTACCTACTTTCCTATCGGCGAGGCGAAATTCGCCGCAATGATAGAGGAGCTGGAAAAGGCTCAGCGCTTTATATTCCTCGAATATTTTATCGTCGCCGAGGGCAAAATGTGGGGAACTATCCTCGATATCCTCGAACGGAAGGTGAAAGAGGGCGTTGACGTCCGCATGATATACGACGATATCGGCTGCCTGTTTACCCTCCCCTACAAGTATAACGAAATTCTTGAGGAAAAGGGCATAAAGTGCAGGGTGTTCAATCAGTTCCGGCCGATATGGTCGGCGAAAATGAACAACCGCGATCACCGTAAAATTCTTGTCATCGACGGTCATACTGCGTTCACCGGCGGCATTAACCTCGCCGACGAGTATATCAACGAATACGAAAAGTACGGTCACTGGAAGGACAGCGCCGTTATGCTCAAGGGCGAGGGCGTCTGGAGCTTCACGATGATGTTCCTTGCAATGTGGAACTTCCTTACCCACAGCAAGCCCGACGAATACAGCCAGTACATGCCCCGACCGGAGGAAATCGCGGACTGCCGCGGAGAAGGCCTTGTGGTGCCGTTCACCGATTCCCCGCTTGACGACGAACCGGTCGGCGAAAACGTCTACCTCAATATAATCAACAGCGCCGAGGACTATGTGTACATCACCACGCCCTACCTCGTAATCGACAACGAAATGCAGACGGCGCTCATTCTCGCCGCAAAAAGCGGAATTGACGTCCGCATCATCACTCCGCACATTCCGGACAAGTGGTTCGTTTTCGCCGTGACCCGCGCGCACTACCGTAAGCTCGTAAAATACGGCGTGAAAATCTACGAATATACCCCCGGATTCATTCACGCGAAAAACTTCGTTTCGGACGACAAGGCGGCGGTCGTCGGCACGATCAACCTTGATTTCCGAAGCCTTTACCTGCACTTCGAGTGCGCTTCCTGGATGTACAAATGCGAGTGCATTCCCGATATAAAGCGCGACTACCTCGAAACACTCAAGGTCTGCCAGGAGATAACCTACTCGGACTGCATTCACATCAATATTTTCAAGCGCATCGGCCGTGCCATACTTCGGCTGTTTGCCCCGATGATGTAAAAGATTCCCCGGAAGTTCGCTTCCGGGGATATTTTTATATTATCTCGGTTATCTGGTTGAGGTCGGTTATCGTGTAGTCTATACGAAGATCTGCGGGAGGCTCCGAGGGTTCCGGCGAGTACCAGCAGCAGGCTATTCCGGCATTGTTTGCGCCTCTGATGTCGCTTGTCAGGGAGTCCCCGACGATTATCACATCTTCCCTGTTCTCGGGAATCTGCTCAAATACGCGGTCGAAAAACTCCGTGGCAGGCTTTTCTGCGCCTACCTTATCCGAGATGAAGATACCGTCGAACAGCTTGTCAAGCCCGGATACGCTCAGCTTCCGCTCCTGCGCGACCGCGGAGCCGTTCGTCACCGCGTACTGATGGACGCGCCCTTTCAGCGACCGGACAAGCTCAATTCCGTTGTCGTTCGGGAAAATGTGGCTCCCAAGCGTGCGCTGATACAGCGCGTTGAACTCCGCTTCGTCGCAGGTCACTCCGATCTTCCCAAAGAAGTCGCGGAACCGCCGCGTGAAAAGCTCCGGCTTTGTGATCTCCCCGCGCTCAAGGAGCTTCCAGTAGCCTTCGTTTATCGCGGAGTACACTCCGACCATCTCGTCGGTGCATTCCGGAAGCCCGAAATGCTGGAAGCACTCCTTTATTGCCGCGTTTTCTGATTTGAGAAAGTTCAGCAGGGTGCCGTCGATGTCCCATAATATCGCTTTGTACATACTCACCTCATAAAAACAGCCGCGCGTGATGTCGTGCGGCTGCTGTTCTGTTACTTCTTGGTCTTTGCCTCGTTCTTGAGTCTCAGGTCGCGCTCAAGGATAACCTTTCTCATACGGATGTTCTTCGGTGTTACCTCAACAAGCTCATCGTCCTGAATGAAGTCAAGGCACTCCTCAAGGCTCATCTGCTTCGGCGGGATAAGGTGCAGAGCGTCATCAGAGCCGGAAGCACGGGTATTCGTGAGGTGCTTCTTCTTGCACACGTTGATGACAATATCGCCTGCCTTCGGAGAAACGCCGACGATCATGCCCTCGTATACCGGAACGCCTGCGCCGATGAACAGCGTACCGCGCTCCTGCGCATTGAACAGACCGTAGGTGATGGAAGGACCGGTCTCCCAGGCAATGAGAGAGCCTACAGTTCTTCTCGGGATATCGCCGAAGTACGGCTTGTAGGAATCAAACGTGGAATTCATGATGCCTTCGCCCTTAGTGTCGGTCATGAACTCGCTTCTGTAGCCGAACAGACCTCTGGACGGAACCAGGAACTCAAGGCGTGTGCGGTTTCCGATGGGGTGCATGGAGATCATCTCGCCCTTGCGCTGACCCATGCTCTGCATTACGGAGCCTACGGCGTCGGCGGGAACGTCCGCAACCAGGCGCTCAACCGGCTCGCAGAGTACGCCGTCGATCTCCTTGGTGAGTACGCGCGGCGTGCTTACAGAAAGCTCGTAACCCTCGCGGCGCATGGTTTCGATGAGTATAGACAGGTGCATTTCACCGCGTCCTGCTACATTGTATGCGTCCAGCTTATCGCTGTCGGTCACGCGCAGGGATACGTCCTTGAGGGTCTCCTTCATCAGGCGCTCACGGATCTGGCGGGAAGTTACGAACTTGCCTTCTCTGCCGGCGAACGGGCTGGTATTTACGGAGAATGTCATTTCAACCGTCGGCTCTGAGATCTTCACGAAAGGAAGCGGCTCGGGGCAGTTAACGGAGCAGATAGTCTGACCGATGGTAACGCCCTCGATACCGGAGAAGCACACGATATCGCCGACCATTGCCTCGTCAACCTCGACCTTGTTCAGACCCTCGAACTGGTAGAGGGATACGATCTTGCTTCTGAACGGCGCGGTGCGGTTGTGGTGGTCGCACACGATAACGTCCTGATTCTTGCGCATTCTGCCGCGCTCGATACGTCCGATGGCGATTCTGCCGACGTATTCGTTATAGTCGATGGATGATACAAGCACCTGGAGCTCGCCGTCGGGGTCGCCCTCGGGAGCCGGGATATGCTCGAGTATCTTATTGAAAAGCGGCTTGAAGTCTGTGCCCATCTGGTCGGGGTCGTAGGAGGAAAGTCCCAGTCTGCCGGAGCAGAAAATTACAGGGCTGTCGATCTGCTCCTCGGAAGCGTCAAGATCGAGCAGAAGCTCGAGCACCTCGTCTACGACTTCCTTATTGCGGGCGTCGGGACGGTCGGTCTTGTTGACAACGACGATGATCTTGTGACCAAGCTCCAGAGCCTTCTGGAGGACGAATCTCGTCTGCGGCATTGTTCCTTCGAAGGAATCTACCAGCAGAAGAACGCCGTTTACCATCTTGAGGATACGCTCTACCTCGCCGGAGAAGTCAGCGTGGCCGGGGGTGTCGACGATATTGATTTTTACGCCGTTGTACATGCAGGAAGTGTTCTTCGCAAGAATTGTGATTCCGCGCTCGCGCTCAATGGCGTTGTTATCCATTACGCGGTCGCTTACTACCTGATTCTCGCGGAATGCGCCGCCCTGCTTGAGCATTTCGTCGACCAGGGTAGTCTTGCCGTGGTCAACGTGGGCGATTATTGCAATGTTACGTAAGTCATTTCTTACCAATTAATTCACGATCCTTCACATTAGAATTTTACATCGTTCTTTATTATACTACTTTTTTTTCCACCTTACAAGGGACTTGAGAAAAAAACGTTGTTTTAATTATAATTACTGATGTCAGCGCATGGTTTTTGTGTAATTTCACAAGAAACAGGACTTCATTTTTACCTGAAGCCCTGTTCCGTGGGTCTACTTAAACAATCTTCGCATTTTTTCAGAAATCGCCCTGCGCCTTTCCTGCTCCGCCGCCTCGTCAAGCTCGTAGCCTCCGGGGACTTCCCTCAGTATGCTTCCCTCGTGAACTCCCTGCGGAAGCTCGCTCAGCGGTATATCCTTCCGGGCGTTTCCGGAATACACTACGGCAAAATCTTCCTCTATCCTGTCAACGACTATCATGCGGCTTCCTCCGTATCCTGCCGGAAATCTCCAGTTTGCTGGTCGGTGTAAATTCTGAAGTTCTCGCCGTCGCAGGTAAACACTATGTTTCCATTGTCCATCGTTGTGTAGATCGAGCAGCCATGCGAAAGCAGGCGGTTGACTACCTCCGTCTTCGGGTGTCCGTAGGAGTTCCCCTCGCCGACCTCTATCACGGCATACTCGGGGCTTACCGCCTCGATAAACGCCGGCGTGCTCGACGACGTACTGCCGTGATGTCCGACCTTCAGCACGTCGCTTCTGATGTACTCGCCGCTGTTGAGAATGTCGCTTTCCGCGGCGCGTTCGATGTCCCCGGTGAACAGGAACGACTTGTTTCCGTGTACCAGACGGCAGGTTATGGAGTAATTGTTCAGATTAGTATAATCATCATGCACCGGAGCCAGGAACTCCAGCACGGCGCCGTTTCCGAGGTCGAGCGTCCTTCCCAGCCTGGAATACTCCGCGGTAATACCGCGGCGGTCTATCGTGTCAAGCATGTCCTCGAAATTCTGGGTCATGGGCAGAAGATCCGACGGAACCTCCGGCATGATGACGGTTCCGACCGTGAATTCTTTCATGATCTCCGCCATGCCGCCGATGTGGTCTTCGTGCGGGTGGGTGGCTATGATGTAATCAAGCTTTCGTATTCCCTGATTTTTCAGATAATTCTTGACGCGTTCGGAATGTATCTTTTCGCCGCAGTCAATAAGCACCGTTTTATCACCGGAAACTATCAGCTCGCAGTCGCCCTGTTCGACATCTATAAAATGCACTGCTATCTCGCCGTCTGCGACAGTGACTGCGTTCGACTTGCCGTTCAGCCAGGATATTATATCGTCTGCGGACGGGATAAAATCAAACTTGAATATTACGTCGTTGGCGTATATCACCAGCGAAAACAGCATGAAAACCGCGAAAACTACCAGTATGACCTTAGCTGCGGGGTTTTCCCGCATGCTTTTTTGTCTGCGCTGTTTTCCTGCCATTCGGTTTCCCCCTCTCGCGGTCGTTAGGTGCGTTGTGTCCGGAACTGCGGTACTGCTGCTTCGGCGCGCTCTGCTGACTGCGTGCGCCGGGCTTCCTTCTGTCGGAGCTTCCGCCGCGCTGCGCAGCTCTCTGCGGCGACGGAGCTATCAGGCAGTCCTTGCCGGTTCCGATGAGATCCCTGCGCTTCGCCATGATGAGCGCCTTTTCAACTATGTCGTGATTTTCCGGCTTGAAATACTGGAGCAGAGCGCGCTGCATGCGTTTCTCCTCCGGAGTCCTCGGAACAAACACCGGCTCCATCGTGTACGGATTCAGCCCCGTCCAGAACATTGCCGTGGAAATAGTTCCCGGTGTGGGGTAGAAATCCTGCACCTGCTCGGGGCGGATATTGTGCTTTTTAAGGAACACCGCAAGCTCCACCGCTTCTTCAAGCGTACAGCCCGGGTGGCTCGACATCAGGTACGGTACGAGGTACTGCTCCTTGCCGCACTTTTTCGTGGCTGCGTAGAACCGCTTTTCAAACTCCTCGTAAACCTCGATATGCGGCTTTCCCATCAGGTCGAGTACCTTATTGCTGGCATGCTCCGGAGCTACCTTGAGCTGACCGCTGACATGATACTGCACCAGCTCGTCCAGGAAGTCGTTGTTCTTGTCCTGGAGCATGTAATCGTAGCGGATTCCCGAACGAATGAATATCTTCTTCACTTTTTTGATGGAGCGCAGGCGGCGCAGCAGCCTGATATAGTCGCTGTGGTCGGCGATGAGGTTCTTGCACGGCGTGGGAGCCAGGCACTTTTTCCCCTTGCACATGCCGTATTTCTCCTGCTTCTCGCAGGAAGGGTGCCGGAAATTCGCGGTAGGGCCTCCGACGTCGTGGATATATCCCTTGAAACGCGGATTCTCAGAGAGCTTCACGGCTTCCTCGTAAACGGAATCCTCGCTGCGGGTCTGCACTTTTCTTCCCTGGTGCAGGGCGATGGAACAGAAGTTGCAGAATCCGAAACAGCCGCGGTTGTGTGTTATCGAGAACTCCACCTCCTGGATAGCCGGAACTCCTCCCTCCTTCTCATACATCGGGTGGTACATGCGCATGTACGGCAGCTCGTAGGTATAGTCGAACTCCGCCTGCGTTACGCTGCGCTGCGGGGGATTCTGCACCAGCATCATGTTTCCGTGGCGCTGTACTATCGTCCTGCCGTACACCTCGTCCTGCTCGTCGTACTGCTTGCGGCAGGATTTTGCGTACGCTTTCTTGTTATCGCGGACTATCTCGAAGCTGTCGCACTGCACCGCGCCTATCGGAGTGTTCTCCGGCTCCGTGAGGTAGCATATGCCGCGCAGGTCGTGCATGTCCTTCAAGTGAAGCCCCGCCTTAAAATTGTTCAGCATCTGGGTCAGCGTGACCTCACCCATGCCGTACATCAGGTAATCCGCTCCGGTGCTTACCAGAACCGACGGCATTACGCTGTCGCTCCAGTAATCGTAATGCGCGAAACGGCGAAGCGAAGCCTCCAGACCGCCTATGGATATTTCAACGTCCGGGTAAAGACGCTTCAGATTCTGGCAATAGACCGTGAGCGCCCTGTCGGGACGCCTGCCGCCCTTTCCTCCCGGGGAATACGCGTCGTCGAAACGCTTTTTCAGCGCAACTGTGTAGTTCGACACCATGCTGTCGATGTTTCCTCCGCTCACCATGAAGCAGTACTTCGGCTTTCCAAGCTTCATGTAATCGGCGTCGCACAGCGGCTGCGCGATAACTCCGACCGTGAACCCCGCCGCTTCGATCATTCGCGAAATTATCGCAATTCCGAAGGTTGGGTGGTCGATGTAAGCGTCACCGGTGAAGCAGATGAAATCAAGCTGCTCTATTCCTTGTTCTTCCATATCCTGTCTGCTTACAGGCAAAAACGGCATTTTAATTCCCTCACTTTATCTTTGCTGGAGTTTCCTCTCAGCCCATTCCTGTTTTGTCATCAGGACCTGACGGGGCTTGCTGCCCTCGAGAGGTCCGACTATTCCCATTTCTTCCATTATATCGACAAGCCGCGCGGCTCTTCCATAGCCCAGCTTGAGCCGTCTTTGCAGCGATGATGTGCTGCATGTTCCGGATTCCACAACGAAATCTATCGCTTCCTCCAGGCGCTCGTCGCTTGTGTCTATGTCGCCGCTTTCTGAATTCCCGGAGGACTTGCCGTCCTGCGCGGAAGCCACCATCTCAGTCTGGCGCTCGACCTCTTCCATGACAAGCTCGTCGTATTCAGCCTGGAAGGTCTGCTTGATGAACTCCACAACGCGCTCTACTTCCTTGTCGGAAACGAAGCAGCCCTGCACCCTGACCGGCTTCGGAAGTCCCACAGGCATGTACAGCATATCGCCGTTTCCGAGGAGCTTCTCCGCGCCGCTTACGTCAAGTATAACGCGGCTGTCCGTCTGGGAAGCCACCATCAGCGCGATACGGCTCGGGATATTCGCCTTTATCAGACCGGTCACGACGTTGACCGTCGGGCGCTGGGTCGCGATAACAAGGTGCATTCCGGCGGCTCTTGCCATCTGGGCAAGGCGCACTATGCTGTCCTCGACGTCCTTCGGGGAAGCCATCATCAGGTCTGCCAGCTCGTCAATGAATATTACTATGTGCGACATCTTCATGAGGCCGCTGTCATGGTCCTTTGCAAGCTCGTTAAAGCCGGTGAAGTCGCGCACGTTGTTGTCGGAGAACTGCTTGTAGCGGTTCAGCATTTCGTTTACCGCCCATGCCAGCGCGCCCGCCGCCTTCTTCGGGTCGGTGACTACCGGGATAAGCAGGTGCGGGATTCCGTTGTACATCATGAACTCCACCTTTTTCGGGTCGACCATTATCAGGCGCACGTCCTGCGGGGTGGATTTCATCAGGATACTCATAATGATAGAATTTACGCACACCGATTTACCCGAACCGGTGGTTCCCGCAATGAGCAGGTGCGGCATTTTAGCGATGTTGCATGTCACCATTGCGCCGCTGATATCCTTGCCGAGAACGGTTTCGAGCTTCTTATCGAAGCTCTTTTTGAACTCCGTGGTATCAACCAGTTCGCGGAAGAATACGGTGTCCCGCGCCTTGTTCGGAACCTCTATTCCCACCGCCGACTTATTCGGGATAGGCGCTTCAATACGCACCCCGGCGGAGGCAAGATTCAGCGCGATATCGTCCTGCAGGCCCGTGATTTTGGAAATCTTTACTCCCGGCGCAGGCTGAAGCTCGTAACGTGTAACGGAAGGTCCGCGGCTCACGCCTACAAGTTTGGTCTGAACTCCGAAGCTCTGGAGCGCTTCCACCAGCTTCCTGGAGTTGCGGTCGATCTCATTGTCGATGTCAGCCTGAGTCAGTTTCTTCTGAACCGGATTCAGCAGATTCACCGGAGGAAGCGTGTAAACATCGCTGAAATTCAGTTCCTCCGGAGCCGGCTTTTTAAGCGGCATTGCAGGACGTTCCGGCGCTGGCGCGGCGGGAGGCGTTACGGGTCTGTCCGGGCGCGGAACTTCCACTATCTCAGGCTTTACCGAATTCTCAGGGCGCTCAGGCTCGGCGGCCTTCGGCGCGGAGGTTTCCGGAACTGCGGCGTCCTTCTGCGGCTGCGATTCTGTTTCCGGCTCGTCGGCAACATCGTCGAGGTCGAACGGAAGCTCGCTTTCCTCGGAGCTTGTTATCGAATTCTCCGGGAGATCCTGAATGCTGCTCACCGGAGCGTTCTCCGGGTTTTCCTCCTTGAAACGGTGCAGCGCGTCTATTATCGGAACAAGCTCCGCGTCCTCGTCCTCGAGAGGATCCTTCTCGGAGCGCTCAGATTCTTCAAGAACCGCGCGGTTCTTCTGCATTATGTAGTCCTTTATCTCCGCCATGTAGTCCACGCTGTCCTCGTGCTGCTCCTCAAGGAGCTGCTCCGTTTCGGCGGGATCAGGCTCGGCGGGAAGCTCGGGTTCGGCGGGCTTCACCGGATCGGGTCGCGGGACCTCGATTATATGCGGCTTTTCAGAGGATTCAGGCTCAGTATGCGCCGACGTATCCTCGACTATCGGCTCCGGCTCTTGCTCCTCCGGGTCGGAAACGCTGAACACGGCGCGGCTCAGCTCGGCTACGGAGCGCTTCTCCTGCTGCTCCGCGTCTATCTCCGCCTGTATTTTCTCTATTTCGTCCTGCTGCATGTGGAGCTCCTCCGCGGCTATGCGGTTCTCCTCGCGTATGCGGTTGTGGTGCTCGACCGCCTTATCCTTCGCATTGCGGACTGGCTTCACCATGCGGTCGGTGAAGTCCGCAACAGTGATCCCGGTGCAGAGAAGCACGCATACCAGGATCAGAATTATAATGAGTATCGTAGCTCCCAGCCTGCCCAGCAGAAGCAGCAAGCCGCCGATGAACAGCGCAAACACGCCGCCTCCGCGGAACTCCTTGCCGTCTTTGTAAAGATTCGCGATCACTTCGCCGAAATTCTCGCCCGGAACAGCTCCGACGGAGAAAATCTGAACCGCCGCGCAAAGCAGGAGAATGCCTCCAACGCATTTGAGCACATCCATGCCGAGCTTGTGACCTTCCTTGAACGCGGAAAGACGTATCGCAACAAAAATAAGAAGGGGTCCGACCAGGAAAGCGGAGTAACCGAACAGTCCATGCATTATGTCGAAGAATCCGCGCCAGCCCTCGCCTTCCCCGGCGGGAATAACCGCGGCGAGCGTCAGGACGATCCCGACTGCGAACATTATCACCGTTACGATGTGACGGCGGCGCATGCTGGCTTTCATAGCCTCCTCGCGGAGCCTGAGCTGCTCAGCCTCGAGAGCCTTCTTTGATGGTCTTGAGCGCCCGGTGCTGCCCTTCGAGGAACCGGAGCGCGGTCTTGTTGTCTTATTCTCAGCCATTTTATCCGACTTCCTTTACGTGATTTCAGCCCATTATGAGGGAATGGAGCGTGTTTCCGGAAATGTGCTCCCACAGACCCGCTGCCACGCAGGCTGCGCCCAGAACGGCGGTGTAAACTCCGAATATCTTGTACCTGTCCTTCTTGACGAGCCAGCTGACCAGCTTTATCGAGAGGATTCCGACGACCGCAGCGATGACGAATCCTATTCCGAGAGTGACCCAATCTAGCTCCATATCAGAATGCAGCGCGTCGCCGAGTTCCAGTACGCTGCCGCCGAGTATCGCGGGGATACCGAGGATAAACGCGAACGTAACCGCGGTCTCCTTTTCAAGACCGGAAAGCAGTCCGCCCGCCGTTGTGGAGCCGCTCCGGGAAACACCCGGGAACAGAGCGACGACCTGGAAAAGCCCGACCGTAACCGCGTCTTTGACGGTCATCTGCTCCGCCGTGCGCGTGCCGTGGCCAAATCTGTCCGAAAGGAACAGAATCAGCGAAGTAAACAGGAATGCAGCTCCCTCGAACACTATGTCTCCGTCGCCCTGCCTTCCGGTGAAGAATCCCTCAACCAGGTAAAACGGAACCAGAATCACCGTCGCAATAATCACCATGAACATCATGCGGCGGTTTCCGTTCATGTTCTTCCATGAGAATTTTCCCGTAAAGATGTCGCCTATAGTAAGGAAAAATTCCTTTATCATGCCCCATATCGTGCCCCAGAAGGCTACGAAAACCGCTGCAAGCGTTCCGAGGTGGAGCACCAGCGAAAGCACGAGCGCCGCTTCCCCGTTGACTCCGGTCACATGCTGGACTACCGACAGATGTCCCGAGCTTGAAACCGGCAGGAATTCTGTCAGTCCCTGCACCACCGCCTGAATAATTACCGTAATTATGTCCATATTTTTCCCCTTATGTATCGTTATGTATCCGCCCGGAGGCGGGTTATCTGTCGCCGTGCCAGTCTGCGGAATTCAGTGCGCTCCTGCGGCTCTGTGTCTCGGCGGGTCTTAGCTGCACGAATGCGGTTTTCTGCGCAGAGGGCTTCAGCGGCTTTGTGTGCGCAGTGGTCTTTCCGGACTTTTCCGCTTTTTCTGATTTGGCGGACTTTTCTGCTTTGTCCGATTTCTTCCCCTTCGCTGAGGACTTCGCAGGCTTTTCAGGCTCTGCGGGCTTCCGCTTTTCAATGAGGGAGTACAGGCACTGCACCGCGTCGGATATCCCGCCGAGGTGGTCTATCAGCCCTTCCCTGACCGCTTCGCTGCCTTCAAGGACGGTTCCGATGTCCATTACAAGCTCGTCCTTTTCCATCAGCAGCTCACGGAAGCGCTCCGGCTTCATGCGGCTGTTTTCGGTCACAAACCGCGTTATCCTGTCCTGCATTTTCTGAAACCACGTCATTGTCTGCGGAACTCCGAGCACCATGCCGTTCGTGCGGACCGGGTGTATCGTCATTGTAGCCGACGGAACTATAAAGCTCACATCGGTGCTGACCGCCAGCGGTACTCCTATAGAATGCCCGCCGCCGAGCACTATCGAAACCGACGGCTTCGACATTCCCGCTATCATCTCCGCGATCGCAAGTCCCGCCTCCACATCGCCGCCGACCGTGTTCAGCACCACCATCAGCCCTTCCACCGTGCTGTCCTGCTCAATTGCTGCGAGCGCCGGTATAAGGTGTTCGTACTTAGTGGTCTTGGTCTGGGGAGGGAGAAGAAAATGTCCCTCGATCTGCCCGATTATCGACAGACAGTGTATGTTATGCGGAGCGTTGACCGTCGCTATCATTCCGTTGTCGATCATCTGCTGGTTCTGCTCCTCAGTAAACGGAGCTTCATTCCTGTTTTCATCGCACATGCTGAATTTTCCTCCTGAAACATTTTTTGTATATATTATTTCAGTTACACGTGAGATTATGCAGATATATCACATCAATAATAGTCATTGAGTGCGTACATATTTATTATAGCACAAATCTCTCTATAAATCAAATACTTTTTGGCACATTTTTTCGCCCCGGATATTTTTTCCGTACAACTCATCATATAAGCCCCCGAACAAGCATATATTGCTGTTGAAAGCAATACCTACGCACCCGTGAAGGAGGATACAATGGAAGAAATGAACAGAAAAGCTGACGCGGTGTTCATGACCGAGACCCTTTTCGACGGTCAGACCGAGCAGGGCGTTGAGCTTGACCATGTGCTGCCGGACTATTACCCGGAGATCTTCAGGATACTTAAATGCTGTCTGTCGCCGAGAGTGATCTCCGCTGCGGTATCAGGGAACAAGATAATGCTTGACGGAGTTGTGCTCATCAAAGTGCTGTACCTCGCTGAGAACAGCACCGCGCTGCACTGCGTCGAGCAGAGGTACACCTGGTCGAAAACGGTGGATATCGCCGGAAAAGCCGAGAACCTCTGCGGCGAACCCCGTATCACCGTGGTTCCCCGCACCGACTACTGCAACTGCCGCGCGGTCAGCAGCAGGAGGCTCGATATCCGCGGAGCGATCAGCTGCCGCATTACCGTCACCTGCCCTGCGAAATTCACCCTGCCCGCTCTGCCGGACGGCATGCAGGTGCTCACCCGGGAGGTAAGCTGCTGCACCGAGCCTATCTACGCCGACAAACAGCTCGCCGTCCGCGAGGACATCGAGACCGGCGCTCCCGGGATCGACTACATAATAAGCTGCGACGCCGTTCCGCGCATCGACGACCTGCGTGTTATCGCGAACAAGGCGGTAGTCAAGGGGACGGTCAGCATAAGCGCGCTCTATGGAGTTCACACCGACGAGCACAGCGGCTGCGACGAACTCGAAAAAATGTCTGCGGATATCCCGGTCAGCCAGATACTGGATATGCCGGGGCTTTCCGACCAGCACTCCTGCACGCCGGAATTCATCGTCAGGAACTGCGAGCTTGTTCCCAAATCCGACAGCGGCGTAATTTCCTGCGAACTCAAGATGGAATGCCGGTGCAGCGCCGTCCAGACCTCCACCGTGGCAATTCCCTGCGACGCCTACTCGACGGAATACGAAACCGAGCTTACCACTGCCTCGCTTAAAATACCCACCGACCAGCGCCGCGCAGATTCCCAGGCCTCGGTGAAATCAACGGTGGCATGCGACGCCGGCGAAGTCGACTCTATCTGGGACTGCCGCGGCGAACTTTGCAGCGTGTCCTGCCGCCCTGACGGCGAAAACGGACTGCTCGTGACCGGGCAGGTCTGCATGACGGTGATTGGAAAATGCGCGGGCGGTACGCCGTTCGTCGCTGAGAAGCAGGAAGCCTTCGAGCATACGATACCCGCCGCGAACGTCACCCCGGACACCTCTGTAAACTGCCGCGCTTCGGTCAGCAACACCGGATTCGCTATCCGCTCGGACGGCAGCGTTGACGTCACGGTGCAGGCTGATATCTCCGCAGAGCTTACAGACTCAAGGCAGTTCAGCGTTATCAGCAGCGCGGCGGTTCATCAGGATAAGCTGAAGGAGCGCTCCGATGAATTCGCGCTCCGAATCTGCTACACCACCGGGCACGAAAGCTGCTGGGACATCGCCAAACGCTGCGGCACCACAGTCGAAGCAGTCATGGAAGAAAACGAGATCGCCGACCGCAGCGCGGAGCTTTCCGGCATGGTCGTTATCCCGATAGTTTAAGGAGCGTGAAATATGGATCACTCAATTTATTCTGACATCGCACACAGGACTGGCGGCAACATTTATCTCGGTATCGTAGGTCCGGTGCGTTCCGGCAAATCGACATTCATCACACGACTGATGAACACCCTGGTTATCCCGAACATCGCCGACGATTTCCAGCGTGAGCGCGCAAACGACGAGCTCCCGCAGTCCTCCGCCGGCAAGACCATCATGACCACCGAGCCGAAATTCGTTCCCGAGAAGGCGGTCACCATCGTGCTTGACGGCGGCGTCAAGATGAACGTCCGGCTAATCGACTGCGTTGGGTACATAGTTCCGAGCGCCATCGGCTACATTGAGAACGAGGCTCCGCGCATGGTCATGACCCCCTGGTTTGAGGAGGAGATCCCGTTCAACATGGCGGCTGAGGTCGGCACGCGGAAGGTCATCACGGAGCATTCCACCATCGGTATAGTCGTCACCACCGACGGAAGCATTACCGATATCCCACGCGAGGAGTACCAGCAGGCGGAGGAACGGATAGTTTCCGAACTGAAGGAGATCAACAAGCCGTTCGTTGTGATACTCAACTGCCAGAAGCCGGATTCCCCGGAAAGCCGCGCGCTTGCCGCCTCCATGCAGGAGAAATACTCCGCGCCGGTGATGGCGGTAAACTGCCTTGACCTCACCGAGGAACAGATAAAGGAGCTTCTCGGAATGGTTCTTTTGCAGTTCCCCGTCAGCGAGATACGCGTCAGAATGCCGAAATGGATCACCGCTCTCGACCGCGACCACTGGCTGCGCAGGGAGCTTTTCAGCACGATAAAGTCCGCCGCGGCAAAAATAGACGGCATAAGCAGCATAAAGTCCTGCGCCGACGAGATCTCAGCCTGCGAGTACACCTCAAGGGTTATTCCGGAGGATATCGACCTCGGCACTGGCTCGGGAGTCATCGACATAACTCTGAAAAACGAGCTGTTCTACCAGATACTCGGCGAGACTACCGGTCTGGTGCTCCACGACGAAAGCGACCTTATGCCCTGCATGATAGAGCTTGCACAGATAAAGAACAAATACGAACGCGTCCGCGGCGCGCTCGAGGAAGTCGAGGCGACCGGCTACGGGATCGTCATGCCAACGATGGACGAACTAAAGCTTGATGAGCCGAAAATAGTAAAGCAGGGCGGCAAATACGGAGTCCGGCTGCGGGCGAGCGCGCCTTCAATACACATGATGTCCGCGAACATCACAACCGAGATAAACCCGATAGTCGGCAGCGAGAAGCAGTCAGAGGAGCTAATCGCATACCTGCTGACCGATTTCGAGGAAAACCCGAAAAAGATATGGGAAAGCAACATCTTCGGAAAGTCACTGCACGAGCTGGTGAACGAAGGGCTCCACAACAAGCTCTACCGCATGCCCGCCGACGCAAGAATGAAGCTGCAGGAGACGATACAGCGCATCATCAACGAAGGCTGCGGCGGTCTCATATGTATCATTCTGTAAACAACAATATCCCCCCGCTGCTGCGGAGGGATTTGTTTATGCGTTATTCAGCGTGATTACTGAGCAGAGTTCTGCTGAGTGTAGCTTGCGATCATGTTCTTTACCATCTGACCGCCGATAGAGCCTGCCTGCTTTGCGGTGAGCTCGCCGTTATAGCCGTTGGAGTTCAGCGGAACGCCTACCTCGCTGGCTGCCTGCATCTTCATGGAATTGAGTGCGCTCTTTGTCTGCTTATTAGAAGCCATAATCTTGTTCTCCTTTAATAAAACCTTTTTTATTATACGGAACTTCCGCTCCGTATCTTTTACAGGAGCGGAAGCGTTTTCACTTCGCCCTTGCAGTTATATTATTTTCACTGCGGCGTTTTTTATTAAAGGAAATTGTTTCACAAATCTGATGTAATTATTGCTCGGAGCCTTGTTCTGAAGCCGAGCATTCAGCGCAAACGCCTTTCAGATTCAGCGTTACGCGGGTTATGTGATGCCCCGTCGACTGAAGCACCGTCTGCGGTATCGCGTCAAGGCAGTCAAGCTCAACGTCAAAGACCCTGCCGCATTTCTCGCATATCATGTGATAGTGCCGGTCGGTTCTGCCGTCGAAGCGGTCGGAGCCGTCCGCTATCGGGATTTTAAGAAGCATTCCCGCTTCGCTGAGCTGATTCAGATTGCGGTATACTGTTCCCAAGCTCAGATTCGGATTGTCGTTTTTTAATGCGCGGTACACTTCCTCGGCGGTCGGGTGCACCGGAAAATTTCTCACCTGTTCATATATTATCTCTCTCTGCCGTGAAAAATTCATTTTTCCCCTCCATTATGTAAAACAATAACTGTTATTATTATTTTACCATAAAATAAGGAGATTGTCAATAGCCAAAAGGCAGCGCTTGGCGCATTGCCTTATTTGTATTATCCGCAGATCTCGCGTGTGAGCTTCTCAGCCCTTTCGTAGACTTCGTTCGCGTCAACCGTCGTGAATTTTCCGTTTTCGTAGAGGATTTTTCCGGCGACCATAGTCATGACTACGTTCTGCTTTGTTCCCGCGTAAACGAGATTCTTCGCAATATTGTGTATCGGCTGCATGTTCGGCTGCATGAGGTCGATGACCGCAAGGTCTGCCTGCTTTCCGGGAGCCAGCATGTCGCAGTCTGTAAGTCCCATCGCAAGCGCGCCGCCGGTGCATGCCATTTTCAGCACGTCAAACGCCGGGAACGCCGCCGCGTCATTCTCGCGGTACTTCTGCAATGCAGTCACAAGGAACATTTCGCGGAACATATCAAGACAATTGTTGCTTGCGGCTCCGTCGGTGCCTATCGCCATGCGGTCTATCCCGCGGCGCTTCATCTCGCAGAGGGGAGCGATCCCGCTCGCCAGCTTGAGATTCGACGACGGATTCGTGACTATCCACAGACCCTTTTCCTTCGCGATACGCATGTCTTCCTCATCGAACCATACGCAATGGAAGCCGCCTCCGCCGTACTCGAGCATTCCGAGTTTTTCGAAGAACTGCGTCGGGGACAGCCCGTAGCGCTCGCGGCAGCCGTCGGTCTCCGACTTCGTTTCACTTGAGTGCATGTACATCGGAGCCTTGTACTTCTGCGACAGCTTCGCCAGTCCCTCCAGGGTTCCGCGCTTGGTCGTATACTCCGCGTGGAATCCGAGCTGGTAGCTTATCAGCGGGTCGAAGCGGTTGAACTTGTTATACTCCTCCTCGATACCCTCAACTGTTCCGCCAAAATCGTTGATGGAGCCGCACAGAACGCTTCTGTAGCCCATATCGGTGCACGCCTTCGCGTAGCTGTCCAGCTTCATGTACATGTCAAAGCTGGAAGTTATTCCGCTCGTAAGGTACTCCATGTTGCCAAGCTGAGTGAAAACGTACACCGCCTCCTCGGTGAGCTTCGCCTCGTGCGGGAAAACCTGCTCATAGAGCCAGTCGTTAAGTGGGAGATCGTCCGCAAAACTGCGCAGGAACGTCATGGCGGTATGAGTGTGCGCGTTCTTGAATCCCGGGATTATCAGCTTGCCGGTAAGGTCTATCTCGCGGTCGAAGCTGCCCTGCGGGATATTCTCAGAGCCTGCGAACGTGATCTTATCGCCGTCGGTGTGAAGCTCTCCGGTGATGATATCCTCGCTCTGCATGGTAAGTATTTTGGCGTTGTAAAAGCGTATTTTCATATTCCCTCCGAAGCGTAAAGCCGCTTTAGTGATTCTGTGTATGGATACCGCGCGATTCCCCGCTCGGTGATTATCGCGGTCACGAGTTCCGCGTCAGTCACGTCAAACGCTGGGTTCCAGCATTTGACCTCCGGCTCAGCGACAGGCTCGGAAAAGAACATGGATTTTATTTCCTCGCCGCTGCGCTCCTCGATCACGATGTCGTCGCCCGTGGCGCAGCCGAAATCTATCGTCGAGCCCGGGCAGAACACGTAGAACGGTATCCCATGGAACTTCGCGTTTATCGCCACTGAGCGCGTTCCTATCTTATTAGCGACGTCCCCGTTTGCCGCGACCCTGTCGCAGCCTACGAAGCACGCCTGTATCTTCCCCTGCTTCATCAGCAGCGAAGCCGCATTGTCGCAGATGAGCGTCACGTCTATCCCCGCGTGGTTCAGCTCGAACGAGGTCAGCCTGGCTCCCTGGAGCAGCGGGCGCGTTTCGTCGCTGTAAACGTGGAACTCATAGCCGCGCTCCCTTCCGAGCAGCAGCGTGCCGAGCCCGGTGCCGTACTCCACCGCCGCGAGCGCTCCCGCGTTGCAGTGGGTGAGTATTCCGTCGCCGCTTTTCACCAGGGAAAGCCCGTTTTCAGAGATAGCTCGGCAGGTGGCTATGTCCTCGTCGCAAATAGCCGTGCACTCGCTCCGGAGGGCGGAAAGCAGCTCATCCCGGGAACTATAGCCGCGTTCCGCGCAGGCTAGCATTCGTTTTACAGCCCAGCTCAGATTTACTGCGGTTGGCCGCGACGAAACGAGGTACTCCCCCGCCCTGCGGAGCTCCGGCAGAATATCGTCCGATATTTTCCGAGCCAGGACGTACATTCCGAATCCCGCGCAGACTCCTATCGCCGGAGCGCCGCGCACCCGGAGCTTAAAGACGGCTTCGTAAAGCTGCTCCGCGGTTTCCAGCCGGAGGTACTCGACCCGGTTCGGGAGCAGAGTCTGGTCAAGTATCTCAACGGCGTTTTCGTCCGCTGAGAGCCTGACAGTGAAAATTTTTCCGTTCATCAGCTAAAGTATACAAGCTCGCTGGGAGCCGCTTCGGTTTCCTTTATCTCAGCCGCGTTAAGCACTGGACCTTCGCCCTTGTAAGCCGACTGCTTCTCGGCGATGATCCTTCCTGTTACTTCCACCCATGCACCGTCCTTGAAATCGGCGGCGTTCGGAGCCTTCACCAGAATCCCGACTACCTGGATATCGTTCGCGCAGCAGGTCATTGCGCGGCGGGAAATAACAAAGTACCCCTTCGGGACGTTAGACGCGCGGAACACCATGCCCCTTACGCGTACGTTTCTGTTGAGATAGCGCTCGGTGTTGCTCATAACGTCGATATACCACAGACCAAAGTCGTCGTGGATTATCTCGATTGGGTCTGCGTTCAGGTCGTAGGGCATCTCGTCATCGCCATGGAAGCCCTGTTCAATTGAGCCGTCGGTGTACTCGAACATCATGTCAATCTTCGGGTTAAGAGCCTTTATGCTGCGGCGGAGGGTCTTTTTGTCGACCTTGTTTTTCTCGCAGCGGTTGAACACTACAATGTCCGCGATTGAGAAATTATCGGACAGAAGCTGGCGCATGTTGTTCATATAAACCTGGTACTTGGAATGATCAACGAACATAAATATCTGGTAGAATATCCAGTCCTTTGGTGCCTTCTGCGCCATCGTGCGGAGGCTCCACATGCCGTTGTACTCAAGCATTATCTGGGTCGGGCGGTGCTTCTTCACCAGCTCGCTGAGGTGTTCGGGATTAAATTCCTCCTCGTCCTCGATGAACTCCACCTCTGCCTTTGCAGCCTTGAGGATATCGGGCGCGTACTCGACCTCGCCCTCCTCGCAGGCAATTATAAGGGTGCGCTGACCCTTAGAGAACTGCTTGTCGCTTATCGTGTCGAGGATAAACGAGGTCTTTCCGCTCTCAAGAAAGCCCGTTATCATATATACCGGAAGCTCCATTTTGCTCCTCCTGTCATTATCTTAAAATAGTACCGTGCCCGGAGTTTTGCCCCGGGCGCGGTGTTCGCTTTTGTGGAAAATTAAGGCAATAACGCGCAAAGATTGTGCGTGTATTGCGCAGTCAGATTTTTCGTCAGTTTGTACAACGAGGACGCAGCAAGGCTGTCGCCTTGCAAGGACGAATTGTGCAATATGACGAAAAAGATGCAAGCAAGACACGTACAAAATCCAATAAATGGTCTTTGTGCGGTGTT